>Ga0315275_10000012_pt1 | contig 154053 bp, 171 predicted proteins | sample YL17G03_0_MG_FD_205557 | JGI IMG/M metagenome (GOLD analysis project Ga0315275, IMG submission 205557) | Sediment microbial communities from Yellowstone Lake, YNP, Wyoming, USA - YL17G03_0 | ecosystem: Environmental > Aquatic > Freshwater > Lake > Sediment | place: USA: Wyoming | collected... | reverse complement strand
ATGCGTTCACCTTCCGTTCTCTTTCGTGATGTTCTGGAGCGTGCCGCCGGTCTCGCCGGTGAGGCGGCACAGGCCTTTCTGCGAAGGGATGATTTCGCCGAACACTATCATGTCTATCCGCGTCCCGTTCGCTTTCGCCCTTGTGATGGCCTCTTCGAGCGTGGCGTCGCTCCCCTCGTCGTCGCCGTCGCCGATGACCGTGATGCTGCCGTAGTTGCCGTTGCACATCGTGTTGATGAGAGCCTGGTACAGCGGCGAGAGGCATCTCGCCTCGAGCCGCTCGAGCGGATAGGGCCCGTCGTGCTCTCCGTGGGTGTTGTCGATGCAGGAGTTGTAGGCGTAGATGTCGGAGCCGTCGCGGGCCACCCACCTTCGCGCGAGGTCGACCTTGCGCACGTGGCCGCCGGGCAGCGGCGAGTTCATCCACATGCTCGCGTCGATGAGGTACGCCGGCGTCGGCTGGTTGAGGAGCCGCTTCACTCTCAGGTCGCTGCTCTCCTCATGCTGCCCCAGGATGTATGCGCGCGCGATGTAGTTATGGTAGTCGGCGCAGGGGTTGAACCGTGTTGGTTGACCGCTGCAGGCGAGCGTCGCCGCCATGGCGGCGCCGAGCAGCATTGCGGAGAACGCGCGCATGGTCCCTCTTTACTTCTCGCCATACGGCGCTGACTTGGTGGATTGCGCGCTCTTTCTCGCCGCGCGCTTGCTCTCGGCCGTGGTCTGCTCGACGATGCTGTCGTAGATGCGCTCGAATGTGCTCTGGATGATTCGTGTCATCTCCTCGCCGACGTCGCCGTGGCTGTACGCCTGCGGCGTGTCAGGATTGGTGACTAGTTCGAAGTTCCCCCGCGTCCATCCATGGATGTCCGACTCGCTGCGGCGGTACGCCGCGATGATATCATCGCCGTCCTTGACGATCATGTCCGTGACGAGGTGCTGTCCGCAGCAGGCCGGCGTGGCGAGCGGCACGTGCCGCGCGATGCACTCGAGCGTCTGCCCCTTGTAGTTGTAGCGGAGCATGATGCTGTCGCGCGCGGAGCGGGGCACCTCGAGCGTGGCGAGGATGTTCTCGTTCGCGACAAGCACCTGCTTGTCTATCGTGGCGTAGCTCTCGTTGACGCGGTCGGCGCGCGCCGGTAGTTCGTAGAGGAATTCACATGGTTTAGCGATTGATTGCATGACGCGAGGGAAGTCCATCGCGCTTAAAAAAGGTTGCTACTGGAGAATGGTGCTGATTTCTCGACGGTCTTTTCGTGCCGCGGCGCATCTGACTCACTCCGTTCCGTGGTTTTACGTCGGACCACCTGCATAAATCGGTGGTCCTCCTGGAAATACGCCAAGGCGGCACTCTTTAGGCGCTCATTGACGGCAGCTCTCGTGCTCCATCCTCCCTAAGCTTTATAAATAATCTCTCGTATGTGGTCGTCATGGTGGGGGACACTGTCTTTCTTGTCCGTAACGTGAGCAAGCGCTATGGCAACCATGAGGTGCTGGCTGAGCTCTCCTTCGATGTGAAGAAGGGCGAGATCCTCGGCCTCATCGGCGCGAGCGGCGTCGGCAAGACCACGCTCCTGCACATGCTCGTCGGCTTCATCCCCCCGAGCGCTGGCAACATCCTCTTCCACGCGTACACGCATAGCGGCGTCATCGAGACCGACGTGCTCCACCACCACCGCACGGTCAGCCCGCACTACGGTTTCGCGAGCCAGCGCCCCAGCTTCTACGAGCAGCTCACGGTGATGGAGAACCTGCGCTACTTCGGCGCGATGTACAACCTCGCCAAGGAGACGGTCGCGCGCAACGCCGACGTGCTCCTGCGCCTCATGGACCTGAAGGCGAGCGCGCACCTCCTGGCCGCGCACCTCTCCGGCGGCATGCAGCGCCGCCTCGACATCGCGTGCGCGCTCATCCACAACCCGCCCATCCTCATCATGGACGAGCCGACGGCCGACCTCGACCCGGTGCTCCGCACCCAGATCTGGGAGGTGGTCAAGCGCATCAACGGGCGCGGCACCACCATCATCCTGAGCAGCCACCACCTCAACGAGCTGGACACGCTCTGCTCGCGCATCGGCATCATCAAGGACGGCCGCATCGTGGACCTCGACACGCCGCAGAAGCTCAAGAGCAAGTACAGCAAGACGCAGGTGCTGATGATAGAGACGTTCCCGGGCAACTACGACAGCGTCATCCGCAAGCTCCAGGGGCACAACATCAGGGACGTGACGCACGAGGGCACCTACCTCACCATCAAGACCGAGAGCCCCGAGCATGTCATCACGCTCCTCCTCACGCTCCTGCACCGCATGGGCGAATCGCTCCTCGACCTGAAGCTCATCAAGCCGAGCCTGGACGACGTCTTCGTGAACGTCTACCGGAGCGCCGACATCAAGGACGAGCTGCACCGCGAGCCGGAGCCGAGCATCAGCTCGGTCTCTGACAACGCGTTGCGCACCATCGTCCAGCAGCTCAAGGAGAGCACGAAGATGGGAGAGACAAAGGGCGGCGCGCCATCCACAGCACCGTTCGCGAAACCGATTGTCTCTCCATCCACCGCACCAACGACAACACCGTTTACAACACCATCTGCGCAACGAAGCGGAGAGATGTCAAAAGATTCTCTCAGGGCTCCCAAAGAGCAAGGTAAGAGCGCGCGTGACAACGGCTTCACCGGCAAGCTCCCGCCGCTCGACAAGGAGCATAGCCTCTCGTTGCAGGAGCTGGCGAAACGGATACAGGAGCGCAAGATACCACCACGGCAGAAGCAACCGGCACAGAGATCCGGAGGCGCGAGATGAGGAAGCTCAGCGCGGTGCTCGGCAAGAACCTCAAGCTGCTCTTCCGCAACAAGGAGACAGCCTACACAATCATCATCGGGCCGCTGCTCATCATCCTCCTCGTGGGCTTCGCATTCCTCGGCGCGAGCAACGAACTCACCATCCGCATCGGCACGAACGCGCCGCAGGACTCGCAGCTTGCCGAGCAGACGGTGCAATCGCTCAACGCCAAGGGCTACATGGTCAGCGTCTATCCTGACGCCGAGAGCTGCAAGGAGAGTGTGCGCACGACCAGCACGCACGCGTGCATAGTCTTCGGCGCGGCCGACCCCGAGACAGGGCGGACGCACGTGACGTTCTATCTCGACATGAGCCGCACGAACCTCGTCTACCGCATCTCGGACGACCTCTCCGGCGTGCTCGACCTGCAGACCGACACGATACGGCAGTCGCTCGCGAACGACGCGCTCCAGCGCATCAGCACCGCGAAGACGCTCCTCGATACCGACCTGAACATGACGCACGCGATATCCCTGCGCCTCGCGGCGGCGGACGACAACATCTCCGCTGCGAAGGGTGCGCTCGCCGCGGTCTCGGACGAGCAGGTCAACATCTCGCTCGGGAACCTGCGCGGCTACCAGCTGGGCCTGGCCCAGAAGGTGGGCATCGCGGTCGACACCGGCAACGCCGCGATCGCCCAGGCGTTGGACGTGATCCGCGACCTCAAGGCGGACTGCGGCTCCACCTGCAGCAACGAGACGCTCGACGCCGCGGACGAGGCGCGCGACTCCCTCGAGCAGGTCCAGGACAACCTGACCGCGCTCGCGGAGGGGGACACGAAGGACGAGCTGCAGGAGGCGGAGCTCCTGCTCGACACAGTCCGCGAAAATATCGACACGCTCACCGCGCGCCTCGCCGACGAGAGCGTCGCGCGCAGGACCATGATCTCGAGCGTCACCACCGCAGCGGGCGACGTGCAGTCGTCATCGAGGGATATCCGCAAGGTCGAGGCGAGCGTGCGCTACACCCGCGACCTCCTCGCTGGGCAGCAGGAGAACGCGAGCGAGATCTCCACGCCAGTGACGGTGTCGCTCGTGAGCGTCTCCGCGGCGGACGACCAGCTCACGTTCAACTACCCATACCTCTTCGTGATGGTCATGATGTTCATGGGGCTGCTGCTCGCCAGCACGCTCATCGTCACGGACAAGAACAGCCGCGCGCGCTTCCGTAACTTCACCACGCCGACGGCGGACGGCTTCCACATCTTCGTCGCGTTCATCACGGCGTTCATCATCCTCACTGCGGAGGCGCTCGGCGTGCTCTTGGTCAGCACGCTCTTCGTCGCGCAGCCGTTGCTGTTCAACACCCTTTCCACGCTGGCGATAGTCGCGATCACGATTGTGGTCTTCACATTCATCGGCATGATCATCGGGTACCTCTCGCGCACGCAGGAGGCGGCGATGATCGCGAGCATCAGCGTCGGCAGCATCCTGCTCTTCGTGAGCAACATCATCATCCCTGTGGAGGGCATGGCGTTCGTCACCCAGCTCCTGACGAGAGTCAATCCCTACCTCGTGCTCTCCGAGCTGCTCAAGCGCAGCATGCTCTACGGCGTGACGCTCGAGCAGGTCTCGCAGGAGCTCATCGTCGTGGCCGCGCTCGCGGCGGTGCTGCTCGCGCTCACGCTCTGGGTCCAGCGGCGCGCGAAGCGCAAGTACTTCCGCCAGGACACCGGTGGCATCCTCGCGCCGCACATCCCGGTGCCGCTCGTCTTGGGCGGCCGCTCCGTGGCGAACGAGGTGGAGCTGCTCGACTGCCTCGACCACATGACGCGCGCGGAGTTCGAGAGCGCCGTCAAGGCCGACATCAATCCGGTATCGGTGTGGGTGGAGAAGGAGCTGCGCTCCCCCCGCCTCGCACGCCAATTGCGCACAACAAGCAAGGAGAGGATGATGCTCAAGCTCGACAAGCACCTGCAGCGCCACGGCAAGCGCATCTCGTGAAGATTCTTTCTGTTGCTCTTTCCTGCTGTACTCTTCCTTGCCGCATTCTTCATTGTTGGATCAGAGGAGCCAGATGACGAGCAGTCCCGCGAGGCATCCCGCGGTGATGAACGGCATCGCAGGGTAGTAGCGGTCCTTCTTCGCGTAGAAGAAGAGCAGCGTGAGAGCGACCGTCGCGCCGAGCGTGACGAGGAGCGTCTCGTAGAGCGCGGGGACGCGCGGCGTCCCGCCGGCGATGAGCCAGTCCATCACGACGCCGGAGAAGATGAGCGGGAACGCGAGGTCGCCGCCGCCGAGGATCGCGCCCGACTTGCCGCCCATGCCGTCCTTCCTCCGCGGCGGCGCAGGGACTTCGTCTAACGAAATCCTCTTCCGCGGCGCCTTCTTGGACGCGACGGCCGTGGTCTTCGATGTGAGCGTCGTCCTCGCTGCACCTTTTGCTGTTGGCATTGTCACGTTCGCCTCTGCCACTTGCGCCTCTGTCGCCTGCGCGTCCTTCTTCGGGATGTAGAGGCCGGCGAAGAGGCGGTTCTTGCTCTGCGCCTCGGCCATCGTCACCATGTGCTTGGACTGCCAGACCGCGATGATGTCGTAGACGCTGATGATGAGCAGCAGGAGGACAGCCCACAGGAGCGTGAAGAGCGGCGCGAGCAGCACAGCGATGCCGGCGTACATGAAGATCTCGGTGAAGTTGTGGACGAACGGGTTGGGCCAGAACACCTTCCAGAGCGCGAGGAGGAGGCAGAACACGAGCGCGACCACGGCGGGGAGGATGACGCCGACCGCTATCGCCGTGGAGAGCCAGACCGCGAGCAGGAACCAGAGCTTCCAGAAATTTATGAGGTGGAAACGTATGATGAGCAGCAGGAGCGCGGTGCCGACGCCGACCCCGATGATGATGTAGAGCAGGCTGCCCGCGCCGGAGGTCTGCGGCCGGTCGCCGATGGTCGTCGGATTGTGCGTGACCGTCGTGACGCCGTTCGCATCCGTAGAGACATCCTTGACATCGAGCGACAGCAGCGAAAGGCCGACCACCTGCGCGGCAACGAACAGCAGGATGAGCAGCGCAATCGTCGGGAGAGGATGCTTCATGAAGCGCATGACATTCTGTCAGTATATAATAGTTCACCAGGTCGCCTTGGAGCAAATGCAGAAAAACGCCCGATTCATGCAGGGCGTTTTTCGTAAATGTCGCGAGGGACGCCAAGGATTCGCAGCGGCGAATCCTGGCGCAAGGAAACGTATTCGTTTCCTTTGCGAGCGGTACAACCTCCGCGACCGGCCGCGGTGTAGACATCAGTATTTCTCTCTCACAGAAATATAACTACTTATCAATAGTAAATTTTATAAGTCATCCTCTCTCTCCCGTGTTCATGCCAGAAGAGAAGACCCTACTATTCCAACAGGAGACTGAAGAGAACGCGATCGTAGCGCGCCTGCAGTACAAGGACACATCAACGCGCGTCTTCTCGGACAGCGATGACGCGTGGATCTTCGATGGCGTCTGGCTGCCGAACAGACACGGCGGAGGGCTGTACCATCTCGAGCTCCATAAGCAGTTCCTCCAGAACGGCAAGCGTTTCTCCTTCCAGGACCTTATCGATATCGCCCAGCAGGGCAAACCCGGAGATGCGCGTCCCGCATCGCTTCCGGAGATCACCGCGGCGCTGCGCGGGCTGTACATTGCGAGCACGGTGCCGGAGACCGAGAAGGCAGCGGCGAAAGGCATATCCGATTTAGCCGGTGTCCTCGATGGCAACATCTGGCTCTATTCGGCTCTGCGGAAATCCCGGAAGACCTTCTCGGTCACGCACGCTCCGAGGACAGCGGATGAGACGATGACACAGGAGCTGGTCGCATCCCGATTCCAGTGTAATCTCGAGAAGATAACCTCCGATCAATACAATGGTTTGAGCGCGGGAGAGGCATCCACGCTCCTCTCTACAGTATCTGAGGCGCTCTGTGCGGACAAAGATTACCATTTCGTCCAGCGGATCTATTCCCGGGTCGGGAAAGAATTCTTCAAGTTCAATGGCTATTTTCACAACTTCCCAAAAGGGGTGTTCGGACTGTGTGCGAGTGGCGCGAAACGTTTTCTGTACTTTCTAGAGCAGGATACTGTGGGCGCCGACTCCTATGCGAGCCTCTACCCCGCTTTCGCGGTACAGCGGACGCCGTGGTCCCGCCCGGAAGGGAAGTGAATGGCCTTTGTCCGCGAGAGCGACTACGAGGCGATCGCCCGCAACCTGCAGGAGGATATCGACGCGCTCTCGCTGCGCGACCGCGGCGACGCATGGGTCTTCGAGCAGGCTCCGCTCGCCGGCAGCACCGCGACGCTCGAGTTCTCCAAGCAGTACCTGGAGGACGGCCGGCTGTTCACGTTCCAGCAGCTTTGCGAGCATTCGGAGACGCACGAGGAGGGGATGCGCGCGGCGTCGATGCTCGAGGTCTATGCAGCGATGCGCTCCGCGTTCCTCCTGCTCCCGCACCCGCAGTACCACGACACGGCCAAGGGTTTCGTCAAACAGGTCGCCGACGCGAACAGGGAGCCGGTCTGGGCGAACACGCTGCTGCAGGTCGGTGGTGGCGGATGCATGGTCCTCCACGCGCTGCGTACGCATCAGATGGCGAGCGCTGACCTGCTCAAAGTAGAGAAGATCAAAGTATGGAAGAGAGGAGATAATTCCTCTTTTGGTGATCTGCGTGAGCATTATCCGGATATCGCAAAAAAGGTCGCTGCGGGGCTTTTTGGCGACGCCGACATATCGCGGATCGATGACGTCCTCTCAGGATACTTCATCTCCCCGTCAACGTTGGACCCGCGGTTCTGGTTGGGGGGCGGCCACAGGTTGAATTCGCAGATGGGATCCTACGGTATCTTGATGCGTAGAGCATATTCTTCCGCCCACACAATCGTCGCGCGCCGTTTTTCAGATTCACGGCCGCTTGCGGACCTCTATCCCGCGTTCGCGGTCAAGCGCACGTAGCGCTCTCCCACCAACTGCCTTTTTTGGTAGCGCTCGCAGGAAAAATTTCATAAACCCGATGCGTTCCTCCTTCGTCATGCCCAAGGAGCGCCTCCTGCATCACGTCATCATCAGCGTCTTCTGCAAGGCGTACGAGCGCAAGGAGGAGGTGCTCGCCGGCCTCGACCTCCTCTCGCCCAAGCCGACCGCGGAGCTGCTCGCGCTCGAGAAGGAGTACGACCCGGAGCGGCCGCACACCATCCACTACCGCGCGAAGGACATCACCTTGACGGTCCAGGAGACGGAGAGCGATGACGGGACGATGACCATCTACACGCTCTTCTTCCGCGGCCTTCATGACACGAGCGTCTTCGCGAAGCGGATGCGGGACGTTTTGCCTGAGCGCTCCGACCCGCTCTCGTTCCTGGACGAGGAGGGCAGGATAGTGTTGCGCTTCGGCAAGCGCGACCTCATGCGCGGCAAGCTCGTGCTCTCCCCGACCGGTGACTGCTACCTCGCGAAGTCCACTGTCGCCGCCTACCCAAAGACGCCGGAGCGCATCGAGGCGGTGGCGCGCAGGATACTGGGGTAGCGTCCTGCTCGCGGTGTTTGATACTTGCTGCGGCGGTCGCATTGCTCGTGCCTCGCAAGTCATAGGTGGGCGCAGCAAGGTCACCGGGAACGCTTTGCGTTCCTACGGTGTCGCTGCGCCCTTTGCTTTGCGCCAAGGCAGCATCTTTCCTCGATATATCCCTTCATTTCCAAGCACAACCCTTATAAATGCAGTATTCTATGTCGCTCTGGAAGAGGTGGAACATGGAGTTCAAGGCTGCGCCGTTGCCGCACGAGTGGATGATCATCAGCATCATCGGCTTTTTCGTGTCGCTCCTGCAGGTCTACCCCTATGTGGACGAGAAGTGGGGCGCGGCATTCATGCTCCTGTTCATCCTCATGTTCATCGCGAGCATCATCAGCATGACCGCGGCGACCACGGACCCGGACCACATCGACGCGCTGTCTTCGCACTACCGGTCCAAGCCGCAATCACGGCTCATCGCGGCACGAGAGGCCGCGCGACATCAAAGGAAGTGACACCATGGGAATCTTCGACCGCTTCATCCGCTCATCGCGCAGGAAAGACATCCTCAAGGGCGTCGCGACGCTCCGCTCCATGACGGTCAGCGAGGTCATGACCCGCTACGTCATCACGGTCCGGCCGGATGACGAGGTCGTCAAGGCCGCCACGAAGATGATCGCGGAGGACATCTCCTGCATCGTCGTCGTGGACGGCGAGACCCCGGTCGGCATCATCTCAGAGCGCGACATCCTCAAGCGCGTCCCGCTCTCCAAGAAGGTCTTCGCCATGAAGGTGGGCGATGTCATGCGCAAGCCCATCATCACCGTCACGCCGCAGACCAAGCTGCCGGACGCCGTGAATGTCATGATCAAGAACTCGATACGCCGCCTCGTGGTGGTGGAGAACGGCAAGCTCGTCGGCCTCATCACCCAGACCGACTTCACCAAGGCGATCGAGCGCAACTTCAAGGCCTATCCTATCACGCCCGACCTCGTGGTCAACAACATCATGAGCAAGAAGATCTTCATGGTGCCGGCCACCGGCAACATCGCCCAGGCCAAGGACGTCATGATCAAGAACGACATCGGCGTCGTCATCATCGTCGACAAGCTCAGGGACCCGTCGCCGCTCGGCATCCTCACGGAGTACGACATCGTGATGCAGTTCTACGACCAGCAGGGCGAGCTCGAGCTCAAGGACATCAAGGACTACATGCGCAAGTACGTGCGCGCGGTGCCCGCGGGAACGAGCCTGTTCCAGACCAACCGCCTCATGCTCGAGAAGAACATGCGCCGCACGCTCGTGGTGGACGGCACCAAGATGATAGGTATAGTCACGCAGACCACTATCTGCCGCTACTTCTACCCGAACCTCCATCTCATCGAGAAGGCGGCGACCGACCCGAACGTCGAGCTGCGCAAGTTCTCGCTCGCCGCCGAGATCCACGGCGAGTTCCATGGCGAGCACCTGAAGGTCTATGACATCGGATAGCGGCATCGCATCATAAGCCCTCTCCGCAATCCATCACGTCACGGGAGTAGCCTCATGGCTTCCAACATCGAGAGCATCCTCGGCGCGTACAGGCCGTTCTTCGACGCCGAGGAGAGCACGAATTTCCGCCATATCACCCGCAACCTGGTGTGCATGGCGTCGCTCTATGACCGGGTCGGGCAGCATGAGAAGCGCGACCGTATCATCGGGATATGCGCCCGCTATATCCTCCTGCTCGATGAGTTCCCCGATCTCAAGGAACGGGACCTGCACACGCTCACGCCGGGCTGCTACGGCGCAGAACAGTATGTGCAGGAGCAATGGCGACGGCTGAAGGGCGCTGTGCCCGATTCTGTGGAGCGCGCCACACTACGCTCCGAGCATCGTGCGCGATGATTGTCGCCGACCATAACGCTTTTAACCGCGGAGCGATTCCCACAGCCATGGCCATCGACGAGAGGTCCCATTTCACTGTCGAGGAGATCGCGCGGGACGGACTGCTGCTCCTCGAGCAGGCGGGGATCTTTGTCTCTGTGCCGCACCGGAAGCAGTGCGTGCTGCGCGTGCATCTGGACCTACAGCACCGCATCGTCCACGTCGCCGGTGAAGCGTACCGCTCGCTCAAGGAGAAGAAGATACTCAACCACCTGTATCTGGAGTCGGAGGCCGAGAATGGCGCGCCGAGAGTCATCAAGTCAGACAGGGATCATCCCTACATGTTGTTCACCTACCGGCTCGACAACGGCTGGTGCTGTCGGCTCTATCTCACAGCGCCGTTGCCTCCTGACACGCTCCGCATGTTCGACGACAAGGGTGCGCGCGTGTTCTACCACCCCCGCTTCACTGTCGAAGATGAGGATTGAGAGGCACGCGGACGTATTGCGTACAACAATATTGCATATAACATAATCTCCTGACAGGATTCTCAGAACTCGAACAGCTCCTTCGCCTTCTTGATGGCCACAGGAGATTCTCCGCCGTGCCAGGTGAAGCGCGGCCGTATCTGCACCGGGAACATGCGCTCGTTGTTGTCGTCGACGATGAGCGCCGCGCCGCTCGTGCGCGGCAATCCGTCCAACAACTTGTCCAGGCCGACGCGCAGGTAGCTCTGCATGAGCAGGCCGAGCGCGTCGATGTCGATCTTCGCGGTGATGCGGTGGCTGATGACGATGTCCGCCTGCGTCATCACGTCAGTGTGGATCTTGCCCGGCTGCTGCGACGCGAGGATGAGCGAGATGCCGGGCTGCCGACCCTCGCGCAGGATGGTGACGAGCGGGTCGGTCGCGAGCGTCTTGCCGCTGTTGGGGAGGAACTCGTGCGCCTCGTCGATGACGAGCCACACCAACGGCTCCTCCTGCTGCACCGCGCCCTCGTCCACCGCGAGATAGTTGACGTCGCGGTAGACCTGCTTGAACTCCTCTTCTTTTCGCGACTGCATGCGTTCGAGGAAGAGCTTCTGGCTGACGATGCCGGTGACGAGCGCCTTGACCTCCCAGCCATGCTCCGCGGCCGAGTACGCCGAGAGGTCGAGCACCGTGACCTGGCCCGGCTGCGCGAGCTCGGTGATGGGCGTGCCGCGGTCGCTGAAGATGCCCCATGTCTGCGCCGCGAGGAAATGGTTGCGCACGAACGCCCTGGTGGTCGGTTCCGTGTCCTTCGTGGCGTCCACGCTGCGGATGATGTCGTCGATGCTGTAGTCGACGCCCTCCTCCTCGAGGCGCTCCTTGAGCGTGTGGACTATCTGCTCGATGAGCACGCCGGCCGCGCTCTCGGGCGCGACGCCGAACGTCGTGTTCCAGTCGCTGCCGAGCAGCTCCGACGGGCGGATGGAGAACGGCCGGTCCGCCGGGATGCCCTCCTCCTTCGCGCGGGCGTAGAACCCGGCCGGCATGTAGATGATGATGTCGAGCGCCTTCGGCGCGAGCTGCCAGCTCTCGAGCAGGTCCCTCTCCTTCATGTTCGGGTACTTCATGGTCCAGTAGATGCCCATGGTGTCTAACATCACGATGGAGAGGTTCTTGCGTATCTCGTGCGGCAGGTCGGCCATGCCCTCGGCGATGACGCCCATGGTGTAGCTCTTGCCGCCTCCGCGCTTGCCGCACACGAAGACCACGTGGCTGCGGATCATGTCGAGGTAGACCTTGCTCGCGAGCGCGACGGTCTGTCCCATCGTGACGTAGGACTTGCCCAGGAAGATCATGCCATCGGTGCCGAACTGGATCTTGTCCCCCTTCGTGCGGCCAACGATGATGTCATACGTCAATTCTCCCACCTCATAAATCTCTACAACTGCAACGTGAGCATATATAAATCTTGACCCGTTCCCAAGGGTGTGCGCTACGTTGATTGCCTGCAGAAAATCCTATTTCCTCGTCGGGAGCGCGAGCGCCGTCTCACCTCCCTCTCCGCGCTCGACGGATTCGTCCAGAACATCTGCTGGGGCGAGGACGTGTCGGTTGCGGTGGCGCATCGCCGTGCAGAGGAGGGTGTCGTCACACTCCGAACGTGGCATTCACGCGCCAACGCGGTGCTTATCACTTCTGACGGATATTTCCTGACGGCTGACCATTGCGTCAAACGATACGTGCCTCCGCGGAAGCACGGCATGCGTATCATCACGCATAATGGCGAGGAGTTCCCTGTCACGAACGTGTGCGCCTGCAACCGACGTAAGGACCTGGCGCTCTGCAAGGCCGACCTCCCCGCGGCGCCGGCCCCGTTGCGATATCGATTCTTTGATTGGGGGCGCTACGAGAGGCGATTGGCGGTGCGCGTCGTGACACGGAACGACGGGCTGCACAGCGTCTACGGCTTCCTCGAAGGGATAACGCCAGCCGTCTTTGGTCTCGGCCATACCTATGAAGAGACAAGCTTTCTCCATGACCAGTGGACGGTCTCCGTCAATCTCCGGCCGGGCGACTCCGGCGGTCTCCTTCTCGATGCCGAAGCGCGTGTCCTCGGTTTTGTGACGACCGGCCCGGCAGATGAAAACCATGATTATCGTGGTACTTGCGCACGGCTCCCGGACGCGCTCGCGTTGATCGCGACCTATGTTACACGCCGTAGAACGCTCTACGGTCCAAGGCACACTTGACCGCCACAACAGGCATCGTCGGAATGGTGCGTGCTGACCTTGAGAATCGTTCCGCTCAACAGCTCATGCGGAGTCTATGCTCGCGGCGAACTCGAAGAACCGCCGCTTGAGGTCCTTCTCAGGGACCTTCCCAGACCGGATATCCCTGGCGATGTCGCGCAGCATCGCCGCCTGCTGCGGCGTGAGGTCGTCCATGCGCAGGCTGCCGGGGCTGCGCCAGTCCTGCTGGGCGTTCACATCGCGGAACCTACGCCAGCGCTCCTCCATCGACTCTGCTGTCTGGGCGGACCCGGCTTTCGTCGCCGCGGGCTCCATCCTCTCGACGCGCGTCCCCAATGTCCTGATGACGCGGGAGAAGATGCGCAGGATGCGCCGCTCCTCATCGAAAAGCTGCCGCAGCCGGTCCATGCGCGCGGACTCGAGCCAGATGTTGTCGCCCGCGCGCTCGAAGAAATCCTCCTGGTCCTCGAGGTTCTTGCTCCACCGCTTCCAGAACATCTCGCAGTCGGTCGCCTGCATGATGAGGCGCAGCCGGAGGTGCTTGTCAACGGCGGCGGCCGCGTGCGCGCTTCTGCAGACGCTCTGCAGTCCGGCCTGCTCAGTCTTGAGGCGATGGCTCTCGTCGCGCACCACCTTGGCGACCTGCGGGAAGAGATTGCCGCGGTCGTGGATCAGCGTGCGGTCGAGCTCCGCCATCAGGCGCATCTTCGTCTTGTGGTCGAGCAGGTACTCCTCGATATTATCGAGGCCGGGCGTGTCATGCTTCATGCTCTCCCATTGCGCAGGCGAGATGGTGAAGAGATTGCTTGCTATCCGCGCAAACGCTTCCATGGCGGTTTTCTGGTTAAAATAGCATAAATAGGTTCCTTTTTGCGCGCCCCGAAATATCGTCGGAGAGGACGTAGGGAAGGACCATCAAGGAGCGTTTGTTATCACTGTTAAGTAGAACTTTTTCGAAACACTTTTAAATGACGCGCACTTCCCCGTCGAATCCACCCACGAGGTCACCCTCCATGAGACAACCGACAAGATTCCAAAAGGCACTTCTCAGCGCAACGCTCGCCACAGCCATGCTCACCACACCGGCGGGTGTGAGCGCCGAGTGGTACAATCCGCTCAGTTGGTTCAGCAAGAAGCCGGCCGCGGTACAGACAACGAAGCCCGTTGTCCAATCGGCTCAGCCGACGGCCGGGACGCCGTCGCCATCGGCCCACAAGCCGGCCGCGACGCACCGCGACCCGTGCGCAGGCAAGCCCGCGCCGTGCACCTACCAGACGCTCAAGATAGACTCGCCGAAGCCCGCCCTGGGCAAGACCTATGTGGTCAAGCACGCGGGCGACGGCAGCACTCTCGAAAGCATCGCGCTCGACCTCACCTATACGCCGGTGAAGAACGACCGCATCCCGTTCGCCGACCGTTTCGCCCATACTCCGCTCCTGCACCAGTACGCTGCGGCGCTATGCCCCGGGGAGTATCTCGACATCGAGACGCCTGTCGGTTCCGGCATCGAAACGACCATGCCGACCAACAGGAACAGCGCAGAGGAGCAGGCCATCGGTCGCGATCTCCGTATCGCTTACGATGAGGTACGGCCCCAAAAAGACGGCCTCGCCCAGATAATCTACGACGTGATGCAGCGTGACGGGAGCGGCAAGGCCTGCTCCTCGTACAAGGTCGGCATCACCGCGTTCGCCAAGGACTGGTGCGACGAGACAGCACCCGCGACCGAGGTTCCAACCGCGGCCAGGCAGCCATCCGTCCGCACACCGTCACTCGCCGAGCGACCATCGGAGACCGAGTCCAGGCTTAGACCGCACAAGGCGGGCGAGCACCGCTCCTACAGCGAGATCACTGTCCTCGCCGGCGGCGGCACCGACCAGTTCACCGGCACACGGACTGTGGAGACCAAGCAGGGTCTGCGCGAAGAGGCGATTGACCCGGTCCAGTACGACCTCAACAACTTCAAGATGCAGTACCAGTTCTTCGGCCCGAGAATGGGCTTCCGCATGAACTATGCCGGCACAGCCGGTGACGACGCAGGAAGCCCTGCCGGACCGTACGGCATGTTCTGCTCGCAACGCATCAACGCCCAGGCATTCGGCATCGGGTTCGATGGCTACGCGCTCCGCCTCGGCAAGGCCGGCATCGGCGGCGGCGCCAGCTTCGAGCAGAAGAACGTCAAGACCTGGACGATGTACGAGGGCGAGAACAGCAAGCAATCCAACCAGACCTATGGCGGCCGCGTCTTCCTCGGCGTCGGCGACTTCAGCGGCAGTCATGTCATCGCCGGTGTCGAAGCGTCAGCGCAGCCCATCAACGAGAAGTACGCGGCCGAGACCAATGTCTACACCGCCCGCTCCTCGACAGAGACCATGGTCAGCCCGTTCCTGAAGACACGCCTGCTCTTCGGCAGCAATGACCAGGGCGCCTTCGACGGCGAGTTCCGCTTCTCCCCCAATGTCCGGACGCTCTACACGAGCGACGGCCAGGAGCTGACGCGCGACTCGAAGTTCTGGAACGGCACGATCGGCGCCGGCTGGAATTTCTCTCCGCACTTCGGCATCTACGGCCAGGCGAAGTTCGCGCACAACGAGGAGACCTTCACGCGCCCGGACAAGACCGACCCGAAGAAGGTCTTCACCGACCGCTACAAGCACGACGGGCAGACCTACTCGATAGGCCTGCGCCTCACCTGGTGAGCACGATGCGCCTGCTGGATGACATCGTCGCGGGATACCAACGGACCAGCGATTGGTATGATTACACAATCAAGGCGGTGGCGGACTGCGAACGCCTCACGCTGCAGAGCGTCGACTGGGAGCACATATGCAGGCCGACGTATGAATCACGGGCGAGCGCGCTCGGCGCGACAGTGTATCATATAGTCCATCCCGTCCGCTACGGCATCGCCGACATCGTCGGGAAGAGGCTGTGCGCCAAGCACCTCGCGCTCATGACCGACGCGTTGAGCAACGGGAAGCCGACGGCTCAATTGGAGAGCAAAATCTGAAAGGTGAACACTCATGAAGCCCGAATTGCTCGAGAATATCGTCAACGGTTACCACGCGCAGCACGACTGGATACAGCACATCGAGGCGGTCCCTGAACTTGCGGAGTATTCATTTGACCTCGGCACGAAAGATGCTCTTAAGATCGATATCAACGCTTATCACCAGCCATCCTCCGGTCTCCCCGGCTATGATTTAGGACAGGATGCGTGCGTCATGCTCCACTACCATCGTTACAATGCTGCCTCGCGCAAGCAAATCCGTATTAGTCTGTTTATAAATAATCTCTTGATCGATGCTTTGGAGAAGAGTGCCGATAAGTTCATTGATAGACTCCATAGCCTCAAAGGGGAATTGGACGCCAAGGTCGCGCCGGAGATCGCGCCAGGCCTGAACGGAGACCAATGAAAGGAGGAGACACCATGACTGAAAAACCATCATTCCCACTAGAAAAGATACTGACGATATCGGTAGAGACTTACTGTAAATCGCGGGGTAAATTTCTCGACGGGTACGAGATGCATGGTCTACATGTCGAATCGCCATCTGGAAATGGAAGGCATTTCAAGAGAGACATAGACTCTTTGATTGAGCAGATTCCCGTCAGCGCTGAAGTGGTTGTCGAGTACAAACCAATATTGACACCGTTGTATCTGCAGAACAATTTAGCGACGGCCTCGCTTTACACCGCCACGGCCATCGCGCTCATACCAAAGCGCGTCGAGAAAGCATTCGACCCGTCGGGAGAGGACATCCACCCATAAACCTTTAAATAATGCAAGAGGAGAGATGACACCATGCGCACACCAACGTTCGCATTGACCGCGATGATTCTTGCTCTTGTAATCTTCGCGCTCGTAGCGACACCGGCGCACGCCATCTATCCAGGAGACCCTGGGTTCAGGGGCTGCGTCATCGCCACGAGCAATGGCGCGCTCCCGGACGTTGACTGCGACAGGACGCCGGACCCGTTCGACAACTGCCCCTTCGTCGCCAACCCCGACCAGGTGGACCGCGACTCCAACGGCATCGGCGACGCCTGCGACCTCGTCATCGACGAGATAAATGTTGAGCCGGAGACGCCAATCCAGGGGCGGAGCATGCTCACGACCGTCTCGGTCTTCAACGCGCGCGCCTATCCAATGCGCAACCTCATCGTCAAGGTCGAGGTGCCCAAGCTCGGGCTGGTCGGCAGCGAGGAGGTCAGCCTCATCAAGCCAGGCGAGCGCATCACCCGCGAGATCGTAGTTCGTATCCCTGACTGCGCACCGACAAAGCTCACCGACGTCGCGGTGATGGTCGATTATCCATTCGCGCCGGGGCAGAAGGAGGTCTTTAACCAGCTCCTCAAGGTCCCGGTCGTCCAGGGCCAGACCTGCACCGGCGGTGTGGTGGACGACACCACTGTGGTCAACATCATTGAGATGCAGGACGTCGACCCGCAGAGCGGCGCGCTCTACCCCTTCACGATCCATAACAACCAGCAGGAGAGCAAGGCCTACGTCCTCTCTGTGAAAGGCATCGAGGATTGGGGCGGCGCCGAGATAAACCCTGGCACGGTCATCGTGGTGCCGCCGGGCGAATCGCGCGATGGCGCGCTCCAGGTCTGGGCCTACCCAGGCGTCTCGGGCCAGCACAGCTTCACCTTCACAGTGCAGGCGCGCGACGACGCGAAACAGATAATCCTGCTCGCGAACGTCCCGAAGGCGGCACAACCACCGGTCTCCCCTTCGGCACAGCTCTTCTTCGGACTGCTCGGGTTCCTCGGGCTCCTGTTCCTCATCGCGGCGATCCTGATGTTCGTGAAGCGCAAGAACGTCGTCTCTGTCAAGGTCAGTAAGAAGGGCGACGAGAAGCAGAAGAGGTGAGGATAGTTCTGAATAGCGTGCAGCAACGGCACAAGTTATAAGAATCCTGCCGGAGTTCCATCATTCGGTGATAACAGATGTCGCTTGAGCTGAAGGTCGAAGATGTCATTCCCGAATACTATGACCATATATCAGTCGCTAGCTGGGACGACCTCAGGTTTCTCGGCAAGCAGAACATCACCGCCCTTATGCGCGCGAAACAGAGCGCTGTTCATGAGACGCAGGAATGCGTTGATACGCTGCGGAAGTATGCTGCACTACTCAACGGAAGGAGCGGCGATGATATCGCTGTGATGGCGAAAGAGTATGTCGACCCAAAGATCCCGCGGGGAACGTTCAGACTCACTCGTTATTTTAACCATCTTGAGCCAACGAGGAGGAAAGACATCCTGCGCGAGTTCGACACAACCACGTTCAACAACTGCGGTTGGTGCGAGCATCGTGGCTCAGGCTCATACCGGCACGACTACATGATTGACGGGAACTGCAATCTATTGGCCAAAGCGGATATTAGGAAAGAGAAGAGCGTCGGCGTCGCATCGAAGGGCTGTCTTCTTCGGGCGATGGACGCCGACGAGATTGCGGCCCTTGTCAATGGCTATCGGACCCGACGCAAGGCCCTCGAGGAGCGATTGCGCTACGAGCGCGCGCTCGTCACGAAGATGTGCGAGACGGCCGACGCTGCGTCGGACAAGCCGTTCCTGCCGGATCTCCGGCCATACGATCACTTCAATATCGGCGATAGGGTTGTGGGATTCATCGGAAGGAAAAAGGACGGCGATCTCCGGTATCAGATGACGGGGTTCCTTGCGGGGACGGTGCAGGACGGCTATCGGCACCACGATGGCTGCGTCACAATGAAGATGGATGTGCCATGCCACGACAACACAGAATTCTTCGACGGTCGGGGATTGAGCGGGGGAAGCCGTAGTCCCGACATGATGCTCGCGTCGGAGTTCGGGTACCTGAAGAAGCATCCTGATTTCGCCTTGGAATGGTTATCGAGCATCGAAATCTCTTCCGCCAGCGAACGACGTGATTATCACCTGCTGTCGAAGGCGTTGCTGGGCGATACCGCAATGACGTCCAGGAGACGGCAGTTCCCTCCTGCTCTGCCACCCAAACCTTTTTAAATGACCCTAAAATCCACTCAGTATTCGTCCGAGTCAGAAGGCGTTGAGGACGGCGATACTTTCTCGACGCTCTGACTCGTGCCGCGGAGGTTGCACCGCTCGTCCCTCGCGGCATCTACGAAAACACGCCTGCATGCGCACGGTAGCTTGCTACCGGCGCGCCGGAAGCCGCTGCTTCCGAGCGAATCGGCGTGTTTTCTGGACGGGCTCCAAGGCGGCACTGAAACTCAAAATCCCGACTGATGCTTCATGGCGACCCGCTTCATCATCCGCATCGCGAACACCGACCTTCCGGGCGAGCGCAAGATAGCCATAGCGCTCACGAAGGTCAAGGGCGTCAGCCACATGTTCGCGAGCGCGCTGTGCGTCTCCACCAGCATCGACAAGACCAAGAGGGCGGGCGACCTCTCCGAGGCCGAGGAGAAGAGCCTCAACGAGGCCATCCGCAACCCCAAGGCGTTCGGCATTCCTACATGGATGGTCAACCGCCGCAACGACCCTGAGAGCGGCGAGGACAGCCATCTCATCGGCTCGGACATCGGCTTCACGCGCGACAACGACATCAAGCGCATGAAGAAGCTGAAGACCTACAAGGGCGTCCGCCACGCGGCCGGCCTGCCGGTCCGCGGCCAGCGCACCAAGTCCAACTTCCGCAAGAACAAGAAGCGTGGTTCGGGCAAGAAGCAGCCCGCGCGCGCGCCGTCGCAGGCGGCGTACCAGCAGAAGTCATGAATATCATACTCATAAATCATGATTCCGCACAACACATGAGCTGAAGACACATGGGCGACATCAAGCGATTCAAGAAGAAGTACACGACCCCGATGCATCCGTGGAACGCCACGCGCATCGAGCTCGAGCGCGAGATCAAGCGCAAGTACGGCGTCGCGAACAAGGCGGAGATATGGAAGATGGAGTCCAAGCTCAGCGCGTTCAAGGACCAGGCGAAGCGCCTGCTCACGCGCACCGACGCACAGGCGGCCAAGGAGCGCGAGCAGATGAAGTCGCGCATGACGGCCCTCGGCCTCGTCAAGGCGACGGGCGGCATCGACGACATCCTCGGCCTGCAGCTGCGTGATATCATGAACCGCCGCCTCCAGACCCTCGTGCTCCGGAAGCGCCTCGCGCGCAGCGTCAAGCACGCCCGCCAGCTCATCGTCCACGAGCACATCACCGTCGGCGGCAAGAAGATCACCTCACCATCCTACCTCGTGCCTGTCACCGAAGAGAGCAGCATCGGCTACGCGCCCGACAGCACGATGATGAGCGCGGAGCACCCCGAGGCGTTCAGCGAGGAGCTCATGCAGCGCCGCCAGGCGAAGCAGCGCGTCAAGGACAAGAAGCGCGGCGTCAAGAGCGACGAGATTGTCGTCTTCGACGAGGCAGCGCTCGAGGACCCTGAGGCCGCGGCGAAGGACGCGGCGGCGGACGCGAGCGTCGCGAACCTCGCGGTGGAGCCGGCGAGCGAGAGCCCGAACGAGACCAAGTGATACTAACCAAATGATACGAACAATGTGATACCCATGGTGAAACACGCAGTAGAAGAGGCAAGCAGCTCCAACCTGCAGACCGCGGCAGAGGCGCCATCGCCAGAGGCGGTCGCGGCGCCGGAAGCGCCGCGCGTCAGCAGCACGCGCTGGGGCATCTGCCACATCTTCAGTTCCTATAATAACACGATCATGCACGTCACGGACATCACCGGCAGCGAGACCATCGGCATCGTCAGCGGCGGCCAGATGGTCAAGAGCGACCGCCTCGAGTCCAGCCCGACCACAGCGATGGCGGGCGCACGCAAGCTCGCAGAGCTCTGCCTGGACAAGGGCGTTACCGGCGTGCACATCCGCATCCGCGCCCCGGGCGGCCACAATGGCCCCATGACCCCGGGTCCCGGCGCGCAGGCGGTGGTCCGCACCCTCAGCAGGCGTGGCCTCAAGATCGGCCTCATCGAGGACGTCACGCCAATCCCGCACGGCGGATGCCGCAAGAAGGGCGGCAAGCGCGGGCGCCGCGTATAGGCCGGAATCACAATCGACAATCCAAGCATCACCAGGCATACCAACATCAGGCGCACCATGAAACTGTCCAAGGTCAAGGGAAAGGATGACATCTTCGTCCTCGAGATCAAGGACGTGCAGGACTGGTACCTGAACACCCTGCGTCGCCTCATGGCGAGTGAGACCCCCACCATGGCAATCGAGATCGTGGAGTTCCGGCGAAACGACGGCATCCTCTACGATGAGGTGCTCTCGCATCGCCTGGGCCTCCTCCCGCTCACCACAGACCTCGAGAGCTACCAGCTGCCCTCGGCCGAGGAGGTCGAGAAGCAGGAGTACCTCGCGCAGTCGAGCTGCAAGCTCACGCTCGCGGCCCAGGGGCCGTGCATCGTGTTCGCCAAGGACCTCAAGAGCAAGGACCCGAAGGTCAAGCCGGTCTACCCGGACATGCCGCTCGTCAAGCTCCTCGAGGGGCAGGATCTCGAGCTCGAGGCGACCGCGGTGCTGGGCGTCGGCAAGACCCACGCCAAGTGGAGCCCGGGCCACGTGTACTACCGCAAGATACCGAGCATCACTATCAAGAACGCCGCCAACCTCGCAGCGGCCCAGGTCTGCCCGACCGGCACGCTGGTCGAGAAGGGCGGCAAAGTCACCATCACCGACGAGAAGACCTGCATCCTGTGCAACGCGTGCATGGATGTCGACGGCGGGAAGAGCGTCCAGATAGAGCAGGGCAAGGACTTCCTCTTCACCATCGAGGTCTGGGGCCAGCTTTCCCCGGAGGAGATCGTCACCACAGCCATCGACGTGTACACCAAGGAGCTCAAGGAGTTTGACCAGCTGGTCAAGGACCTCGAATCATGATCATCGCAATCCTAATGCGGGGTTGCCGGAGCGGTCAAACGGGCTAGGTTGAGGGCCTAGTAGCCTTGTGCTTGCGCGTGTTCGAATCACGTACCCCGCATCGAAATCACAAGAATCGAATGAGCGTCGCCGGCCTGAAGGCGTGAGTGGCAAGAAGGAGAAACGAACAAGAAGCGCAACATGCAGGCGAGCGCCGGACGAGGAGCCTTCGTTTTCGCAGAAAACGAAGTCCGGAACGAAGTGACCGGACGGAGGCGACGAGTCGCCGGCGACGCGAGAGCACAATCACCAGTGATCCACATGAAGAACACAACGACACAAACGCTCGTCCAGGAGCTGCGCAAGACTGCGATAGACCAGCAGGCGCCGCTCTGGAAGCGCGTGGCGGAGGACCTGGAGAGGCCGACCCGGCAGCGCCGCGTCGTCAACATCTTCAAGATCGACGCGTACTCGCAGGACGGCGACATCCTCATCGTGCCCGGCAAGGTCCTCGGCGAGGGCGACCTCACGAAGAAGGTCACGGTGGTCGCGCTCTCCTTCAGCGAGCAGGCGCTCAGCAAGATCAACAAGAACGGCAAGACCATGACCATCCCCGAACTGGTCAAGGCGAACCCGAAAGCCTCGAAGGTGAAGATCCTTGGTTAAGCAGACTCCGCCATCCCCGAAGCGGGTGAGGCCCGCGACCGCGAAGTATGACCTCGTCATCGACGCCACAGACCTCTTGGTCGGCCGTCTCGCGACCCAGGTCGCGCGAGAGGCCATGCATGGCAAGGCGGTCGCGGTCGTCAACTGCGACAAGGCGGTCATCAGCGGCAGCAAGCCCTTCCTCGTCAAGGAATGGAAGCGCCGCCACCGCCAAGGCGTCCCGCGCAAGGGCCCGTACATCGACCGGTTCCCGGACCGCATCGTCCGCAGGATCATCCGCGGCATGCTCGCGTACCACAACCCGCGCGGACGCGCGGCATTCGAGCGCATCATGTGCTACATCGGCGTGCCGGCGCAGCTCAAGGAGTCAAAGAGCATCACGATCACCGAAGCGAACGCGAGCAAGCTGCCGAACACCCGATACATGACTATCGCAGCGCTCTGCAAGGAGATGGGAGGCAGATGGCATGAGCAGTAAACAAAAGAGCAATGTCTTCCACGCGAGCGGCAAGCGCAAGCGCGCCATCGCCCGCGCGACGATCACGCCGGGCAACGGCGCCGTCAGCATCAACCACGTCTCGCTCAACCAGTACAGCAACGAGATCGCGCGCGCCCGCATCCGCGAGCCGCTCGTGCTCGCGGGCGACGATGCCGCCAAGTTCGACATCGTCGTGCGCGTCGTGGGCGGCGGCCTGACGAGCCAGGCGGACGCCATCCGCCTCGCCATCGGCAGGGCGCTCGTGCAGTACAACCCGACGCTCAAGGAGACGCTCCTCGACTACGACCGCCAGCTCTTGGTCGCGGACATCCGCCGCAAGGAGAGCGCGAAGCCCAACCACCACGGCCAGGCGCGCGCCGCGGTCCAGAAGAGCTACCGTTAGTCCTTTTCCCTGTTCATATCCTTATTTCCTGCCGCGGAGGACGCACCGCTCATCCCTCGCGGAAATTACGTCGGCGACCCTGCATGAATCGGGTCGCCTCCTGGATTTGCTCCAAGGCGGCACAACTGAAAACGCAAAACATCAAGAGGCGAACACATGATCATCCCAATCCGGTGCTTCTCGTGCGGCAAGCCCGTCGCGCACCTCTGGAAAGAGTACACCGAGCGCACCGCTAAGGGTGAGGACCCGAAGAAGATCCTCGACGACATGGGCCTCAACCGCTACTGCTGCAGGTCGCTCATGCTCGGCCATGTCGACCTCATCGACACCGCGGCGCGGTTCAAGCGGTTCTAGGAGTATTCCGTATAACTCTCACTTCTGCTGCTTTTTTGCGTCCGTCTTCCTTTCGAAATAGGGGTTCCGGAGCCTGATGACAGAATAGAATCCTTCCGGTTTTGGCTCGACGCCGGCATAGGCGCGTATCGCGAACGACAGGTTCTTGTGGCCGAGGGCGGCGCTAATCTCTGGAGTGATGTCCTGTATGCGGCCGTACGTCGCGCTCTCGACCGTGCCAGCGATGTCGGTGGACCCGGTCTCGAACACCATCCGCTCCGCGACCGGGATGTAGATGGTGTCGTCGGAGTAAAGGATGACATCAACAATCGCTTCGTTTGCCCAGACCGTCATCATATGTGCATCGCTTTTCCTGACGCGCTGCGGGAAGCGTAGGTGGATGTTGGGGTATTCCGCGTGCAGTTGCTCCTGGAGTCTTATCTGCTCGCGAAGCAACGCTTCGAGGCCGAACTTCTGTATTTTTGCCATCATGCTCGGAGGCGGGCGGCGCTTTAAAATGTTTTGGAGAATGGCGATGCCGGAAGACTTATTTCTGCACCAGCGACTCGCCTCTCGACTCGTCCGCTCGTCGCCTCCTTTAGTGTTCTTCGTTTGCGCCTTGTCGTTCGCAGCGACTCGCTTCAGGCTGGCGCCGGCAAACGGAGTGAGCGGCGCAGGAACGACAGTGACTGCGTCGGTCGGAATGACTATAGACTCTTTCTTGTGTTTGAGACCAATTCCTATGTGTCTTCACAGCAATCTTTAAGAAACCATATCCACTCTGCCGTCGATATGGCGGACTTCAACGCGATCGCGAAGAGATGGCAGGCGCGATGGGAGAAAGAGGACATCTTCCATACAGACCTCGACGGCGCGCGGCCGAAGTTCTACTGCCTCGAGATGTTCCCCTACCCGAGCGCGTACGGCCTACACATGGGGCACAGCCGCAACTACACCATGGGCGATGTGGTCGCGCGCTACAAGCGCATGCAGGGTTTCGACGTGCTCTACCCGATGGGCTACGACGCGTTCGGCCTGCCGGCGGAGAACGCCGCGATCAAGAGCAAGACGCACCCGAAAGCCTACACCGACAAGGCCATCGCGTCCATCAGCAAGCAGCAGCGCGAGCTCGGCAACAGCTACGACTGGAGCCGCATGGTCGTCACGTGCCGCCCGGAGTACTATCGCTGGAACCAATGGTTCTTCCTCCAGTTCCACAAGCGCGGCCTTGTGTACCGCAAGGAGGCGCCGATCAACTGGTGCCCGGGCTGCCAGACCGTGCTCGCCAACGAGCAGGTGAAGGATGGCCGGTGCTGGCGCTGCGACTCCGTCGTCGAGATCAAGGACCTCGAGCAGTGGTTCCTCAAGATCACAGAGTACGCGGACTCGCTCCTCGAGGGGCTGAGCGACCTGCAGGGGTGGCCGGAGAGGATACGCACCATGCAGGAGCACTGGATCGGCAGGTCGACCGGCACACACCTCGAGTTCGAGCTCGCCGGCCCCGACGGGAGGCCCACCGGCGAGCGCATCCCGGTCTTCACCACGCGCCCCGACACGCTGATGGGCGTCACGTTCATCACCTTCGCGCCGGAGCACCCCACCGTGGCGCGGCTCATCCGCGGCGCGAAGGACGAACGTAAGATACGGGAGTTCATCGGCAAGGTCGTGCTCTCGGAGAAGTTCACCCGTGCCGCAGAGGACAAGCCAAAGGAGGGCATGCCGCTGGGCAAGCACGCGCTCCACCCCATCACCGGCGAGCGCATCCCCATCTACATCGCGAACTTCGTGCTGATGGACTACGGCACGGGCTGCGTCATGGCTGTCCCCGCCCACGACCAGCGCGACTACGAGTTCGCGGTCAAGCACAGCATCCCAATCAAGCAGGTCATCGCGCCGCCGGAGGACGAGGAGATTACGCCTAACGCAGCATATACTGGGGAGGGCACGCTCATCAACAGCGGCCAGTTCGACGGCCTGGACACAGAGACCGCGAAGCGCCGCATCACCGAAGAACTGCAGCGCCGTGGCAAGGGCCGGTTCACGACGCAGTACAAGATCCGTGACTGGCTCATCAGCCGGCAGCGCTACTGGGGCACGCCCATCCCGATGGTCTACTGCGACGCGTGCGGCGTCGTGCCGGTGCCCGAGCACGAGTTGCCGGTCATCCTGCCAGAGGAGGTGCAGTTCACAGGCGTGGGCAACCCGCTCAAGAATTCACCATCATTCGTCGACACGGCATGCCCGGCGTGCGGCGCACCGGCGAGGCGCGAGACCGACACCATGGACACGTTCTTCGACAGCTCCTGGTACTTCCTGCGCTACCTCTCACCAAACATGGAGGAGAGGCCGTTCGACAGCGCGGTCGTCAACCGCGCGCTCCCCGTGGACCAGTACATCGGCGGGGCGGAGCACGCGGTCATGCACCTGCTCTACGCGCGCTTCTTCACGCGGGTCCTCCACGACATGGGCCTGGTCAGGGTGAAGGAGCCGTTCACCAACCTCTTTAACCAAGGCATGGTGACAAAGGACGGCATGAAGATGTCCAAGTCGTACGGCAACGTCATCACGCAGGACGAGATCGCGCAGCAGTACGGCATCGACACCGCTCGGCTCTTCCTCATGTTCGTCTCCAGCCCCGAGTCCGAGCTCGAGTGGAGCGACGAGGGCATCCAAGGGGCGTATCGCTTCCTCAACAAGGTCTTCGCGCTCGTCGAGGGGCTCGGCGCCCGGCGCAAGGACACCGGCACGCGCGACGTCTTGGTCGAGTCGAAGCGCAACGCGTGCGTCAAGGAGACGACCGAGCACCTGGACGCGTTCCGCCTCAACAAGGCGGTGCTCTCCATCATGGAGTTCGCGAACACAGCCATCAAGTACGCCGGCGAGGTCTCGGAGGGGCAGTACCGCGCCGGCCTCGACACGCTCGCGCGCCTCCTCCTGCCGTTCACCCCGCACCTCGCGGAGGAGATATGGGAGCGCCTCGGCAACGAGACATTCCTCTCGCTCGAATCCTGGCCGCTCTTCGACGAGAGCAAGCTCGACGCCCGCGCGGAGGCCGACGCGGAGTTCATCGAGGAGACGCTGTCGGCCGTGCGCCGCACGCTCACCACGAAAAAGGTAGACTCTCCCACGCGTATCGAGCTCATCCTGGCGGAGCAGTGGAAGTACGATTTCGTGCCCGCGTTCCGCAGGCTCTTCGCGGCGGTCAAGGATTCGAAGGAGATCGCAGAGCGGCTCGTGAAGGAACTGCCGATGGCCGACGCGGCGGCGGTCACGCAGCTCGCCTTCGCGGTCTACAAGAACATGAAGCTCCTGCCGCTCTCCGACCGTGCGCGAGAGGATGAGGTCGCGCTCCTCGAGGAGGCGGCGCGTCGCGTCAAGGAGGAGTTCGCCTGCGACGTCGGCCTCACGACCGATCCTTTGTCCTCGTCGGACCCGAAGGCGAAGAACGGCTTGCCGGGCCGGCCGGCGGTCAGCGTGAGATAATCATTTAAACGCCCGCGTATGGCACTGTACCATGGCGACGCGAGAGCCGGCCGTGGCGGGGATGTTCTATCCGGAGGATCCGCGCGAGCTCGAGCGCGAGCTCCGTGTGATGCTGAAGGGTATTGCGTCTAACGTAATGCTCGATGAGCACGTGCGGAAGAGGACGCCGGGAGCGATCCACGGCATCATCGTCCCGCACGCAGGATATGTCTACTCCGGCGCAACCGCGGCGCGGGCGTACGCCCTTGTCGCAGGGAAGCGCTACGACCTCATCGTCCTCCTCGGGCCGTCGCACAGCTTCAGCTACCGCGGCCTCGCGCTCGAGGAGAGCACGGCGTGGCGCACGCCGCTCGGGGAACGCGGTATTGCGTATAACAATTTGGGGAAGCGCTTGCTCGCGCTCAAGGACGCGGTCGTGTCGAGTGCGCGCGCGCACAAGCCCGAGCATTCTCTCGAGGTGCAGGTCCCGTTCCTGCAGCACTTCCGCATCGAGGGGCCGGTCGCGCCGATGCTCGTCGGCATCGTGGGCGAGGACGACGCGCACGTCATCGCTTCGGCGCTCGCCGAGGCGGGCGAGGGGAAGAGCGTCCTGTTCATCGTGAGCACCGACATGAGCCATTATCTCTCACGCGATGAGCGGCTGCGGCACGACGAGACGTCGATTCGGGTCGTCGAGGGTCTCGACGGGAAGGGCTTCGCGTCGCTGGACGCGTGCGGCAGGTACCCGTTGCGCATCATCATGGAGTTGTGCCGCATCAAGGGGTGGCGGCCGCGGCTCGTCGCCAAGAGCGATTCGGGAGATGCGAACGGCGACACGAGGCATGTCGTCGGTTACGCGAGCTTCGTGTTCTGAATTTTTTTGTGTGTTTGACGCATTTGCATAACTTTTTATTGCTACGGTCGTTCCCGAATCCGATGGACGAACCGTTTGAGTCCTCGCCAAGCGCTTCGCTAGATGATCATTTCTCGGAGCAGGATATGGTATCCCCGTCGCAAGAGATATCAAAACTGCCCCTGTCACGAGCGCGCAGGGCCTGCTCGACCGCGACCGGCTGCCTCTTGATATACACGGTGCTACAGTCATTTTCAGCGTTGACGTACGACATCCAGTTGCGTCGTCTGACCCCATGGTTGCGCATGCACGTCGTGCAGCAGCACATCGAAAAGGCATCGCTCGCTGAGAAGCTCATCTTGCCGGGCCAATACATCGTGGCAAAGTACTACGCGGCGTGCCAGCCCGAGAGAGCTCCTATCCTGCGCAGGAATCACCGCATTCCTGATAGTTCTCAACCAGCGTACAATACCTGATGGATTATTATCTTCGGCCACCGGCGGCTCGTCACTCTGTTCCTCGCCCGCTCGTCGCCTCCTTTTGTGTTCTTCGTTTGCGCCTTGTCGTTCGCAGCGACTCGCGCACGGAAACGTTCCGTTTCCGGCGCCCCGGGAACAGAAGTTCCCGTGGGCTTCAGGCCGGTGGCCTTTTTATGAAAATAAGAATAATATTCTCCTAAGAAAACTTCTCACTCCTCGAACTTCTGCACGATATAGGTGTCGTAGTGGATCTTCTTCGCGGTCTCCTTATCCTCCCAAGCGCGCGACGCGAGGCCCGCCTTCATGCAGAGGCGGCTGAGGAACTCCTCGGCGCCGGAGATCTGCTCCCATACCTGCGGCAGGAACGTCGCCTGGTGGTAGCCATAGCGCAGGATCAGGCCCGGTTTCTCCCTGCGGAGCATGTCGAGGACGTCGTAGGTGCTGCGTAGGTGGCGCGGCAGCGGTATCGAGAGCACAGAGACCTCGATATGGATGTTGCCTAGATCCTCCTTCGAGACCTCGTCGAACCGGCCGTCGTCGAACGCCGCGTGGCGCGCGTTCTCGACGGTATCGAGGTAGAGTGGCTGGTGCGCGCTCAGGGTCCCGACGCAGCCGCGCAGCTCGCCGTTCTTCGTGAGTGTGACGAACGACGCCCCGCTCTGCAGGAGGTTGCCCGGCAGGTCCTTCGGGAGCACGTACTCTCTCTTGTTCACCGCGGCGGTTATCGCGTCGCGGGCCATCTTGAGCAGAAGTTGTCTCTCGCTGGGTTCGAGCATACGCCTCAGGTCTCCCTTTAAGAACCGTATTATTTATGTCTTGCCATAGAATCTCGTATAACGCGGTCTCTCGCGCCGCCTCTCACCACACTCCCGCGATACTCTCGCCGCACTCCGGGCAGCGCCCCACGGCATCCTTCCCCCTCTTTCCACCGCCCCCATCCCCATTCTCCTTTCGGCTCTTCCCTTTGTCGATGAGGCTGCGCACGCCAGCATAGTACGCTCCTCGCTCCACGCACAGCGCGTCGCACTTCGGGCACGCTGTGTTATGATACCGCGCCTCGCGGATGTTGCCGACATAGACGTAGCGCAGCCCCTCCTCCTTCCCTATGTGGTGGGCGCGCTCGAGGGTCGCCATCGGCGTCGGCTCGCTGTCGAGCATGCGGTGCATGGGGAAGAACCGCGAGAGATGCCACGGGATGTCCTTGTCGAGAGCGGCGATGAACTTCGCGATGCTGCGCAGCTCGTCGTCAGAATCGTTCTTCTGCGGGATGACGAGCGTGGTGAGCTCTATCCAGATGCCGCGTTCGTGCGCGCGCCGGATGGTGTCGAGCACCGAGCTCCTCCTCGCGCCGCATATCCTTGCGTAGAACGCATCGTCCCACGCCTTGAGGTCGATGTTCATCGCGTCGAGGTACGGCGCGACCGCGTCGAGCGCCTCCGGGCTCTCGTAGCCGTTGCTGACGAAGATGTTCCGCAACCCGCGCTCCTTGGCGAGCCGCATGGTGTCGAGCGCGAGCTCGATGAAGACCGCGGGCTCGTTATAGGTGTAGGCGACCGACTCGCACCCGAAGCGGACCGCCTCGTCCACGAGCTCTTGCGGCGTCATCCGCTCCCCCCAGATCCTCCCGTCGCCGCGGTCGCTTGCGTTCCCGCGCCGCTCGCTAATCTCCCCGGCGTCGTGCGTCAGTTTCGGTGACTGGCTCATGTCGGCGTTCTGGCAGAACTCGCAGGAGAAGTTGCATCCGACGGTGCCGAAGCTGTACGCCATGCTGCCCGGTAGGAAGTGATAGAGCGGTTTCTTCTCTACGGGGTCGGGATGCCGGCCGATGATGCGGTCGTAGACGAGCGAGTAGAGCGTGCCCTCCTTGTTCTCCCGCACGCCGCACACGCCGCGCCTCCCTTGGGGGATTGTGCAGTAGTGGCTGCACGCGAGGCATCGGACCGCGCCGTCGACCTTCTGGCTTGGCTCCCACAGTATCGCTTTGTGCATGGTCTCGCTTCCTTTGTATTGTCTCGTCTCCTTTCAATGTTATGATGTCTCTCTTTATCTCCTCTTCTTTCTGTCTTCTCTGCGTCTTTGTTCTCTGCGTCTCCGCATCCTCCGCTGCTGGCGGTTCCAGAGCTCGACGCGGCGGTTGATCTCGCGCTCGATGTCCTTGGCACCCTTCTCGATCGCCCGCAGGAGCGGCGACCGCCTGCGCTTGAAATCCTGCAGCGTCTTGCCGTGAAAGCCGGTCCGCGGGTCGTAGACGACATACCCGACCTTAGTGTTGTGCGGGCGGTCGATCCCCCCGACAGCGGGTGTGGTGATGAATTTGATGTACCGTGAGTCGTCACGGCGGCGGTTGATCTCGCCAAGGGCGCAGGAGCGCAGGATGCGCGTGCGCTTGTCTAGCAGGAACTGGCGCGGGATGTGGGTGTGGCCGCTGAGCACCGTGATGTTCCGGTCACTGGCCGCGATGGTCTCGAGGAATTCGTAGCTCCCGTCGAGGAATCGCGCGTGGTACATCTGCCCGAGCCGGTCCTGGAATCCTGGCGCGGCAACCACGCCCTTGAGCCGGCGTGTGGTGAAGAACGGCGGCGTGTGGACCAGGATGAAGAGCGGTCGGGGGCGTCCGGGCGCGCGTCGTAGGCGGTCATTCTCCTGTGCCGCGCCGCGCACCTTGGCGAGCTGGTGCTGGTCGAGACCTATGCAGGCCGACGGGTCGCGCCAGAGATACCGCCATCGCTTCGGGTGCAGGAAGTACATGATGCGATGGTGAGCGTCGAAGCCGGTGTCGAGGAGGAGCAGGTCGGCCCCGTCGCGTCGCGCATACTGTGTCTTGGGGTGTCCGCTCCGGATGCGATGGTGCCGTCCGAAGATCGAGCCGAGCTCGCCGAACCAGCGGAACTTGTGATGCCCTATCGCGCTCTTGTAGCGCTTGCGCGCACGCTCCGGGACGTTCACGTGCGTCAGGCCATAGATAGCGAAGTTGTACGCGCGCTTGCGGTAGTCATGGTTGCCGAGGTTGAGCAGCACGTCGCCCCTGCAACGCTCGAGGATCTCGAGGAGGAGCGTTCGGTTGCGCTCGCGCCCACCGTGGTAGTGCGCATCCTGGTAGTCGATGAGGTCGCCGTTGAGCACGAGCACGTCGCCCTTCTCCACCTTGCTGACGAGGCGGCGGAGCATCGCGTTAGGGTTGAGCACGCGCGGCACGGTCCTATCGAGCCGGTCCCATACCTTCGCTATATGCGTGTCCGAGGCGATGAAGATGCGCATGGCGCAAAGCAAAACGCTCGCCGTTAAAAAATGTGTGAAAGTTCAGGAGGTCACGTTAAAATAGCCCGATAGTCCGCAGTCACTACCGTTCACTCACTGTCGTTCCTGAACCGCATCGAGTGTCTCGCGGTTCCTGCGCCGCTCATCACATTCGCCGGCGCCAGCCTGAAGCGAGTCGCTGCGAACGACAAGGCGCAGACGAAGAACACAAAAGGAGGCGACGAGCGGGCGAGGAATCTCCTGCAGGAGATGACGAGCCGCTGGTGGAGGCTGAGGAGTCCTAGAATGACCCTACAGAGACCTAAAATCGCGCTTTTTGGCCGCCCAGATAGCAGAATTACGTAACCACTTATGAATGGTTAAAAGCGTCATGTTTATAAATGCTCGCGCGTTCCCCACCGTCTATGGAACCGCACCGTTGGGGGTATACTATCCTTGTTTTGCTCACAGCACTGCTACTTCTCCCGGGCGTACACGCGCTCGGCTGCCGCGTCGCCACGTCGAACGGCATGCTGCCCGACGTGGACTGCGACGGCGTGCCCGACGCGTTCGACAACTGCCCGTCTGTCCATAACCCGGACCAGTACGACACGAACCGCAACGGCATCGGCGACGCGTGCGACTCCCTCATCGAGGAGGTCCACGTCAACCCCGACAGCCACATCCAGCAGGGCGAGATGGCGCACATCACCGCGCGCCTCATCAACAACCGCGATGCTGACATCAGCGACCTCGCGCTCACCATCACCAACAAGGACCTCGGCATCGACACGACAGACACCCTGCCGTTCATCCCCGCGGGCCAGACCGCGGTCCTCGACTTCTGGCTCCCCATCCCCAAGTGCGCCAAGGTCCAGGCATATCCGCTCAGCATCAGCGTCGCGTTCCAGGACCCGAGCGTCGGCGCCCGCTCCACAGAGGTCCAGAAGCAGACCATCTACGTGGAGAAGAACAACGTGTGCAACGCAGCGGCCGGACCGCTCGACAACACCATCATCAAGGTCTTCGACCAGGTGGACGTCGACCGCGGCGAGAACGCGCTCCTCCCCATCACGATTGTCAACCTCAACAGCGAGCAGGTCACCTACGACCTCGCGCTCGACGACCAGGGCATGGGCGGCTCGTGGCGCATCGACCCCAACTCGCGCGTCATCATCCCTGCAGGGCACGATGACAGCCGATACCTCTATGTGCAGACCGAGCAATGGACGCAACCGGGCACGCACACCGTGGTCCTCAGCGTGACCAGCGGCAACCAGAAGACCGAGGTGCCCATCAAGGTCTACGTGCGCGGCACGCAGTTCGCGAGCGGCGTCCCGATATTCCCCATCATCTTCCAGATACTCCTGATAGTGCTCGTGCTCGCGTTGATTATCTTCGCGATCGTCATCGCGGTCCGCAGCACGAGGCGCAACGGCAGGAAGGATGCGAAGGGTGACCACAAGGTCGAGCCCTACTACGACGACGCGAAACCGACAGCGGCGAAGGCGGCGCGCACGGCGCCGCGCAAGACCGTCTCCATCGAGCCCGCAGAGGAGAGAAGGGCCGAGACATACTACTAAGGTGACACTCATGACTCGCACGACAACGTTCGGATTCCTTCTCTTGCTCATCGTCATGCTGGCAGCCCTCGCGGCGCCGGCAAGCGCGACGCTCATCGTGAATAAGTACACGAACGAGTTCTCCGCAAGCAGTCCGTACAACGAGCAGCTCAAGCTCTGCTCGTGCGAGACCAAGGCGGACCGCATCGTCGTGGAGAACACCGGCGACTTCATCGCCGACTTCACGGTGCGCGCGCAGAGCGCCTATCCGAACAGCATCCGCATGGCTGAGCCGACGTTCCAGCTCGCGCCCAAGCACTTCAAGGAGGTCGTGGTCTACATCGAGGACAGCTGCGGAGTCATGGGCACGTTCCCCTACGATGTGATAGTCACGAACAGCTACGGCCGCGTGCAGACCATCAGCCGCACCATCCGCGTTGATAGGTGCCAGACCGTATTGCTCGACGTCACGCCGGGCCAGGCCGAGACAGGCCTGTGCAAGCCGGGCACGTTCACAGTCGACGTGACCAATGTCGGCACGTTCCCTGACGCGTTCAGCCTCGACTTCGGGCCCTACAACGGCATCGCCACGCTCAAGAACAAGGACCTGTACCTCCAGCCGGGACAGTTCTACAAGCAGGACGTGAACTTCACGTTCCCATGCACCGAGTACGGCACGAAGCAGATACCGTTCGTCGTCTACACGAGCAAGAACGGCATCGGCGCGTCCGTACAGCGGTCGCTTCTCGTCCGCAACGAGTACGAGTACTCGCTCGACATGCAGACCGACGTCTCGGCCTGCACCCAGACCTCGAGTACCATCCCCATCACCATCGACAACACCGCGGCCGTCCCCGACGAGATCACGATCGGGCTGAAGGGGCCGGGCTTCGCGTCGCTCTCCCACACGCAGTTCGCGATCGGGAAGCGCGAGAACCATATCGTCGACCTCGCCATCGACGCGCCGAAGGGCGCGCAAGGCAAGTACACCCTCACGGTCGATACCGCCGACAAGTACGGCGGCCTGTACAAGAGCCGCGACATCAAGCTCGACCTGCGCAACTGCTACGACGCGACCCTCGAGATGCGCGACACGCCGGACTCGGCCATCACCGGCCCGGTCAAGGCCTGCTGCGGGCAGAAGACCTACTATGTCAACATCCGCAACAACGGCGACACCGAGCAGACGTACGAGCTCTCGCTCGACGGGCCGTCGTTCTTCGTGCTCGACGAGACCACGGTGCGCCTCGCGCCGGGGCAGAACCTGAATATCCCGATACGCGCGACGCTGCCGTGCAACGACGCGAACTACACCGCGACAGTCACCGCGTGGGCAATCGCTGCGCCGCACGTGAGCGTGAGCGCGAGCATCACGGTCGACAGCCTGACGCAGCGCACCTGCCACATGGTGCAGATCGACGATGACGAGCAGCGCATCCAGAACGACATGACAGTGCTCCCCATCATCGTGAAGTCGACCGGGCTCGAGGGCGGCGTCTACGCCATCACCACGAACAGCACCCTCTTCAGGATCCAGGAGCAGAACATCACGCTGCAGCCCGGCGACCAGCAGGCGGTGCACATGGCTCCGCTCGTCAACCTCACGACGCAGGAGCGCGGCCGCTACATCGTGCAGCCGACCTTCACCCTCGTGGACCAGGGCATCGACTACAAGGAGCACGTGGGCGTCAAGCTCGCGGACAAGGGCCTCTTCCAGCGGCTCGCCGACTGGTTCTTCGGATTGCCGTGGGGCCGCCTCGGCGTGTGCGGATGGGCTCTCATCGTGCTGGCGTTGGTGCTCCTGGCGCTCGTGCTCGTGCTCATCCTGATATACGTCGGGAGGCTCAGCATACCGAGCATGAGCCGTTTCGGGCTCACGCTGCTGAAGACAATCCTCATCGTCCTGATACTGCTCGCGCTCATCGCCATCGCGTTCCTGCGGGCGCCGGGCGCAGAGACCGTGTACGAGCGCGTGGCGAACACCACGGACTCGACGGTCCTCGAGTGGTACCAGAACACGGACAAGACCATCGACCTCGGCCAGTACTTCACCGACCCGGACAAGGACTATCTCAGCTACACCGTCACGCAGCCGCGCGACATCAAGGTGAACGTCGAAGACCACGTGCTGACCCTCACGCCGGACCACAACTTCGCGGGCGGGAACACCATGGTGATCACGGCGAGCGACAGCAAGGGCGGCGTCACGGACTCGCCGGTCTTCATCCTGCGCGTCATCCCGAAGAGGAACATGGGATTCATCGACTGGATGCACGCCTGGTGCCAGCACATCGCCACCATCTTCGCCGTGCTCATCCTGCTCGTGCTCTTCCTGATCGTCCTGACGATCAAGGAGCGCCGCCAGGACCTCAGGCGCGGCAACGTGCTCGTGGTCGTGCCGCGGGACGAGAAGAGGGCGACCGCTCCAGCACGCCGCAAGGCGGTCATCGTGGCGCGCGCGCCGGCCCGCAAGGCGAAGGTCGTCGTGAAGACGCGCAAGCCCGCGAAGGGCATCGTGATCCGCGAGACCAAGGCGGGCGGCAAGACCGTGAACATCGAGGTCAACGCGCCATCACAGCCATCGCAGCAGGGCCCAACAATCGTGACCGTGCCGGGCGCGAAGCAGAACGAGGTCGTGTACGTCGGCGCGAAGGGCGGCAACACCGTCCACACGCCGTACTGCATGAACGCGCGCCGCATCCCGCGCAACAAGCGCGTCGCCTTCTCGACGAAGAAGGCGGCCATCAACGCAGGGCTCGTCCCGTGCAGGCTGTGCCGGCCGTTCGAAGGCGGCATCTGAGGGGATTCCAATGAGAATTTTTCGTACAACAGTGGGCAAAGGCGTCAATCTTGAGAATGTAGCAGCGGAGCACGACGGGGAGATACTTTCGGCGGAGTTCGGGCCGTATGTTCTTCATAGCCCTCTTTCTCAGCGTAATCCGCTCGGGCTTCGCATCATGGTCGGTTTCAACAGAATTGCAAGCATCAAGCTGTTCTACACTGACACCAAGACCATCAACGATATCTTCAAGGAGAACAGCCACGGCGACAACGCGAACCCGGCGCTAATCATCGGAAGATCAATAATTGTCTACACCAACAGGGGGTTTATCGACTCCAAGAGGATCTATGGATTCTCCTTCAGATTAGGAGAGAAAGCTACCCACTCCGAAGGCGGGATATAGGAGACGCCCAATATGAACCCGCTCAAGGCGTTGCGTGAGCATCTCGAGCGGAAGCAGGAGGCGCAGCGTCGGGAGCAGGAAGAGTGGGAGAAGAGGCTCTTCGCCTCCTACGAACGGTGCAACGCCGCCAACGAGTATCTCAACATCCTCGAGCGCTTCCCAGGCAGCAAGGCCGAGTATGAGGAGATGAGGAAGGTCGAGCTTGAGTACTTTCAACTTCCTCGGCCGACGCAACGGGTCTTGTTCGCATATGGCAGCACATACGATAATCCTCAAGAACGGGCGTGGAGCGTGGACCCGTTCATAGCCGGCATCCTGAAATCGGCGGGCGTCGTGGCGCTCGTGGAGATACGGCATATGGGCGGCAACATGTGTATGGGGCGCCCGGTCAGGCCGAAGAGCGGTTCGATTGATGACAAAGTGTCCGAAAGGACATCTTTCCCTAACGAAGACGAGACATAAGGAGGTCCAGTATGACTCTGAATCCACTTAAGGCATTGTATGAGCGTCGCGCGAAGAGGCAGGAGAAGCAAGATCAGGAACACGTGGAAACGGCGCGGAAACTCATCGAGTTCTATAAACCGTACGCTGCCGCTGAGAAATATCTCAACACCCTCATGCTCTTCGCAGGGAGCAAAGCAGAGTATGAGGAGAGGACTGGAGAGCGTTTTGAGTACCACGCCCTTCCCGGACCGATGCAACAGGTCTTCTTCTGGTATAATCATGATTGCGGTCAGATGGGTGGCCTGCAGCCAGCCATAGCCGATAACTTGAAATCGGCAGGCGTCGTGGCGTTCGTGGGCATGCAGTATGTCGGTGGCTCGGGACCAGAGCTCTTGAGCGATTTAGGTAATTATATGGCGCTTCCGATCAAGAAGTTGAAGACATTGGACGAGAAACTCTGAACTATCCTCTCTTTCTCATTTCTTCTTCATCTTCAGGTCGAGCTCCTGCATCTGGCCGCGCATCCTGTAGATGCGTGAGAGGAGGATGATGAGCGCGATGACGATGAAGTCCGATATCAGGAGCTGGAGCAGCGGCAGCGACCCGCTCACGAAATAGTAGACCACGCCGGCGAGCTGGACGAGGATGAGCGCGCTCACGAAGACGAGACTCCACCGCAGGCGCTCGTACCGCTCCCGCATCAGGTGGTACCTCTCGAGCGAGTCGAGCTGCGGGAACTTCCGCTCAGATATCCGGTAGAACGTGTAGAGCACCATCAGCGCTGCGAGCAGCTGGATGATGAGCGTCACCACGAGGATGATGTCCATAACACTCTCTCCGGTAGGGCGGTTCTTAAATTTTGCGCATATCTAGCGGAACATCGCCATGAAGAGCGTGCGCTGCATCTCGCTCTTGTCATGCGCGCGGCGCATCGCCGCCGCGAGGAACTTGTCGCCCACCGCCGTCTCCACCCAACCGGCGAAGTCGTTCCTCTGCTCGTTCACATGATGCGCGAAATCCTCATCCTTGATGACCGAGAGATGGCCATAGAGGTCCTTGACGCTGTGCAGCGTCGTGCCGTCCTTCACCACGAAATCCTTATTCTTGTCCTTGACCTTGCGCTCGTCCATGGAGATCGCCTTTCGCGTCGCCTTCTCGAGTGTCGCCTTGGCGTACATCCCGAGGCCCGAGCGCGGGCCAGAGCCCGCCTTGCGAGGGCCGAGACAATGCTGCGATGAGGGAGCAGCACGACCGCCGCGACAGTTATTCATTACGGCAATTACTTTTATAAATCCTCTGCATTCTCTATAGACCATTCCTTTTTTCGGGACTGTAGTACAACCTGGCTAGTATTACCGCCTCCAGTTGCTGGAGGGACGAGCCCGCAAGGGCGATGACAAAACCACAGGTGATAGCGGTCGATCTGGGTTCAAATCCCAGCAGTCCCATGAGCGAAGCGAATGGGCTGCGGGCTCCGAACGGATAGTGAGGATCCCAGCAGTCCCATTAGGCGTGCAGGTCCCAAGCGTGAGCGCGGACACCCGCAGTACCGTCTTCTCATTCTGCACTACTCTTAAAAACGAGACGGGATTCCTGAGGGTATGGCGTACATCACCGATATCATCGCCGACACGAAGCGCGGATTCTCTGTCGAGCTCATGCCGCCGGAGCGGCACACCAACCAGGAGTACATGGAGAGATATCATCACACCGTCCATGAATTGATGTCCCGCGGCCCCAAGTTCGCGACCATCACCTACCATCAGGACAAGATGGTCCCGAGTCCCGTCGGCGAGAACGAGATCCTGCTCACGCCGCACAAGGTGCGCGCTGGTCCGGATATCATCGCCGCGCACTTCCAAGGGCAGTACCCCGATATACCGTTCGCGCCGCACTTCATCTGCGGCGGTTTCACGCGGCGCGAGACCGAGAACGCCGCGGTGCAGTTGCCTTTCGTCGGCATCCGGAACCTCATCCTGATCCGCGGCGACCCGAACTACGAGGCGGTCTTCAAGCCGGAGGAGGGCGGCCACGAGCACGCCGACAGCCTGATCGAGCAGATAACCGCGATGGAGAAGGGTAGGTTCATCGAGCATGAGGGCGACGGCATCCGCCTCTGCAAAGGCTTCGCCGGCTATCCTGAGAAGCACTACGCGAGCCCGAACCTCGACACCTGCGTGAAGATGCTCTTGCGCAAGCAGGAGGCGGGCGGCGATTTCATGATAACGCAGATGTGCCTCGACACCGACTCAATCCTGCGTTTCCGCGACAAGTGTCGGCACTACGGCATCACCGTGCCGATCATGCCGGGTCTCAAGGTGGTCACGCGCCACTCGCAGCTCGGCGGCGAGAAGGGGTTGCCGGCGGAGTTCGATATCTCGGTGCCGCAACCGCTCTACGAGGAGCTCATCCGCTACGACGCCCCGCAGGATGTCCGCTCCGCCGGCGCGCGGTGGGCGGTCGCGCAGGCCGAGCGCCTCTACAGCGAGGGATTCCAGGTCGTGCATTTCTTCACGAGCAGCACCAAGAGCACCATCCCTGTGCTCGGCGCGCTAGGATTCGCGCCGACAGATTCTTTATAAGTCGAGCCCAGCACAAATTATATAAAGAATCGTCGTCCAGTTTCTCTTGTCTGGTGGCGACGATGGGCTTCAATGACGAGATGGAGAGATACATGCGCGGCCGCAGGCGACGTGCGCACGACTACTCCTCCGGCACCGAAGCCACGGGGCAGACCTGGTGGGACCGCGTCTTCTTCCCGAAGAAGGATGAGGCGCACGAGTTCACGCCGGACGAGATGGCGAAGGTGACAGCGATGGAGCAGGACATACAGAGAGGAGAGGAGCACCTCGAGGCGGCAGAGACGCCGGGGCAGCACGAGCAGCTCGCGGAGAAGCAGGAGGAGCGCGTCAGCCTCTACGAGCGGTTCCTCCGCATGTTCCGCTTCGAGCGCAGGATGGAGGATGAGTACGAGCATATCGACGGAGAGCAGCTCCACGGCGCCGCGATGAACGCCCCCGACGTCACCGACGATTTCCGCACGCTCGCGACCATACAGGTCAAGTGGTTCGAGCGCCTGCCCAAGCGCATCAAGGAGGAGTTCCGCGAGTCCGACGACTTCGATAAGTACAAGGACATCCTCCAGCGCAGAGGCGTGGCGAAGAAGTAGGGTTTCGCATAACTTCTTCACAATTCATTTCTTTACGCTTGATGGTGCGCTACAGCCACTAACGTTCCTGTACCGCATCTGGTTACCTCGCGCTGCCTTGGCGGGGATGAGCATTCGTGCAGCGCCGCACAATCTGTTCTCGGAAAACGCAACGCAAGCGGTAAGCGCACTCCCGCCGCAGCGCAGTCAATATCTTTCCTGCGCGCGTCTTCATCGCTGACGCTCGAAGCCGCAGCGCGAAGTAGTCGGTAACATAGAACGGCGCTCAACAAAACTCTACTTCCCCGCCATGATCTCGATGATGCTGCCGGGCTCGAGGACGTGGTCCTTGCCGACCGGCATCTTCGTCTTCACGTTGATGGCCTTGATGAAATTCTTGCCGAAGTCGGTGTGGAGCTTGTAGGCGAAGTCGAGCGCTGTGGCCTGCGGCCGCATCAGGAAGCAGTCGGGGATGACGCGCCCCTCGGAGTCCTCGAGCTTGCTCACGCCGCCGGGATAGATGGGCTTGTACTTCAGGAGCTCGAACACGGCGTGGTTCAGGACCTCCTGCACGCCGGTGCTGCCGAAGACGTCGAGTACCTTCGTCCTGACGAACTGGAGCGCGGCGCGCTGTTTTTCGCTCAACTTGCTCTCGTCGAGAATATTGAAGTCCTTCTCGCCGGGGATGTAGGAGATCATGCCGTGCTTCGCCGCCTCGCGCAGCGCGAGCTCCGTCTCGGCGCTGCACGCGACGATGTGGTAGCGTGGGTACTTCTGCCGAAGGCGTTCGACGTTGGTTGCGGCGCCGGGCACGTCCACTTTGTTCGCCGCGATGAGCATCGGCTTCGTGAGGATGCGCAGCTCGCGCGCGAGGCGCAGCAGGTCGTCCTCTGTCCAGTCGGTGAGGATCTTGCTCTCGAGGCCGAGCCGGTGCATGATCGACTTGACCATCTCCTCGTCGGCGCCGAGGCCGCTCATCTGCTTGTGCACCGACCGCCAGGTCTCCTGCTTCTCCATGGTCGCGCGCCTGCTCTGCGTCTCCCAAGAGCGCCGGAGGATGTCGAGATACCAGTAGTCGAGCTCCTCCTCGAGGAAATCGACGTCTTTCAGCGGGTCGTAGGAGAGCGGCGCGCACGCCTCGCCCCGCTCGTTGATGCTGCCGGAGATGTCGATGACGTGGATGAGCACGTCCGCCTGGTTGAGGTCGCCGAGGAACTGGCTGCCCATGCCCTCGCCGCGGTGCGCGCCCGGCACGAGCCCCGCGACATCGATCATGTCGATGGGCACGAAGCGCCACTTGTCGGTTACGTAGCCGAAGCGCGGGTTGGAGCGCTTGCCGAACTGGACCGCGGGGTCCTCGACCTTGACGAAGCCCACAGCGTGGTTCGGCTTGATGGTGGTGAAGGGATAGTTCGCGATGCCCACCTCGGCGAGCGTGCACGCCTTGAAGAAGGTAGATTTTCCACAGGATGGTTTGCCTACGATTCCCACTAGCATATACTGCCTCCATTATGGGAATCGGAGGTCAGGAACGCAGTGACTTGACCTACGATACCTACGAGCATGAGGAATCGCCTCGTGCTTGGAGGTTCCGAACGATAGTGAGGATGCCTACGAGCATGGCGTTCCGGATTGGCGGGAGAATTATAAATCTCTCGTCTTCGTCCGATACCTTGTTGTACGCGTTCGGAGAGCAAACGTTTTTTCTTTTGTGTTCATTCTTAAGTATTTCCAAATTATATGAGAAATGTTTTTATACTAGTTCTCCAAATATGGTATGATTAAGTATGATGGCGCGGAGGCGTCGTCAAGAGGAGGCAGCGCTCATGGTGGAGTATCGTCATCGGCACATCTTCGGCCGCATCGGCATCGAGTGCATCGTGCGAGAGAACGGGCTCATGGGCGACCATAAGGTCGTCGACGGATGCGGGTATCTCCCCGCCAAGAACGACTGGGTCATCGTCCAGCTCGACTTCGGGGGGCATACCTACCGGTTCGAGGAGGGTCTCCTGAAGGCGAACGGGCACAACCCCGGAGCGTACCGGCGGGCCCTGGACGCGTTGCGGCGCGAGATCGACGGTCCGCATGCGTTCAAGCGCTGCCCGCTGCCGAATTACCTGCTCGCGACGCTCGAACGAGGCCTGCGTCTCTCCACATTCAACGCTCAGCAGCCCGCAGAGGCAATATCTACGGAGGTACTGCACACATAGGTGGTTCGGCGTCTAGAGGCCGCGCGGGAGGTGGTGAGTTGCGGTACGGCGCGCGGCTGATGTCGCTCTTTCATTTTTCATCGCGTTCTTACTGGGTTCACCCGACTCGTCAACCTAGCTGCGGCGCGCCGTTCTCGCGCCCGGCGAATCTCTGCTCTTGTTCTCATGCCGCGGTCGAGTGTCGACACCGCTTGCGTTTCGTCGGCCGAGAATTGAATGGTTTGCTCTGCACGAATGTTATACCCGACCAAGGCGGCACTCTTTCTTCAACTAGCCACTGCCATATATGACACAAAAAAGAACGCAATTATTCCGCTTAACTACTGTCGCTGCATCCAGAGGAAGCTGGCGAAGGCGATGGTCTGGAGCACGGTGAGGACGAGGATGTGGACGCCCATGCCGTAGGTCGGGACCTCCGCGCCGGCGAATGAGTAGAGCTGTATGCTCATGAAGAAGTGGTAGGCGTTCATCAGGTACTGCGCGAGGAACAGCGCCGCGAAGACGATGATGAAGAGCGTGTACTGCGCCTTGAACTTGATGTAAGATGCTATGTTGACGCCGATGATGAAGAGCAGGAGCAGCGTGTTGACTATGCCCAGCGCGAGCAGCACTTCCTGTATCAGGTCCATTGGTTTCAAGCCCCCTTCTTTTGTTTAAGTAACTTTTCCCACTTCGGTCTCGTGAGCCTCTTCTGGTCCTTCTGGCCCTCTATCAGCACGTCATAGTCGTCCATGATGCTCTCGAACTCCGGCGTGACCTGGTAGACAGCGCCGTACGACTCGCCCTGCGACATGACCAGCCGGTTCTTCTCGAGCACGCGCAGCGAGTGCCGCACCGTGGAGTAGTCCACTTTCATGTCATTCTTGATTTGGTGCGCGTTGCGCGGCCGCTTGCGGAGGAGCGCGACGATGCGCATGCGCGTCTCCCCGCCGCGTGATCCCAGGAAGACGTACCAGAGTACCCCATGCATATGGGGACGTTCGTCGCCCGGTTAAAAAGGGTTTCGGAAATCGGTCGTCTCTCTCTTGTTGTTTATAATGTCCGTCGGTGGCGCGTAGGTGACGACCGAAGGCTTTTTGAAACGGCCCGGACTCCCAACAGCCATGGTAAAGAGGCAGACAGTTCTCGTCGTGGGTGGTACTGGTTTTGTTGGTAGGAGGGTCGTCGAGCTCCTCAAACGGGCGGGGCACGATGTCATCATCTATCATCGCGGCTACCGCGCCGTGCCGACGCACGCCGATGTCATCATCAACTGCGTCGGCATCATCCGCGAGGACGCCGAGTCGTTCAAGGAGGCGCATGTCGACCTGGTGCGCTGGCTCGTGCGCCTCGCCAAGAAGCTCAAGGTGAAGCAGTTCGTGCAGGTGAGCGCCATCGGCGTCGAGCACGAGTCGACCGCGTACCAGCGCTCGAAGCACACCGCGGAGCACATCATCCGCGCGAGCGGCGTGCCGTACGCCGTCATCCGGCCCAGCATGGTCTTCGGTCGCGATGACAAGAGCGTCAACCGCTTCCGCGCGCTGTGCCGCACCGGGTTCTTCCCATTGCTCGCCAACGGCCGCGTCCAGCCGGTCTCGGTCGACACCGTCGCGGCGGTCATCGTCGCGGCCGCCAACCTGCGCATCCGCAACCGCGTCGTCGAGATCGCCGGGCCGGAGGTCTTCACCTACCGCGAGCTCGCCGACCGCATCCATCCCGGCGTGCGCGTGGTGAAGGTGCCGCGCTGGATCGTCGCGTTGGTCGCCGGCGCGAGCCCGGTCGTCCGCTCCTGGCCGACGAAGGAGATGGTCAGGATGCTGCGCCAGGAGAGCGTGACCAAGGACAAGACAGTGGCGCGCCTGCGCATCAAGAACCCGCGGCTGCGGTGAGCCCGCGTCTGTTCTGCTGTATCGCTTCTGCCATCATCTCTACTGTTCTATCATCATTTCTGTGTTCATCCCAGCGCGTGGTACGTCGCTGGAGCCGGGATGGGCGACGGCGCAGGTAGCAATGACTGCACGCGCGACCTCAACCAGCCGTACGCCTGCTTCCACGCTGGGTCCTTCTCGAGGAGTTTCGGGTCAGCATCCTTGACGTACATGCTGGATGCGAGGGTGATGAAGGCCGTGCCGCTGCTCAGGCAGAATCCGGCCTCGAGAAGAGCATGCATATCTCCGGCGATAACGTAATCGCAGATGTCTACGAGCGATTTCCCGACGAGACCGGCTCCTGCGACGAGCAGGCCGAGCCTTGTCGTGTAGGCGACCTTACGGAAGAGATCTATATTGGGAGGTACCATAGCGGCATCATCCCCGGCGATGTCGGAACCGAGCTGCGGCTCTGTACAATTGCGGATAGCGTCCGTGGCGTCGAGAGAGGCAAACCCTGTCCCATAAGAGAAATACATGGGCGGGGGTAGCACAGCTCCTCCGAAAAGATATGAGATGTATCCAGACCAGAATGATTGCCACCCGTACATATCCGCAAGTTTGTAGCGAGAGACACCGTCTCTCTCGTTGCGCTGCACGAGCTTGGTGTACTCGCGCCTGACCTGGTCGTCCAGCCACGCGTACGTTCGCCCGAAGCGTTGCGCCATTATTGAGGGGAGTCCCGGCTATTTTATAATAAAAGCGATATCTAAGGAGAACTTATTTAAACACGCAACCGTTTGTGACAGCATGGACCTCGAGCAGATATTCTACACCGTGGCGGCGCTCTTCACGCTCGCGGCGATCATCTACTTCGCGTGGGAGTACCTCGACGTGCTGCCGCGCATCACCAAGGCGTTCCTGCTCTTCGTGCTCGCGCTCTTCATCTTCATCAGCGCCTCGGCGCTGCGGGAGGTGGACCGATGACCGGCTGGTGGATGGTGGTCTTCTGGCTCCTGCTCGTGCCGCTCATCATCGTCGAGATCATCGTCTACCTCAAGAGCAAGAAGTTCTTCTGGCTCATCTACGCGCTCGCCATCTTCACCTATGTCGTCGCGGTCTGCTACACCGTGGACGTCTTCGACCTCGGCAAGAACGCGATCATCCTCATCCTCCTGGCGAGCGCCGTGCTCATGTTCCTCGTCGGGCGCCAGCTCGGCAAGGGCATGAAGCGCCTCAAGCGCGTGGCGCGGCCGACGGCCTATGTCCTCGTCATCATCGCCGTGGTCCTGGTCGCCGTCTTCACACTGAGCGTGGTCTTCGGCCGGCTCGCGGTGAGCGCGACGCCAGTATCGAGCATCGCGGCCGACAAGATCCTCGTCAACAACCCGAAGGCCGAGGGGCCCTATCCCGCCAATGGCGTCACGATCTTCACCGAGACGTACACGAACTCCTTCGTCATGCCGGTGCCGGTCAAGCCTGAGTACTACCGTGTCTGCCTCATCATGAAGAGCGGCAGCGTCCAGCTCAGCCGGAGCTATACGGTTGAGGACCGGTTCACGGAGATAGCCCCTGGCGAGACGCGCGCCATCGAGTACAAGGTGGAGCCCAACCAGGTCTACGACCCGAACACGACGCTCGTGCCGCAGCAGGTCCTGGTCTACACCACCACACAGGAGAAGCAATGGGAATCGTGCGACACCAACGCCGGTTCGCCGCTCTACACGATCCCGGTCATCTGAGTATATCCTTTTTGCTATTTCGTATAACGTAATATTTCGAATAACATAATGTGCTGAAGGGACGCCTTGGAGTATCTACCGAGGCCCGAACGCTCGGGGAAGGGGCCCCGACCAGGTGAGGACCGAGACAATCCTGCGATAGGGGAGCAGCGTATCCTCCGCGTCCCTCAAAAAGGTAGTATCCTATGTCGCTGCTGTTCATCCTCAACCAGAAGGAGCCGGAGCTCGCTGTCGCCGAGGCGAAGGCCGTCGCGTACGGCTGGCGCTGGTGGGAGCACAAGGAGACGCCCGCCGCCGGCACGTTGCTCCTGCCGCGGCAGCGCGTGCGCCTCGACCGCATCAAGAGGTCTTCTCCCGGGCTCTCGCACCGCGTCATCAAGGTCATCGCGGTGTGCGCGCCCGGGAACTTGCGCACAACGCTCTCAGCGCTGCCGTGGCCGCGCCTCCTCAAGCGGCAGTCCTACCGGGTCCGCCTCACGAGCAGCGATAGGACATACAGCGAGCGGGCGCTCGCCAACATCATCGCGGCGGCCCACAAGGGGGTCGTGGACCTCGAGCACCCGAAGACCATCGTCGATATCGTCATCACGCCGGAGCAGGCGTATGTGGGCCTGCGCGTCTGGGAGAACAGCGAGGATTTCCAGGCCCGGCGTGCGCATCTCCTGCCCGCGACGCACCCGAGCATGATGCACCCCGCGATGGCGCGGGCGCTCGCCAACATTTCGTGCGCGCGCACGATCCACGACCCGTTCTGCGGCGCCGGCGGGCTCCTGCTCGAGGCCGGCCTCGCTGGCCGGCAGGTCTCCGGCGCCGACGTATCGCCTGAGATGATAGTCCGCACACGGCGCAACTGCGCGGAGTACGGCCTGCGGCCGGCCTTGCGCGTCGCGGACGCGACCGATTGGCTGCCGCGCACGCAATCAATGGTGACAGACCTGCCCTACGGCAAGAGCACGCGACCGGTGGCGCTGTCGCACCTCTACGAGGCGTTCCTCACGCGTGCGGCGCGCTCCACGCGACGCGCGGTGGTCGGGCTGCCGACGGCGCTTCCCGCGCCGCACGGCTGGGCGGTGCGCGCGCACCTGACCTCCTACGTGCACAAGTCGATGACGAAGCACTTCTACGTGCTGGAACGCGATTGACTCCTGCTCGGCCGCGGTGAGAGTACTTACTCTCTTCAGTCGCGGGGAATTGACTCACTCCGTTCCGTGATTTGACGTCGCCGCGCCTGCATGAATCGGCGCGGCTCCTGGTTTGTCCCAAGGCGACCTTTCCTACGAAAGAATATTCCTCCTAACTTCACGTCGCTGTCGGCGTCGCCTTCCCCTGCTTCTCGAAGTACGCCTTGACGGTCTCGTCGCCGCGCGGCTTCGCCTTTACGCCTAACTTGTAGAAGATCTTCTCCGCCTCGCCGCCCCACGAGTACTCGCCCTTGGTCTTCTTGACCTCGCACACCTCGAATTCGCCTAACTGCTTCCCCTTGTTGAGGTGGTAGTAGATGACGCGCAACGTCACCGCGGGGAACAGCTCCTTGTACGCCTTGTAGATCTGGTAGCCGTACGCCTCGCCCTGGACGTGCAGGATCTCGATGACATTCTGGCGTACCTTGCTGTAGGTGGGGCGTCCGCGTCGGGCCATGCTCTCTCCTCCAGCACCTGTTTTTTTAAATCTTGCGAAAAAAAGACCATATAGAAAGGAATATTTCCTCCGTCGAGAGATGGACGACAGCAACATTATTATAGCACGACGCGTTGACGGCTGGCATGCTCTACATCAAACCCCTCGGACAGGTCACGCAGCACGAGCTCAACGCGGTCGGCCATCGTGCGCAGGACCTCGCGCTCCTCGCCCAACACCAAATGCCGGTCCCGCCGAGCATCGTCGTGACGAGCAACGTCTTCGACGAGGTCTTGCGCATCGGCAACCTCAAGTACAAGATCGACTACCTCTTCACCCACGCCCAGGAGCACATCCAGCAGACGCTCCTCAACCTCTACACCGGCGCGCGCAAGGCGCTCTACGAGGCGAAGCTCCCCGCCGGGTTCGAGACCGAGCTCCGCCAGATGTACGACGTCATCACCCGGCCGCTGGCCGTCGGAGAGCTCGTCGCCGAGAGCGACCGCGTCCCGGTCCGCGTCATCCTGAGCACGAACCGCCTGGACGACCCAGAGGACAACGCCACCGTAATCCAGGCGGTCAACGGCTTCGACGAGCTCATGAACGCGGTGCGCGAGGGCTGGGCGCTCGCCTACTCCCCGACGCTCCTGCGCGAACGGCTCAAGGAGCACTATCCTGAGATGCACCTGAAGGTCGCGCTCATCATCCAGGTCATGGACCGCCGCGTGGCGGCGAGCCACGTCTACTCCTGCCTGCCCCAGGACCATAAGAAGACCTATATCCAGGCCTACCTCGGCTACCTCGACCTGCGCGACCGCATCCAGAAGGACTATTACGCGGTCGGCAAGTGGACGCTCCGGGTGCTCGCGAGCGACATCGCGGTGCAGGGCGAGGTGCTCGCGCTCGACAGCAGGAAGGACCTCGTCGTCTCGAAGCTCGAGCAGCCGCTCGGGATGGAGAAGCTGGTGGAGCGCGACCTGATAGAGATCGCGCGCCTCACGCGCAAGGCGGAGCGCCTGCTCATGACGCCGGTCAAGGCGTTCTTCGCGAGCACGAGCGAGGACCACGAGCTCCTCTGGGTCAACCGCCTCGGCTTCTCGACCATGCTCGGCCCTGAGGAGAGCACTGCTTCTATAGTGACCGTCACGCCGCGGAAGGATGACTTTCTGCTCAACGAGACGAAGGGTTCTGCTGAGAGGCCAGTGTAGGATACATCTATAGAACATCTATAGAAGATGGGCTTCACCACGGCGCGAGCGGCAACTGCTCCTTCGGCGGGATTTCGCGCAACAGCGACTTCGCGAACTCGCAGTGCTCTGCGCGTGCGCCGGCGGCGCACTCCAGCCGCGACGGGTCGAGCGAGACCAGGCTGCCGTCGCGGAACGAGAAGCGCTGGATGAGGAGTCGTTGCGCGCCATCAGGGTCTCGCACATTGATATCGCCCCAGTTTGAGTAGTAGACCAGGTTATAGGCGTCGCACTCAGGATGGTTGGCCACGTTGAGCCCGTAGGGAAGGATGGTCTCGACGCGGCCGGTGGCCCATCCGGCCATCCCTACAGAATAGCCGTTGTCGGTGTAGCCTCGCCACATCATCTGTGGGTTGATGTACTTCAACGGTGTCATATAGCCGATGCCCAAGTCATTGAGGCAGGTCTGGTCCACGGCTTCGATGCGGTACTCGAGCTTGATGCCAGGCTGGCCCGGCGCCTGCTCGCGGAAGAGGTTCCAGTCGCTGTCAGCAAAGAAGATGCGCGAGGTGACGGGAAAATCGACAGTCCCGTACTCGACGCCGTAGAGGCGCGCTCGCTTGCTGTCGTCGATGACAGAGTACTTGAAGAGGTTGAGCTCTTTTATGCGTTGGGCCGAGCCCGGCACGGGGACGTCGTAGAAGATATCGACGAGCCGGTCCTCGAAGCCCGAGAGGACGCGCGAGTTCCTGTCGTCGGCGTTCTTGGCGTTCGTGACGTAGACCTTGTCCCATCCGCCGTTCGCGTTGAGCACCATCCACTCCGGGACGCCGTCGCTGTTCTCGACACGGGCGGTGGTGAACTGATGCCAGGCGTTCCATGTGGCGCCGTTGATGGCCGGGATACCGCGCCACCAGGCGTTGGCCGTCATCAAGGTGGAAGCGAACCAGCACATGATGCTGTCGGCGTAGAGCATATCGAGGACGGTGGGCGGGTACGGGATGTTCGGCTGGCCGAACGGCCTTGTCGTCCCCAGCCACGTGCCCCAGGAGACGAGCTTGTCAAGCGATGAGGCTTTCCCCTGGCCGGTCATCTCGAACGCCTGTGTCAATGACGAGGGCTCGCGCCAGAAGCTCGCCTTCTCCCACGTTGAGACGTCCATCGCGGGGTCGTTCGGGTGACCGAGATGCTCTGCGGGGTCGCTGGAAGCGACGAATCGGTAATACATCGGTGTCGTGTTCAGCAAGGGATAGGGCGCGAGATCGTTGCTGCGCTGCAGATGGCGACGGATGCGGTGAGCGTTTGATACGGAGTTGTCTGCTGTGAGGCTCTCGAGCGTCTTCTGCGTCAACCCGCGCTGTTGCTCCGCCTCTGCGTTCTGCTCGCCGAGAACATACTCCCACGCCTCCCTGTCCTGCTTCCGCCGGAGGTCGAAGCGATCGGGAACCTCTATGGCGTCCCCTCTGTGCTGCGGCCGCACTCCGGGAGGCAACCGGACCGCGTGCCGGCCGGCTCTCTGTTCGGTCCGCGCATCGTCCTGTTGGACCTGTCCTGTGGCGCCGGCCAGCATGCCGAGCGAGAGGTCCTTCTCATCCTTGGGATTATAGGTCGCGTCTGGCGCAGTCTGTTCAATGGTTTGATCCTTGTATCCCTTCGGGCGGTGCCGCGGCTCCTCTGCCGCGCCCACGAACGCGCCGAGCGCGAGGACTCCGGCGGCCAGCCAACGCGCGCGCTTCTTGTGCATCATCGACGACGAGAACCCCGTCTTCTTTAAAACGGTTTCTATTTTTCAATACTGAGAAGTGGGTACAGTTATGTAGTAGTGGCTACAATTGTGCACTGGTGGGTGGCTTGCGCAGAGCCATGGCGTATTTCGAGAAGAGCGAGATTCTATCTTATCCAGCAGCCGCCGTCGGCGTGTAGAGTCGGGTAGGCGGCGCTGCATGTCGCGCTGCACGCGGCGAGCGTCGTGTCGTAGCACATCTTGCCCTGCGTCGGGTGCGCATTGTCGCACGGCCACTCACCGTGACCGCCGCAATGGTATATCTCATATCCCAGAGACATACCTGTCTCCGGCACAGGTACGACCCTTATAAGCGTGTTATCGTTCTCACTGGTCTCTGCGATTTCATTGCTGGAGTCCGTAGTGACATTGAGCGTCAGATATGATCCAATGGAGGTTGAGGGATTGCCGAGCGTTAAAGAACTCGAAGTCCCACTCGTGACTCGGACGACCGCACTGAACTTGCTATTCTCACCGCTCGACGAATAGAGCGTATTGACCGATATGTCAAACGCTTTTGCAGAAGGAGCATTGTTTGTTTGTATGATGTTACCGGAAATTATGCCGTCCGTACCCGAAATGCTGGTCGGTCGGATGTTTACACAGGCCTCGTCCACCTGGTTGTTGCAGTTGTTGTCGATACCGTCACCGCAGGTCTCGGTGTTTGTGTAGGGGAGCCACTTGTACACGCCGCTCGCTTGGTTGTAATAGCACTCGTAGGATGTCGCGGCACCGCTCTTGTGCGCCAGGCAGGTAGATGTGGAGTCGCAGTTGTACCACCAGTCGTACCAGCAGAATTGGTTGCCGGTGCCAGCCCCGGTCGTTATGGTGACTGGCGTCTGGTTATGCGTATAACATTTTCCGCTGGTGTCGATGCAGTCGTTCACGTTGTTGCAGCAGCTCTTGTAGTTCTGGTTCCCTTCTGAGTAGAGCAGGTACTCGCCGGCAACGTTACCGCAGCACTTACCTGTACCTTCCGCATTGGTGGGCCAGGGGTCGAGGTACGCGATGCCATAGTCACCAGCGTATTGCGACGGCGGGCTTGACGTCTTCGGCGTCATGTCGGTCGCAGCGAGGCAAGTGGCCGCATCAGTATCCGGAGTAGCAGTGGCTATACATTGTCCTGCGGCGTTGCATGTGTATCCGTTTCCGCACGTCCCGCAACTTCCTCCACAACCGTTATCGCCGCAAGTCTTTCCTATGCAGCTTGGTGTGCATGTGCTCACGCACGTTCCGGTCGCGGCGTTGCATGTCTCGGTGGATAAGCATGGTTTCGTCGTGACCCATTGGTAGCATCCGATCTGCGGTTGCTGGCACTGCTGGACAGATGAACATGTGTAACCACCGACTAACGGGCACGATTGGCCCGAGAGGCACTGATAAGTATTCAACTGCGCCGCAGAGCATGTACTTGTGCACGTGCTCACACAGACTCCCGCTGTGTTGCAGGTGTATCCTGTGGTGCAGGTACCACAGCTTCCTCCGCACCCGTCTGCTCCGCAGTTCTTACCTGAGCAGTTTGGCGTGCAGATACATTGTCCTGCGGCGCTGCACGTGTACCCCGTAGTGCAGGTGCCGCAGCTTCCTCCGCAGCCGTTATCGCCGCACGCCTTTCCTGCGCAGTTTGGCGTGCACGTCGTTGCGATTTTCCATGTACCGCATGTTCCTGTTCCGCAGGCGACTTGGTCTGCGGTAGCGTATGAGCAGGTGTAGCTTCCTTGTTTTTTCCCGTTCGTGTTGGCGTTGCATTGCACCCATACGGGGGTTGATCCGATGGTGCCGCAGATGGTCTCTGGCGTCGTGGGCGCGGCATACTGATGGGTGCATACTGATGTCGCGCCCCAGGCGCAGTCGGTGCTGAGTGGACAGCAGATTGGTGGGTAGCCGGGATAGCAGCTTCCTTTGGCGGCGGTGGTTGTGTTGTCGAAGCTGAACGCGCAGGAGCGGCATGTGCCGCCGGCGCATGCTGTTCCATCGGTGATGTTCGACCATGCTGTCGTTGATGTAGCTTTGACGCATTTCTGGCAGGTGTTCGCGGGATTGGATGCGCCGTCGGTGTAGCACACGCCGCCGATGGTACAGCCGGCGCAGGTCGCGACGCACTGGCCGTTGGCGTTGCACGTGGTGCCGCCGGTGCAGGTGGGGCAGGTCCTGACGTTGCCGCAGATGTCGGTCGCGGTGCCGCACTGCCTGCCAACGGCTGCGCAGACCGTCGCGTTCGTGCTTGTGTCCGTGCACACGACGTCGCATAGGCCGGTCGCGCTGTTGTAGGTGTAACCGCTGTTGCACTTGTAGCAGGATGTCCCTGATGCGCAGGTCGCTGTGGCGTTGGACGCGCTGTTGGCCGGTTGTGCGCCGGCGCAGAACTGCCCTTGCGTGAGCGTGCAGCTGTAGACAAGGACCTGGCAAGTGCCGTCCATGCATACCTGGTTCGCTGCGCATGTGCTGGTGGTCGTCCAGTTGTAGCACGAGCCTTGGAGCAGCCCGCACGCCTGGACCGCCTTGTTGTTCGTCGGGTCGCATCGCACCGCTCCAGGCGGCGTGCAATTGTTATTGCAGACGGCGCTGAAGGAGTACTTCTGTATCGTCCATCGCTTCAGCGTCGCGTCGAGCGGGCTCTTGGCGCCGCAGTAGTAGTTAGGATAGTCCAGGTACTTGCGGCACACGAAGACGATCACGTACTCCTCGTTGCTCGAAAGCGGAGCGCCCGGTGCGGCATAGAGGATTGTCTGGAGCGCGGTATCGAGAGTCCAGTTGGTGCCGGAGACCGCGGTGTTGGCGAAGTTGAACATTATCCATTGGCCGTCCTTGCTGTAGTAGCCGGTCTTGTAGATGTACTGCTTCTCGACGTAGGACTCCTTCACGACGTCCACGGTCAGCGTGGTCCCGGAGGCCGAGCTCGCTGTCTGGACGCGCAGGTACGGCAGCCCGCTCAGGCTGTTCGGGTCGATGGGCGGAGCGAACGGTTCCGGCACCTGCTCCTGCACGGTGTACCCCATACCGACGACGGTTCGCTGAACGCCGGACGGGATGTAGATGTTGTTGATGAAGTAGATGATGTAGATGGCGACGAGCGCGACGACTAGCACTGTCGCCACGATGACAAATGAAGAGAGGTCCCTTCTCCTCGATGATGTCGTTCGCTTCCCCACGTGTTCTCCCCGAGAAGACAGGTTTATAAGGATTTCTGCGTGGGCACTGCCGAAGTTACCATAAAAATTAAAACCAGGCGCTCGGATTGAGATGATACCATGAGCGATATCCAAGATTACCTGCGGAAGGCGAAATCCCTCATATCGAGGCCATCTGCGCCGGCGCCGCAGGACAGCCGCCCGGACGCGACGTGGAGCGGCAGGTTCCAGCGCTGGACAGACGCGCAGCTGGACGAGCTTTTGACACGGGACCACGTCGCCAATCTCCTTCTCTGCTTCTCCGACGTCGTCATGTTCCTGAACAACAGCCGTGGGCCCGACCCTTCGTCAGTGAACGCGGAGTGGCATGTGGACAAGCAACAGGAGCATGGGACGAAGTTCCGCTACGCGACGGACCACGCCCGGTTCGTCAAGCTGCAATCGACGCTCCTGACGAAGTGCGCGCTCGAGCGGAGGGCGATAGAGAGGGTCGCCAATGCTTGGGACCGCCAGGACGTCTTCCTCCAGCACGATAACCTCATCGCCGCGCGCGCCGGCCTACGACGCCTCGATGACGCCTGGAAGAGCATTGAGGATATCGCGCACGGCATGACAAAGCCCTACGACCTCAAAGGGCTCAACACCCCATTGACGTTTCTCGCGGGTTGTAACCTCGATGTGGAGGCGAACCGCGAGCCCAAATTCTTCACCAAGCAGATCCGCGCAGGATACCTGCGCCAGGTAGAGGCGGTCCGCGCCAAGGTCCACTACGCGATTGCCGAACTGCGCTCCATCGAGGAGAACACCCCACTGAGAGCGGCAGGATAGGCGTGCGCCGGTAAACGCCCCGCAGCCGTGATCTCTCTCCGCAGCATTGACGAAACCTTTTTAAATGAAAAGGACTCCTGCGTCGTGGGGTAACCAAACTACACCTTTGTCGCACACAAAAAGGTATTCTGGGGACTCCAATGCTCTGGAAGCTTCGGCTTCCAGGGCTTTTCTTCCTCCTCTAAATGGCGCGATGGAGGAGCAACAAACGTTTTATACTCGGCGCGGTTCCCCGACGATATGAGAATCCTCTCGCTCTGTCCCGCGGCGACCGAGCTCGTCTGCAGCCTGGGTGCGTCCCACCTCCTGGTGGGCCGTACCGACGCGTGCGACTACCCCGACGCGGCGCGCAGCATCCCGAGCATCGGCAAGCCGGACGAGGTGACTGTGGAGCAGGTCGCCATCTTCGAGCCGGACCTCGTCCTCGTGTGCGCAGGCCAGGAGCGGATCGTGCCGCCGCCGGACGCGCGATGGAGCGTGCTGCGCGTGGAGCCCGAGACGCTCGAGGATATGTACGCGCTCATCACGTCGCTCGGCGCGATGCTCTCCAAGCAGGTCGAGGCGGACATGCTCGCGCATGACATCCGTTCCGCGCTGGAGCGCGTGCACGAGGCCTGCGCGCGGTTCCGCACAACACGCGTCTACAGCGAACGCGCCGGCCATCCGTCGGGTGTGCCGACGTTCGTTCGCGAGATGATCGCCGTCGCCGGCGGCGACGCGTACACTGGGATGCCGGAGATCGAGCCGCTGCTCGCGTTCAACCCGCAGATGATCCTCGCGCTCGCGCCATGCGAGGACGAGCACTACATCGAGCTCGTCGTCTCCCGAGAAGGTTGGGGCGCGCTGCAGGCGGTCAGGACAGAACGCCTCTTCGTCCTCGACGAACGGCTCTTCCGGCCGACGGCTCGTCTTACACAGGGCGCGAAGCTGCTCGCGAAGGTCCTGCACGGCGTGATGATGAACGGGCCGTGATAGTATCTATAGCTCATCCTTCTTATCTCATCCCTTCTCACCCGATGACGCACGCATCATATCCGCGTAGATGCCGAGCCCCGCCTCCTGTTCGTATAGCCTGAAGATTGCGTTACCGATAGCGTGTTTGGTCGGCAGGCCATCGGTGTCAAGGTGATACCCCTCCTCCTTGTCCCTCGTCGAGACCGCGGAGAGCAGCGTCTCGGACATCGGCCATTTGTGGTATGCACTCGCCCACCGGTAGACGCTCTTGAGCTCCCCCACGTCCTTGTCGTGTATCTCATGCATCCATGCAGGTCCGCCATCCCACAGCGATTTCATGATATTTCGCGTAACGCCTCGTGCGTGCCCCTCTCCTAGAGGTTTTGAGTAGTATAACCATTGTGACGTTGTCGATACATATTGTAAGAAATGCGTGTACTCATGTATGGCTGAACCGAACATCTCCTCTCTTGTCTCGGGCAAGAACGTGATAGTTAAATTATGAGGATTGAATGATGGATGCCGGAGTTCCTCTATTTCTATTCTAAATGTCCTGATTTTCCTGCCGATGTGGATTATGCCTGCGCTCAACACTCCGGCTACTGCAGCAGCCAGAGGATTCCCGGCGGCGAGGAGAATTATCGGCGCCCCTATGGTCGCATTGCTGCCCCATTCCATTGCGCGCATTTTTTTCTTCATTCTCATGGGCAGTGCCTGCTCGTCGAACAACCGGTATTCGCACGACGGGATCTCGCATTTGAGGAACTCGCCGGCCCTCTGCATCGCCTCCTGCATGATGGCGTCGAGCCCGTCGCTGCCGACGAACGGCCCTTCCGGCTTTCTCGTCTGGGCCAGCGCCTCGATATCGTGCTCGAGCAAGCGCTCGATATGGCATAATCTGTACGGCGTGAATAGCTCATGTAGATATAAATCGTTATGGTCACCGCCCATATATGCACACTCTCTATATCACTTCTCGAACCACTCCGCGGTCTCCTCGTCGATGCCGTATCTTGCGCATAACGTCTTGCGCAGCGTCTTGTTCTTGCGCGTCGCGGCGCGGAGGTATGGCAGCACGTCCTGGCGCACCCGTCTCGTGCTCGTGTGGAGGTGCGGCGCGAGTATCTCGGCGATCCTCTTGCGCTTCGCGTTCTTCTGGTTGTAGATCCACATCTTCAGTATCCTGCCCGTCGGGGTGTACTCGACGGCCCTGCCGTACTTGCGGTCCTTCGCGATGGCGATGCCGGCAGTGAGAAGGTTGTAGATGTAGACATAGTAGCGGTAGTACTGCCATCGCCGGATTCGCCCGAGGTAACGGTCGGCCTCGGCGAGCGCGTCGAACGCGCGCGCCAGGTCCCCAGGCGACGTGTACTCCTTCGGGAGGTTCTCGTCGACCCACAGGCAGATCTCGGCAGGGTCCTTGTCGACGTTGTCGAGGCTCGGCAGCGCGATCTCCGCGCTCGTGGTCTTGAAGATGCGCAGGAGCGCCGCCTGCATCGCCTCCTTCCCCTCGCGGCTCTCGAGGAGCTCCACGTCCTCCTTCGTGGCCGCGCCTTTCCCGGTGACCGACTGGAGGTCGTTGATAGCGGCGCGCAGGTCGCCGCCGCTCTGGCGGCTTATTGCGCTCAACACTTCCTTCGGCGCGTCTACGCCCTCCGCCTTCGCAATCTGCGCGAGGCGCGCCATGATGGTCTCGTGCGGCAGCTGCCCGAGATTGATGATCTCGCAGGCCTTGGCCAGCGGCTTGAGCTTCTCGTTCGCGGCGTCGTCGGCCGTGATGATGATGGGGAAATGGCTGCGGGGGAGAAGCGCGAGCAGCGCCGCGATCCCGCCGCGGTCCTGCGTGCCCGACACCGCGTCCGCCTCGTCGATGAGGATGAGCTTGCCGCGGAAGAAGAGGGATGCCTGCGTCGCGGCGCCGCCGATGACGTTCTCGATGGCCTCCTTGTTGCGGCTGTCGGCGGCGGTCACCTCGAGGAGCTCGAGGTCGAGCTCGCGCGCGACCGCGTGGACGATGCTGGTCTTGCCCACGCCGGACCTCCCAACGAGGAGTATGGCCTTCGCGCCCGGCCTGTGGTGCTGGGCGTACTGCAGCACCCGGGCGATCGCCTGGGCATGGCCCGCGATATCCTTCACGCGCTTCGGTGCGTGCTTATGGGTCCAGGGGTGGTGGGTCGGCTCCGCCATGCGGAGAGGCGATTCGCGCCGCGTATAAAAGATTGTCCGTTACGGTCTTTTCTTGTGGAATACCGACGAAACCCTTATAAATAAGCATAAACCCCTTTATAGTGGTTAAATAGCGATGATGACTGAAGGTGCCCAATATGCGTAATATCTTCGACAAGGCCAAACTGATAGACCACCTCAACGCGGCAGTCCCTAAACGGTACGATTTCAAGCTGGAGCACAGGAGCATGAGCAGTCCTTTCGACAGCCCACAGTACAATGAGCGCGATCTCATCCTCCGGAACGATACTAATGTGCCGGATGGATGGCTTAGCGCATTCTTTGGGTTCGACCGAACCGATGTGTTCGGCAAGCTCTCCATCAAACGCCACGTGATGGGCTCGCGTTTCTATGAGTCGCTCGTGCTCCGCACGAAGGATGAGCAGGAGTTCGCGACCGGGTTGGTCCTCCCGCGTTGCATGGTGAAGGGCTATGCGGACTACAACGGGCACGCGCCGCACATCAAGATAGCATACTATACTCTCGGCCGTTTCGGCCGCAAGGAGCGGCGCGACCTCTCGGAGATGCTCCCGAAGGAATGGTTCATCGGTGACCACGTCCACGATTGGTTCCCTAGGTGACAAGGGATATGCCCGACTCCTCCTGCGCATTCTTCGAGGTGAACGCGCTCACCGCGTACCTCAACACGCTCGTTCCGAAGGGCGAGGTCAAAGCGTGGCAGAAGCACGACATCCTCTCTACCATCCTCCGCTCCGGATGGAAAGGCAAGTACCAGCTCAATAACCTGTTCGAGCCCGAGAAGTGGCTCGACAAGAAGTTGGCGAAGGGCGAGAATCCTCGTGTGGCGCAGATCCTCGGTACGCTAAGGATGCGCCGCAAGTTCCTCACCGAGAGGGAGTTCAGAGAGACGCTCAAGCTCAAGCTCGAAAGCGGATTGATGGTGAAGCAAGGCGATACCACGCTCACCCTGCCCGCGATATACATCGAGATGTATCTCCACCAGGGCAAGGACCTTGTCTATTACCACCGCAACGATTACGCGCGCGGGCTCCTCGGCTGGAAGGGCAGAGACCTCTCCGATATGTTCCCGCTCTCCGCGTTCGTCTTCCCAGGGGTGGAGGAGGCGCCGGGCATCCTCGAGCGGAGATACTAGAGGATAGAAGAGTATAGAGATGAGACGATACGAAGAGTTCTCTCCCAGCGCGCCTACTTGAGCAGGTTCATCGCCTCGAGCGCCGACTTCCCGTCGTAGATGACCGCCTGCAGCGCCTTGGTCACGGCGAAGGGCTTGTCGGACTGCCAGATGTTGCGCCCCACCGCCATGCCCAGGCACCCTGCGCTCATGACCTTCTGCGCCTCGTTGAGGAACTGCTCGGGTGGTACCTTGTCGCCGCCGGAGATGACGATCTTCGTCTTGCCGGCGCAGCGCACCATCCACTTCAGGTTCTCCACGTCGCCGTTGAACTTCATCTTGATGATGTCGGCGCCGAGCTCGAGGCCGATGCGCGCGCTGTACGCGAGCACGTTGTTGTCCAGCTCCTGGATGGTCGGGCCGCGCGGATACATCCAGGCGACGACCGGCAGGCCGTGGTCATGGGCCTGCTCCACCACCTTGCTGAACTCGTGGAACATCGTGGGCTCGTTGGGCGAGCCATCGAAGATGGTGTATCCCACCGCGGCGGCGCCCATCTTGATGGCGCGGTCAACGCTGCAGATCTGCCTGCTGATGGGGTTGATCTTCGGCAGGTTGCTCTTGCCGTTGAGCTTGACGATGAGCGGCATGTCCTTGTACGCGCCGTGGTAGTACTTCTCGGCAATGCCTGGGAGGACCGCCAGCGCGCTGTAGCGCCCCTCGAACCCGATGTTGAAGATGAACTCTGGGTCGACGTTCTTCTCGTTGAAATCAGTCGGCCCGTGCTCCATCCCCTGGTCATACGCAAGGATGAGCGCGCGTCCCTTGTAGAGCAATCGGTTGATATTGACTGGCGCCATGGCTCACCACCTTTTCTCTTCTGCCTTCGAGAACGGGGTTTATAAAGATTCTCTTGCCGGGTGCCGTCGGAAGCAGAGGTGCGCATCGGACCGCGCACCGGTCGCCAAGACCGGGGAGATACTCCTTCTCTCCTCAGACCTGGTAGCCGCGCAGGAACCGGTCGAGCTTCTTGCGGTTTGTCGCGTTGCGGTACATCTCGCGCTCGACACCCGCAAAGTTATCTTTCTTGTAGAGGAGCGTGTCGATCGCTTCGCGGCGGAATCCGATAGGCAGGAGCCCCGCGCCTTCCGCGCGCACTATCTCCGTGGCCAGGTGCGTGTTGTTCGCGTTCGGCATGATGATACCCTCTTCTGGGTGCAGGATGCTGATCATCGGCGTGCCCTCGACGCCCATGGTGTGCATCGACGCCTTGTCCACGGCCCGGATGAGCGCGGCGAGACCGTCCGTTGGAGGGATATTGTTGCGCTGCTCGCGGGATGTGCTCTCGTAGAACTCTGTGAGGTTATAGTCGGCGACGCTGCGTCCGCCGCCGATCGAACGGTATGGGCGCGAGCTCACGAAGGAAGCGCCGGCGGCGGATGCGATGATGTAGATGTTGATGTCGTCCGATGTGACGAGAAGGAGATCGCCGTCGGTGAGCGTGGCGTGCGAGTGCTCGTCTATTCCTCTCGCGAGGGTGAAGTAATCCTTGATGATCTCATCCCGGAGTTCGAATTTCCCGTCATCGACGCGCCGGAAGCCGTGCTGCGCGTCCACCTCTTCGATGGCGTATGTGCGCTGGAGATAGCCCTCGATGAACTTGTGGCGGACACTGTTCATGATCCGGCTGAGCGCGTCGGCGAGCTCCTTCCCCTTCTCAATCTTCCCGATGCCATTGAAGCCGGCAGCGGTCTGCATCACCTCATGGAGGAAGTCAGCGTTGCCGGCGAGGCCGACGAGCGCGTTGAAATTCTCCATTTCGAAGGAGCGGACCTTGGTCGCGGCACGGTCCTTCTCTCCGCCGATCGTTGTGAGAGAGTCGGAGATGAGGGCCCCCTCATGGTCGTTGAACTTCATCACGCTGATGACGGTCACAATTGCACCCCTGCTCACCCCTCTTTCTCTCGTCGCGTGGACCGCGTTTATATGTCTTGCGACCACTGGCGGGTGGTGTTTAAAAATGAGCTGTGCTGGAGTTGTGCAGAATTCACCAGACGCGCTCATCCTCCGGGAGCGTGTCCTTCATGGCCCAGAGGTACCAGCTCGCGATGCTACGGTATGGCGCCCATCGCCGAGTGAGCGCGAGCAACCGTTCCTTCTTGACCTCTTTGCCGTTGAAGTAGAGCCGGTAGATGGCGTTGCGCAGGCCGAGGTCGTCGTAGGCGAAGACGTCGGGCCTGCCGAGGGAGAAGATGAGGAACATCTCTGCGGTCCAGCGGCCGATGCCCTTCACCTGCACGAGCTCCTCGATGATGGCCTCGTCCGGCATCCGCGCGAACCTGCGCGGCGTGATGGTGTTGTCGAGGAAGTGCTGGGCGAGGCTCTTGACGTAGCGGAGCTTCTGCGGCGAGACGCCGGCGGTGCGCAGCCGCTTGTCGGATGTCGCTAGCACGAGCCGTGGCGTCGGGCGATTGTCGTAGAGCGTCTTGAAGCGCCGGGTGATGGATGCCGCCGCGGCGTTCGAGATCTGCTGCGCGATGATGGCCTGGCAGAGCAGGAGGAAGTAATCATGGTGCTTCGTGATCGTGCATGGGCCGATGCGCGCGATGATGCGGCGCATTCTTTGGTCAACGCGTCCGAGATGCGCCTCTGCCGTGGCCCAGCGGCCGCTTCCCGATGCTCTCTTCCCGCGTTCCGGCCGTCTCTCTTTTGTCTGTGCCATAGAACCTCCCTCGCCTCTCTTGCTCTCTAGAACGTGCGCTTGCCGTACAGGATGTGCTCGAGCACGTCGTGCGCGTCGCTCGCCGGGAGCTCGCTGCGCAGCCGCGCCGCGGCCTTGGCATCGCTCGCGAGCATCGCGCGCCACATCTCCTGCTCATGATTGGTGACGCGCGCGAACTGGTCCGCGAGCACGAGCGGGTAAGGGTATCCTGGGAACGCGCTGTCGCGCGACCAGAACGCGAGCAGGTCGAGCAGCGCCCTCGCGCTCCCGCCAACGCTCGCGTCGGCAGACGTCTCGAGCAGGAACGCGCGCGAGGCGTTCGCTGAGAGCTTGACGCACCACATGCTTTTTGTTGCGTTATCCTTCGGTGCCGTGGTGTTTGCCGTATGGTCGAGTAGCGCGCTCCACATGGACCGCGGCCCGCGGGCGAGGACGGCCGCGGTGAGCGGCCGGCCGTGGCTGGTCAGGAGCGCGCTCGTCTTGGCGAGAGCGTTCATGCCCCGTCGCGGTTGGCATTGTGCTCGCAGATACGGGTCCACGTGCCGCAGGCTGCCGTCGAGGATGACGATGCCTGTATGGCGCGCCGCGAGCGTGTGCTCCGCGAGCGTGCGGAGCGTGTCGATGAGCAGGAGCGGGGTGAGGAGCGCTCTCTCCTCCGGTGTGGCCGCGAGCTCGTCCCTGCGGATGGTCTCCGGCAGGAGGAGCTCCTCGCCGTTGATGTGCTGCGTCCGGATGAGGAACTCATCGCCGCTCGCCGTGATGCTGACGAGCATCGTGCCTGCGCCGATGTCCCTCCGCTCGCGTCCTATCGTGGTGATGGCCGCGGTCTTGATGAGCGCGACCGCGCGCGTCGGGGTGCTGACGAGCGGCGCGCTGCCGCCATCGATCCATGTCGCGTCCGGTATCGCTGTGCCGGGTATCGACGCTATCGGGAAGAATGTGATGGCGCTGAGGTCGAACGGCCCGCCGCCGCGTACTGTCGCGGTCTCGCCGCTGTAGTCCTGCGCCGGCGCGTCAGGGAAGAGGTCTTGGAAACGCTTGTTGAAGTCCATGCCATAAGTATGTATAGCGTCTGCGTTTTTATGCTTTTGGCGGCGCTCTCCGGGTCCCGGCCGTTTCCCACGCTATCTTTAAATAGTCCCGTGTCGCTGTTCCGCCTATGGCGGGTGGCTTGCGCGCGGCGAAGAGCAACGGGATGCTCCGCATCGGGGACTCGCGCGACATCAACGTGCTCTCGTTCGAGCTCGAGAAAGACGACATCATGAAGTTCAAGCCCCTCTACGAGGCGATGCACATGTTCCTCTCAGAGGAGGGCTTCACCCATCCGTTCACCGGTGACGACAAGTTCGAGGACCTCTACTGGGAGCGCTGGACGCAGGCACCGGCCAAGGAGCAGCACTTCTGGTGGCGCGTCAAGAAGGACATCAACGATTACATCCGCTACTTCCTGAGCATCAATATCCAGACGCTCTACGTCACCAAGACCGAGGTCGCGTACAAGAACAAGAAGGTGAGCGCGGAGAAGATGGATATCATCGTGCGTGTCTCGTGCGTATTGCAGTGGGACATCAACGACAAGTTCCAGGACTCCCTGGGGTGGAAGCTCCGCAAGATGTTCTTCAACCACATCTACCGCGACGAGATAGAGGCGCGCAAGACCGACCTGTACAACTTCGGCATGAAGCTCCAGCGCCTCATCAAGCAGTACTTCGAGATGACGTCGGAAGGCGAGCACCCGGTCCTCTTCCAGCCCCCGATGGGATACAAGGAGTGAAGAAGATAGTATTGAAGAATATACTTCTTAGTTTAATCAGTATTTTACCGTGCCGCCTTGGTCGGGGATAAATTTCGTGCAACGGGAACATATCAATTCTCGGAGAACGGAGAGCAGGTGGGAATCACCCTCGACCGCGGCACGAGTTTCGCCGCAGCGCAAGTTATTTTTTCCTGCGCCAGAAGAGCAGCGCGAGGAGCGCGCCTCCCAGTGTGTCCGCCACCATGTCCATCATGGTGTCGGCGTAGCCGAGCGTCGGCGCGTAGAGCGGCGGCGGCAGGACGGTGAAGAACCACTCGTAGACCTCCCATGCGCCGCCGACGGCGAGCGCGAAGAGCACGATTGCGGCGCGGTAGGCCCAGGCATCGGTCACGCGCCGGCGCAGCCACACAGCGGCGAACCATCCGAGTATCGCGCCCGCGGCGATGTGGAACAGCTTGTCGAACCCATAGTAGGGGTTCGTGATCATCCACAGGTCGAGGAACGAGATGATGAGCCCGCCGGAGAAGAGCAGGCTCACGCTTGCGTCTAACATGTAATAGTCCGGCTCGCGTTCGGTCCGCGCCAGCCGGACGAGCAGCAGCGCTCCGAGGAAGACCACGCCGCTGAAGATCGCCGAACCGATACGATTCGACGCAAGGGCGTAGATGATGAGCCCGAGGTACACCATCCTGGCGAGGAGCATGGCGCGGATAGCCATCCTCCTCTTCATACTAGGGTTGTGATGTCGCATGATGATGGGGTACTCCTTCGGTTTTTAAAATCAGCGTTTCGTTATCGCTGTGCTTCCTTCGCGCCGCGGTCGAGTGTGTGTTCCGCCCGCGCTTCGTTTACCGAGAATTGATAGGTTCGCTTTACACGAAGCTGCTCCCCGACCAAGGCGGCGCGAGTGATACGATGCCCACGAAAACTTGTTTTCGGGGCGCCGGAATCAGCGGATTCCGTGCGCGGCGCAGGAACGATAGTGACTGCGGCGTTGCTAATAACTCACGAAATACGAAAGAAGATTCACTTCCCTGTTATCCGTTCTTTTCCGCCAATGTATGGGCGTAGGATTTCAGGCATGGTCACGCTGCCGTCCTCATTCTGATAGTTCTCGAGGATGGCGACCATGATGCGCGACGTTGCGAGCGCGGTGTTGTTGAGCGTGTGCGCGTAGCCGCGCTCCCCGGTCTTCGTGGCGTAGCGGATGCCGAGGTCCGTCGCCTGGTAGGCGGTGCAGTTGGAGAGCGACATGATCTCGCCGTACCCCTCTGTGGTCGGGCGCCACACCTCGAAGTCGTGGCTGCGCGCCTTCCAGAGCGCGAGGTCGCCGGTGCAGATCTCGACGATGCGGTACGGCAGTCCGAGCCCTTGGAGGATGGCCTCGCCGTTCTGCATCAGCTCGTCGTACGATACCCAGGTCTGCTCCGGCGCGCAGAAGATGAACTGCTCGACCTTGTTGAACTGGTGCGTGCGCCACAATCCCTTGTCGTTGATGCCGTGGCTGCCGGTCTCCTGGCGGAAGCACATCGAGTAGCCGACGTACTTGCGCGGCAGCGTCTCTGCGGCGAGCGTCTCGCCCGCGTGCATCCCCAAGATCGCGTGCTCTGCGGTGCCGATGAGGCAGAGCTGGTTCTCCTCGCTCTTCTCCTCGGCCTCGCGCACCTCGTAGATGGACTGCCGGATGCCCGCAAGGTCCATCGCGGCCTTAAGCACCGGCAGTTTGACCATCAGCGGCGGCTCGATGTAGGTGTAGCCGCGCTTCGTGATGACGTCGATGGCGTAGCGGATGAGCGCCTGGTTGAGCAGGGCGAGGTCGCCCTTGAGGAAGTAGAAGCCGTTTCCCGTGGTCTTGGCGCTCGCCTCGAAATCGGCGATGCCCAAGCTCTCGCAGAGCTCGACGTGATTCTTGACCTCGAACGTGAACTTGCGCGGCTCGCCCCAACGTCGGAGCTCGACGTTCGCCTGCTCGTTCTCACCGTAGGGCACGTCCGCGTGCATGATGTTCGGCAGCTGCGCGCGAAGGTCGTCCAGCTCCTGCTGGAGCCGCGCCATGCGCTCCTCGCTCTGCTTGATCGCCTGCGGTATCGCCTTCGCGCGCTCGAGGAGTTGGCTCGCGTCCTCGCCCGCCTTCTTCGCGCGGTTGATGGCTTCGCTCACCTTGTTGCGCTCGGCGCGCAGCGTGTCCACCTCTCCTTTCAGCGCGCGCCACTCCTTGTCCTTCTCCAGGAGGGCGTCGAGCGCTTTCATCCTGTCGTCGCGCCTCTGGCGATGGATGGTGTCGCGCAGCTCGCTCGTGTGCTCCCGGATGAACTTCAGGTCCAGCATAGGATGGGGTTAGGCCGTCTCGGGCATTTAAACGTTGTGCTGGGACGCATCGATGGAATTACGATTTTTCCGGAAATCTTCCGACGGGCACTGGACATCCTGTCGTCGATAATTTAAACATGTCTTGGATACAAAGAAATGCCGCAGTCCGAAGCTGCGGTAGTCCTTCCCCCAATGAGCTGAGAGTCGAACTGATTGACTGACGTGGGACGTTAGTCGGTGATGAAACTCTGTTATGGCGAGGAGGAAGGGCTTCCCACTTTATAATCCTTTTCAGGAATCGCTTTTTTGAAAACTCAGTCAATAAACTCCCGGTTCTTGATCTTCTCGCTTCGCTGCGGCGATTTGAACTCACTCCGTTCCGTGATTTTACGAAATCGGCCTTGCATGAATCAGGCCGATTTCTGGTTGCACGCCAAGGCAGCATTTCAATCTATAAATTCCTGGCTCTTGATCTTCTCAGGGAGGTAGACGTCGGAGATGAACGTGATGCCTCTCGATGACAGCGACTGGATCTCGACCTTCGCGCCGGCCTGCTTCATCATCTTGAACTGCTTCTGCCACTCCTTGTGGTCCTTGAACCAGTCGTACTCCGTCATCTGCTTGAGGCGCGTGGTGTCCTGCTCGGTCAGCTTGATGTAGTGCCGCTCGAGCTTGTACTTCTGCACGTCGTCGCACGTCACGCCGAGGTACCGCACGTCGCTGATGGCGAGCTCGTCCGACATGTGCGCGAGCGATATCGAGCCGTACTTCAGCACGCTGTAGATGTAGATTCCCCAGGGGTCGTTGTCCGTCAGGACGTAGATGGGGAGCTTGTGCTCGTTGGCCAGACGCTGCAACAGTCGCCGCACGCCTCGCGTGGACTGGCCCTGCGAGCACATGATGATGCAGTTCTGCTTCGACCAGAACTTGTCCTCGTGGAGGCGCTCCCAGACGGCCGCCTTCTCCATGTAGATGATATACTTCGCGTCCACCTTCTTGAACACGATGTTCTCCACATTGCTCGGGATGGACCAGCCGCCGCTCCCGAGCCGGGACCAGTCGATGGTGTCGCCCGCGTCCTCGATCACGACCTTGCCGGCGACAGAGCCCATCTTGTTCGCGTTGATGTTGAGCTGCTCGCGCGTGAACTCGGTGATGAGCTCGAGGTCCTCGATCGCCTTGTCGCTCTCGGTCTGCTCGTCCACCACGTTGGTCTTCGAGCCGGGGATGGTGCGCTTCGCCATGTAGAAGACGTCACGCAACGACGCGTGCTTGCTGATGTCGAGGAGCGACTTCGAGATGGCCGCGACCTCGACGGTCTGGAGGAACTTCTTGGCGTGCGCGACGTTGAAGAACGCGCGTTCCGCGGTCTTGTCCCCGATGCCGAGCTTCTCCGTATTCTTGTCGTACACGACGTTGGAGAGGCCGCGCACCGAGAGCTCGATGGTCGGGTTCTCGCCGGCTTCGATCTGCGCCGTGATGTGCTCGCCGAGATGGACGAGCTTCTCCTTCGGGCCGCTCGCAGTGTCCGATTTCTTCGGTCCGGGTTTCGCCATGTTATCCTGCCATTAGTGTGAGTTCTTTGAGCGCTGATGGGAGTTTTGTGATGCCGGCGTCATCGCTGAAGTGTCCTTTCTTTTTTTCAATGATAATCTTCGATCCGAGGATTTTTTTGAAGATGCTCCTGTTCTTCGCAAACGGTACATCGGGATCGTCATCGGAGAAGATAGCGACGGATGCTCTCATGTTCTTCTTCGTCTTCTCGAGATCGAGAGGCGTGAGGAACCATGGTCTGGCGATGCGTTTCGATGCGGCGTCAGGCGTGCTCAGCGGTTTGAGTGTGAACCATCCCGCGACGAAAATCACTCCGCCGCATTGTTTGTTTTGTGTCATGAGATACCTGATGATGGCTTGGCAGCCCACGCTGTGCCCGACGAAGTAGGTGTCGGCATCGACTCTCTTGACATGTTTCGCGAGGTGCGCTACCCAGGTGCTGATCTTCGGAGCGTCCGGCGTCGGCATCCTCGGCACGACGACCTTGAATCCTCTCTTCTCCAGTTCTCTCTTGAGCCAGGGAATCCAGGCGTTGTCCGGCGCACCGTCCCAACCGTGGATGATGAACGCTCGTCTCATGTGTTTCGCCTAACTATCTCTTCTTCTCCTCCTTCTTCTTTGTTTCGTCTAACTTGACTTCAGTCCTCTTCTCCGTCGCCCGTTTCTTCAGCTCCAGCGACAGCAGCGATTCGTCGCCGTTCGGCTCGATGTGCTCGTCCTCTTCCCCTTCGCCCATCTTCGCGAACTCCTCGTCGTACTCGGTGTTCTTCGTCTGCATCTCCTCGATCTTCTGCTGGATGGCATCCTTCTTCACCATCGCCTGCAGCCCGGCGACGATCTTCGCCTCCTGCTGGCCCGTCAGGCGCGAGAGCGCATTCGCCACCTCAGGGATATACCTTTCGAACAGGTTCGCGCGCTCGAGCTGCAGATGCACCTTCGTCTTCCTGTGCACATACTTCTGCAGGTCCCTTCCCGCTTCCTGCAGCGCGAGCTTGATCTCCTTGATGATGTCGTCGTAGTGCGCGATGGCCTCCTTGGACTCCGACGTGAACGGCACCCACACGCTGGCGATGTGCACGACCACAGTCATCGGCCCGACGGGCAGCGAGCCGTTCGATTGCGCCAGGCCGTACGCCTTCCAGTTGGTCGTGGTCACGGCCTTGGTGATGCCGCACGCGCCCTGCTGGTACAGGAGCGGGACGCGGTTCGCGAAGCGCATCAGGTCGATAGGTGTCTCCTTCTCCTGCGCGCCGCCGTACGCGAGCGCGACCTCGATCTGGAATGGGTTGCCCCTGTAGACGACCGGCGGGCGCGTGATGGCTGAGTAAAACTCCGCCTGGACCTCCTTCATCAACCCCCTCTTGAGCAATTCCTCGCCGATAGGGGACAAGCAATCGGTGGGCGGGTTCATGATATTGGTCGCGCCGAAGGCCTTGATGAGCGATTCCGCGCCGTCGCGCGTGATCTCCTCCGGCTTCATCGCCGGCAGGATGCGCGCGTTCTCGCAGATATCCTTGGCCACCTGCGGGCTGATGCGCGAGAAGTGCTCCTGCAGGAACGCTGAGAGCGTGCGGTTCTCGCTGTCGGCCAGCATCTTGATGAGCGTGCCCAATTCCACGCCGTGGGGGTGGGGTAGGATCTCCTGCGCGGGCTTCGGCAGCGCGTCGGTCGCGCGCGCGAAGACATACTGCTCCGCCTTGGGGTTCACGTAGATGATCGTGGCGTGCGGGTTGACCACCGCGGTGGACTTGAGGTACTGGTCGACGGATTGCGTGCCCTTCTGGTATGAGGCATCGATGTCGAGTTCGATGCGCGTACCGTGCTCCTTCTTCCACTCCTTCTCCTCGTCCTTGATGACATCCGGGGAGTTCGTCGTGGTGTTGATGGTGAGCTCGACGTAGTTCGCCGGGTGCTTCGGGCTGATGCGTGTCAGGATCTTGGCCGGCCGCCCGGTGGTCAGTCCCGCGTACATGACGGCGGCGCTGATGCCGATGCCCTGCTGGCCGCGCTGCTGCTTGCGCGAGTGGAACTTGCTGCCGTAGAGGAGCTTCGCGAAGATCTTGCCGATCTGCGCCTTGACGATACCGGGGCCGTTGTCCTCGACGATGACGCGGAAGCGGTTCTCCGTCATCTCGATGACCTCGACCGAGACCTCTGGCTGGATGCCGGCCTCCTCGCAGGCGTCCAGGCTGTTGTCGACGGCCTCCTTGACCGCGGTCATGAGCGCCTTGCGGGGGTTGTCGAAGCCCAAGAGGTGCTTGTTGCGCGCGAAGAACTCGGCGACCCCGATCTCGCGCTGCTTCTTCGCGAGCTCGACCGCCTTGGGCAGGTTGGCGGGCGTGCCGACACTGCCATCAGGGGAGAGCGTCGCTTGCACATCCTTCGCTTTCTTGCCCTTGGCCACCAGACCACCGTTACCGCTAGACAGTTCGCGCGCGCCGGGATTTTATAAGAGTTGCGATTCGATATATAGATTGGATATATATTGAGAAGAGTATCATTCAGAAGAGCAGAAAAGCCCTATCTCCTGAACTCGTACTTGCGCGGGGTGACGGTGATGCAGCTGCCGTCGCAGCGGAATCCCTGCTGTAGCATCTCGAGCGTGACGTTCTGCCCGCGTTGGTCGAGCGTGAAGCCGCGCCGCAGGTCCCTCTCGTGGTCGATGCCGACGGTCTCGCCCGGAGGCACGATCACGTACTTGTCCACGATCGCCCGCGAAATCTGCGCGCCCTTGCCGATGATATTGTGGCCGAGGAGCAGCGAATCGTAGACCTGCGCGCCGTCCTCGATCCTACCGACTATCGACACGATGCTGCGCTCGACGGTCGCGCCGCTCACGATGACGCCGTTGGCGACGAGAGAGTCGAGCACGCGCGTGTTGCTATGGACGAACTTCGCGGGCACCGAGCTTTCCACGTATGTGAGGATGGACCAGTGCGGGTTGTACATGTTTATCGCCGGCTTGGTCGCGCGGACCTCCATGTTCGCGTCGTAGTAGCTGGTGATGGTGCCGATGTCGCGCCAATAGCCGCGCTCCTCCTCAATCGCGCCCTTGACGAGGTCGCTCGAGAAGTCGTAGGCGTAGACCTTCCGGCGCCGATTGCGCAGGATGGAGGGGATGATGTCGAAGCCGAAGTCGTGCTTGGAGTAGGTGTGCGGGTCCTCGAGCACCATCTTCGCGTCGTCCGTGGCCTGCTTCTGCCCGTCCCTTTCGAGCTCCTCGAGGAGCGGCTTGTATTTCCACGCGTAGTTGCCCATCGAGACGAGGCAATGGTCGGGGTCATCGGGCAGCGGCTTGGGCCGCTCGGGCTTCTCTTCGAAGCCGATGACGCGGTCGTTCTTGTCCACTTCGAGCACGCCGTATTTCCGGGCCGCGTCGTTGACCGGCCACTTGATGGCCATGATGCTCAGGTCGGCGTTGTTCTCGAGATGGGACTTGCCGAAATAGCGGTAGTCCATCATGTAGATGTGGTCACCGCCGAAGATGAACGTGATGCCGGGCTCCTCGTCGCGGATGGTGGAGCGGTGCTGCGCGATGGCATTGGCGGTGCCGCTATAGCTCCCGATATCCCTTCCTGGCATCTCTTTGCCGGGGATGGGTGGAGCGTCGTCAATATACTCCTGCTCGCTGATGCCGAAACGCGCGGAGTGGCCGAGCTTGATGTGTCTGCTCAGCGACCGCGGCAGGTATTGCGTCGGGATCACGATGCTACGGATTCCGGAATGCCAGAGATTGCTCAGGACGAAATCGATGACGCGGAAGGTGCCGCCGAACGGCACTGCCGGTTTCGCCCGCTCGTTCGTGAGCGGAGCCAAGCGTTTCCCCTCGCCACCAGCGAGCACGAATGCGAGTGTGTCTACCATGCTATAGGGAAATTGGCGAAATTTATAAGGGTATTGTGGATTCTCCTCGGAGCAGAGGCCGGCGGTTCTTCATTACGGCTCACGCAGCGCGTGCTGGATTTCGCAGCGACGTCATTGCGCGCGTATTCTCTTTCGTATCCGCAAGAACTCCTCGCGCTCGCGCTCGTCGAGTGAGAGCACGACGTACTGTCGCTCCTCTTGGAGCCGGGGTATCACGACCTCCTCGAGCGCCTTGGTGCGGCGCTTCACCCGCTTGATCTCGAGGAGCACTTTGCGCAGCGCGGTCTCGCGCGCGGCGAGCCTCACGACCGCCTCTATCACGCGGAAGTACGCCGCACCGACGTCCTGCAGGAGCAATGAGTCATAACGTGGCACCGCGCGCTCAGCCACACCACCGAGCTCCGGCAGCCGCACCCCGGCAACATTGCGCACAGTAATCTGCACCGGCGCGGCCTCCTGGACCGCGAGCGCCGCGGCCTTGATGCGCAAGTCGCTCTCGAGCGCGCGCGCCTGCGCGAGGAGCCGTGCGGCGCGCGCATGCTCCTCTTGGAGCTGCCGGCGCTGCGCGAGCGCCAACCGCCATAGCTTGTAGAACTCGAGGAGAAGCGCGTCCTGCTTGCGCTTGAGCAGTGCGTGGCCGTGGCGCGCCACCAAGAGCTGCCGCCGCAGGCGTTGGAGGTGGCTGCGTGTCGGCGGGATCATGATTCTCTCTCTTATCTTCCTTTCTCGTCTTGCGGTCGCATACGCTCCTGCTTCATGTCATTGGGGATGCGCCGCAAGCGGTCGGAGGGGTAGGCTGCCAGCGCTTTCCACGCGAGCTCGAGCGTCTCCTCGAACGTGCGGCTCTCGCGCTCCTCCTGCCCTATGACACCGCTCTCGAACTGCTGCGCGAACGCGAGCGCCGCCCTGTCGTCGTCGCCGAGCGCGTCCTCGCCCATGATAGAGACGAGGCTGCGCGCCTCGATGCCGTCGGCGTAGCACGCGAAGACCTGGTCCGAGACCGGCTTGTGGTCCTTGCGGGTGCGCCCGGCGCCGATGCCGGAGCCCATGAGGCGCGAGAGGCTCTGCAGGATGTCGATAGGCGGATAGATTCCCTTGTTGTGCAGCTCGCGTGAGAGCACCACCTGCCCTTCGGTGATATACCCTGTCAGGTCAGGGATAGGATGCGTGATGTCGTCGCCTGGCAGGGTGAGCACCGGCACCGTGGTGATGCTCCCCTTCTTGCCCTTGATGATGCCGGCGCGCTCGTAGAGCGTCGCGAGGTCGGTGTAGAGATAGCCGGGATAGCCGCGCCGCCCGGGCATCTCCTCGCGCGCGGCGGCGACCTCGCGCAGTGCGTCAGCGTAGTTGGTCATGTCGTCCAGGATGACGAGTACGTGCATGCCGCGCTCGAACGCGAGGTACTCCGCGGCGGTCAGCGCGAGGCGCGGCACGAGCAACCGCTCGATCACCGGGTCCGCGGCGGTGTTGAGGAAGAGGACGCTGTGCGGCAGCGCGCCGCTAGTCGTGATGTCCTGCAGGAAGAGGCGTGCCTGCTCCTCGGGCACGCCGATGCCGGCGAAGACGATGACGAAACGCTCCTCGCCGCCGCGCACCGTCGCCTGGCGCGCCAACTGCATCGCGAGCGTGTCGTGCGGCAGGCCGGCGCCGGAGAAGATTGGGAGCTTCTGCCCGCGCAGGAGCGTGTTGGCGAGGTCGATGCCGCTGATGCCGGTCTGTATCGGCTCATGCGGACGCTCGCGCATGACGGGATTGATGGGAAGGCCGTGGATCGGCATCCGGCGTTCCGGCAATATAGGTGCGCCGCCATCGCGCGGCCGGCCGCGCCCGTCGAAGACACGGCCGAGGATCTCCGGCGCGACGCCGAAGAGGACGCCCTCGCCCAGGAACCGGACGGTCGCGCCGCGGTGCAATCCGCTCGTGGGCTCGAAGAGCTGGACCACGACGAGGTCGCGGGACGTGTCGAGGACCTGGCCCATGCGCTCCTCGTCCCCAAGCCGGATGCGCACGAGCTCGCCGTAGCCGATAGGGTCTGTGCGCTCCACGAACGCGAGCGGCCCTGATATCCGACGGATGGTGGCGTACTCCTTCATCGCTCACCTCCATCCTCTCTGTCCGGTGATGCCCCATCCGACGTTTCTTCGTCTAACAATTTTCCATATGGCACTTCTCCGCTCAACGAGGATATCTCCTGCCCCACAGCGTTCGCATCGCTTTCGAACGTCTCCTGCGCGGTGCGGAGCCCGAAGATCCTGTGGTCGATGCGCCGCGAGAGCAGGTCGGTGATAGCGGTGCCTGACGCGATGGCCGCTCCGCCCGCCTCGTAGTACTTGACCAAGACCTGCATCATGCGGTAGGAGCGCTCGAGCGGGCAGAAGGTCTCGCGCTCGTCGAGCGCCTGCTGCTGCAGCAATCCCTCCCGCACGAGCCGTGCGGCGTGGAGCGTGAACTGCTGCTGCTGCGGCAACGTGTCCGTCCCAACCATGCGCGCGATCTCGAGCAGCCGCGCCTCCTCCTGCAGCAGCGCCCGGACCTTGCCGACGAGCACGCTCCACTCCTTCCCGACATGCTGCGCGTGCCAATCCCGCAGCGCCGGCTCGTAGAGCGAGTACGCCTCGAGCCATGAGACGCTGGGGAAGTGACGCTGCTGCGCGATCCTCGCGTCCAGGGCGAGGAAAACCTTCGCGACGCGCAGGCTCGCCTGCGTGACGGGCTCGAAGAAGTCGCCGCCCGGCGGCGATACCGCGCCGATGATCGTGAGCGAGCCCGGCCTGCCGTCGGGGTCGCCGAGGCGCACCACACTGCCGGCGCGCTCGTAGAACGCCGCGATGCCCGAGCCGAGGTGCGCCGGGAACCCCTCCTCGCCAGGCATCTCACCGATGCGCGAGCCTATCTCGCGCAACGCTTCGGCCCAGCGCGACGTCGAGTCCGCCATGAGCGCGACGTCATACCCCATGTCGCGGAAGTACTCGGCGATCGCCGCGCCGGTGAAGAGCGAGGATTCGCGGGCGGCGACCGGCATGTTGCTCGTGTTCGCGACGAGCACTGTGCGCGCGGAGAGCATCCTGCCGCTGCGCGGGTCCTTGAGCTTCGGCATATCGGTGATGACCTCTGTCATCTCGTTGCCGCGCTCGCCGCAACCGATGTAGACGATGATGTCCGCGTCCGACCATTTCGCGAGCTGCTGCTGCAGCACTGTCTTGCCCGAGCCGAAGGGGCCGCTCACGACGGCGGTGCCGCCCTTTGCGATGGGAAAGAGCGTGTCGATGACGCGCTGGCCTGTGATGAGCGGCGTGTCGAGCAATCGCTTGCGCACAACAGGTCGCGGCCGTCGCACAGGCCAGGAGTGCATGAGCCGCAGCGGCACGAGGAGCTTTCTTCCGTGGCCGTCATCGTACGTGAGCGTGCCGATGGTGTCCTCGACCGTGAACGCGCCCTTCTTGATGGTGTCGATGGTCCCTTCGACGTCCGGAGGGATGAGGATGTAGTGGCGGAAGCCAGGGAACTCCTCGACAGAGCCGATTGCCTGTCCTGGACGGACGGCATCGCCGCGCTTGACGCTCGGGATGAAATCCCACGCGCGCCGGCGGTCGAGCGCGTTCAGGTGGATGCCACGGCCGATCGACGCGCCTTCGCGCGCAGCGAGACCGCTCAGCGGCCGCTGGATGCCGTCGAAGATGCTGCCGAGCAAACCCGGCCCGAGCTCGGCCATGAGCGGCTTCCCTGTCGATTCGACCGGCTCTCCGGGCGCGAGTCCCGTCGTCTCCTCGTAGACCTGGATCGTTGCGTTGTCGCCGTCGATGCGGATGACCTCGCCTGCCAACCGCTCCTTGCCCACGAGCACGATGTCGTGCATCGCGAACTCCCCCTTGCTGACGACGATCGGGCCAGCGACGCGCAGGATGGTCGCGGTGCCTGTACGAGAGATGGTTGAACTCGATGTGGATGAACCCGAGACGGATGCATGTGGAGCGGATGCAGAGGGATTCGAGGTGCGTTTTGCCATGTTCATCCCTTCGCAATCTTCGCTGTATCTCTCGCCGTCTCCTTGTCTGGGTCGATGCCGAGCGTCGTCACGACAAGCGACCGCATGCGCCGCTCGTCGCCGTCATTGTGCAGCGCGAGCACGACAGGCGCGATGCTGCTCGAGAGATTCTCCTGCGCAGCGGGCGGGAGCGTATCGAAGAGCGTCCCCTCGACCACGATGATGGCCGCGCTCCGCTGGCGCTCGACTTCCGAAAGCAGTGTCTCCTTCGTGGCGACGACGTTGGTGTGCGCCCCGGCGAGCCCGAAGCCGAGCACGAAGTCGCTCGACCCTATGATGGCGATGCTCAAGCGTCACCTCTCGGCGGCTCGAGGCGTCGCCGGATGAACTCCTCATCGAGGCCGAGCCGCTTCGCCTTGAAGAGCAGGCGGAGATTCTCATGCTCGCGCTCCTTCTCAGTGAGATACCGGACGAGGATATCGGCGCGGTTGGGCGTGATGCCCGCCGCCTTGCCGAGACGGCGCAGCGTGATGGCCCATATCTCCTGCTCTACCTGTATGAAGATGCCGTCGGCAGGAGGATGGAGGACGGGGCCGTAGGGCGTCGCCGCGAGCGAGCGTATGGCATCCTCGACGCTTTGCGCGTCCGCGGCAGCGCGCAGCGTCCCGACGCTGATGGTGCCGCCGGCGAGCAGGCACCTGCGCGCGTCGCTCCCGCGGACACCGTCGCGCTGCAGCGCGAGGATGCTCGTGATGTTCTCATGGTCGGTGAGGATGGCGCTCGCCGCCTTCGCGGCGGCGCCCTGCACGCGCTCCTGCCGTAGCTGCCGCAGGAGCAGGGAGACCTCTGCAGCAGTCGTCATCTGCGCCCGTACAATGGGGAATGTCTTACGCAACGCAACGACAAAAGTCTGGATGTCTTTCGCATCAAGGAACGGCGTGAGCGCTATCGACCCGCGCCTGCCGTAGCGCACGAGCGCGTCGCGCGTGTCGCCTCCTCCCACGATGGCGTCGAGGATGACGCGGAGGTTCCACACATCATTGCGCCGGATGTAGCTACGCAGCGCGTCGGCGAAACCCTTGCGGCTGATGCGCTCGAGCTTGGCGAACGTGCGGTCGCTGTTGTGCGCGAGGATACGGTCGATGCCGCTCACGTCGTCGAGTTCGTGTAGCGGGAGGGCATTGATGTCGTTGCGATACTCTGTCTCGTGCAGCAGCGCGAGCATCTGCTCGCCTTGGAGCGTGAGGAGCTGCCGGTACGTACGCGCGTCAATCTCCTCTGAGCGCATTGCGTGGATGCGCGCCGCGGAGTAGCTCATCGTCTCCTCCCCTCACGCAGGGTTCCTCCCTTTCTCGTGATTATCTTCATTTTTTTTTGTATAACCCTCTTTCCGATAACCTTTCTCTTTGTCTCCTTCGTCCCGAAGAGCGTCGCGGCGATCGCTCCGCTCTCGCTTCGCCGTACCTCGTCGAGCAGTGTCTCGAAGCGCCCGTCGAACCGCACCTTGTTGTCTGCGCTGTGCGCAACGAAGCCGCCGAGCATGCGCTCGTCGCCGCGGACGCTCGTCCTACGGGTGAAGAACGCGATGTCCTTGCGCGCGACGTCAGCGTGATGCACTGTCATGCTCACCTTCGCACGGGTCCAGAGCCGCAGGAGGAGTCGCCTGCGCTCCGATGCGGGCACGCGGTCCAGTCGCGCCAGCGCCTCGTCGAATATTCCGTTCAACAGTTCCTGCTTGCGCGCGAGGCCGTCCTGCGCCTGCCGCATGCTCAGCTCCGCGCTCGCGCGCCGCGAGAGCTCCTCCTGGACGCGGCGCGCCTTGGCCAGGGTCTCCTGCTCGCGTCCATGCACGAGCGCTGCGGTCTGCGCGCGGATGCGCTCAACAGCCTCGTCCCGCTCGCGCTCGATGCGCGCTTCCTCGTGGCGCGCGTCGTCCATGACGCTCTCTGCGAGCTCTTCGATAGTGTGCATGCCTTTCTCCCCTCCTCTGTTTCCCTCTCGCTACTTGGCGAGCTGGAGTATGAGGATCGCGACCACCAGGCCGAAGATCACCAGCGTCTCCGGTATCACGGTGAGCAGGAGCCCCTTGCCGAAGAGCCCCTCCTTCTCCGCCATCGCTCCGACGGCGGCGGCGCCGATCTCCTTCTCAGCGATGCCCGCGGCGATCGCGGTGCCGACGATGGCGAACGCCGCGCCGATGCCGAGCAACCCCGTGCCTATATCCAATGCCATGCTTTCACCTTCAGATTGTCCTTGTCTCTCTCATTTTTGTTGTTGTGTGTTGTATTGTCGTTGTTCGTCTCTTCTTGAATATGTGATTGATGATGGAATCCGCGCTCATGCTGGACGCGCCTCCGGCTCGCCGAATGGGTGGTACGCTTGGCCGCCGCCTTCGTAGAACTTCGTGTAGAACTCCACATAGTGGAGCCGCAACGCGTGCAGGAACGCTCCCAGCAGGCCGATCGCGAGGTTGAGCGCGTGCCCAACGAGGAGCAGGGCGACCCCGGCGACGATGCCCAGAGTTCCTTGCAGGAACAGTCCGCGCGCGAGGTCGTTCACCACGAACGCTATCGCGACCGACGCGAGGCCGAGCGCCACGAGACGCACGTAGCTGATGATGTTCGAGAGCAGCATCGGTATCTCGAGGAGTCCCTTGGCGCGCTCCGCGACCAGGATGCCGGCGATGCCCGCCGTTCCCATAATGACGCCGAGTCCCGGCGATGTCGCCGGCAACGACCAGAAGAGCGCGACGCTGTCGAGCAGGCCGTAGCCGCGGACCGCGAGCAATCCCCCGCACAGCAGGCAGAGCCACGCGAGCTTGCCGACCGCCTGCCGCGTGCCGTGGCGCGCCTCGTTTATTGCGCCGAACACCAGCCCGAGCGCGATGTGGAGGATGCCCATCGCTATCGCGAGCGCGAAGAGCGCGCCGACGTCGCCGGTGCGGTGCAGGAGCGGCGGTATGCCGATGCTTTCGCCGAACATCTCGCCGAACAGCACGCCGAAGATGACGGTGCTCACGGCGCTCAGGATGAAGATCACGGAGAGATGGCGGAGCTTCGGCATCCTGCGGTAGAGCGCCGCCGCGACGAGGAGCGCGATGAGGCCGTACCCGATGTCGCCGAGCATGAACCCGAAGAATACCGGGAAGGTGATGGCCATGACGCTCGTCGGGTCGATCTCGCGGTAGTTGGGGAGGGCGTAGAGCGACAGGAGCTCCTCGAAATCGCGCACCACCGGCGGATTGCGCAGGAGTGTCGGCGCGTCGTCCGCTGGTTCGCGCTCGACCAGCGCCAGGAGGTTGTTCTCGTGCAATGACCGCTCTATCTCCGGCACGCGGCGCGACGGGGCGTACCCCCGGATGATGGTGATGTGCTGTGTCTGGCCGAACGATTCCGGCGCCTTCGCGAGCAGGAGCGCCTTGGCGAGCACCAGCTCCGCGCTCGCGAGGAACGCGCGCTGATTGCTGTATGACACCTGTTGCTGGCGGATTTGTGCTATTGCGGTAGCGACCTCTGCGAGTTGCGCGTCGGTCCTCGCGATGGCCTCGGCCGGTGTCGCCTTCTCTTCGCGCAGCGGCGAGATATCGACGCCCTGCGCCTCGACTTTTGCCGCGTCTTGCGGCAGGAGCAGGAGGATGGTCGCGTCGTGGGTCGGGAGCGTGCGCAATGGTGAGAGGCCGGCCGGGATGTCTCCCCTGATGATGACCGTCCTCACGCTCTTCGTTGAGAAGACGCTCCCTATCGGCTCGTCGAGCGGCAGGAGCAGTTCGAGGAGGCGGCGCCGCTGCTCCAGCGTCGTCCGTTCCGCGTCCATCCGCTTGAGCCCCTCTTCGAGATGGGCGTACTCCTCTGCGAGCTCCTCGACTTTCGCGATGCAGGTCTCGAGATTCGGAAGATGATACGGTATGTCGGCGCCTTTTGTGTCGCTCGCGTCTTTTGCGGCGGCTGGGCCGATGCGCTCCGCCAGGTGCCTTGCCTTGAGCAGTGCCGCGGCGAGCGTCGGTGTATCTGGCGCTGGCATGCCGTTCCCTATCAAGGACTGTTCTATCTCGGGCAGAATCCTCTCAGGCCTGTGCGTCGTTATATGGAGGACGCGCAGTTGCGCGAGCAGTTCTGTGATGCGTGCCGCGCTCTCGTTGCGGCACAGGAGCGTGATGCGCTCCATCGTCTCAGGCCAGAGCATGGATCTCCTCCATGACCCGCTTGACCGCGCGCTCCCGGTTCCTCTTCGCGAGCGACTCGAAGTCATCGTGCCGACGGCGCGCCGGCGACTTTATGGGGAGCGATGGCGCTTTCACCGCCGCGAGCGCGGCCTCTCGCTCCTTGAGTGCTTGGGCGATCGCAGTCTCTTTGCCCTGCTGCGCCTGCTGGACGAGGAGGGCTGCCGCCTCCTCTGCCTGGACAATGCGCAGAAGCTCACCTCCCACCTGCTCACCTCCCGGCGGTTTTTCAGGGCGGGGAGTTTATAAAGGTAGTGGTTGCGGTCTCGTCGATTGGGTCGAACGCGTTCGTATCCCTCTTTGTTCTTCCCTTGCGTCACCTCTCGAAAACTTCTTATAGCCCTTGAGCGCCATTCTCGCGTATGGCCGGGACATTGAACAAGACAGTGGATATGGTCGTGAACGCGACAGCCAACGCCACGAACGCGACTCCTGCATCCAATATCACTGGCAACATGACGTCGCTCCTCAACACCACGCTCTCGAAGGCGGCCTCCGCGGCCTCGGCCGCGCAGTCGTTCGTGCCGCTTGTGCTCCTGCGCCTGTGGGAGCTCATCGCTGCGCCGTTCCGCCACGCCGAGATGCTCTGGATCATCCTGCCGCTCTTCTTCACGCTCTTCGTCATGGAGTTCTACTACGACCGGCATGACGACGAGGAGATGGGGTGGGGCGCCGCGCTCGCGAACAGCCTCGTGCTCATCTTCGTCACCATCGACCTCATCAAGCGGAGCTTCGCCGACGCCACGCCGTGGAGCGTGCTCAGGACCATCACCCTCTCTGTCTTCACAGACGCGCAGCTCCCGCTCGAGCCGCAGGTGCTCATCCTCATCCTCTTCGTCGGCGCGCTCGGCCTGGCGATCACCGCCATCAACTACTTCCACCTCCTGCCGCGAAAGCTCGCGTTCATCCTCAGCCATCACGCGTCGAGCAACTACCTCGCGTACTTCGCCATCGCGATAGTCTACAGCACCGCCACCCCGAATCCCATCCCCTTCGACCTCGCCGCGCTCATCGCGGGCGCGATACTCTTCATCCTCCTGCTCCTGCTCGTCTTCGGCATCAAGAAGCTCTTCCGGCGCATCACCGGGACAAGGGGAAGGTTCGGCGGCAGGTATTGACGCTTCCAATTGGTCTTTATCGTCTTTAGAATTGCTTTATGCTTCAGTTTGATAGTGGACGCCTTGGCGGGGAAGAAGGTTCGTGCAGAGCGAACCATTCAATTCTCGGTACAACATCGCTTGCGGTGTCACACTCTCGCCGCGTCCTCAGTAGAGAATGATTGCCTAACATTGAGGTCGCGACGCTATCGCTTCCGGAAGATGTAGCGCGGCCCGTCCGGATTCTCGTCGAGGACGAAACCTTTGGATGAGAAGAGCGGTCCGAAATCGTCGATGTCATCCATGACCATGGTGTGGTAGGTGGCGCCGCCGTTGGCCGTGGCGCGCGCGATAGCCTCCACGAGGAAACCGGTGTAGAGGGGGTCCTTGAGGATGCAGGTGTCGAAGAGGCCTGTGCTGACCACGAGACGGTTTGGATTCGACGCGAGCCGGGGAAGCACGTAGCAGGGGTCGTCGTGGATGAACGTCGCGTGCGGGTGGTCCTCGCGTGACCTCTTGATGGCCCACTCCTGGATGTCGATGCCGGTGTAGGAGCGAGCGCCCAGCTCTGTGACTTTCTTGACCAGCCCGCCGTCTGCGCCGCACCCGAGCTCAACCACATCCTTGCCGCTGAAGAGCCGCTCCAGTAGCTCCCGTTCAGGTGCGTATTGGAGATACTGGTTGAAGGCTTGCTGCGCTTCGCAGTAGAACGGTAGGCAGTACTGCCGCGCCCATGCCGCGCGACGGCGCTGTTCCGTCGTATCGAGCGTTGTCATGCCTCTCCTATCGAGAATCCAGTATTTAAATATTTCTATTTTTATCACTTAGAAGTAGTATTTTTATCCGTCGTCCCCTCTTCTGCCCTAGGACGGTTGAACTCCTCGAAGCCCTTACGCTTCATGTCGCGCCGCGCGCGCTCGAGCATACGGTAGACCGTGGAGTGCGGCGCGCCGGAGAGCAGCGCGTCGGTGGCGCGCTTCGCGATGGTCACGTTCTCGGACGGGCCGATGATGCTGATGGTCTTGCCGTAGACCGAGATCTGGACCTCGGCGAGCTCCTCGACCGTGTTGCGCGCGCGGCCGCTCTCGCCGATCACGCGCCCCTTGAGGCGGATCATCTGCTGCTTGCTGCCGGTGTAGTCCGGCAGGCTGATGACCTCGAGCATGTAGTCGGTCTTGAGCAGCTGCTTCGCGACGTCGGGGTTGAAGCCGCGCGCGATGGCCTTGACGACCTCGCGGGCGGTGAAGAGCGCGATGGCATCGCCGCCGGAGAGCGTGACATCCCCCTCATCGCTGTCGATAGTGATGTCGATGCCCAGGGCCTCCTCGAGCTCGCGCTTCTTCTCCCCCTTCTCGCCGATGATGACGGCGACGCGCTCCTTCGGGACCTTGAGTGTGTACTCGAACTCGTCCATGCCATCGAGAAGCCCCGTCCGCTTTAAAAAGGGTTTGGTCGGAAGATGGCAAGAAACAAGCAAAGAGGATGAGATGAAAAGACCGCTCTACTGAAACTCTTTTCGTCACCGGCGACTCGCCTGCTGGCTCGTCCGCTCGTCGCCTCCTTTGGCGTTCTTCGTTCGCGCCTTGTCGTTTGCGGCGACTCGCTTCAGGCCGATGACTCTTTCAACAGAGATGAAATGCTATGCTCACGCTTTTTTCGGTGGCGTCTCCGGAGCGCTCTTGGCCTGCTGCGTATTCCAGCCCATGAGCGTGTACAGGCCGCAGAAGCCGATGAACGCCGTCACGAACATCGCGACGCCGAAAATCACCAGGACATACAACCATACGCCCTGCAGGAGGATGCCGCCAGCGATGGCGAGCAGGCCGACAATGACACGGATGACTTTGTCAACAGTACCGACATTATGCTGCATGTTTCCACCTCACTGTTGCCGTCGGACGATGCGTTGTTTATAAGCGTTTTCCCAAGCGCCATCATACATAAAAATGCGACGTCACTCACGAGACCGATGCGCATCGTCTACTCCAGCGACCTGCATGGCAACGAAGCACAGTACGCGAAGCTCTTCCTCGCGGCCGCCGAGCACGATGCCGACGCTCTTCTCATCGGCGGCGACATCGCGCCGAAGCACATGGCGGCGCAGTCGTTCATCGAGGCGCAGCGCCGGTGGTACGCGACGCTCGGCGCTTTCCTCTCCTTGCACCATAGGAAGAATCTCCGCACCCAGGTCTTCGTGATGATGGGGAATGACGATGCGAGCGCGAACCTTCCGGAGCTCCATGAGATCCTCGAGCGGAACGGCGCGTTCGATATCCACGGGTCGCGCGTGCGCATCGGCGACACCGATATCGTCGGGTACTCGTATGTCCCTCCGACGCCCTTCGGCATCAAGGACTGGGAGTTGCGGGACGTGCCGGCCGGCGACCCGCGCGAGGCGGCGTGGGAGCGGCGGCTCGGGAAGCGTTGGTACAAGAAGGACGGATTCCGCTCAACACCGCAAGGTTGGGTCGCAGCGCATGACTTCCCCGAGATCTCCATCGCCGAGCAGCTGCGCGCCCCGCTCTACACGAAGGAACCGCGGAAGACCGTCTTCGTCTTCCACTCACCGCCTATCATGACGAAGCTGGACCTCACCGCCCGCCTCGAGCACGTGGGCAGCATCGCGGTCCGCGGGTTCATCGAGAGGCACAGGCCGCTCATCACGCTGCACGGCCACGTCCATGAGACTGTCCGTGTCAGCGGCGCGTACCACGAGCGCATCGGACGGACGCACTGCTACGCGAGCGGGAACACTGATATCGGGGACGAGCTCGCCTATCTCCTGCTCGACACCGCGCACGGGCACGCGGGCAAGCGCTTCGTCGTTTGAAAAGAGACCTCTTTCAGTATTTTCCGCCTAACGCCCTTTCCTCTCTGCCGCCTTCCGTCCCAGCGCGGTCATCCGCGCGAGGAGCGCCGGCTCGTCGATGGCGACGCCGTGCTTGATGAAGTATGCGCAGAGGTTCTTCACGTCGCGCGCGAGCAGGTCCTCGGCGTTCGGCGTGGCGAGCGGCGCGGCGTGCGAGAAGTCGATGAAGACCGGGGTCTCATCATGGTTGATGATGTTGTACTCGGAGAGGTCGCCGTGCACCATGCCGGCCGCGGTCCAGCGCTCGAGCATCTCGAGGCATTGCGCGAAGAACGCTCCCGGGTCGTGCGGCGCCCGCTTCTTGAGCAGCGGGCTCTGCTCGAAATCGTGCCCGATGAACTCCATCAGCAGGATGTTGTCCTTGTGCGCGATGGGCATGGGCGCGCGCACGTGGGCGTCGCGCGCGAGCAGGAGGTTGCGGTACTCGCGCTCGGTCCACGCGAAGATGGTGCGCCGCCGCGGGTCGCCCACGCTCGCCTTGCCGAGTTTGGGGTACCGCGGGTCGACGCGCAAGTAATTATACATCTTCTTGAAGCCCGCGGTCTCGAGACGGTAGATCTTGACCGCGATCGCTCCGTCGGCGTCGCGCGGGGTCTTGGCCGCGGAGAAGACGATCGCCTCCTTGCCGGGGCCGACGGTGCTGCGCAGTTCGTGGAAGAGCCCCTTGCTCGCGAGCAGGAAGATCCTCCGGTTCGTGAAGTTGTCGAAGACGCTGTTGTAGGTCTTCCACTCCTCCTTCTGCTTGCGGGCCATTCTTTATAGGGGGCGCCGCGGGTTTTTAAACCCGCTGGTGCCGGGCAAAACATTTATATATTTGCACGTTTGCACAAATATACAAATGAAAAAATCTCCTGTCCCGCTCTTCAAGGCCCTCGGCGATGATGTCCGTCTCAATATCGTGCGGTTCCTGCTTTCGCAAGAGAAGCGCGCGTGCATCTGCGACCTCGCCGCGCACATCGGGAAGGACCAGTCGGTGGTGTTCCGCCATGTCAAGATCCTGGAGAGCGCAGGCATCATCACGACCAATAAGGTCGGCAAGTTCCTGCACTGCCGCGTCAGCGATCGGCGCTTTGTCGTCGCTCTCCTGCAGCAGGCCGGCAAGGTCGGTGCGTGATGATAGAGGAGGCCGCATCATGGCTTGTCGGCGCGGTAGGCATCGACCCCTTCTCTCCGCTCGGGAGCACCATAGTATACTTCCTCTATGATTCTGTCAAGATACTGCTGCTCCTCTTCTTCGCGATACTCCTGATCGGGACGCTCCGGACGTTCATCTCCGCGAAGCGGTTGCGCGCGTTCCTCGCGAAACGGAGCAAGATTGTGAGCCACGCCGCCGCATCGCTCTTCGGCGCTGTCACGCCGTTCTGCTCCTGCAGCAGCATCCCGATCTACGTCGGTTTCCTCGAGGCCGGCGTGCCGCTCGGCGTCGCGCTGTCGTTCCTGGTCACGTCCCCGCTCGTGAACGAGTACATGGCTGTGCTGATGCTCATCATGTTCGGATGGAGGGTCATGGTAGCATATGTCGTCATCGGCATACTCCTCGGCATCATCGTAGGGATGGTGCTTGGGCGGATGCGCATGGAACGCTACCTAGTCAAGAATGTGGTGTGCTGCAGGAAGAAGGAGGCGCGATTCAGGGGGTTCGGCGACCGTATCCGTTTCGGCAACGATGAGGCCATCAGGATCACGAAGAAGATATGGCTGTGGGTGCTCGGTGGCGTACTAGTCGGAGCGATTATCCACAATTACGTCCCGCAGCCGATGGTGGAGTACACGCTGAGCAAGGGTGGTATCTTCACCGTGCCGCTCGCGGTCCTGATAGGCGTGCCGCTCTACGGCAGCAGTAGCGCGCTCGTGCCGGTCGCGCAGGCGCTCTTCGCCAAGGGCGTCCCCTTGGGGACGACGCTCGCGTTCATCATGGCGGTCGCGGCATTGAGCATGCCGGAGGCGATCATCCTGCGCCGCATCATGAAGACGCGTTTCATACTCGTCTTCTTCGCCATCGTCGCCGCAGGGATAATCCTGGTCGGATACCTGTTGAACGCGCTGCAGCCGCTTCTTGTCTAGCCATCAGAAGATGGAGAGAGAAATCAGAGAAGAAAAAAGAAAAATGATTTTGCTTACAGCAGCTCTTCAGCGGTCAGGACCTTGGTGCGGCTGCCCTTGGCGCTCGCGCTCATGCCTGCGACGAAGTTGATGCCGTTCTGCTCGCAGGTGGTGACGAGGTCGGCGTCGATCGCGCCGTCATAGACCACCGCGTGCATGCCGCTCTTGAGCGCCTTGATCGTGCCGATAAGCTCAGACCCCGGCACCTTGCCGAGGATCTTCATGTTCGCGTCAAGGACGTATGCGCCGTGCGTGCCGAGCAGGTCCTCGAGCAGCTTGCCCAGCTGCGTCTTCTCATTATCAGAGATGGCGGCAGCGGGCTTCGGCGTTGCCGGCGCAACGTGCTCTTCACGCAGGCCATCGCGTGGGCTCTCGCGCGGGCCATCGCGGCCGAAACGGCCGCGGTCGTCGCGTCCTCTGTCGTCCCGTCGTGGTCCGCGGTCGTCGCGTCCTCTGTCGTCCCGTCGTGGTCCGCGGTCATCGCGACCGCGCTCCTCGCGCCGTGACGATTCCTCCATCGGGAGCGGCTTGGTCGCGTTGGTCTCCGCGACCTGGTCCACGCCGAGCTCGTACTCCGCCTTGTTGCGGCGCTCGTTGATTATGCTGGCGCCGCCGCGCGTATCCATCTTGTACTGCTCGCCGGCGATGCGCGCGCGGATGGCCTTGTGGATCTCTTTCTTCGCGAGCTCCTCGACCTCCTTGCCGTCAGGCGCCTTGGTCACGAAGTCGATCTCCGTGGTCTCGATGAGCTCCTTGATGATGAGGTCGCCGCCGCGGTCGCCGTCCACGAAGACCGTGACGATCTTCTGGCGGCAGAGCTCCTTGACGGACTCAGGGATGCTCGTGCCGTTCATGCTCACGACGTTCTTGAAGCCGTGCTTGAGCAGGTTCAGGACGTCGGCGCGCCCCTCGACGAGGATGATCTCGTCCGACTCCTCGATGGTCGGGCCGGCCGGCAGGCGGTCGCGGCCCCACTCCTGGATCTCCATGACGCGGACGCTCTGTGCGACCTCGTCTGCGAGCTCCTGCGAGTCGGGCATGACGTCGTCCATGAGCGTCTTGAGGAGCTCCTTCGCGCGCTCGATGACGTACTGGCGCTTGCTGATCCTGATGTCCTCGATCTGCTCGGTCTTGATCTTCGCGTTGCACGGACCGATGCGCTGGATGATCTCGAGCGCGGCCCCGACGATCGCTGTCTCCGCCTTGTCCAGGGACGAGGGGATGATGATCTCGCCCGTGCTCTTGCCCTGCTTCGCCGCGACGTTGACCTCGATGCGGCCGATGCGGCCGGAGCGCTGGAGCTCGCGCAGCTCGAGGTCGTTGCCGAGTAACCCTTCGGTCTGGCCGAAGATCGCGCCGATGACGTCTGGGCGGTCGACTAACCCGTCGATGGTGATGGAAGCGTGAACGATGTACTTCGCTGATATCTGTGCTATCTTTGCCATAGTTTTCCCTCTTGTGTTATGCACATTCGGGAAGAGAATCGGTTGCGGCTTATCGGCTGGTGATTACGTCCTCAGGAGACGACGCGTCGCTTGACGCCTTGCTGGTCTCTCGGTAATCGGTGATGAGCGTGATGTGCAAACGTTCTCCCCCTATCGGCGCGTACAGGGCGCCTTTGTCGAATGCGATGTTGATTGTGTGCTCCACTCCTTTGGGTAAAAAAGAGTGGCGCCCGAAACACTAACTCCCAGGTTCATCGCTTGGCGTTGCGCCGTGGGCTTGACTGGGTACTCTCGTGCCGGGCTGGCGCACCCGATAGTGTCTCAGCCGCATACCAGATGCCTTGCGGCGCCTGCTTGGTCGAGGAACCTTATTCGGATGCCTTGCAGGGAAGGAATGCTCTCGCCTTTAAAAGATTTATGATGAAACTATATTGTTTCTATATAGATAATAAATAATTATAATCACTAATAAGTGGTAAAAATGGTAAAATATATAAACTTCAGAGTCTTATACATCTGAAAGGAGGTGTGATATGGAAAGAACACACGAGCAAAAAAGTAAAATTAACGGCTCCACTGATATTTATTCTACAAAAGGAACAGTAACAAATATTGAAGACTGTACAATAGACAACTATTTCCCTTTACGGCAGCACGAAGAGCTCAACCATATTCCAGGTTCAAAGGTCTTTCTTGACAACAATGATGCCTTTGAATTCCCCGAACGCTTTGGTCTTGCAGATATAGCAGGATTACGTAATGCAAAAGTGGTTTATCGCCTACAAAGCGATTATAGCTATATGGATGATCCTTTGGAACAGAGATTTTATACCCTGGAAGTCCTGGACGGTCCTTTTGCTGGACTAAAACGTGAGCGTAGTCTCGTAAGATGATTCCTGCGTTATCTTTAAAACATCTTTCTCCTTTCTTTCTCTCATGAGAAGGCGGCAGAGGATGCTTGTGAATCTCGCTGACCGCCCAAATTCTCCGCTATGCGTGCGTGAACGTCGCGAGCGCGTCAAGATGGGAATCGAACACGCCGAAAACCTGCCCTTCGTCGCATAGCCCGTCGAGTGCAATCGGTCTCCCGTCGCTCTCCTGCAGTTCGACGCCGGTGATGCTGTTGCTCGCGCGGAGATGGAATATCCCTTCTGAAGTGTCCTCCACGACATTCCTCATCGTGTGCCTGACCCTGTACGGGATGATCCTCGCTGCGCGGTCAAGGCCCCCGACGGCGTCGACGCGCATAGCGACCGCGCGCGGCAGAAGTGCGATATCGCAATTGCCCATCCCTTGTTCGATGAGCCGGTCGATATTCTCGCGTATCTTCTCCGGCGTGATGTGCTTGGTGCGTATCCGAAGCCTGCCCGCGACTGCATCGCTCAGGTAGTATTGGAATACGCCGAAGAAGTCAGGACGCATCCGGCGGACTAGGGACAGGTACGACGCGGGGTTGATTGTATCGGTCTCGTCTTGGTGCTGCATGCACGGGAAGAGCAGCTCGGATGATATGAAGTAATGCTGCAATTCCGCTGAGAAATAGAACAGGTCGGGATCGATATGCCAATGGACGCGCCTTGCGGTCTGCGCAAGGGCGATGACTCGTTCTAGCTGTTGCTTACCGCCGATCGTAGGGATATCTTCGCACAGTTCATCGCGCAGTTGCGGCGACACGAGCGTGATGTGCGGGCCGCCCGGAGCGTCCAGGTCGTGTATGCGCACCACGCGCAACCCATCGATGGGGTAGGTAGGAAAGATGTTGCCGCATGTATAGTAGCTCCTCGGCGAACGGCGTAGGTCGCTGTGTCGGTCGGCGTATAGAATGAGTGTGTCGATCACGCGGTGGGGAATCCCTTCGATGTTATAAACGCTGTTGCCAGCATAGAATTTTTAAACTGCCGTTGTACACGAGCAATCATGCGACGCGTATCCGTTCCGAAAAAGCTCCAGAAGAGATATCCCTATCACCGCCCGGCGTTCCTCAAGAAGGTCGTGGGCGCGAGGCCGAAGCGCATCCGCGCCGCCTACGACTCACGCCGCGATTGGTGCAAGGACCCGAAGGGTTACTTCATCATCAAGGTGTTCTACGCAAGAAAGCTGCTCGGCGCGCGATACTGCACCTACGACCACGTGCCGCGCTATGACGTGCTCGGCAAGGACGCCGAGTCGATCGTCCAGACCATCGTGCGCAACGGGCTCGCCACGAGCCTGCAGCACGCCGCGTACCTCGGCCACGAGCTGCACAAGGCCGAGACCGCGCTCAAGCTCCGCCTCAACTTCGTCCAGGACTCTCCGCTCGACCACAGCAAGAGGACGAAGAAGAGGGAGAGCGACAACCTGCCGGAGTGACGGGTTCTCCGTGGCGCTGTCTCACGACGCGACGACGTAGTTCTCTTTCGCATAACGTTCTATCTTCAGAAATCCTGCCTTACGCAGCCGCGCGATGACCTCCGCCGGGAAGTCGCGGCCACGCCGCACGCCGTGGTCCGGCAGGTAGTGGTAGAGCCGCCCGCCGCTCTTCAGGGTGCGCCGCGTCTCGCGGTAGTTGTCGAGGCTGAAGAAGTTCCCGGAGCTGTGCGGCGTCCCGCCGTCGAGGATTATTGCGTCGAACGTTCTGTCCGGGACCGTCTTCGCGTAGGCGCACACGTCGTCGCGCACCCTCTCGATGTTCCCCTGCGACAGCCTGGCCGACCAGGGGTTGAGCTCCTGCATGCGCAGCACGTGCGGGTCGTTCTCCACCGTGATGACCCGGGACGCGGTCGCCGACGCCGCGATGGCGGTGTAGCCGAGGCCCGTTCCTGCGTCTAACACCACTCCCTTCGGCCCGTCCCTCTCGATACGTTGGATGAAATCCCACTTGTGGAATGGCGTCGCGCTCACCTTCAGCATCGGCCGGCCAGCGGTCTCGACGAGCTCGTAGACCTGGCCGGTCTCGTCCCCCGCGAACCGGATGCGCTCGAAGGCGCCCTCGTGCAGCACGAAGATGGTCCTCTCCTCCTCTTTCACATCGGGCAGGCGCGCGACGGTGCCGTCGGGCAGCGTGATGGCATCCTGCTTGACCTTGCATCGCGCGGTGCCCAGGCCGCAGTCGAGGCTGATCTCGATCTCCCCTGCCGCGGCGCGCGCCTTGCGGATGTCGGATGGGCGTAACCAATACTCCATACCGGCAGAGAAGGCGCTCCTCCTTATAAATTTCTTTTCTGCGGCGACAACACATCGGTTGCAGCACAGAGAACTATTAAAACAGAGGCCGGCTAGGTGCGGGACCGAGGTGTAGAAGATGGAGCAATATCTCGCGCATGCGAAGAGGATACTCTCCGACCAGTTCAGCGTCTACACGAAGAACCGGACCGGCATCGACACCATATCCCGCTTCGGCCACGAGAACGAGTACGACCTCTCGCGGGGGTTCCCGCTCCTCACGACCAAGCGGCTCTATACGCGCGCCATCGTCCACGAGCTATTGTGGTTCCTGAAAGGGGAGACTAACATCAAGTACCTGGTCGACAACGACGTGCATATCTGGGATGAGTGGGCTGACGCGAACGGCGAGCTCGGGCCGGTCTACGGGCGTCAGTGGCGCAAGTGGGAGGCGCCCGACGGCAGGGTCATCGACCAGCTCGGCGGCCTCATCGACACGCTCAAGAGGAACCCCGAGTCGCGGCGCTTGATCGTCACAGCGTGGAATCCCGCCGATGTCCCGAAGATGGCGTTGCCGCCGTGCCACACGCTCTGGCACGCGCTCGCGCAGGACGGCCGGCTCAACCTCAAGCTCTACCAGCGCTCGTGCGACATGTTCCTCGGCGTGCCGTTCAACATCGCGAGCTACAGCATGCTCGCGATGATACTCGCGCAGGAGGCCGGCCTCGAGCCGGGCCGTTTCATCCACTCGTTCGGCGACGCGCACTTCTACTGCGGCAGCGGCGAGCGCGCAGCGTTCTACAAGGAGAACCTTCCCAATCTCAAGAAGCATGTCAACGACGCCCGCGATATCGGGGAGTACCTGTGGATCCGCGACTGGATAACGAAGGATGCTCCTCTTGAAGCGCCGGGCCACGAGGGCGAGGACCATGTGCCGCTCATCCTGCAGCAGCTCGCGCGCGAGCCGAGACCGCTGCCGCGCCTTTCCATCGCGCGCAAGCCGTTCGAGCAACTGACTATCGACGATTTCGTGCTCGAAGGATACACGCCGCATCCCGCGATCAAGGCGAAGGTGGCGGTGTGATAGAGATTATCGCCGCGCTCACGCGCGAGTACGTCATCGGGAGGGGCAACGCGTTGCCATGGCACATCCCCGATGACTTCAACCATTTCAGGCGATTGACTCTGGGCAAGACCGTGCTGATGGGCTCCCGGACGTATGACTCCATCGGCAGGCCGCTCCCGCAACGGACCAACCTCGTGCTCAGCGATGTGCCGCGCGAGATCCCCGGCGTCCAGGTATACCCGAATCTCGAGGAGGCGCTGCGCGAGCACCCGAACGTGTTCGTCCTCGGCGGCGCCTCGGTCTACCGCCAGGCCGTGCCGATCGCCGACCGGATGCACCTCTCCTGGATAAAGTATGACTATCCCGGCGACGTCTATTTCCCGCGATTCTCAGATGAGGATTGGAGAATTCTCGAGCGCGAGGAGCATCTGGAGTTCGAGTACTGCCTCTACGCGAGAAGATGACACTCACTCCTCGCGGTCGTGCTCGATGTGCGCGAGGAAGACATACGCGCCCACGGCGAGGGTGCCGACCAATACGCCGAGCAGGAACAGGATCCATGCGCCGCTCTCCGCGGTCGGCGTGGCGCCTTGGCTCGCGATGCGGCCCGTCGTGGTCCCGAGCAAGTCCTGGGAGAAGAACGTGAGGAGCGAGACCGCGAGCACGAGCGAGAGCACCATGTACGCGCCTGTCTTGCGTGCCGCCTCGGCGTAGACCATGCGCGCTGCTACGCGCTCTTAGATATTTAAAGGTTCTGGGAGAACTAGTTACGTAGAAATAATCCATCTTGCCGGCCTGAAGCGAGGAGCCGCCAAAAGAGAGGGCGTGGACGAAGGGCGCAGGGCTTGCGACGAGCGGAGGCGCAGTAGCGCCTCGCCGGCAAGATGCGTTCTGTAGAGGAGAAACGTCTCGCCGGTAGCCGGAGACTGTCGCGCGCCCGCATAACCTTTTTAAGCGGCGCCATCAGGGAGCATGATATGCTGCTCCACTTCCCGCAGGGCGTCATCGGCTGGACCGTCTCCGCCTTCGGCCTGCTCGTGGTCGCGTACCGTCTCCACGGCGTCGACGCGCCGCGCACCTGGATCGAAGGCCTCGAGCGGCAGTTCACCTACATGATACAGCTGCGCTTTCTCGGCGGCATCCTGCTCCTCCTTGGCGCGGCGCCGCTGTTTTTCGCGCAGCCCGATGGGCCGCTCGGCGTCCTCTTTCTCATCGCGACGGCCGTGGCCATGCTCGTCGGCTTCGGGCTGCTGCTGTTCCAGAACCACGTGCGCTCGCTGGTCATCGCCACGGCCGAGGGCAAGGACATGAATATCCGCATCGTGAGCATTATCATCACGCTCCTCGGCCTCGGCTTCATGGTCGCGCCGTTCTTCTTCTAGAATTCTCCTCTGCGCTGCGGCGAGAGTGTGCCTGCCGCTCGCGTTGCGTAGACCGAGAACAGATTGTGCAGCGCCGCACGAATCCTCTTCCCCGCCAAGGCAGCGCTCTTATTTGGATAGGAGTTATCTATTATTGCGCCTAACTACTTGAAGAATCCCTGGAGGACCGCGAAGTCGTCCTCCTGGCCGATGTCCTCGTCCACAGGGGTCTCGATCACCATCGGGATGTCGCGGAGCTTCGGGTGCGTGAGGAACGCCTTGAGCCCTGCCGCGCCGATGCGCCCCTTGCCGAGGTGCTCGTGCCGGTCGAGGTTGTCGCCGAGCTCTCCTTTGCTGTCGTTCACATGGATGAGCTTCACGCGCCGCAGGCCGAACGTCCGCTCGATCTCCGCTACCGTCCGCTCGACGCCGTCCTTCGTCCGGATGTCGTACCCCGCGGCGAAGATGTGGCATGTGTCGAGCGTCACGCCGATGTACTGCTGCACCTCCTTGTCGAACATCGCTATGAGCTGCGCGAGCTCCTCGAACTTGACTCCTATCTCGGTGCCCTGCCCCGCGACGGTCTCCAGGAGGAGCGTGACCTTGGTCTTGAGGAGGACGGGCTTGAGCTTGCCGACCGCCTTCGCGACCTGCCGCATCCCGGCCTCGAGGCCGTGCTCCTTGTGCTTGCCCACGTGCAGGACGAAGTAGTCGCAGCCGAACGCGCGCGCGTACTCGAGCTCCTTCTGCGCAGCGCTCACGCTTGCGTAGAACGTGGTGTTCTCGCTCGCGCCGAGGTTGATGAGGTAGTTGCAGTGGGAGAAGATGGGGTGTATCCCCTGCTGTTTCCACAGGTCGTTGATCTTTTTTATCTCCGCTGGGATGAGCGGCTTGAACTGGAAGCTGCGCGGGTTGTGCGTGAAGATTTGCACCGTGGTGCAGCCGAGGCCGTGCGCGTACGCTATCGCCTTCTCGTACCCGCCGCCCATGCTCAGGTGCACGCCGAGGTTCGCCATGATGCTTGCGCCGTGCGCGCCGGTTTAAAAAGTTTGGCCGGATTTTCTCTTGCCGGCGACTCGCTCTGCTGCGGACGGAACTCCTCTTGCCGGCGAGGCGCTGCTGCGCCTCCGCTCGTCGCAAGCTCTGCGTCCTCCGTCTGCGCCTTCTCTTTTGGCGGCTCCTCGCTTCAGGCCGGCAAGATACTTCGTAGAATATCTCTTGTATTTTTTCTCCTACGCGCTCTTCTTCCCTATCTGGACGACTGCGCTCTTGTCGAACATGCCGAGCGTCGTGTTCCAGCAGGTGTCGTAGAACTCGCACTGGCCGGTGCTCCACTTGCACAATGGTCCTGGCCGCTTCGGGTAGTCGGCGATCTCCTTGGTGCGGGTGTTGAGCTGGATCGCGTTGCACTCGAAGCGCGCGGTCTCGACCAATTCGCGTGTCACAGGGATGCGCAGCTCTTGCCCGTGCTTGAGGAAGAGGATGCCGACCTCGTCGGGGAGGCGCTCCTGCTCCTCGTAGATCATGCTGTAGATGCCCAGCTGCAGCCGGTACTCCTCGCTGATCTCGCACTTCTTGCTCGTCTTGTAGTCGAGGATGACGACCCTGTCGCCCTCCTTGTGGATCGCGTCGGCGTAGCCGCGCACGTTGTGGTACTTGCTGTGCAGCTCGACCTCGCGCGCCGGCCGGATGCGGGCGAAAGCCTCCTTCACAGTGGGCGCGCCGGCGCCCTGCTGCTGTTGGATCTTGTCCACGATGTAGTGGAAGAAGTTGTTGACCATGACGCGCGTCTCGTTGTAGTAGTCGGTGAGCTCGGCGTCGCGCAATCGTAGGGCGGCGAGCTCCTCCTTGTTCTGCTCCCACTCCCGCTTGAACATCTCCTGGAGGATGACGCGCAGCGTGAAGAGGAACCCTGCTTCCGGGATGTTGGCGGTGTCGATGTCGTAGACGTCCTCGAGCACCTTGTGGGCTATCGTGCCGCGCACGAGATGGATGCTGCGCGGCGTCGGGAGCCTCTCGATGTACTTGTAGTAGTACTTGCGCGGGCACTGCCTGTAGGTGAGGATAGAGCTAGGGGACTGCAGCCTTCCCGGCTCCACCACGACCTCCTTGAGAAGCTCAGACATCACCTACCACCTTTCCACCTCGGGCACCGTTACCGTTGCTGCAGTGCACGGACGCGCTCTCCGGATTTAAAAGTGTATGCCCGAATGGTGCCCTGTGGGGAATTCCCCGCTAGAGGGGGCGTGGGGAGTCTCCGGGAGGCGGAATAGGCAGAAAAAGGGAGAACCTATTTAAAAGAGAAGGGCTGAGAAGGCGGGTATGAGCTTCCATCTCCACTTCTTCGCCGACGACGCGACACGGGCAGAGGAGCTCGCCTCGGATGGGCCGCTGCTCACCATGAGCATAAAGCAGTACTTCGCCTCGCTCAAGGAGAAGTACGAGGCCATCGACTCGCTGCGGCTCGGCGCTCCGCTCGAGAACGTGCTCCGATTGGTCAAGCGGCCGCTCGCGGACGAGCTCGCCCTCATCTCCGGCTCGGAGAGGAAGGCCGAGGAGATCGTCCGCGACCTCGAGGTGACATCGCACCACCAGCGGCTCAAGGACCTCGAGTACCTGCGCCTCACGCTCGACCACACCGCGAGCCAGGAGCGCTACGCGTACCAGCTCGTGCGGCAGCTCCACACGCTGCTCGTGGAGGAGGCGCATACCGTGCGGGCGCTCGAGAAGACGTTCGACAACCCTGCGCTGCGCCAGGCGCTCATCGACGCGGTGGAGCGCGAGGCGCGCATCGCGGGGGAGCTGCGGAAGATGAAGAATTTCGACGAGCTCTACAAGAGCCTCGCCCTCGGCGCGCGGCGCAAGCACGAGCTCGACGACCAGGAGTGGCGCATCGCGGAGGACATCTTCAACCGCATGAACGACACGCAGACAGCGGAAGGGTGCCGCCTCGAGCCGACGGCGCAGCACGACACCGCCGAGCTCACCGCGCACTGCTTCAACAACCTCGACATCGTCGCGATGAACGCCGCGGCCAATGGCCTGATCGGCCAGCACCCGCACGCGCTCTTCGAGTACGTGAACAGCGACTTCTTCGAGCAGTTCGTGAAGCGCGAGGCGCGGAACTCCTTCCCGCGCATCAGCAACGCGGAGCTGCGCGTCTTCATCTACATCTTCCGCGAGTTCTACAACACCAGGATAGAGCAGGACATGTACTGAAGAGCATAGAGATTCTCAAGGAATAGCAGTATAGTTGCCGCCTTGGTTGGGGAGAAGATTCGTACTACGCTGCACAGTCAATTCTCAGTCTTTGCAACGCAAGCGGCACGCACACTCGACCGCGGCAAGGGAGTCCAGTCGGTAGAGGATCAAGCGCGTCAGGACAACGCTTTTAATCCCGCAAGGATTCCCAATGTCGCATGAAGCGACCGCGCAAGAAGAACCGCCCCACATCGCTCGATATGGAGGAGTTGGGCTGGAACCGGCTGGGCATCACGCTCCGGACGGCACGCGGCGGCGCGCCCGAGCCCCTCGCGCTCACCGACCGCATCCGCGAGGAGCTCGAGAGCGAGGAGGAGGCGCAGCAGGACAAGCGCATCCTCAAGGAGCTCGGCATCTCGTTCGGCGCCCCCTACGCCTCGGCGCGCGCATACCTCGAGACGATGAGCAACCCCTACACGCCGCGCCTCGAGACCTTCGATGTGCTCGCGTTCGACGGCATGATCCGCGACGTCACGGTCGACCTCTTCGACAAGCTCCGCTGGCTCGTCAGCTACCTCGATGAGGCGTGCGCGGACAAGGTGCTCGCGCGCCGGTTCGACAACTCGTACACGATCTCCGCGCTCGAGACCATCACCGAGCTCTCCATCACCGGGACAGACTCCGAGTCACGGCGGAGGCACCGCAAGCTCCGCCTCAATGTCGACTACGTCACGCAGGAGATGCGCCTGCACAGGACGCCTGAGGATCGCTATTACCATATCAAATCCTTCTGCAGGGACAGACTGGAGATAGACGTGCCGGAACCGCGCTACAATAAGTACTGAGTCTCACCACTTCATCTTCATCTCAGGTATCTCCTCGATGTTCACCATCGGCCTGGGCAGCTTCGCGAAATCGTCGCTGATGCGCGGGCACGCGGTGTTGACGTAGCACTCGATGAACGGGAAGTCCTCGAGCTTCGAGAAGTCGATCGTGTCGCCGAGCAGGAAGTAGAACGCCTTGTCCGGGAACCGCTGCGTGAGGCGCATCGCCGGCTTCATGCGCTGCTGGCCGTACTTCGTCGTGATGAGCACGCCGACCTTCGCGCTCGCGTAGAACATCGCGAGGCCCGCCTTCCGCGCCTTCTGCACGCCCGCGATATCCTCCTTCGTGAGTATCTTGCTCCTCTTCGTCTTCGGGTCGTACACGTGGACGGGCTGGTCGTTGTTGTAGAGGAACGCGGTCGGGTGGAAGAGCCCGTCGCCGACGTAGACGAACGCCTCCTGCCCCTCCTCCCAGCGCTCGACGCTGCACCCGAGCGTCTGGCCGTCGTGCCACGCGTGCTTCGGGCGGACGGTCAGGACAGTGATCCCCGCCGCCTCCAATTGCCTCTTGAGGCTCGCGTACTGGTGGTGGAACTGGATATTGAGCAGAAGAATGACTCTCTTCGGGAGCTTCGACAGGAACTCCTCCGGGAACGTCACCTGCTCCTTGTACCGCACATCGACGAACGCGAGCTTCATGAAGCGGAAGAAACACCACGACATTTAAAAAGATTCGTCGTCTCTCCATTGCCATGCAGCCCTACGAGCTCCTGGACCACACCGCGGACGCGAAATTCCGCGCCTACGGCCAGACACGGGAGGAGGCCTTCGCGAACGCGGTGCGCGGGATGGTCGCCATCGTCACGCCGCCGGAGGAGCTGGGCGATGGCGCAGCCTACCACGTGAGCGTGCGCGCGGCGAAGCTCGAGAGCCTGCTCTTCGACCTCCTCGACGAGACGCTCTTCCTCTACGACACAGAGAGGTTCCTGCCCAACCGCGCCGAGGCGCTCACCATCGTCGAGCGCGACGGCAAGTTCGTGCTGGACGCGACGTTGCGCGGCGAGGCGCGCACGAAGGTCTCGGGCAACCTCAAGGCGGTCACCTACAGCGACATGATCTGCGCGCAGCAATCCGACGGGACATGGCTCATCCAGGTCGTGATAGATATCTAGCGTTTTCTCCAATATCTTTTAAAAAGAGAGAGCATTCCGGCAACGCATGTCCAACGAAGAGCCAGAGTTCCAGGGCGACGAGCTCAGGACGCGCTACAGCGGCATGCCGTTGCCGAGAGTGGAGAAGGAGGGCAAGAACCTCTTCACTGTCAAGGCGACCGGTAAGATGCTCGTCCCGGTGAAGATCTTCAGCAACGACACGCTCATCAAGCAGCTCCTGACAGATGACTCGCTGCGCCAGGCGTGCAACGTCGCAGCGCTCCCCGGCATCGTGGGGGCGAGCATCGTCATGCCAGACGCGCACCAGGGGTACGGTTTCTGCATCGGCGGCGTCGCCGCGTTCGACCCTGACTGCGGCATCATCAGCCCCGGCGGCATCGGCTTCGACATCAACTGCGGCGTGCGCATGCTCGCCACCAACCTCACGAGAGAAGACATCCTGCCGCGCATCAAGGAGCTCGTCGGCATGCTCTACCAAGCGTGCCCGGTCGGCACCGGCGAAGAGAGCCGGGTCCGCCTCACGGACGAGGACATCAACAGTATCGCGGTCAACGGCGCGAAGTGGGCGGTCGAGAAGGGGTATGGCTCGGAGGACGACCTCGAGCACTGCGAGGCGCTCGGCTGCCTGCCGGAGGCCGACCCCGCGATGATCACGCAGCGCGCGCGGACGCGCGGCCGCGGCCAGATCGGCACGGTCGGCGCTGGCAACCACTTCGTCGAGGTCCAGACCGTGGACGAGATCTACCGCCCCGACGTGGCGAGCGCCTTCGGCATCACGCGGCCGGGACAGGTCGTCATCATGATCCACTGCGGCAGCCGCGGCTTCGGCCACCAGATATGCACGGATTACATCCGCAGCATGGAGGAGGCGCAGCCCGAGCTGACGCGCAACCTCGCGGACCACAACCTCATCCACGCGCCGCTCGGCCACGAGCTCGCCACGAAGTATTGGGGCGCGATGAACGCCGCGGCGAACTTCGCGTTCTGCAACCGGCACATCCTTGCGCATAACGTGCGCGATGTCTTCCGGAAGCTCTTCGGCGACCATGTCACGGTCAAGACCGTGTACGACGTGTGCCACAACATCGCGAAGCGCGAGACGCACACGGTCGAGGGCGCGCAGAAGATGGTGCTCGTGCACCGCAAGGGCGCGACGCGCGCGTTCCCGCCAGGCCACGCCGAGGTGCCGCTGGCGTACCGCGCCGTGGGGCAGCCAGTCATCATCCCGGGCAGCATGGGCACGGCGAGCTACGTGCTCGTCGGTACCGAGACCGCGATGCGCGAGTCGTTCGGCAGCACCGCGCACGGCGCCGGCAGGACGATGAGCCGGTTGCGCGCGAAGCGCGACTATCCCGCCGACGTGGTCAAGGCGGACCTCGACCGCAAGGGCGTCACGATCAAGGCGGCGTCGCTCAAAGGAATATCAGAAGAGGCGCCGGGCGCGTACAAGGATGTGGACGAGGTCATCAATGTCTCTGACGACGCCGGCATCGCGAAGCGGGTCGCGAGGATGGTTCCAATTGGAGTCATCAAGGGATGAAGCATGCTACTATACCACTACACAAACGACCGCTGCCTCAAGCGGATGATGGACGGCACGAGAGACGGATATCTCTACGAGCCGATGCGCAAGCGCATGGTGACCGGGAGAGACGCGGCCGGCCTCTGGCCCATCAGGCGGTTCCTGCCGGTCGGCGTGGCGGACGGCATGCCAAGAGAGGCGTTCGACTCCTGGACGTTCGCCTTGCTCGAGGCGACGCCGGCGACGCACGCTGAGAACCAAGAGTTCCCCGGCCTCTGGGATCTCATGCTCGGCTACTTCACCGCGTCTTGCTATCGCGACGACGGCAAGGAGATAGTCCTGCTCAGTTTCGATGCGCGGCGGAATGACAGAGCGTTCGTGATCGACAAGGCGCCGCTCGAGCGCCTGCTCTACCATCTTAGGGGAGAGACGCTCGGCCAAGAACGCCGTCGGGAGAAGTCATCGGCGTACCGCGCGGTATGGTCGACCAAGACGCCGCTCTTCGCATACAATGGTGGCTTCTCGGTCCCAGAGGTCATCATCGGCAGGCCGATAGCGCCGGAGCGGCTCGCAGTGGTCGAGAGGATTCCTGTCCCTCAGCAGGAATTTTTCTGAGCGGCGTCATCAAGGGATGAAGCTCTAGAGATTGCAACTCGCGTAGAAGTTCGGGTTCTTCTCTGACTTCAACGCTTTCTGGTAGAGCTGCTCGAGCTCATCCTCCCACTGGCCTGGCTTGTAGCAGTTAAAGCTGTTCGCGAGGACGGTCGTGCCGATATTCCCGCCTCTGGATTGGAAGACAGTGTCGTTACGGTAGCGTATCTCCATCTTCGACGAGGAGGATATCACGCCGCCGAACATGCTCTCCGGCGTGATAATCTCGATCCACCAATCTCCATTGGTGTAGTTGACTCTTGTGGGGCCGCTGGTATCATAGGGGTCGTCGGGGAACGCCCGAATGTATCCTTCCACGCCGAGGCGGTCCGCGATGAGCTCCGCCATCTCCTTGATGCTCGTCATCTGATGCTGTTTCGTGAGCTCTTCGAGGGAGATTGCCATGTTCACAGCCCGAATCTCTTGCGGAGGTCCTTCTCTCTAGATTGTTTCCGTGTTTCCGCCAGGCCAGTAATCTCATAGATGCCGAGAGGTCCTGCTTTGGCCGCCTCTGCCCAGAGCCGGTCGAACTTCCGCTCCCACGGTCCTGGTGTGAAGCAGTATATATCATCCGGCTCTCCCCATGGTGTCCCTCCTAAGAATACCTGTTCATAGTAGAGGCCATCTTTGTACTGCACAGAGACGCGGTCAACAGTATTGTACTCCTCGTTATCGTAATCTCTTCCCGGCAACTCAGAACGAACTTTCACAATGAATGGATCGCGCTTGAAATAACTTGATACCGAAAGGATATTCACCTCAGGGTCCACCTCCCACTTGTGCGGCGAACCAAGCGCGTTGGCAATGAGCGTGGCTTTCTCGCATATTCTCTTCTCTTTCGCTTCTAGTTTTCGTTGCGCGACCTGCTCTTCCAATGTGAGTGTGGGTCTCATGGAGGAGAGGATTCGCACGACGCTTTTATGCTTTTTCCCGTCGTTTATAACGTGCCGCGGCGGATATATCTCACTCCGTTCCGACATTTGCGTCGAAGGTCCTGCATGCCCACGACAACTTGTTGTCGGGGCGCCGGAAGCCGCTGCTTCCGTGCGAATCGGACCTTCTCCTGTATCCCAGATTATTTTACGAGACCTTTATTCTCGCTACGCTCGAATGATGCGCCAAGGCGGCGTCGCTAAGTTAGCGTTTGAAAACGATAAGATTCCCGCGTCCTTTCTTGATGCGCGTGATCCTCCCCTTGTGCTCGAGCTCGGTGAGCATCATGCTCATCTTGGCCTCGGAGCAGGGGATGCGCTTGCGCAGCTCCTTCTGCGTCGTGCGGCCGTCCTCATCCTTGAGCACTGCGATGATGGATTGCAGGTCCGCAGGGAGCTCTTCTGGTCTCTCCTCTTTGCTCTTCTTATTCTCTCCTTTCTCCTCCTTGCCTTGCTCTTCTCTCTTCTTCTTTTTGCTCCGGGCGAGCAGGAGGAGCAGGAGCACGACTGCGGCTATGAGAGCGATGATAAGAATTGCCCAGTTGTCGATTGTCGCCTTCGTCGCGTCAGGGATGTTCAGCGCGCTGATGTCCGGGAGCTGCTCTGTCCGGTTCTCCTCGACAGGGAAGAGCAGGAAGTCGTACGTGTACGCGCGGTCGCCAGTGATATTCAGCCGCGTATCGTCCTCGTACGTCCTCCCCCGCTCGCTGTAGTACGCCCGGAGATGGTAGGTGCCGGGCGGGAGCGTCAGGTTATACCGCCCTTCCGGGAGGATGATGCGCTGCGGCGGCGCGCTGCCGACCAGGAGCAGGCTGTACTTCGCTACGGCCAGGTCCTGCGTGTAGACGATGCCGCTCAGCTCGGCCCCGAGCGCAAGGTGCGACGCGAAGATAGAGAGCAGGAGCAGCGTGATGGGAAGCGCTCGCATCCCGAGGCGTTATCCTTTCCTATTTATTAATCTACTATCCTGGCGCCGCCTCGGCCACGAAAGACGGACCTGCTCCGCAGCGCGTATTCTCTCCCTACACGAAAAATACCGGAGCATGAAACGAGTTTTCTGAAAAAAGGAGGAAATGAACTTTTTTTGCGGATTCTCTCTCCTCATGAACCTTTGAATGGCTGGACCGCGAAAGCATGTTTAAAAAGAAACATCGCTATGCTCTCTCCAACAACGATACTTTGCGGTACGCCGCGGAATCGGAGGGATACTAATGATACAAAAGACAACCGCGTTCCTTCTGGCGCTCTTGCTGGTCGTCACGATCGTGCCGGCCGCGCTCGCCGACACAGGGAACGACAGCAATGGGAGTACCAATGACACTTCTAACAATAGCAACTGGCGTGGCCCGGGCGGAAGGATAATCCCGCGGGGCGCGATGCTCGATGCTCGCTTGAATGCGACCGACGACCGCCGCGAAGGGACGCAGACTGCTCTGGACGACCGCCGGCAGGAGCGCGTTCAGTTGCGCCTGAACTTCAGCAAGACATTCAACGATTTCAAGAACATGACCACTGATGACCGCAAGGCCTTCCTTAAGGAGTTCCAGGACCGCCGCGAACAGATCCGCGAGGAGTTCAAGCAGAATCTCGAGAGATTCAAGGAGCAGTTCAAGCAGGACCTCGACAAGCTCAAGACGCTGCGCGCCCAGTTCCAGGGCGAGCGCCAGGACTTCCTCAAGGCGAAGCAGGACCTGCGCGACCAGTGCAAGAACGGCAACATCTCGAACACCACCTCGTGCAGGGACGCCCAGCACCAGCTCGCCGAGAGCGGCAGGGGCTTCATGGGCAACTCCGCAGAGCAGATGCTGCGCATCATCAACACGACGAAGACGCGCATCTCGACCAACCCAAACATCGACAACGAGACCGCATCGGCGATCGTCGCGCAGCTCGACGACAGGAGCGCCGCGGTCCAGGCCGCGAAGAAGAAGATCGACGCGCTCGACAACACGAGCACGGTGAACGAGACCAAGGCCGCGGCCGGCGCGCTGCGCGCCGCCTGGCAGGAGGCGAGGGTCACCATCCGCCTCAGCGAGGGCCTCCTGACCCACGCGCGGTTCCAAGCGTTCATCAACCACCTCAACGCGATGGACGTGCGCTTCAAGGAGGCGCGCGACAACCTCTCGGCCAGCGGCAAGAACGTGACTGCGCTCAACACAGCGCTCACCGCGTTCGAGACGAAGATCGGCGACGTGACCGCGAGCTACCAGCAGGCGAAGGACTCGTACCTGAACGCCATGGAGACCGCGACGACCGAGGCGGACGCGAACGCGCTGCTCAAGTCGACGAGCGAGCAGCTCAAGACGGTGCGCCAGGACGCGATGGGTGCGCGTGACAGCCTCCGCGACATCGTGAAGGCGCTGCGCGACCTCGACCCGAAGGTGCTCGAGGCGACGTCGAAGAAGATCGCTGACGACACGGATGCGAGCCAGTCCGATATCATCGACGGAGAGGTGTCCCCATGAGAGCCGCCACCGCGATACTCCTCGCCTTGCTCGTGATCAGCGTCGTCGCCATCGGCTGCGCCAAGACAACCCCCCAGACAGCGCAGCCGGCGGCGAACGGTGCCGGAGCGGCGGCGAATGACGCCGGAGCGAAGGTCGAGCAGCAGTTCGACAACAGCCTGCCGAACACATCGATAGACTCGTCGTCGGACCTCGACTCGCTGGACAGCGACCTCGCCATCCAGTAGAAAGATATCTTTCCTTTTTTGTTCCTCTTTTTCCTTACTTCATCCTCTGAAGATTATGGAGAGATTCTGGCGAATCTTTTTAATAGGTGTTTCGCTTACTTCATCATTCTCATAGGAGGTATTACCATGGAGTATCAGTTACCGCAGGAGGTCAAAGAGCATCGGAAGGCCGATTATGACATCGCTCCGCTCATACTCGGGCGCTGGTCGCCGCGCGCGATGACCGGTGAGCCATTGCCCCTCGACGATGTCATGGCGCTCTTCGAGGCGGCGCGCTGGGCGCCGTCGTCGTTCGGCGAGCAGCCGTGGCGCTTCATCTACGCGGAGCGCGACACGCAGTACTGGCCGGCGCTCCACGGCCTCATGGGAGAGTACAACCAGTCGTGGACGAAGAACGCCGCGGTCCTTGTCGTGGTCGTCTCGAAGCGGACGTTCACGAGGAACGGCAAACCGAACCGCAACCACAGCTTCGATGCCGGCGCCGCGTGGGAGAACCTCGCCATCGAGGCGACGAGACGCGGCTTCGTGGCGCACGCCATGGCCGGGTTCGACAATGACAAGGCGCGCCATGACCTCGGCGTCCCGGACGATTATGAGGTGGACGCGATGGTGGCGATCGGCAGGCGCGCGAAGCCGGACACGTTGCCTGAGAGCATGCGCGCAGGGGAGGTCCCGAACAGCCGGCGGCCGCTCTCGGAGATCGTGATGGAGGGGCGTTTCCGGGAGTGAATACTTTCGTATCAATAACCTTTATTAACCCGGCCGTGTTGCTCCGTCGACGGTGGAAATATGAGTAAAGACGCACAAGAGACGTACGACACCATCATCATCGGCGCGGGCAGCGCAGGCATGAGCGCGGCCATCTACGCAGCACGCTTCAACCTGAAGGTGCTCGTCATCGGCAAGGTCGTCGGCGGACTGCTCAACGACAGCCACAACGTCGAGAACTACCCCGGCTTCGCCTCCATCCCAGGCCTCGACCTCATGATGAGGTTCAAGGAGCACTGCGACCACCTCAAGATACCGTTCAAGGAGGAGATCGTGGTCGACATCGCGAAGCAGGAGTACGACGACCCAAAGTGGGCGCGCTTCGCGCTCACCACAGAGGACGGCGACGGAAAGCACTACTCGTACGCCGCGCGCACGGTCATCTTCGCCATGGGCGGCAAGCACCGCAAGCTCGGCGCGAAGGACGAGGAGCGGCTCGCGGGCAAGGGCGTGAGCTACTGCGCCACGTGCGACGCCGCGTTCTACAAGGACGTCCCGGTCGCGGTGGTCGGCGGCGGCGACAGCGCGGCGCAGGCGGGCGAGCTCCTCGCGCAGTTCGCGAGCAAGGTCTACATCCTCGTGCGCAAGGAGAAGATGCGCGCCGAACCCATCAACATCCGACGCCTCGAGCACAACCCGAAGGTCACCATCCTCTACGGCACGAACGCGCTCGAGGTGCTCGGCGACAAGGCGGTCACCGGGCTTCGGCTCAGCAAGCCGTACGACGGCAACGACATCCTCGCGGTGGAGGGCGTCTTCGTCGAGGTCGGCCATGACATCCAGAGCGACCTCGCGGTGAGGATCGGCGTCGTGGTGAACGGGCGCAAGGAGATTCTCATCGACGGCGACTCCCGGACGAACGTCCGCGGGGCGTTCGCGGCAGGCGACGTCGCGAACCGCACGTACAAGCAGGCGATCACCGGCGCGGCGGAGGGCGTCGTCGCGGCGTTCTCGGCCTACGCGCTCCTCAAGCGCATCGACAGCGGCGAGAGCGTCGACATCAGCTACGACAGCTGAGCATGACGGTAAAGCTCTTTCTCTTGATGTAAACTCGTCTCATACTTCATGTCATGGAGGGACGCCTTGGCGTGCATTCAGAAATCGACCCGATTCATGCAGGGTCGATTTCGCAAAATCACGGAATGTAATGAGTCAAATGCGCCGCGTCCCTCAAGAAGCAGCATCTCCTCCGCATCCTCCGTCATAACGATATTGGGCATTTTCAGCCCCTGTTTCAACGATTCTATGCAAACGCTTTTATGCAACAGGATGAATTGAGAGGGCTGATGGCGCAGCGCCGGGCCCACGAGACGACAGCGAAACGGAGTGTAGCGGATCAGGGAGAGAGGAGACAGGAGGCGGCGCCGCAGGAGGCGGCGACCCCAGACATCGCGCTGCCGCAGCCGACACTCTCGCCATTGCAGAGCTTCTTGCAGAACATCAACGCCATCGTCGACCACGCAGGACGCATCATCGACCTCGACGCGTACTGGCCTGTCGGCCGGACGCATTACTATCACATCAAAGGCGCGATAGAGTGCTTCCGCACGCACTACTCAGAGGACATGCCAGAGGTGATGAGTGCCAGCCTCCCGGACGGCGTGCGCGACGAGCACCAGACGAAGAACATGGTGCGCAACCTGCTCGAGATAGGAGAGAAGATCGGAGAGCTGCGCCTCGCCCGCACTGTGCTCGAGCGCGACGCGCCAGACGTCTGGTCGCAGCGCCGCCCCCACATCGTGGAGTCGGAGCGGCGCCTCGAGCGCCTCGCCGGCCTCTACATCGCGTTCATCCAGTCGAGCTTCATCAAGAGGGTGAGCGATGAGCTCTACATGCAGCACGACGCTATCATGGACCTCATCCACCGGCAGGAGGAGACAGAGAGGATCGTGCGCGACAGCACCATCGCGGCGTACCTCGTGAGCTACCGCACACGGCAGCAGCGGCTCGACCGCCTCGTTGACCACCTGGGACTCGAGCAGCAGGAGCTCCATGGCACGCGCATCTATCTCCCGTCCGATATCTCCTCCACATTAGAACCGTACCGCGACCGGATACTCTCATCGCTGGATGATGCTATGCACATCACGATGAAGAATGAGTGGTACACGGCGGAGACCGGCGTGGTGATACTGCACGACGAGCTTGTCCAGTACGGGCGCGGGCTCGTCGGCGGGCTGCTCCGCCTCGCCGACGCCGCGAACATCGCCAAGGAGATGTACATCGGGACATTCGACAAAGAGACCGGCGCACATGTCGACATGGAGCGGGCCGAGGAGCTGTTCCTGGACTTCGCCGGGCTCCTGGAGAAGTATGCGGCGATCCGGCTCTTCAACCGCATGGAGAACGGCGCGTACGCAGAGTCCGTGCGGGGCATGGAGGACGCGCTCACCTACCATTTCGCTGAACACAGGACCTATTTCAACCGGTGCTTCGAGCACGCGCTGCAGCTCCAGCTCGAGCTCGGGTACGACAGTACGTGGGCGAAGAAGGAGTTCGCGATGGCGAAGTCGCTCGTGCGCGAGGTGCTGCGCGACCATGGCCTCATCAAGGGAGAGCTGCGCGGCGAGTACTGCCCGCACATCCCGGTCATACTCTCGGACGAGACGAAGCGCGGCGATGAGCTTCTCGACGGCATCGACGACCCGCTGCTCATTCCGTCCCGCGGCCTGACGTTCCACTAGGCAGCGGGAACGACGCGATCTCGGTGTAGGACGCGCCCTGCGGCAGGAGGTGCGACTCGAGGAGCGAGACGCGTTCCACTGTCATCATCCACGCCACTCTTTCGCGCAGCGTCTTGCTCGGGAACGCTGCGAAGCCCTCTTGGCGGAAGCGCGCGAGCGTGGAGTGCAGGCGGAACCTCTTCCCATCGGTTATTGCGCCTAACAGATGATACGCCGTCCGCCGGAGACGGGCGAGCGCCTCCGGCGCCTCGCCGCTCGCCCAGAGGAGGCGCGGCCGTCGCGGGTTCGGCCCGAACTCGACGCTCACGAACTCGATGCGGAACGGGGCGATGCCGGAGCGCTGTATTGCGCTTAACTTCTCGATGGCGCTGGCGACATCACCGTCGCTCGCGTGCCACGGCGGTATGAGGGTGATGTGGAGGTCCTTGGGCTCGAGCCACCGTATCGGGAGGTTACTGTGCGCTTTTCGTAGAGTGTGAGCGTGCTCCTGTAGCTCTGCCGAGAGCGGTATCGCGACGAAGACGCGATGCGTTGTCGCTGCTCCTTCTTTCTCATCGCTTCGCTCCGCCATCGCCTCCTCCGGTGGTGCCGCTTTTATCAAATTTTCCCGAGATTTTCTCGTAATGCTTATAAACGACAGTCGCCGCCATCGTCCGGAGTGTGGTGGTATGGAGTTCACTGTCGTCACAGACGCTGCTTTCGACTGCAAGGTCGACGGCGTCCTGCTCTTCACGTATGAGGAGGGCGGCGAGGCCGAGGAGCGCCTGCGCGCCAAGATCGGCGACGTTGTCACGACCGCGCGCCAGCGCAAGGAGTTCGAGGGCAAGCCGAAGCAGCAACTGCTCGAACGGCGCACGGAGACGCCGAGGTTCTATCTCCTCGTCGGTCTCGGGAAGAGGCCGGCGCTGACGCTCGACGCGCTGCGCTCTGGGGCGGCGCTCGGCGCCGTGACGCTGCGCAACGCAGGCGCGAAGACGATCGCGCTCGAGCTCCCGGCAGAGGGGGGTCTCGAGCCAGAGCCCGCGGCGCAGGCCGCGGTCGAAGGCGTGCTGCTCGGCACGTACCAGTTCATCCAGTACCGCACGCAGAAGCTCGACGAGATAAAGACCACCACCGCCTGCGTGCTCTCGACCACGTCGAACCGCGTCGACGCGGTGCAGAAGGGGCTCGCGCTCGGCAGGACTATCGCCGAGGCGTGCAACCTCGTGCGTGACCTGCAGAACCTGCCGTCCTCGGACCTGACGCCGGAGGTGTTCGCGCAGCGCGCGAAGAAGACCATGAAGGAGGACGGCGTCCGCTCATCGGTCCTCTCCAAGGACAAGCTCGCGAAGCTCGGCTACGGCGGCATCGTCGGCGTCGGCCGCGGGAGCGTAGCGGAGCCGTGCCTCGTCACGCTCGAGTACGAGCCCAAGAATGCGAAGCGCGCCATCGCGCTCGTCGGCAAGGGGCTCACCTTCGACTCTGGCGGCATCTCGATCAAGCCCGGCAAGGGCATGGGCGACATGAAGTTCGACATGAGCGGCGCCGCGGTCGTGCTCGGCGTGATGCGCATCGCCGCGCGCCTCAAGCTGCCGCTGCGCATCGTCGGCGTGCTGGCGCTCGTGGAGAACATGCCCGACGGCGGGGCGTTCAAGCCGGGCGACATCGTCCGGACGAAGAACGGGAAGACCATCGAGATAGACAACACCGACGCCGAAGGGCGCGTGGTGCTCGCCGACGCGCTCCATCACGCGACGCTTTACCGGCCCGACGAGATCCTCGACGTCGCGACGCTCACCGGCGCGGCGACCGTCACCTTCGGCGATGTCGCGGCCGCGGTGCTCGGCACGGACCAGGGACTCGTGGACAAGCTGCTTCTTGCGAGCAAGGAGTCGGGCGAGAAAGTGTGGCAATTGCCGCTGTGGGACGAGTACGCTGAGGACATCAAGTCGCAGGTCGCCGACATGAAGAATGTCGGCATGCCGGGCGGCATGGCGGGCACCATCGCCGGCGCGATGCTCCTCAAGGAGTTCGTCGGCGAGAAACCCTGGGCGCATCTCGACATCGCGCCGGTCGCGTACACGCAGGGGCGGGAGCGCTACTTCACCGCCGCCGGCGGGACAGCGTTCGGCGTGCGATTATTGGCGCAGTATTTGCGGGCATTATGAGATGCACGATGGCACGGCACGCGATGGGCCTGATAATAGGGTTGGGGAACGGCTGGTTCGCGTCGCTCGAGCAGCGGGTCTATGCTCCGCGTTTTGATGTTTCCTCTCGACGGTATAATAATTTCTTCTTCCGTCCTGGGATAACAGTCCACTATCAAGAGGAGCGGCATCATACGCTCGTGTATTGCGGGATACGGGACGAGCACGGAAAGGATAGTTCGAGAAGGCTGGCCTCCATCATCGATTGGGCGGATGACCGCTGGTGCAAGTCAGTATGGAATAAGGACTATGATTCGCGCCGGGACCCATGCCTCGCTATCCTCTTCCGGGAGCTGCATCCTCGCGTGGAGCGGGCGTACCTCTTCACCGGCCCAGAGACAAGATGGGAGGATATGACAGAGCATCTGCAGAAAGGCACCCTGCCGCATCTAACATAGCATTCTTCCGCTGCCTTGGTCGGGGAGAAGGTTTGACTTCGTAGAAGGCAAACTCCGGAACGGAGCGAAGCGGAGTGACAGGAATTCGTGCGTCGCTTCACAATCAATTCTCAGTGAGAGATCGCACGCGGTGGTTTGGACTCGAAGAGTACAAACCTGGGAACGTAGTGACCAAGTATCGACTCGACCGCAGCGGCCGAAGACGGTAACTTTATAAGTCTCCTTCCGGTCTTTTCACTTCAAGCTGGACCTGTACTTGGGTTTCGAAGAAAACCACGTAAGGTCCTGAGCGCAGCGAAGGACCTGTAGCTCAGCTTGGATAGAGCGACAGCCTTCTAACCGCTACGGCGGGGAAGAGAGCTGTAGGTCGTGGGTTCAAATCCCATCAGGTCCGTAGAGGAGCTGATGCCTCGAACGTCAGTGAGAATGCATCAGGTCCGTTCTCTAAGGAATAGATATATATTGCGGCCGTGCCTCCTCTTGTCCTATGGAGTTCGAGAGCATCGATGAGGCGGTACGCTTCGCTGACAGAGAGATATCGCCCATCTCACCCCATTCGATGCGGTGGTACATCGTCGGTCCAGCAGAAGCCATGACGCCTGCGGCGCTCGCGCTCAAGGCATCGATGGACACTACGCTCGCGAAGGCCGTTGCTGAAAAAGTTCTTCTCTCCTATGCGACCGAACTGGTCGATCTTTCTACCTCACCCGATGCTATTGAGTATGCGCATCCCGTATGGCAGCACATCCTAGGAGGAAAACGCGCAGGATTCGATACGCCAACTTCTGTCTATGTGCCCTTCTTCCTGAATGCCGATAGTGCTCGGAACCTCGGGCAGGCGCTCTTTGACCTCAACGTGCCCGGCGTGCTCTGCGTGAGCGGCTTTGGATACGGCCGCATGTTAAACCATTCCAAACGTGAGACCTTCCATACACTATTCCTCTGATAGTGTGTTCCGTGGTTTTTGTTCGAAACCCATTTAAACCCGCGGAGACTCATGCTTCGATAGCGCGCCTGTAGCCAAGCGGTAAGGCAACTGCCTGCAGAGCGGTCATTCCCCGGTTCGAATCCGGGCAGGCGCTTGAGGGGTGAGGGGGAGCGTCGTTATGAGCTGGTCTATTGCCGACGTCGTAAACACCGTTCATGTGTCAAAGAGCTGCGCCAATGATATGTTCAAGGCACAGGACTATGACAGAGAAATCTGGGATGACAGAAGTGATGTAACCTACGAAGGGAAACTCGCTTTCAACCCCGACCATCAGGAGCATATGGATTATCTTGGTAACAACCCTAAGCTTAACAAAGTGCTGCAGAAACACAAGGTTAAAGGTGACATCTGCTTTGGCAGCTTGGAAGGAGATAACGCAGGTTCCTTTTGGGGTTATCGCTTCGACGGAAAAGGCGGGATGCAAGAGTTGGAAGGAAAGCTCTCATGGACGCCGGTGAAGTGAGCATTCCGGGCAGAGGCGCTTAGAGCGACGGCACGGTTCAGGAACAACGTGACTGCACCGGGCAGGTGCTTTCTACTCCATCACGGAATGGTCGCCGAGCAGGATGCTGCGCTTGTGGCCGCGCACGCGCGCGGCCTCGCCGATGATGCTCCGCTCGATGACCGAGCTCTCGACCGTGGCGTTCTCGTCGATGATGGCGTCCGAGACGACGCTGTCGCGGATGGTCGCGAGCGCGCCGACGCTCACGTACGGACCGACCACGCAGCGCTCGAGGTGCGCGGAGGGGTGGATCGCGACCGGCGGGATGATGGTGACGGTCTTTGAGAGCGGCACCTCGTGCTTGCCGTGGGCTTTCTCGAGCAGGATGCGGTTCGTGTCGAGCGTCGCCTCCGGCGTGCCGCAGTCGTACCATCCCTCGGCCGTGAGAATCTTAATCTTCGCGTGATGCGCTATCATGTAGATGAACGCCTCGGTGAGGTAGAACTCCTTGCCCGCCGGCGTGCTCTTGAAGACGTGCTCGATGCCCTCGGCGAGGAGCTTCGTGTTCCGTATCCAGTAGAGGCCGATGTTCGCGAGGTTCGAGACGAACTCCTTCGGCTTCTCCACCATCCTCGTGGCGTAGCCGTCCTTGTCGACAACGATGACGCCGAACCTGCGCGGGTCCTCCACCTCCTTGGCCCAGATGACCGCGTCGTCCTTGCTGTGCTTGATGGCGGAGAGGTCGGCGTCGAAGAGCGTGTCGGCGAAATCGATGAGCACGTCCTCGTCGAACGCCGATTTCGCGAGCCATATCGCGCTCGCCGTGCCGCTCAGCTCCTGCTGCTCGATGCAGGTGACCTTCACCTTGCTATCGTACTGCTCGTGCACGTACTTCTCGAAGCGCTGGCGCAGGTGGCCGGTGATGAAGATGACCTCGGTCGGATGGAGCGGCAGGATCTTCTCCATGATATGGTCGATCATTGGCTTGCCGGCCACTGGCAGGATCGCCTTCTGCTTGGAGTGCGTGTGCGGTCGCATGCGCGTGCCGGCGCCGGCGACAGGGATGATGACTTTCATCGGATTCCTGGGCCGCCGGCGGCACTATATAAATTTTGGCTATGGGGCGCAGATGGCTCGGTCGACGTTGCCCACGCCGTCGGCATCACTTGTGGTGCATCTTCGCCTTGACGCCCGACGCCGTTATCTCATCGTACCATCGGAACCCGTGCTGCTCTGAGAACGCGCACAGGTAGTTCTCGTAGAAGATGCCTCGGAAGATGTCGATCTTTCGCGGGAGGTGCTTGAATCCTTTCGTCTTGTATTTCTCTTGCTGTATCTCGAGCACCTGGTGGCACGGCCACATGAACGTCTCGTAATCATTGACGATCTTTATCGCGCAGTCGCTCGCGAGCCGGTACGCCTCGTCGTCCATCGGCACCGCTGTCGCGCCGCGGGAGAGGTTGGCGCGCAGCCGCTCGGCCGCGGGCGCGCTCTTGTCATCCATCGGCCGGGGCGCGAGCCGCCACTGGCCGCCGACCACGACGGGCGCCTCGTTGTCGAGTGAGAGGACGATCATGCGCGCGCACCCGTCGTGGGGCGCGCCTGTCCGCGGATGGGGTATCGGGATGGAGGGGATGAACGGCTGGAAGACGCTGACGTAGCCGTCGAGCGTGTCGTTCCAGTGGGCGTTATTGACCATCTCCAGCAACAGGCCGGCGTCCTCGAGCGATCCGGCGGCGCGCCGCTTCCTGGGCAATTGCTTGCGCAGCTCCTCTTTCGTCATGATGTCGACGCCGACGCCGCAGCTCGACGCGCTGTACTTGCGCACGTAGCGGTCCGCTTTGGTGCGGCGGATGAACGCGCGCATCTGCGCAGGCGTGGTGCCGCCGAGGCCGTAGTAGATGTGCTCCGGCCAGATATCCTGGTCCTTCTCGCGGAACGTGGTCGTGAAGTAGAAGAGCAGTTTGCTGTCGGTCACCTCCTCGACGATCGACGTCGTGAGCTCGTTGATGCCGGTGTTGAAGAAGAGATGCTTGAGGTGCTTCGGCGCTTTCTGCCAATCGAGCTCCGAGCGTATCGCGCCGACGTCGCTTGGCCGTATGCGGAGGCGGCCGCCGTTGTGGAGCGTGAAGTCCAGGTGGTCTCGTTTGTAGGAGACCTTGTCGTAGAGGTATGCCGGGATGCCCTCGGCTTGGGCGCCGAGCGCGTAGTGGAACTCCTCGTGCTCCGGCTCGCGGTCGATGTACGCGCAGTCGAAATCGTACTTGTCGTCTATCCAGGCGGTCTCGAGCGGGACATCCTTCGGCACGACCTTGCGTATCGTGTCTGCGTCCTTCTTGCGCTCATCGCGCTTCTCGGCGTATTCGCGCCTCCAGCACGCGCGCTCGATGGTGTCCGGCGGCAGGCACGGGCTCGCCCGGAAGAAGAGCGGTCTTCCCTTCGTCTTTGCGCCGACGCGGCGCGCGAAATCGCGGTAGTACTTCGCCCCCTCCTCGTACTTGAAGAAGTCGGTCCCGGAGTTGACGCCGTTGAGCTCGATGCCCTTGGCGGCCGGGCCCTTCCTTGTTGGCGTGACCTTGATGTCCACGCCGTACATATTGCCGACCATGCACGGACGAACGCCGGACGATTTAAATACCTTTCTATTATTTTACTACTAGATAGGGATTACTTTTAATCTTCTCCTGACGCCCACCTTTATAACTCCTCTCTCGCCCCACAGCGCCATGCCGTTCGTCATCTACAAGCCCGAGCGCAAGACCATCGTCGACGGCGTGGAGCGCCTCATCAGCAAGCACGAGCAGTGGTACCACGCCGACGAGAGGAAGGACTTCCACTGCATGCACGGCGTCATCAGGAAGGAGCAGCTCAAGCCCGGCGAGGTGCGGCTCGGCAACTCCGAGTTCATCATCATCCCCGCGACGTTCCTCGACAACTACAAGGCGATGCGGCGCGACGCGCAGATCATCACGCGCAAGGACCTCGGCTTCCTCTACGCCGCTGTCGGCTTGACCAAGAGCAGCGTCGTGCTCGAGTCCGGCGCGGGCAGCGGCGGGGCGACCATCTTCTTCGCCGCCGCGTGCAAGAAGGTCTATAGTTACGAGATCGACGCGAAGAACCTCGCCGTGGCGAAGGAGAACGTCGAGCGGTTGGGGCTGAAGAACGTCGTGTTCGAGAAGAAGAACATCTACAACGCGCGTGAGGTGAAGGTGAAGAACACCGACCTCGTGCTCCTCGATGTGCCCGAGCCCTGGCGGGCGCTCGCGTCCGCGCGCAAGGCGGCGCGCCTCGGCGGCCACATCGTCGCCTACACCCCGAGCATCACGCAGGCGTCCTCTTTCGTCCAACACCTCGAGGAGGGATTGCTCTTCGAGCGCACCGTGGAGATCATCGACCGCGACTGGCGCCTGAAGGGCGACGCGGTGCGCCCGGTCACCGCTGATATCGGCCACACAGCGTTCTTGACTATTGTGCGGAGAATCCTCTAGCCCTCGTGCCTCTTCCAGACGAGCCAGTCGTAGAGGAACCACGCGATGAGGAAGATGATGAGGATGCCGCTGACGCTCGTCGCGAGCTCCAGGCGGAAGTAGTTGTAGAGCGTCTGCTGCAATCGCTCGGAGAGGAAGCCGAGCAGGAAGATGCTGGCGATGAAGAGCACGAACCCCCAGAACTTGCGGTGCAGGCGCGTCTTGTTCGCGAACCCGAAGCGCAGGCCCCCGCGCTGGAAGCGGTTCTTCACCCAGGTGCCGAAGATGAGCATGAGCAGGCTGGTGATGGTGACCGCGAAGACGAAGACGAGATAGTCGGTGGTGAAGGCGAACTCCATGCAGAGATTCCTTCGGAGCGCTGTTTATATGTTTTGCCGTAGGCATCGCGTCGCTGTTCGCTGCTCTGCGCCGCATTTTGCGTGCGATCCCGTACCTTAACGATAAGTAAATATACTATGTAATGATATATTATTGTCTTGACCAAAAAATGGTATGGTAGACCGAAGGAAGGTGGACTAGCAGCAGCAATAGTCTTCTTTGCATTTATGTTTATAGCTGTATGGGGCGGTATAGCAATAGTTGCGATCTTGTCGTTGACGGGACTTATATTATTAGGACTCCTCCTAGGTTTGTTGTGGTTCCTGTATTGGATTATCAGTTTTGGTACTATGGTTTGTGTTGGTAAGCTACTCTTCCAAAAATAGTATTTTTTCAGAGGCTTTCTAGGGGTGGCGCATTAATGTGTTCCATGCGCGTCCTTTTTGTGCTGCCAATGTTCGGCTATCGTGACAAACTCTGCCTTGCACTCGGTACACTCATAGAATTCAGAAGGAACACTAATACTCATGGTCATTCCACACGCGCCGCACTGCATACTTACAGTCTCGCCGCGTCGTGGACCGTCCAGGCACGGGAGTTGAAACTTGGTTTCGCAGACAGGGCAAGCCAGGTCCAACTTTTGCGTGGAGAAATCTTCGCTTATCGCGACGTGACCACACCACTCTTTCTTTGGTCTTATGTTCTGGTTGATCTCGTTAATCACGGAAGCGAGTTTTTTCCCGTCCCACAATTCGACGCGATTGCTGAGCGAGAGTTCGATGGCGCTCCTTGTAAACTCTCCCGTTGTAACGACCATCGCGCGGTCCGCATGGTAGTGCACTTTTGCCGCGACAATCGCCTGTACGGCGCTATTGGGTACAGGTCCCTCGTACCGCTTCGCCTGGACCACGATAGTCTCGCCGTCTTTCTTCATAATCAAATCCGCCCCCTGGTCGCCCGACAACTTCGTGCGGACAGTGATGTACCCAAGATGTTCAAATATCGTGCAAAGAAACTCTTCGAACTGATAGCCATCTAACGTCTCATAATTCGTGCTAATGACCCCGCCTCGTTGTTCGGATGTTAAATTCTTCTCGAACTCCTTCAGTTCGTCCTCCTCCTTGATGCGGGCTATTTGGCTGTTGAGCTGCGTGGGGTCGTATGGAGTGCCCAGGTGCTCGAGGATTCGGGAGAGTGCTATTTCGTTGCAGATTGGTCCATAGACCTGGACGAACTCGCGAATCACCGTCTCCACGCTCGGCTGTTTTTGTCCGTAGCGGTTCTTAATACGAATCTCTATCGGCTTGAGTATTTTATTTAGATCCGCGAACGCCTTCTTCTGGACGACGTCATTTATAATCGCGCATATCTCTCGATAGTCGGTCTCGACTCCCTGCTTCTCTAGCAACCGTTTAATCATCTCTAAGTCGTCGAGCGTCTTCAACACGACAGTATCCAACTCAATCATTTCGAGCAGGTCCGCGCCATCAGGCTCTCCCATAAATGTTCTCATTCCTTTATGCAACATTTCTTTCTTACGCTCACGAACGCGGGAAACAATATTTTTCGTCGCTGACAGACTGTTTGGGTCGATATCCTTGCCCCAAACTCCATTTGGTCCCAAGTACCCTGCAACCGCAGTTGTAATCTCTGCATTCTTTGCAAGATACGGCTTGAGAACTTGTTCAATCGCGGTGCGGTTTTTCTCTTCCTCTTGTTTTCTACGCGTCTCCTCTACTTTAGCCGCATCGTAGCGTTTATCTTCCTCTCTTTTCCTTCGTGCGGCCTCTAATCGTTTTTTCCGTGCAATAGATACTTGCACCTGTGCAAGATACGCATCGTTGCAATCTGTGCAATAGTACACGCTCTTGTCTGGTTGATCAGCGAATTGGAAAGGGTAGCGGGCTCGAAGAAGTCCGATTTTCTTACCGCACTTGTCGCATGATACCATTGTTACAATCATCCCCCATTGATACTAACCTTTAGGCTACTTTTTGGGCTCGTAGTTTATACGGTTTTCGGAGGTTTTCCGGTTTTCTGAAAACTAATTACTGCTGTATGAAGATCAGCGCGTATAATCTACCTTCGCTTCACGACGAAGAACGCGTGGTCCTTCTCGAAGGGGTCGAGGTCGCGGTAGTCGATGAGCGAGATGCCCGGCGTGGTGTCGAGTCGCCGCTTCACCTCCTTGAAGATGTCCGCCGGCTTGCGCGTGACGTCGACGCTGCGCGCCTTGACCGCGAGCATGCCCACGCCGCCCGGGCGCACGAACGCCATCACGTTCTTGAGGAAGATGTCGACCTGCTGGCGCTGCGCGATGTCCTGGAAGACGACGTCGACGCCGGTCACGTACGGCGCGAACGAGAATGGGTCGTTGGCGTCGGCGAGGAGCGGTGTCATGTTCGCGCGCGCCTCGCACACGAAGACGAGGTCGCGCACCACGCGCGGCGCGACGTCGAGGCAGAAGACCGCGCCATCCGGACCGACCATGTCGCTCACGTAGCTCGGGGTGTAGCCGTGGCTCGCGCCGAGGTAGAGCACGCGGCACCCGACCGTCAGGCCGTACTGCGAGCATCCCTTGGCTATGGCCGCGCCGAGCTTGGAGTGGCGCGGGTCGAGGATGCGGTACTCGGTCTCGCCCTCGTACCACCGCTCCTCGTTCTCGAAGAACGTCTTGCCGGGCGTGAGGTTCTTCGTGACGATGCGCGGATAGCGCCCAGGCACGACGAAGGTGTTCGGCAGTTGTGTGGGCTGGAGCGTCATGGTTCACTTCTTGTCGTGGGCGGCGATGCGCCGCTCCATCTCTGCGTAGAGCGTGTCGCCGCAGTACTCGCCCTTGAAGTAATCGACCTTCGCGGCGATGCTGGTCTTGTCGGCGATGACGCGCGCCGCCTTGCCGCGCAATCTCTGCGGCGCGCGCTGGAGCAGGACGTGGTTGAAGATGATGCCGTGCTTGGGCGGGCGCGCGCTGCGGTTGCGCAGGTGGCGGAAGAGCGCGGTCTCGGCACCGAGCAGCTGCACGGTGCCCGCGGGCATCGAGGAGAGTCGCCGCATCGAGCCGGCGAGCGCGATGAGCTTGCCGCCGATCATCGAGCCCGCGACGCGCTTGAGGTTGGGCGTGTGCTCCTGCATGAGCCGGTCGAGGTACGCGAGGAGCTGCTCGCGCTGCGCGTAGAGGCCGCGGATGCGCTCCGCCTGCTCGCGCGTGACGCGCAGGTCCTCGTCGGTGAACGCGCCGCCCATCGTGCCCTGCGCGCGCGGCGCGCTGGCGAGCAGCGCAACGATGAACGCGGGGTGCTCGGGCGTGTTGTGCTCGAGCTCCGGGTCGTAGAGGCCGTAGATGTCGCGCAACCGCTTGGCGAGCGTGTTCGTGATCTTGTCGAGCTCCTCGATAGTGTTGATGGTGATGACGATGAGCTGGTCCGGGCTGACGCTCGCGCTCACCGCGCGCTTCGTGCGCGCGATGTTCCGCTCGTGGAGCATCGCGACGCTCGCATGCTTGCGCACCTCCTGCATCACGAGGTTGAGCGTGCGCTCATCGAGCGGGTCGCTCGTCGCGTCCTCGCGAGAGACCGACACGATGTGCTGCACGAGGTCGCCATCGATCGCGTACTCCCCGCTCAGGTGGTGGAAATGTTGCATCGACGCAAGAATCGCTTGGCGGTTTATAAAATTATGGCGCTTTCTTCGCGCTTTGCGGCGTTTTTTCCGAGTGGTGCAGCCGATGCCACTTTACATTGGCGTTGACCATCATCTCTGCTTAAAACTTCCTGCTTTCGTTTTTGACTTCTGCGCTCTTGGAGAGAATGGTGCTGTTTTCGCGCTGTGTGTGCGTCGGTAATTGCATTTTTTCTGCGATTTCCGTGAATCACAATCTTTATAACGCACGGTGTATTGTGCCCTCTTCAGTGGGTGAAGGTGGGTGGAATCATCTTTCACACACGGCGTCGCGTGGGCGGCTGAGAAGAGGCATCTCATTCTCACAACCCCCAAACGTCGAATGACGGCCGCGCTCGCGACGCTATTTTTCCATTGCTAGATGGCGCTCTGGACGGATCGTTTCCAAGATGTTCCGTATAACTAATATCTTGTATTTGTTATACGCAATACTGCCAAAGAGGCTCCTCATCCCGCAAACCGCTCTCTCGGCGCCTTTCCCCGCTCCGACGGCAACATTTTTAAGCAAGAACACCGCACTCGTCGGGTATGGGGAGGAAACGTCATATCTTTTGGCTCATGACGTTCGCGGTGGTCTTCGCCGCGCTCGTCTTCTACGTGTGGCTGCAGGCATACTTCCTGTTCGGCGAGGACCTCGTCATAGACCTCTCCGCGAACCAGACGTCATTCCGCATAACGAACCAGCAGTCCGCGACCGTGGAGGCGACGCTGCGCGCCGACAAGCAGCTCTCCTGCACCACGCTCTGCACCATCGGGCTCACCGACGGCGCGGGCGCGCAGCAGCATGCCGAGAACCTCACGATCCGCGCCGGCGAGAGCATCACACGAGCGTTCACGCTGCTCCCCAACGCGAAGGGGTCCGGCCAGGTCATCTACTCCCTCACCGCGAAGTGCGCGAACCAACCCTCTTTCTTCTGTCCCTCTCCCGCGCTGTCGCAGCAGGACACCGTGCTCCTCCTCGTGAACTACGAGCTGCCGCAGGACGTGAACGCGGTGAAGGAGAGGCTCGCGCTCTCGCTGCCGGAGTACCTCACGCTCCTGCAGGAGACCGACACCCTGCTCCTCACGTCGAACGCGCAGCTCGTCGAAGAGCCGCGGCTCCACCCGGGCCAGCTCCTCGGGAGCATGACGTCGCTCTCGGCGCGCTTCGTCGCGCTCAAGGTCCCGGTCGAGAACGCGCTCGCGCAATGGTCGGACGAGGAGTACCCGCTCGCGCAGGAGACGCTCGCGAACGCGAGCATCGGCAACACGACACTTCTCGCCCTGCGCGATGACGCGACTGTGCTCTCCCGCGCCATCGCAAAGCTCCCCGCGACGCACGACGCGCTCCGCGCGCGGCTCGATGTCGTGCGCGAGACGCTGCGCGACCTCATCGCTGATTATGGAGCGCTCGCCTACGACCGCTATGCAGAGAGAGCGCTCCTCGATACTGTCGCATCTGTGAACACCACTGTTTCGCTCTACAACACCGACGGGTTCCTGCGCTACTCCGACCTCGCGCAGCGCATCGGCAACCTCGAGAACTCGACGCTCGACCTCGGCATCACGCTCGCGCAGCGCAACCACACCGTCACGCTCCAGGGCCAATCGTTGTGGACGGCTCGCAACGCCGACGCGTGCGCTGCGAACCTCTCGCTTTCGTGCAACACCACGCTCTCGCCGCCAGGTAACATCCCCGCGCTCTGCGACGCGCTCCTGACGCCGCCGTGGAACGCATCCAACATCACGCTCTCCAATACTACGCTCTCCAACGCCTCGCTGCCCAACGCCACCATCACCGTGATGATCGATGATTTCACCACGCTCTACTGCGGCCGTGCCCGCAACCTCGCGCTCGACGCGTCGCCGCTCCTGCCGGCGCCTGTCCTTCCTGTCGTCAACGTCACGAGCGCCATCAACACCACGCTCTCCGAGGCGATGCCGCAGTGCTGCGTCTTCGGCGAGTGCCGGGCGTGCTGCACCACCGCGGCGTGCGCCGCGGACCCGGCGACCTACCCGGTCGTCTTCGTGCACGGCCACGCATTCAACAGCTACAACTCGCCGGAGTACAGCCTGGGCGGCTACTTCGCGGGCATCCAGCGCGCGCTGCAGCAGGACGGCTACCTCGACGCGGGCATCGTCACGCCGTCATCCACGATATCAGAGACCGGCGCCGGCGAGTGGGGGCTCTCGGGCCGCCCGGTCACCGCGCGCGTCACCTACTACTACAACTTCTACCGCAGCGGCGACGACTACATCCTCATCGCGCAGAAGTCGGAGAACATCGAGACCTACGCGCTCCGCCTCAACGAGATGATCAGCATCATCAAGCACAACACCGGCAAGGAGCGCGTGAACATCGTCGCGCACAGCATGGGCGGGCTCGTGGTGCGCCGCTATCTCCAGCTCTTCGGCGAGGGCTCGGTCGACAAGGTCGTGCTCATCGGTGCGCCGGACAACGGCACCGCCGGGCGCGTGCTGTCGCTCTGCCCGGTCTTCGGCGAGAGCAAGGAGTGCGCTGATATGGCGGCGGACAGCGTCTTCATGCGCAAATTGAACGACCCGGAGTCACAGCCCAAATCGGTCCGCTTCTACACCATCGCGGGCACCGGTTGCGACGTCAACGGCCAGGACGGCGACGGCGTGGTCCAGGCGGCGTCCGTCGCGCTCCCCTACGCCACCAACTACCAGGTGAACGGCACGTGCCCGGACTTCCTCGGCACCAAGCTCCACACCGAACTCCTCAACATCGAGAAGTACCCGCAGGTGTACGACATCATCAAGACAGCGCTCAAGAGTTAGGCGCAATACAAGTTCTTAGTAGCCACCTTGGAGTGCAGCCAGAAATTCCGCCGATTCATGCAGGCGGAATTTCATAAAATCACGGAACGGAGTGAGTCAGATGCTCCGTGGCCGATAGTCAGAACCATTCCAACAGCCGTTCTACGAAGTTCCTATCGTCCTTGGCGGCGCGATGCCTGCGGCGCGCGCCGTAGAGGTGGCGCTTGAGCATCGCCTCAGGGTCCTTCCTGTCGGCGCGCGTGAACTTGCGCTCGTCGTCGCGGAACGCCTTGGTGTGGCTGCGCGTCCGGTTGCCGGTGTGGCTGAACTTGTGCCTCTTGTGGAGCATCTCGTGGTACATCACGTAGTCGAGCGTGTCGTCGTCCGCGTCGCGCAGGATGTCCGAGAGCATGATGGTGTCGCTCGCGTACGTGTAGGTGCCGAGGAGCTGCGCGTTGCGCCCGCCCCAGACGAGGTTCGGGCGCGTCATCATCCCGTTGAAGAACCGCTCGTTGCAGCGCGAGAAGCTCTGCTCTAGCTCCGGGTCGCGCTCGGTGACCGGCGCGAGCTCGCTCATCTTCTTGAGGAACGAGTGGTACATGTCGATCTCGTCCGTGCGGACCTTGGTCTTGTTGAGCCGGTTGAGCAGGAACTGCATCACGCCGAGCTGGATCTCTGGCTCGCAGCGCTCGAACCTCCTGCTGAGCGTGAAGATGATGGCTGTGGGGCTCTTGCGCACGCTCGCGTTGTACCCCTTCAGGTTGCCGTGGTACTTGAGGAGAAGCCGGCGGTCCGGCGCCTTGCCGTAGAGTTGCGTATACGCGTCGTCCGGGAGCGCCACGGGTCACTTCCTATACCGTTGCTTGGTGAGGCGCCAGAGGACGGGGAGATGGAAGTAGAGATGGACGAGGACCGCGAGGACGAGGACGATGCCCGCGTACATGTGGATGGTGAACAGGACCGGTAGCGGGATGCCGAGCGTGATGCCGCGCGGCAGGAGGAAGAACTGGTAGAGGCCGGAGAGGGCCGAGACGACGAGCGCGAAGAGCAGGATGACATCGTCCCAGTACCTGATGCTCGCCGCTTGCATAGGAGAGGCTGTATCGGACGCGTTTTTATGCTTTGTGCTGATATGAGCATAGTGGATACATCAGGTTTCATCTTTAGGAAGGGCCACCTTGGAGTGCATCCAGAAATCGCGGCGATTCATGCAGCCGCGATTTCGTCAAATCACGGAATGGAATGAGCCGAATGCTCCGTGGCCATTAGGTCAGAGAGAAGTCACTTTCCCTTGTAGCCCCACTCGTAGACCGTCGGGTTGTTACGATATGTGCCCTTGAACCAGCGGCGGGTGTTCGTGTAGACGACCTTCCAGAGGGTGCGGAAGTACCCGCGCTCCTCGAAGCGGCGCACGCTCGCGATGACCAGGGTCGAGCGCAATACGCGGTAGCGGTAGCCGGCTCTCGCCACGCGCTCGGTGAAGTCAGAGTCCTCGCAGAGTTCGATGCTCTCGTCGAAACCCTTCACTCTCCTCCACGCCTCGCGCTTCACGATGGTGCAGAGCCCGACCATGACCGGGATGAGGAATGGCGAGAGGCGCATGAACACGTTCAGGAACGTGTAGACAGGGAAGTACTTCACCGGCTTGCGGTCGGGCTTGTTCGGCGCGGTGGTGATGCCGAGGTCTCTCTTTTTCATCTCTGTGAGCGCCCTCTTGAAGAACTCATCTGGTAGGCGGGTGTCGGCGTCCAGGAAGACGATCACCTCGCCCTTCGCTACTCTGGCGCCGTTGTTGCGCGCTCGCGAGACGCGCCCGCCAAGGATGACCCTCGCGCCGTATTTTCTCGCTATCTGTCTGGTCCTGTCCTTGCTCCTGTTGTCCGCGACGATGACCTCTAGTGGCTGGAGCGATTGCCTCTTGATGTCCTTCAATAGGTTCGGCAGGGTCCGCTCCTCCATATAGGTGGGTATGACGACCGAGAACGTCGGGAGCCTTGCCATGCTCTGCAGTGCACGCCAGGAGTTTATAAAATTGCTTTTTCGGGCTTTGCCGTCGGGACGCGGAGGAACTAGGTTTAAATACTCCTGGCGGTCCTCTCTACCTATGGGAGTCATCGGCAGCGATACGCGCAAGCTCGACGCGGTCGTACGGCACAAGATCAAGCACTTCATCAAGGAGCTTGAGCGCTACAAGGGGCGGGGGACTGAATTGGTTTCGGTGTACGCTCCTGCCGGGTACGACCTGAATCGCATCATCGGCCAGTTGCAGGAGGAGCAGAGCACGGCCGGGAACATCAAGTCGCGGCAGACCCGGACGAATGTGATTGATGCACTGGAGCGCATGATAGTCCATCTGCGCGGCGTGGCGCGCAACCCTCCGAACGGGTTGGCTGCTTTTGCCGGGAACGTCGCTGAGCGCGAGGGGCAGTCCGACGTCAAGGTCTGGTCGCTCGAGATGCCTATTCCCTCTTCCCAGCGGTTGTATCGGTGCGACAAGGAGTTCATCCTCGAGCCCCTGCGCGCGCTGGTCGAGCACGAGAACACCTATGGGTTGGTCGTGCTTGATAGACGCGATGCGATGGTCGGGCTCTTGAAGGGGAAGACCATCATTCCTTTGGTCCAGACGCACTCCGAGGTGCCGGGCAAGCACAAGAGTGGCGGACAATCCGCTGTCCGCTTCGAGCGATTGCGCGAAGGCGCCACTATCGAGCACTTCAAGAAGATCGCGGACTACATGAAGGACCAGTTCCTGCCCATCATCGGTGAGATAAATGGTATTATTATCGGCGGTCCTGGCGTGACGGTGAATCTCTTCTTGCAGAACGACTACATCACCGGCGAGGTGAAGAAGAAGATCCTGGGGACGAAGGACCTGTCGTATACCGGCGAGTTCGGGCTGCAGGAATTACTGGAGAAGAGCGACGATATCCTCGCTGCCGAGGAGGTGGCTGAGGAGAAGAAGCTCATGCAGAAGTTCTTCTACGAACTGTCAAAGGATACTGGATTGGCTGCCTATGGTCGCGACGACGTGCTGAAGTATCTTGGGTACGGCGCTGTCGACCTGGTGTTATTGTCTGAGGAATTGGACGAGCCCGTCATCGAGCAGTTCGAAGAGGCGGCGGAGAAGACCGGCGCGACCATCAAACTGATCTCTGTCGAGACCCGCGAGGGCGTCCAATTGCGCGACATGGGCAAGATCGCCGCCATCCTCCGCTATCCGATGCAGGCGCATTAGCGTCTCTTGAGAAACTCCTCTCTTGTCATCAGCAGGTCCTTCTTGATGATCTTATTCAAGAGCCCCGGGCCTATCTCTTCACCTTGATGGTACGGGACAACGGTCTTCCTGCCGTCAGGATGCTTGAAGACCATATGGCTGCCGGTCGTGTGCGTGTGCCGGAAGCCTTCTCTCTCCAGCATCCTCTTTAGCTCTATCGCGGTCATCCTTGGCAGTCTCATCAGACCTCGATGGTCTGGAAACCCACGAACTTGCTTGCAGAAGGCTCGGCTTGGTAGGCGCGGATGGCCTCTTTCGTGCGCTTGAGGAGGTCGTCCATGCTCTTGGCTTGGGTGTGGCATCCCGGGAGCTCGACGACTTCCGAGACGAACCAGCCATCCTCGTCCTGCTCGATGACCAAGTGGTACTTCATGGCTGCAGCGATAGCGTCCAGACTTTTTATAGCTTTGCGCATGAGCGTTGGCTATTGGTGTTCCTTTACTTTGCTGTCGGTCGTGTTTCCGGAAGGGTTACGCTGCTGGACGGATATATGACGTGCGAAACTACATAAATCGTCCTTCGCCTCCATCGTCATGAGACTCGCAGCGCTCCTGCTCGCGCTATCCTTGCAGCAACCCGCTCTTACGCCGGAGCAGCGCATCGATGATGTCGTCTCCGGCGTGATGTCGTACCACGAGAACGAGCTCTGCATCCGCTACGACGCTCCGCCGCCCCACGTCCGCTTCGTCGAGGGCAGAGAGCCCGGCTTCGTCGCGGAGTACAACGTCGAGAGCCAGGAGATCCTGCTGGACCAGAGCTATCGGGGTTGCGATACCACAGCGCTCGCCCGGGATGTGCGGACGCCGGTGGAGGGGTGCGCGTATGAGCTGCGGGAGGTGCTCTCGCACGAGCTCGGCCACTACCTCACCCACCTGCGCGTCCAGCGCAGCACGGACTCGTGGCTCAAGCCGTACTTCCGTCATGACGACGTCACGGACATCGGTGTCTTGGTGGTGGTCGAGGGGATAGGGGAGTACTTCGGCAAGGCGTTCACGCACGACGCGCCGCAGTGCGGCGGCTGGGAGATCCCGCGGGATGAGTCTGACCTCAAGAGCGGTGATTTCCGCACCTGGCTCTCTTACTTATGCGGGTACACGCTCGCCAAGCCGGTGCTCGAGAACAACGGCTCTTCGGGACTGGATTGGCTGGTGGAGCACGCATTAACGATAGAGAGGGCCGACATCACGAGCATCCTGCGCTACCAGGAGCGGGCGCTCAACGACGGTAGACGCCCAGGTCGATGACGGTCACGAGCCTGTCGTTCACCGCCTTGCCGTTGATGTTCTGCACGTCGCGGAAGTAGATGTCGACGTCGTACGCGCGCGTGCCGACCTCTGAGATGACGCAGTCGATGGTGAACGGGTTGAGATAGATCGCCTTCCAGCGCAGCGCGAGGAGGTCGCTGAACGGGACATCCCCCTGGAAGTCCATGTTCTGCCCGCTCGGGCCGGCGTACTCCTCCGGCGGCCGGCCGTTGCTCGGGTGCGTGTGGAACTCGCCGATGTAGCGGGAGTAGAGCTGGACAGGCCAGATGTCGTACTTCTCCTTGTCGTCGAGCACGTTCCTCATGGGGAGGAGCGACCACGCGCCCTCCCGCTCGAGGACGAGGCCGCCCTGCTCCTCGCCGTTGAACAGCCGTTCTATCTTCGGCCAGGTCTTCGGGTCGTCGAACAGGTCGAGGTACCGCTTCACCAGGAAGGCCATGTACCTGTCCTTGATGCCCATCACGTTCCCCGGGCCCTCGTCGAAATCGTTGTACCCCCGGTCGATGTACTCCCGCTTCTCTAGTCTTTTTTTGAGATGCTCGCGCGCCCACTCCAGCCCTTTCTGATAGTCCGGGTCCCTCCTCGCCGCGCGCGCAGAGTACTCGGTGCGCTTCATCTTGTAGTCGTCGAAGATTATCAACGGGTAGGAGCCGTCCTCGACGCGCGCCCTCATCCTCGCGAGATGCGGCTGCTCGATGTCCGCCTTTATCGTCGGGCTCAACCGGTCGAATCTTGATGTTGCGCAGCCCGCGAGGAGCAATAACACTGCTAACTTCTTCATGCCTTCGGGGTTCTTGGAGGATATATATTGGTTATGACGGCGCTGGGCTTTCCGATGCGGGCGCACTGAGCGGAAGTCCTCCGGATACCTTCTCGCCATCTTCTTGAAAGCGCGTCGGTTCCTCCTCGCATGCGCCTGTACCTCGACACGAACGTCATCATGGATTTCCTGCGCGACCGGGACAGCGCAGCGTACCGGCTGCTCGTGAGAGCGCTGCGCTGCGAGCATGAGATACTCCTCTCTGAATTGACCTTGCTGGAGCTCGCGAGACACCACGCGCAGGCGGATATACGCTCGTTCGTCATGTTCGGCGAGGCGAGCGGGAAACTACGTCTTGTACGTGTCGAGGACGCGGACTGCGTGAAGGCCGGGAGATTGCGGACGCACTATGCGGACGCGCTGCATTACACGCTGGCGATGCGGCACGCGGACGCGTTGGTGACGAGGAACAGCAAGGATTTCCCGTTCCCCGGCGTGCTGAGCCCTGATGACATATGTTGACAAAAGATAACACATATAAACCTGTTCCGCTCTCCGCCAGTATGGCGAACGCGCTTTTAGGGGTGAGGCTGCCCCCGCCGCTGTCAGAACAGGTCGAGACCATCTCCAAGGCGGAAGGCTACACGAGCACGCAGGAGTTCGTCCGCGAGGCATTGCGCGATCGCGTCAAGGAGTACTATCGCCAGCAGGCCCTGCGCGAGCTCGACCGGCTGGCGGGGTCGCTCAAAGGCAAGAGGGTGAAGGCGCTCTCCAGGGCGCAGCGGGACAAGATTGCCTTGGCGATCACCGGCAAGAGATAGGCATTCTTCGGCGCGCCAGAGGCGCTGCCAGCAAGGTTTAAATGCGCGGATTCCAAGCATATCGCTGTGGCGAACCTCACCGCGAAGCAGCAGGACGCGCTCAACCTCAAGACCGGCAGGCGATTCTACGCCGTGACCATCATCGTCACCTTCTTCCTCTGCGTCGTCTTCTACAGCTGGCATCTCCTCAACTGGGTCGGCGCCCTCATCGCGCTTCTCATCGGCCTCTGCGCGGGGTTCTTCGTCGCGATGCTCACCGCCATGCTCGGCGACCCTCCTGACGACGAGGAATTCTGGAGCATCCCCGTGCGCATCATCAACGACAAACCCAAGAAGCGGAAGGGGCGGTAACGCGCAGTCGGAGAAGATACGATGCGGGGGTGGTGAGAACACAGTTCTAGAGATAAAAATTTACTGAAACGTTTAAATAGAGAGCGAGAAGTTTCCTTCTTATGGGGAATGGGGGGTCGACGTTCATAAAATGGGCGGGAGGCAAGACGCAGCTCTTAGCGCAGCTGGAGCCCCTTCTTCCAAAAAAGATAGATCGCTATTTTGAACCCTTTTTAGGTAGCGGCGCTGTTTTCTTTTTTATCGTGCAGAAATACGAACCAAAGGAAGTTCTTCTGTCAGATACGAATGAATATCTCATAATAACCTACCAGGTCATAAAAGAAGACGTAACTGCGCTCATAAAAAGACTGAAACAGCACAAAGCAGAATACAATAAAGATCCTAAAACATACTATTACGTAGTACGAGAGCAAAATCCTTCGACATTGTCGAAAATTGATATTGCAGCGCGGCTCATATTTCTCAATCGAACGTGTTTTAATGGATTATACAGAGTGAATTCTAAGGGAAAATTCAACGTCCCAATAGGGAATTACAAGAATCCTGATATCGTGCAAGAAGAAAAACTTCTTCGAGTCTCAAAATTACTGAAGAAAGTTACCTTGAAAGTACTGTCTTTTGAAGAGATCGTGCCGTTAGCAAAGAAAGGAGATTTTGTTTATTTCGATCCGCCGTACTATCCGTTACATCGCGCAAGTTTTACCAAATACACCAAGGATGACTTCCTGGAGCTGCAACAAGAATCGCTGAAGGAAGTATTTGATGCATTGACGACAAAAAAAGTACTCTGTATGGAGAGCAACAGCGACACAAAATTCATTCGCGATCTCTACAAAGACTATCACATTGTGACGGTAAGAGCTCGGCGACTCATCAATTCACAAAGCGCCGGCCGCGGAGAGATCAACGAGGTTGTTATTCTGAACTATCCCTAAACCACCAATAACTATTTATATGGTTAGTCTTCAGATTTGAACATGGATGATAACCGGACTTATGACGATTATTCTATAAATTTTTCAGTTACAGAAAAAGACAGAATACTTGTTCGAAAAATAGTGATAGGAAAGTTCTTGGAGGAAAACGGCGGATACTGGAAGGGTGATATTAAGCACGTTACTAGATACAAATACTTTGTCGAGATACTCCAAGACGGCAGGAAGCTCTTTCTGCTCCGCCCCACGTTCTTAAATAAGGGAATTGATTTTCAGGTTTGGGTGGAAAAATTTGATGGGCAAAAGGATAAGAAACCCAGTCACAAAGATGTTTTCCTTGATTTGGACAGAAAGAAAGCGGAGAATCCCGCGAATTATTCGAATCTTCAGCAGTTAATCAATCAGGTCTGGAACGGCGAGGAGCCAGATGATGTAATACATTCATCTAATATTTCATTTACGAGCGGCTGGACAGTAGAGATGCTGTTAAAAATTTTGAAGTGGTTATTCATAGAGCAGGACATAACATATTGGAATTATGATGGTAGAGGAATGCTCAAGCAAGCGATCGATAAGCACTAAATTTTTCTTCTTCGTTTTGCACGTCTTAATATGAAGGTCACTGGACAGGGTATTGAAAACTATATATACTTCCCATGGGGAAAACCGGCGGGGTTCCGGTATGGGGCGAAAAACTTTAGGAAAAATGACCGAACGACAGATAAAACCAAAGAAGGCACCCTACAAAATGACCAATCAGATTAAGCTTATCCATGGCGATTGTCTCCAGGTACTGCCCACGTTGCCTGCAGACTCAGTCACCACCATCTTCGCAGATCCTCCCTACAATCTTTCTAACGGTGGCATTAGTTGCAAAGCGGGAAAGATGGTTTGTGTGGACAAGGGAGACTGGGATAAATCAAAAGGCTTTGAGGAAGATTATGCATTCACGCACGCGTGGATAAAAGAATGTCGTCGGGTTCTCAAGCCAAATGGTACAATCTGGATATCTGGTACGCCACATAACATCTATCAGGTGGGTCACGCGCTCCAATCACAGGGTTTTCACATTCTCAACGAGATTACGTGGTACAAGCCAAATGCTCCACCAAATCTGGCGTGTCGTTGCTTTGCTCATGCTCACGAGACCATAATCTGGGCGAAGAAGAGCAAAGAGGAAAAACACGTCTTCAACTATGAACTTATGAAGAAGTGGGATGACCGCATTAGCCCATCGGGAAATCAAATGCGGAGTGTCTGGGTTATCCCTCTAACTCCACAAACCGAAAAGATACACGGAAAACACCCAACTCAGAAACCAATAGAATTACTTAGACGCATCATTGCAGCGAGCTCAAAGCCCGGCGATGTTATACTCGATCCATTCAACGGGTCCGGAACAACCGGCGTAGCCGCGCTAAGTCTTGGAAGAAAATACATTGGAATAGAGAAAGAAAACGACTATTTGGCGCTTTCGAAGAAGCGGATGAATGATATTCTTTAATCAGCCGTTATATTCAGATAAGGTTTATAAACATGACATTCATGGGAATGTTATGGCCACATACCCTGCCGTGATTCGAGATATGGATCATGGTACACTTGTTAGCTTTATACACAGAAGATCTTTGATTGTTCCATCATATCAACGTAACTTTGAATGGCCAACAAAATTGGTTGAATCATTCATAGAAGATATTCAAGATGAATATCAAAACGGAAAGATGTTGTATTTGGGCGTTCTACTCTTTAAACAGCGCGATACCTCTTATGTGGTCATTGACGGTCAGCAGCGGGTGACTTTATTTCTGCTCTTGTTACGTGCACTATACGAGAAAGAAGGTCTAGACAATAACATTAAACGTGAAATAAATCAGTTTCTCAAACACACAAGTATACAACGTGATGACGGAAGACACCACATTTTAGAATTGAACGAACGAGAACAAAATGCATTATTCAAGAAAATAGTACTTGACGGAGAAAGCACTTTTTCTGATATTGATGAAAAAGAAAAGAAGATTATAAAAAAGATGATCCGAGCTTACAACATTGTAAAGATAAATCTCAATGATAAAAGTTCTAGGGACGCGAATAGATTGTTCCAATATCTCAAAGATGGATTGGAAGTATCGGTGATTTATCTTGAATCGGACGTGAATGAAGAAAAAATCTTCGAATCAATAAATGCGAAAAAACTGGAACTATCACAAGACGAACTGATAAAGAGCTATATTGCTAGTAACTCCTCAGATAAAATGATTAAAAAATGGAATAATGTAAAGAAAAAATTCGGAGATAAAAGATTGTTCAACAAGTTTATTGATGTCTTTTGTCAATCCACTGCATCTCGTGGAGGATATGTAAACAAAGACAGTTATTACTACATTAAGAAAAAATATGAAAAAAACGTGAAAAACTTCCTACGCGAATTTGAAGAACACTCAGTTTTCTATGAACAAATTATCCGCCCAAAGTTAGGAAGAAGAGCGACAAAGTTCGTAGAGCCGACATATGTGGGTCTCAACATAATCAATGGTCTAAAATTTACTGCATTACACCCTATTCTACTGAGAGCGCTACGAAACAAAGGAAAACAACACGCACAGTTCAGTGAACTTATTTCTCTTCTCGAGAGAATATATTTTGTAAAGAGGGTATTACTCGAAGAATTACCGCAGAAAATAAAAGATGAAGTCTATCCGATAATGTATGAGATAGATTCTCCTGCAAAGCTGAAGAAAGTAAATAAAAAACTCCGCAGTATTTTATCTGACTTAGATACTGAAGAAAACAAAAATAAATTATCATTATACAGACAACGATTAATAGGAAATAAACCCGACAACAAAACCGTCAGTTTCATATTGTTAAGAATATTATCTAAAAAAGATCCTCAGACTGCCGCAACACTATTAAAACTTGGAGATAAGTCTGTTGAGCACATACTTCCTAGACATCCGGATGAAAAATGTAAAAAAGAGATCCTCTCTATTATAGAGAACGACGCTACGTTAAAGTCAAAGTTATCTTCATATGAAGAATCAGAAAAGATATCTAGATATGTTAATGTCTACGCTTATGTTCTTGGAAATTTCATAGTTATAGCACCTTATGAAAACACTTTATTGCGAAATAGTGGCTTCGCAAAGAAGAGAACAGAATTAGAAAAAATAACACACAATACTCTCGCAAAAGAAGTAGCAAAATATGAGCGTTGGATACCTGAAAACATACAAGATCATGGAAACGTGCTGGCCGAGGAGTATTTCTCAGTATAACGTACAGAAAAATCTAATTTAACATTCCGTTAAGTATGCTTATTATTTTCACCACCGCTTCGGTATCCTTGTTGCAGTACAACAGCAAAGCAGCCCGCACCCGTGTCCGTTCCTCGTCAGAGACAGAGGTGTAAGTGACCCGATAGTATTCGCGCGAGGCGGTTCCGCCCTCCTGGATCTCGAGCGAGGAGTAGTCCTTGCCGGTCCAGGCGGGGTAGACCTTCTTCAGGGAGGAGGATCCCTGTTGCGATGGGTGGTAGAGCATCATCTTCTGGAAGGGCTCTTCGGAGTCGCGAAGGCGGGCGACAAGAGCGTGCAGCCAGTGCGACTCGGCAGGATAGAGCGAGGCCAGGTCCTCAATCACACCTCTTTCAAAAGACATGTGGTGCGCCAGTACAGTCCCAGCAGGACCAACAGCTTTGAGCGCGGCAACGACGGACGGCCGCGGGTCGTGCTCAGCCGCCAAGAACGCAGTGTGCGTCACGCGCCCGTCGGCGGACACCGTGTGCAGGGAGAACTGGAACGGGATGTTCTGGTACGGCCGCATCCCAGTCAAGAACGGCACGGGCGCAGAGAACGTCTCGAAGTCCAATATATACAATGGATACGACAAAGACCGCAGCCACGCGCCAAGCCGTTTCCCATCGACGTGCGGCTTCCTGCTCTTGTGCACCTTCTTCTGCAGTTTCTGCTTGTCGGTCAGTAGAACATCATGCGGCAGATCAACTAATTTGGTGATGCCCTGCTGCAGGAGAGGCCACGCCCTCTTGCCGAAGTACGACAGCCACAGGAGTTCGTTCGGAGGCAGGCAGAAGGGGCACGACCGCGGCTCGACGCAATCCACGCCGAGCGTGGTCCGGGGCTCGTGGCCGTCCAGCACCTTCAGCAATTCCTCGACGTTCACAGGCACGGCGCCCAGGTCCAATTGCTCGGTCACGTCCTCCATCTCGAACAGAAGAGATAGATCCACCTCGCCATCGAGGGCGTACTCGTTGTTCAGGTACATCACGTGGCACCGGCGCACCTTGACCCCGGCGCCCTCCACCACGAACCGCTGGAACGCGACATCCAGGAGGTGCTCCTCCTTCACCGTGGTGGAGGCCTTCACCTCGACCAGGTCCCACTCCTCCTCATCCACCGGCACGAGGATGTCGGTCTTGCAGTAGCAAGAACCATGAGAAAAAGACGCCTCGAACAAAGGCACACGTCGAATCATCTCGCGGCGAGTCACCCCGGTAGCGCCGCTCCCCCGGTCGATCTCCACGCCGTTGGGGTGCCGCCTCTTCGCCACCTCCCCGACAGCATGCCCGATGTCGAACGCTGCCTGCGTCGAAGCGTCGGTCTCCGGTATCCGGTCCGGCTCGTGCACCGCGACCCACAGCTGGCGCGGGCAGGAGAGCCCTTGCATGTAGCGGGACTTTGAGAGGTAGTGCATGACTGGCCAAGCGTGTAGGATTATTTAAACCCGGCGCTCGTAGACGCGGCCCCTATGGTCGACGAGCATGACCTTGATGCGATGCGGCTCTATCTCGACGATGACGCGATAATCGCCGACGCGTATCTTGTATTCTGTCCGTTCGCTGAGGCGTTCGCAGAAATGATGTGGATTATGTTTTGCCTGCGCGAGTTTGTCAGCGATGCGCGTGCGCAAGCTCGGTGGCAGCTTCGCCAAGTCGCGGATGGCCTGACCGGAGTACTCGACGCTATATCCCGAGGATGCGTCTGGCCTCTTCCTCGGTATAGTACTCTCCTCGCTTGAACTCCTCTCGGGCACGCTCAATCGCCTCCACCGCTCTCCTTGACAGCTGTGGACGACGCTTCGCGTTGCGCGCGATGTAGAGCACCTTGCGCAGGACGAGATCGTACGGCTCTCCGGTGTGGGAGCGCATCTTGTCGATCTCCTTCTTGGTCTCAAGTGATACTTTGATGGTCGTCATCTGCATGGAATACCCTAGTATACCGTGGTATACTTAAAGGTTTCGCGGTATCTGGCGGTAAGAGAGGGCGATTTTTAGCGGCTCCGGTCGGATGTCCAGTGATTCTCCGCGTCCAGTCAGAAATCCTCCAGCGACCGGGAAAAGGATTAAAAAGTGGGAAACCCTTCTCCCTCCTCATAACAGAGTTTCATCACCGATCGGTTTCCCACCGACCTATCAGCTCGACTCTCAAGTCATTGGGGGAAGGGCCGCCGCTTGGTGCAAACAAGCGGCATTTTTTCGTATTCTCAAGAGGCTTAAATTCTCGTCGATAGAATGTCCAGTGATTCTTCGGATAGTGTCAGAAATCTTCCGTCATCGCCCGAGAGGACGGGCAGCTTTGCCATCTGGCACCTCGATGAAGGAGAAGGTCGGCGGGACCGACGCATCCACCTCGTCAAGGAGCTCGGGGCGCTCTTCGAGGTAGGCGTGGACCGCTTCGGTGATGTTGCGCTTCGCCTCCTCGATGCTCGTGCCCTGGCTGGAGATGTCGAGCGTTGTGCAGTGGGCGACGTAGACAGGGGACCCGTCCGACAGCCGCTCATGCAACAGCACGATATCCATGTACTTTGCCACGGGTTCGATGGAGGCGATACCGCTTTTATAGTTATGCATGACGAGAAAGAAGCGTGCGGCCTTTATCTCACTGCCGTCGGGAGATTCGGAGATGTTCCGTTCGCATTTCAGCAAACTATATAAGTAAGAATATTCTTACCAAAGCATGCTCATCACCACAGTGCGCGTGTCGGAGAAGGGGCAGATAGCGCTGCCGAAAGACATCCGGGAGAAGGCAGGCATCGAGCGAGGCCACGACCTCCTCATCGTGTTCGAGAACGGCAGGATCCTTCTGGAGCCGGTCGAATTCCTTTCGGGAAAACTGGAGGAAGATTTTAGAGATATGCAATACCACGCCTCGCAAGCATTGAAGAGGGTATGGGACAATGACAAGGACGAAGAGTGGTCGAAGGAGCTCGCAGCGCGATATCGTGCTCGTGGAGTACCCGTTCTCAGACCTGCAGGCAAGCAAGGTGCGTCCGGCGCTCGTCGTGTCAAACGACGAAGTAAATAGGTCCGAGGACTGCATAGTCGTATCGATAACATCGGTCAATCGTCCTTTCTCCATCCCGATCGCGGACGATGACCTATCGGACGGTATCCTCTATCGCCAGAGCTTCGTGCGTACCGACCATATCAACACCATCTCGCAAGCGGTCATCAAGACAAGGATAGGAGCGCTCTCGCAGGAAGCGTTCGACCGGATAAAAACGGAGATATTGAGAGCGTTCTAACCTTTTGTTTATCGTCGGAACTCCTCCGTCACCGCTCGTACGCGACGTCGTGGTGGTCGAGCGCGATGAGCTCGACGCTCTCGTCGCGGAACCGGTAGATGAGGACGTGGCTGCCGAAATGCACGCGCCGCAATCCCTTCCTCTCGTTGCGCAGCGGCTTGAAGTGCTCCGGATATTCGGCTATCTGGTTGATCTTCTCTTTGATGGCGTGCGCCAATACTGGATTCTTCCGCCAGAGCCTCTCTATGGTCTTGTCGAATGATTTCGACCTTATGACGCTGTATGGCATGATGCCGGAGAAAGAGAATGACGTTTAATTGCCTGTTCTAACGTTTTCCGTGTTTCTTCCGGAGGCTTTGGCTCCAGCGGTTGAACTCGGCAAGAGTCATTTTTGTCCCTTTGCCCTCCTCTAACTCTTTGGCGATGCGCTCGTAGCGCGGCAGGTTGTCGATGAACCACTTGTCGCGCAGCGCCTGCAGGATGTACTCCTGCACAGAACGGTAGCCCTCGGCGCGCGCCTTTCGCTGCGCGGCCTTGAGCATCGGCTCGGGGATGGCGAGGCTGATCTGCATGGAGAAGAGTATGTTATCGTACTTTAAAATACTTTCGTATGCGGAGCCGGACCTGCTCCGTGCTGTACGCGGAAGTCCTAGAACCGTCTTGGCGGGAAGTCGTGGCGGGGCGGGCGGATGTCGTCGTCCGATGGCGGGGGCGCGGCGAAGAGATAGTGCTTCTCCTCGCCTCTGATTTCTGCGACGATGCGGTTGATGATGAGCTTCTCCGGGTCGGTGATGAGCTTCACGCGCGCCCGGATGTCGTCGAAGCCAGAGAACTCCTTCTCGCCGCGCGCGTCCAGGATCTCCTGCATGTGCTTCTTGCCGATGCCAGGGAGCAATTCGAGCGCGTGCGTGCGTATGGACAGCGGCTGCGCCTTGTTGTAGAAGTCGATGAAGCGCTGCGGCTCCGCGTCGATGATGGCCTTGACCGCGAAGGGGAGTTCGCTCGCCCCGGTCGCGGTGAGCTTCTCGGCCTTGATGCGGCCGTTCACGTGATGGATCTCCTCGCGCTTCTTCTCCCCGATATAGACCTTGGCGCGCGGCTGGAGCATGACATCCTTCTTCGGGACGAGCTCGAGCAGCGTGAACCGGTCAGTGCCGAGCGACTGCGCGATGGGGTCCTTGAGGTGCAATGGCCGGGGGTCGCTGGCGTAGCCGTTCTGCAAGAAGTCGAGCACTATCGCTTCCTCCTCCCGCTTCGCTGGCATGACCATTCGTTCCCCTCCAATGCACGGCAGTTGCCTTCTCCGGCTGTTATTTAAGCTTTTTGACGATTTTGGGCGGCGTTCACGTCCTTTCCCGGCCGCCGGCGACTCGCCTCTCGGCTCGTCCGCTCGTCGCCTCCTTTGGTGTTCTTCGTCTGCGCCTTTGCTTTTGCGGCTCCTCGCTTCCGGCCGGCGCCGGCGAACGTTGTGAGCGGCGCAGGAACGGTTAGTGACTGCGGCCGTGCTAACGTGATGTGTGGTTCTAGCGGTCGCTCTGCTCGCTCGTTGCGGGCGGCAGAAACCTGGGCCGGCCGCGACTATTTCTTGGGCGCGAATTCCGCGATGACGTCAGCGATCCGCTTGCAGTTCTCGAGCGTGAGCGTGATGTTGTGGCTGGCGAGCGTGATCTTCACGTGCTTGTCGCTGACCGGCATCACGTCGATGAGCTTGTGGATGTGCGCGTCCCGGAGGCGCGGGATCTCGAGCGCCTTCAATTTCTCGGTGAGCTCCTTCGCCTCCTTGAGGTTGATCTTGGCGAAGTCCTGCGCGTACTCCCAGGTCTTGGCCGCGCGGAAGTTCAATTCCGGCTCCTTCTCCTTGATGCGCTCGAGCGCCGCCTTCACCTCGACGACGTTCATCGCGGACTTCTCCATGATCTCAGGTTTTGACATAGGACACCAATACTTAAGCGACCTTGCGCAGGTGGACCGGGTGCACGATGAGGCGCTTCTCCTTGTCGTGATCGTAAATAACGACCTCGTAGCACCGGCCGAGCCGCTTGGAGACCGTGCCGACCTTGCCGTGGAAGCGGCGGTGGTACATCCCCTTCTGGACCGCGGGCTCGCTCGAGAGGGAGACCTTGTCGCCCGCCACGAGCACCTGCAGGTAGCGGCGCTGGCTGATCTTGCCGCTCTCCTTGTAGTTCTTCTTGTACTTCTGGCGCGTCTTGCGTCGCGCGCCACCGATACGCATTACCATGCGCCCGGAGAACCGCAGGCCATTTATAAATCTATTGGCGCGAAAAATCTCTGCCCATCGTCTCAGAAGAGGATGCCGAGGCCGTGCAGCGCCAGGACCGCGACGAAGCCCAGGAGGCCGAAGAGCGCGATAATAACGACGCTCCAGATGTTGATGACGAAGTCATTGAAGTACGGGACGAAGACCGTGACTGCGTAGAGCGCGAAGAACCCGATGACGCTGTTGAGCGCGAGCGCGATGGCGTAGTTGATCCCCTTGAGCAGGAGCGCGAAGATGAAGATGCCGACCACGATGGCAGCGAAGACCGCCAGCCACCACCAGGGGAACGCCATGCTACCCCCTTGCCTTCAGGACTTTATAATAATTATGTAGTATTATGTAGTATATGGTTGCGTCGAAAGAGTTCGCTGCTGTCCAGTTCGCGATGCTCTCTTGATGCGAAGGTGCTACGCCCCCGAAGGGGCCAACCCCGCGTAACGCACGCTATGTAGTTTGCGCTATCGCTCACCCTTAAGGACAGCAGCGAAATAGAGAACAGAAAAAAGAGAAGAACTATCGCTTCCTGCGGCTCTGATGCCAGTGATGGCTCTCGCTCTGTCCGGCTTCGTGCTCGCTGGAGCGCGACTCGCGGCGCCCTTCGCTACGCTCGCCGGATGATGACCGGCGTTGACCGCCGCCGTAACCGCTGCCTTCGCGGCGCGGCCCGCGACGCTCTCCGCCATAACCGCCGCGGCTACCATAGCCGCCGCGCTCCTCGCCGTACTCCTCGTACTTGCGGAAGCCGACGTTCTGGAAGTCCTCGATCTTGAGCTCGGTCGCGTGCACGTTCGGCAGCTCGAGCACGGCGTTGAAGAACTCGTAGTCCCGGCTCTCGAGCAGCGTGATCGCCTTGCCATGCTCGCCGGCGCGCGCGGTCCTGCCGATGCGGTGGATGTAGTCCTCGGAGTTCTTGGGCACGTCGTAGTTGAAGATGTGCGAGACGTTCTTGATGTCCAGGCCGCGCGACGCGACATCGGTCGCGATGAGGATGTGCACCTTGCCGTCGCGGAACCCGTTCATCACGTTGTCGCGCTTCGCCTGGCTGTGGCCGCCGTGCAGCGACTCGGCCACGACGTGGTGGCGCTGGAGGTTGCGCGCGACCATCTCCGCGATGGTGCGCGTCGCGCAGAAGATGATGCCCAGGGTGGGCTTCTCCTCCTTGATCATGTGGAGCAGGAGCGAGAACTTGCGGTTGTGCTCGACCACGACATAGTACTGCGGGAGGAACTCCTCATCGACGTGCGTCTGCGTCCGGATGTACTCGGGCTCGAGCATGTAGCGCCGCGCCAGCTCCTTGATGACGTCAGGGATGGTCGCGGAGAAGAGCATGGTCTGCCGGGAGTCGGGGACCGCGTGCAGGATGCGCTGCACGTCGTCGATGAACCCCATGTCGAGCATGCGGTCCGCCTCGTCGAGCACGAGCGTGCGGATGTGCGAGGTCTCGAGCGTGCCGCGCTCGAGGTGGTCGAGCACGCGCCCGGGTGTGCCGACGACGATCTGCATGCCGCGGGAGAGGTCGTCGATCTGTGGGTTGATGCTCACGCCGCCGTAGATGGCCACGACCTTCGCATGGTGGTGCTTCGAGAGCTTCTTCATCTCGACGGTGATCTGCTGGCACAGCTCGCGCGTGGGCGCGAGGATGAGCGCCTGCGGTTCGCGCACCTCGGAGAGCACGTGCAGGATGGGGATGCCGAACGCGAACGTCTTGCCGCTGCCGGTCTTCGCCTGGCCGATGATGTCCTTGCCCTCGAGCGCGTGCGGGAGCACGGCCTCCTGGATCTCTGTCGGCGTGTCGAACTTCATGTCGTCGAGCGCGCGCAGCACCGTATCATCTGTCACAATATCCCGGAATGTCGTCATATGCTTACCTCGTCTGAGAAGTCCTGACACGAGGCATTGGGCACGTGCGCTTCAAGCGCTGACCGCAACGTTGCGATCGCGTGCAACAAGAATGGAGGGCCGGGTCGGCCGTTCGCCGTCTTCTGCTACGATCGCGGTATCGTGATCTTCTCTGTTGAGCGATAGGAGAGGGGGTTCGTTTATAAACCTATGGGCGACGGCGCTGCGGAGCGTCTTGTTGCTGTCATTGCTGTTCTGTATCCTCTTCCGTCGCCGTCAGCGACTCGTCGCCGTCTCGGCTCCTCGTCCGGCCCTCACCTCCTCGTCGCCCTTCGTTTGCGCCCTCTCTTTCGCAGTTCGGGCCTTCAGGCTGACGGCGACGGGCGTTACAAGACAGAATTCTGACGACGGTTCTTCTCACGGCAGCGTGCTGTAGTTCTTGATGATGTCGTCGATCTTCGGGAACTTGATGTAACGCGGGTTGTCGTGCGGCTCGCCGTTGTGCTGTCGCTCGAACGCCCACGTCTCCCACGGGATGTAGATCGCGCCGATGCCCGCCTCGAGCGCGGGATAGACGTCGCTGCGCAGCCCGTTGCCAACCTTCCACACCCGCGCGGGGTCGCGCCTCCCGATGAGCCGGAGGATGCCGTTCGCGTCCTTATCCCCGACCACGTTGATGCTGCCGCCGAACCACCGCTGGATGTGGGTCGCCTTGATCTTCTCCCACTGGACCTTCGGGTCGCCCTTGGTGTAGAGCATGAGCTCGTCGTGCTGCTCGGCGAGGAAGTCGAGCGTCGCGGCGGCGCCGGGCAGGAGGCCGTGGCGCTTGTACTCGCTCTTGTTGAACGCGCTCATCCCGATATTGTACGCGCGGTCGAGGTCCTTCCTCGCCGGCGGGATGCCCGCGGCCTTGCAGATGAGCGCGTACGCCTCCCTCATCGATGTCGGGAAGCGGTTCCTCTTGAACCCGAAGCGCGCCACGTTCTCCACGTCGATCCTCTCCTGGAGCTCGAGGATGGAGACCTCGTTGGGCGCGTGGGGCCCGAGCCGCTCGGTGACGAAGAGCGCGAACTTCAGTTTCGCCCGCACATAGTAGAGGGTGTTGCGCGCGAGCGTATCGTCATAGTCGAAGATGAAGAGCTTCTCCACGCCAATGCCTCCTCACCTCTCATGCCAGAGAATCATCTCTGGTTAAAATAGTTGTTGCAAGCAGGATGAGAACGCAGGAGAATGTCAAGGATATCTGGTCAGCTACTACTCACTCTTCTCGCTCGGTTCCGCCTTCTTCGTGTCGACGATGACGCCGGCTTCGGGGAACGATTTGCGGCCCGCGAAGAGGTCCTCGAGCGCGGCGCGCAGATTCTCCTTCGGCAGGCGCACCTGCGATTCGGTGTCGCGGTCGCGCAGCGTCACGGTGCCGTCCTCCTTGCTCTGGTAGTCGATGGTCACGCAGTAGGGCGTGCCCTCCTCCGCGGCGCGCAGGTAGCGGCGCCCGACGCTGCCGCTCTCGTCGTAGCGGCAGACGAAGAGCTTGGAGAGGTCCTCGTAGACCGGGTAGGCGATGTCCGGGAGCCCGTCCTTCTTCATGAGCGGGAAGACGCACACCTTGGTCGGCGCGAGCTGCGTCGGGATGTGGAACGTGGTCTTGCCCTCCTTCACGTCCTGCGGGTTGTAGAAGATGTCGAGGAGCGCGTAGGTGACGCGGTCGACGCCGAACGCGATCTCGAGCACGTGGGGGAGCTCGCGCTTGTGCGTCTCGTCAGAGACCGAGAGGTCCTTGCCCGAGAACTTCGCGTGCTGCGAGAGGTCGTAGGTGGTGCGGTCGTGCACGCCGCACATCTCGAACCAGCCGAAGCTGTTCAGTTGCACCTCGATGTCCCACGCGTCCTCGGCGTAGAACGCCTTCTCCTCGGGCGCGTGCTGGCGCAGCCGGATGCGCTCGTCCGGGATGCCGCTGTTCGTGAAGACGTTGTAGGCGAGCCAGACGATGTAGGCGTACGCCGCGTTCTTGAAGAGGCCGTCCTCGAGCGCACTAGCCATAGAGACGCGCGTCACCGGGATCTGCTGCAACTGCGAGCTCCAGCCCCATAACGGGAGCTCCTCCCCCTTGATGCGCTCGAAGGGCGCGAACGCCTGCTTCTGGTCCGCGAAGATGAAGAGTTGCGCCTCGGCCTGCGTGAACTCGCGCATGCGCAGCACGAACTGTCGCGGCGATATCTCGTTGCGGTACGCCTTGCCTATCTGGAAGACGCCGAACGGGAGCTTCTTGCGGAAGAACTCGAAATAGCGCGGGAACGGGAGGTATGTCGTGGTCGCGGTCTCGGGCCGGTTGTACGCCTCGATGTCCAGGCCGACGGTCGTGCGCAGCATCAGGCTGTGCCGCTTGATCTCCTTGACGAACGACGACTGGCAGCTGGGGCAGGTCACGCTGTTCTCCTCGATGAACGGGAGGTACTGCTCCGGCTTGACAGGCTTACCCGGGAACAATTCCTCGAGCAGTTTGTCCACGCGGAAGTTCGCCTTGCACTTGCTGCAGACGATGAGTGGGTCGGAGAAGCCGGCGAGGTGGCCGGACGCCTCCCACACCTTGGCGGGCATGACCGTCGGGCACTCGACCTCCCAGAAATCGTTGACCTGGAACGTGTCGCGGATCGCCTTCTCCACGTTGTTCTTGAGGAGCTTGCCCAATGGTCCGTAGTCGTAGAACCCGGACAGTCCGCCGTAGATCTCCGGGCTCGGGCCCCAGATGAAGCCCTTCTGCTGCACGAAGGATGAGAGCTCAGAAAGGAACTCTGCTGCCGACGCTGGAGGCGTGGTCATGGAGGACGAGAGCCCCCGGAGATATATAAAAGTAGTGGCGAGCGGCCAGCTCTTACCCAGTCTCTGGGTGGTACGCCCGCATGAGCCTGATGCCCGTGGCCGTCACGTAGATGCCGCGGACACGGAGGTCCGGGTGTGTCCTGCAGAACCGCTTGTACTGCTTACGGGCGGTCCTGAAGTTGGTCTCGCTGTCGTTCACCTTGACCTCGTAGAACAGCCAGATGTCGCCGTGCTGGGCGAGCACGTCCACCTCCCCCTGCACGTGACGCCGGCCGCGACGGTCGGTCGTATAGTACTCCACGTGGTCCTGGAGATTGTCGCACCATTCCTTATGCCGGAGCCGCTCTGTGAGGGAGTCGACAATGCTGTCATGGCGGTGCATCATCGCCTGGCGCCGCCCTGTCACGACGATGACCTCGTGTGAGGAGAGAGGTCCTGCAAGAAATGACATCCATGCGTCACTACTCTGTTCCCCTGCATGGAATACCTAGTTGCGCAGCCGCATATTTAATTATTTGTCAAGCGCAATACTGATACTGCACGCTATATTTCTCCCTTCCAGCGGAGAGAGAACGGGTATGGTATCCTACTCTCAGGATTCTCGAAAGGTATAAAAACCGCCCGGCTGCTCCATGACGATAGGGACCAGTACTTGGCGTTCGCAGTGGTGAAGGACAAGTACGGACCCGAGTGAGGGGCCAGTAGCTCAGCGGGAGAGCGCGTGACTGAAGATCATGAGGTCGCTGGTTCAAATCCGGCCTGGCCCATTCTACTTTGTTTTACGGATTTGAACATGCTGTCGCTTCGCACCTGTCCTCCTTCGGAGTCCAGGTTATTTTTTCGTTTTTATTAAAATCAAACATATAATTACGAAAATTACTGAAATCCCAAACATAATCCAAGAGTATGAGAGTGCGTGTTGATTCTGGATGATTTTCCAAACATTTATTATGCTCATGAGGCCAATTCCGATCCAAAAACACATAGCTAACTCGAGAATTCTTTTATTTTGGTTTGTCATCTTCTCCCTCTTTTCAATAAGACTATATTCAGAATCAGACCAATAACAGCGACTCCTGTTATCAAATAGTTGTAAAATAGAATATTGCTCTGGGCGGCATTCCTGTAATTCATGTACATGTTTATCAGGCTATACACGCCTCCTCCTATCCAAAAACCTATTCCATACTTATTCAGTTCGCTCATGAGCCACCACCTTACGGCATGTAGATTTGATTCATTATAAAGGTGTCATTTTTCAAGCCGCTAGCGCTATCCTCCATTCTCCTCTCGCTGCGGCGGTCGCACTCGCGCTCCGCGCGGGCATTTACTTCGCGGCGCCTGCATGAATCGGCGCCGCTCCGACTTTTGCGCCAAGGCAGCACAGTACTTACTAGACTACTTACTATAACTAGAATACTTACTATATGTTATGTGGAGAATCTAGAGAATAACAAAAAAGAAGAAATTCTATTTCGTGCCGATCTTGAACATGCCGGTGCCGCAGTTAGGGCAGGTGCCCTTCATCGCGTCGCGGCCGTTCGCCATCTTGATGGGCGCGGGGTCCTTCATCGTCGCCTTTGCCTTGCACTTCATGCAGTATGCTTCTACCATGAGTTCACCGGTACACCCCCGTGTTCGTCTCTTTAAAAAACCCGCGGTTCCGCCGCCTCAGATGTTGCTGATGTTGCCGGAGATGAAGCTGAAGAGGATGATGGTGATGGCGCTGATGGCCGCGTAGAGCAGCGTTGCGCGCAAGAGGTTCTTGCCGAGGCTGTCGTGCTCCGCGATGTCGTCGACGCCGTTCTCGATGCCGTTGACCATCACGGTGAGGATGAACGTTATCTGCACCACGTAGAGGCCGACGATCGCCTGGAAGTGGTAGATGGGGATGCCCGCGCCGCCGAGGAGCGACGGGATGGTCATGCCCGCGCCGCCCGTCGAGGCCCCGACCTCGCCCTGCAGCTGCGCGAGCTTCATCGTGATGGTGCCGAGGATGTTGCTGATCATGCTCGTGATGCCGATGACGATGCCCGCGATGACCGGCGTGAGGAAGCTGATCTGCGACTTCATCGAGCTGATGACGTCGCTCATCAGGTCGCGCAGCCGCTCGTCCACGCGGTGCATCTGCTTGATGTACTCGCTCACGTTGATGACCGCCGAGCTCGCCACGAGCGGGCCCTTCTTGCTCGACTCGACGAGCACCTTCATGCTCGACTCGATGATGCTCGACGGGTAGTACCGTATCGCGCCCTGTTTCTCGTCGAAGATGGCCTGCTCGACGCTCATGCCGAGCTTGGTGATGTTGATAGTGACGATCTCGAAGAAGTTCCCGGTCGGCGTGCCCTGGAGGACCTCCGCCACCCGGGGGAACGCCACCTCGGCGGGGATGCCGTCGGCGAGGCGGTTGCCGAGCTGGAATAGGCCGCTCGCGAACTCCTGCTCGAGCTTGCGCGTCTCCTCGCGGATCTTCATGATATTCTTGCTGCGCAACGTGTAGTACAGCCCGAGCCCGATGCCGAACGCGAGCGGCAGGAGCAGGCTGAGCATCACCGCGCCGATGCCGAACGGCCCGACGGTCTTGGGGCTGAGCGGGTCCTTCGGGTCCTGCGGCCTGTAGTCGAGGAGGTAGAACCTCGCGTCCTGGTACTCCTCAGGATAGTTGATGTCTATCTGCCGGAGGCCGCTGCTCCCGTACACCCAGTCCGTCGTCGGGTTCATCGCGTGGTACGCGAACGGCAGGAGGCTGATGAAGAGGAGCACGCCGATGATGAGCACCGCGAGGAGCGCCGGCGAGAGCTGCACCTCGTCATTGCCGCCCAGCGGTATGACGATGTTCTTGTACTTCTTGAGCTCGGGATTGAGGTCGGTGATGTCGGCGTCGCCGTAGCCGGTGGGGCGCGTGCTCAGGATGGATTTCGCGATGAGGTAGACGAGCACCGGGAGCGTCACGTTGTAGACGATCGCCATGTGGTACCATCGCACCTCGGGCATGAAGTTCACCATGAGCGGGAGGATGACGAGGCCGAGGATGGGCAGGATGATGCCGAGCATGTGCAGCGTGGTGAGCGGCGACTTGAGGTTGTGCGCGTAGTGCAGCATCTTCTCGTACGTCTCGTCGAGCATCACCGAGAGCGACTTGTCGAGCATCTCGACGCGGCGCGACTCGGACGTCTCGAGCAGGCTGCCCTCGATGAGGTGCATGCTCTCGAGGAACTCCGGGTTCCAGTCCTTCCAGTTCTCGAGGTACTCGTCGAGGCTCTCCTTGACCGAGTCGTACTTCTCGGTCTCGATGTCCCAGATGACCTTCTTCATGTCGAGCGACAGCGGCGGCGCGAGGTGCTCGCCGGCGAAGTCGATGGCGAGCTCGAGGTTGGAGGTGTGGCGCATGTACGTGACGACGTAGAACGTGCAGAGCACCATCTGGTTGCTCGCCTTCATGCGCCACGAGTTCGCGAGGTAGAACGGCAATTTCTGCAGCGGCAGGATCATGCTCACGCCGGCGATGATGCCGAAGATGAGGATGAAGGTCGACCCCGCCTCCGCCGGGTTCTCCGCGCCGTTCGCCGAGGCGACGAGCATGGGGAAGACGAAGCCGAAGAGCGTGACCGCCGCGATGAAGGCGATCGGCGCGAGCATGGAGAACGACGTGACGCCCTCGGGCGTCGTGTCGAGATGGCAGACGCGCAGCGCCTCCTCCAATTTCAGGCGCTGCTTCGGGTCGGGGCTGACGTTGAAGAGCCGCGCGCTGATGTTGGACCACCGCTCGTACCAGCTCATCGGCCGAGGGAGGTACTGCTCCTTGAAGTCCTTGTACTGCTGCGTCGAGAGGTTGGGGTCGTCCCCGCCGCGCTGCGGCGCGAGGTTCTGGTTGATGCGCGCCATGTACTTGCGCGTCAAGTCGTCCATCTCAGGCATGCTCACCTCTCCCTCTATCTCTCTTATCTTCTCTCGTTCTGTTGTTATACGGAATCGCTATACGGGATGAAATTCAGTTATGCGAAATATCATTTTCGGAATGTTGCGTGCTGTTCATTATCTTGTTGTGCGCAATATCACGACCGCCGCGCCTTCGCGGCCCTCGGCAATCTCCCCTCGCGCGCCTGCGACATCCGGCGCACCTCGCGGCGCTTCAGCGTCTCGCGCTCGAGCCACTCGCGCCACTCGAAGTAGATCGCCTCGGTGTCGAGATTCCCGTCGCGCTCCTTGACGCGCTCGCTCGTCTGGTGGAAGATGTCGTTGCAGAGGATGACGAACGGCGCCTCGAGCATGTCGAGGTCGCCCTCGGCCTGCGCGACGCGCGCGAGCTCGGTCTTGCACTGCGCGCGCAGGTTGATGTTGTCCCAGACCGCCTCCCAGTCCCCCACCCAGTCCTTCACGCTCGAGGCGATCGCCTTGAGGATGTCCGAGTCGCCGGAGAGGAGCGCGTCCGTCGGCTCGAGCTCGTCGGTCGTGGCGTTGTACTTCATCAGGTCCACGAAGCCGTTCTCGCGCACAGGGTCGTCCTCCCACTCCTTGCGCACCTCGGTGATCTGCGTGACGCGGCGGTACTTGTGCAGGCCGTCCGCGGACTTCACCGGGTTGGCCACGACGATGATGTCGGTCGCCTTGAAGCTCGTCCTCGGCACGCCGAGGTCGTTCACGACGCGGTCGAAGACGCCGTACGGCGAGTCGCCGTGGATAGTGCCCGCGACCACGTTCGCGAGCGCGCCGACGCGCATCGCCTCGTAGAGCGCGCGCGCCTCGGTGCTGCGCACTTCGCCGATGATGAGCGCGGAGTCCCCCATGCGCAGCGTGGTGCGGATGCCCTCGTCCGCGGGCACCTCGGCGCTGCCCTTCGAGAGGGCGCTCGCCACCTTCATCGACTGGATGTTGTAGCCGAGGTGGCGCAGGTCGTCGGTGGGCAGCTCGAGTGTGTCCTCGATAGTGATGATGCGGTAGCGCCGCATGATCTCCACCATGAGGCTCGAGAGCAGGCTCGTCTTGCCAGCGCTGCGCGTGCCCGCGATGAGCAGCGAGCGGTTGCCGTCGATGATGAACGAGAGCAGCCCCGCGGCGAGCGGGTTGATCATGCGGCGGTTGATGAAGAGCGGCAATGTCCACGGCTTGTCGCGGTGGCGCCGGAACGCGTAGGCGAGGCCGGTCGGGTTGAGCGGAGGCGCGATGACGCCGACCCTCGCGTTCGCGATGTCGGGGATGGCGATCTCGGTGTCGAGCACCGGGTCGGCCTCGTCGAGCGGACGGCCGCTCGCGATGCGCAGCTTGGAGGCCCACGACTCGCCGTCGGCGATGCTCGGGTAGATGTTGGTCTTGCACTCGCCGAACTCCTCGTGCACGATGTGGATCGGCACCTGGCCCAGCGGCGAGTTCACCGTGACGTCCTGCACCTTCTCGTCGGCGAGGAGCACCTCGATGAGGCCGAACCCGACGGTGTAGCGGATGAGGACGCCGGTCAGCTCGCGCATCTCCTCCTCGCTCAGGCGCATCTGCCGCATCGAGGCGAGCTCCTCGAGGAGGTCGCGCCCGACGTTCGTGAAGACCTCGCGCATGCGCTGCGGGTTCACGAACTCCTTGCGGTCCGGCTTGTGCTCGGCGAGGATCGCGCGTGCCTGGTCGAGGATCTCGTACTTCGCCTCGTCGAGCTTGAACTCGGGCGGCGTCACGTGGTACAGGTACCGGATGTCGTTGTCCAGGCCGAAGATGATGACCTCCGCCTGGCCCACGTTGTAGCTCGCGATCTCGGTCGCGCCGCGGGGGAAGCTCGCCATGAGCTTCGTGAACATGAAATCCGGCTTGATGTTCGCGGAGAAGATGCGCGTGTAGACGTCGCGCGTCCCGACCTCGAGCCCCGCGAGGCTCGGCTCGAGCTGCTGGATGAGCTGCGTCTTCTCGACGACTTCGGCGATGTTCTCGAGGAGCGTGATGTACTTGTACTGCGCGCGGCGGTCCTGCGCGTCCGAGAGCTTCTCGAGCGCCATGCGCTCGCGCCGCACCGCGCGCTTGAGCAGGACGAAGGCGCCGGCGGGGTCCTTCTTGAGCCGGTTGTAGATGATGTCGTGCAGCTCTGTGTACGCCCTGCCGGAGTCGATGATCGGGCTGCCGAGCGACGCGAGCCGTGCGATGCTGAACTCGTCGCTGCGCTTGACCAGGCGGCGGTAGACGCCGGCTATCTCCGCGAGGAGGCGGACCTGCGGGTACTCGTACTCATAATCGCGCTGCTGCGAGAAGACGATCTTCGTGCCGCCGGGGTTCTCGATGAGCAGGTCGACCGCCTTGCCCATGAAGAGCTCCTCGTCCTCGATGCTCGGCACGACAGGGATGCCGCCAGCGTCCACGCGGATGATGGTCTCCTCACCCTCACGGATCACTTCGCTTGCGAGAACATTCTTTCCCATGACCACCTCTTTCCCCTCGCCTTTTTCTCCCCTGTTGGGCGCGATTGTCGTCGGAGCGCCCGTTCTCGAACCCCGAGGCAAAGTATTTAAATGTTGCCCTGAAGAGTCCGTAGCGATAAGCGCCCCGCGATGGCGCATCTGGAGAAGGCATAGAGAGGTGGGGTTTTCCGCATGGATGAGCAGCTCTTTCCGCAGCAGCCGGTGCCGCCGCCTGCGAGAGCGCCGCCGCCAGCGATAGCGCCGATGGCCGGCCAGATCACCGCGCTCGCCACCCGCCTCAAGTTGATCGAGGAGCGCTACGCCAACCTCGGCAAGCGCAACCAGCTCACCGAGGGCGGCCTTCTCGCGTTCGAGCGCGACGCCAAGACCGAGCTGCGCGTGCTCACGCAGCAGCTCATGGAGATGCGCAAGCGCATCAACGAGATCAACAGCAAACTCGACGCCATCAGCGGCGAGCTGGGCAGCGTCGTGCGCAAGCACGAGTTCACCGTCCTGGAGAAGTACATGGACCTATGGCAGCCGATGTCGTTCATCTCGCGGGATGAGGCGCGGCGCATGCTGCTCGATGCCGACGCGGAGCGGACGAGCGCTGAGCGCGGCGCGCAGATAGAGCAGACAACGACCGATACTGCTACAATGCCGCCGGCAACGCCGCCGCCAGCAACCGCGACCCCTAAGTCTGGCGCGCGCAGCGACCGGGGTGGTGCCTGATGCCCGAGTTCGGCATGAACAGCGCGTACTCGGCCAGCGACATCCCCATGGCGAGGATCCAGGAGATGAAGTCGCAGGGGCTCTCGAACAACCAGATCATCCAGGCGCTCCAGCGCCAGGGCTTCTCGAGTACGCAGATCTTCGACGCGCTCTCGCAGACATCGGTCCAGCCGGGCGCGATGCCGCCCTCCGGACCCTCTCCGGGAATGTCTTATGGGATGCCGACGCAGGCTTTAAATAGTCCTGCTGCGGGAGCACGGCGTATGGAACCGCCCCCAATGATGATGCCGCAGCGCTCCAGCTTCGACTCCGGCAGCGACACCGAGGAGATGATAGAGGCCATCATCGATGAGAAATGGAACGACATGGTGGCCGACATCAACAAGGTCATCTCGTGGAAGGAGGCGACCGAGGCGCGCATCACCAAGATCGAGCAGCAGATGAACGACCTCAAGGACCAGTTCGACAAGCTCCACCAGGCGATCGTTGGCAAGGTCGGCGAGTACGACCAGCACGTGCTCGAGATCGGCGCGGACGTCAAGGCGATGGAGAAGGTCTTCTCGAAAGTATTGCCGGTCTTCACGGACAACGTCGCGGAGCTCTCGCGCATCGCCGACACGATGAAGCGCGGCAACGGGCAGTCCGTTAAGCGATAGACAGGCACTCTACTCATATAGTCGATAGTTCTATAGTCAAGGGACGCAGTCACTTCGTTCCTGCGCCGCTCACCTTCGTTCGCCGGCGCCTTGGAGTACATCCAGAAATCGGTCCGATTCATGCAGGACCGATTTCGTAAAGCAACGGAACGTAGTGAGTTAGATGCTCCGCGTCCTGATAGTATCAAGGTAACAGTATTCTCAGAATCCGGCGTTCAGTTCGAGCTCAAGAAGTAGATCGCGAGCGCCGACAGGATCATCGTGATCAGGAGCCCCAGGACCTTGGGGTGGATGAGCGTGTTCATGAAGTTCGTCTGGAAGTTCGACGTCGCGGTGCTCCCTGGCTGGCCCGCCTGCGGCACGCCGGTCGTCGTCCCCGGCCCCACGGTCCCCGGCGTCGTGCCGGGGCCGATGACGTTCCCGCCGTCACCCGTCGTTGTCGTCGTGGCCGGCGCCTGCTCGTTGAGGAACGACTGGCCGAGGCTGAACGCCAGCCCGACCACGCCGATGATGACCGCGACGATGATGATCCACGTGTAGACGCGGCTCTGCCTGATGATGTCCGGGAAGTCCTTCTCGCTCGAGAGCCCGAAGAGCGTCACGAGGAAGAGGAGGAAGAAGAGGAAGAGGGCGAACGCGATGTACCACGGCGAGATGAACTCGACGAAGGTGCGCACCGGCGGCACGATGGCGACGAAGAGCGCCACCATGAGCGCGATGATCGCGTACGTCCCGCGGTTGCTGTCGCCGAACGGCTTCTTCCACGACAGGACGCCCCAGACGAAGGCGTAGACCAGCATGAAGGTGAAGAAACCGCTGAATATGCTCAGGAGCCCCGCGTCTAGGATGCTTGCCATGGCGTTGTTATCTCCGTTCTTCCCTCACTTCTCGTTCGGGTCCTTCAGCATCTTGTTCAGCTGGCCGGCCAAGGTCCTGTCGAACTCCTTCGCCTTGGTGTCGTCCTTGGTGATGAACCAGATGATGATCGCGAACACGAGCACCACGATGATGAGCGCCATCAGGTCAGGGTTGTTGAGCATGGAGAGCCAGACGGGCATGTCCCAGAAGTTCGCCGCGCTCCCGAAGATGAAGGCCACGACTGCGAACGCGGCGAGCGCGATCCAGCCGGAGAGCGACGTGCCCCCGATCTCGAAGCGCTTGCCGAACACGCCGATGATGAGCAGCGCCATCACGACGGCGACCACCACGATGCTCACGTTGGGGAGCGAGTGGTTGATGATCAGCACGATGTCGCGGTCGGGCGGGTAGTAGCCGAGCACGTGCGGGAAGATGACCGCGAGACCCATCACGAGGGCGATCACCACGTCGAACTGCTTGTTCTTCGCGGGGTCGGGGCCGAAGAGCTTGATCTTGTGCAGGACCGCGTAGATGATCGTGAAGACCAGGACGAACGGTAGGATGACGTCGAAGACGCCGAGGTATTCGAGTTGCGCAAACGTGTCTTGTATTGCCATGCATTACCACCCTGGAGTATTGTTATGATCGTGCTGTAGTATGGATGAGTTATGATGATTTCGGTTTTTCCTCCTTGCCCGGTGTCTTCGTCACGAAGGCGATGAAGCCGACGACGATGCCGAAGAGGAAGATCGTGCCCATGAGCGAGCTGTCCCAGTACTGCGTGACGTAACTCCACGCCGGTTGCAGCCAGCCCACCCCGTCAGTGAAGATGAGGATGACCGCGATGAAGACGACCCACATCAGCCACTTGCCGCCGAAATCCTTGAGATTGAACCCCTCATCGCCCTGCTGGCTGTGGAAGCTCGCCACGAGGATCATGAACATGACGAGGATGACGAGGACGAGCGCCACGCGCGCCACGAAGGTGTTGATGAGCGCGACCAGCTGGGCGCTCGCGACCACGAAGAAGCTCGTGACGAACGCGACCATCGCGTTGAGGTTCTTGCGGCTGTAGACCTTCCCGTCGCTCCCCTTCTCGGTACCGAAGATCTTGGACTTCTCCAGGACCCCGAAGACGAGCGTGAAGACGAGCAGGAACGGCAGGACGACATCGAAGAGACCGACCTGGTCGAAGAACGCCAGCGAGTCCCGGAATACGCTCATACCGACGAATCCAAGAGGAGAGGGTATTTAAAGGTTGCGGGAGGGTCTTGAGGAGACGGCCCCAAGCAATCGCCCTCTATACGGGATGCCTCCAGGGATATCGCAGGTCCGGGCTGTCGCATAGTTCTTGAAGAGGGCGCCGATCTACGGATACCTTTTTAAGCAACCACGTCCGCCTCCCGGCACAGAGCGGGGTGAATCCAATGGTCTGGTACCTGTATGCCATCATTCTTGTCGTGCTCTACATCCTAGGGAGCCTGCGCGTCATCAAGCAGTACGAGGGCGGCGTGGTCTTCACGCTGGGGCGCTACACCGGCACGCGCACGGCAGGACTGCGCCTGGTCTTCCCCATCTTCCAGATCATGGAGCGCGTGGACCTGCGCATCAGGACCATCGACATCCCGAAGCAGCAGATGATGACCGAGGACAACGTGCCGGTCACGATCAACGGCGTCATCTACTTCAAGGTGACCGAGCCGAACACCGCGGTCATCAAGGTCCAGGACTACGAGTACGCGATCACCCAGTACGCGGAGACCGCGCTCCGTGACGTCATCGGCGGCATGCCGCTCGACAGCGTGCTCGCGAAGCGCGAGACCATCGGCGAGAAGATCGGCGACATCGTGCGCAAGGAGACCAAGGGATGGGGCCTCTCTGTGGACCACATCAAGCTCCAAGACGTCGAGGTGCCGGATGACCTCAAGCGCATCATGAGCCGCCAGGCGGGCGCGGAGCGCGAGAAGCGCGCGACCATCATCAAGGCGGACGGCGACCGCCTCGCGGCGGCGAGCCTCGCGAAGGCGGCCGAGGTCATGGGCAAGCAGAAGGGCGCGATGCAATTGCGCACATTGCAGACCATTGATGGCCTCGGCCCGACGCCGAGCAACACCGTCATCCTCGTGCCCGTCGAGCTCGCGGAAGTCCTCGGTTCGATAGTGAAGAAGTGATAGGCATCCTCTTTTTTCTATCATATTTTTTTCTTTAGCAGATACATCGCTCTTTAGTTCGAAGGTGGACGCCTTGGCGTTTTTGCGGAGACCGAGGTGCTGGAGGCCTCGGTCGACGTCTATGCCTGCAGGTGCAGGTAGATGCGCCGCGTCCACAAAACTTTGTTGGAGGCGTTCTCTTCCAGGAAATCATTATAATTCTCGTCGGATTCCTGAAGAACATGGGAGGGAACGGGGATACGGACGTGGACATCCCGGCGCTGGAGACGAAGGTCCACGCGCTCTGCAGCGAGATTGGGATATCGGAGAGCGCGCAGCAGGCGTGCCGGACGCATCTCGGCGATATCAAGGCTTTCGATGCGAGCGTCTACGCCCACAGCCTTCGCGTGGGCATCTACGCGTGCGAGCTCGCGAAGCAGGAGGGCAGGCCCACCGGTACGGTGCGCCTCTCGATGCTCATCGGCCTCCTGCATGACCGCGGCAAGGCCGCGTTCGACAAGGACCTCTTCTCCGGGAGGGCGATAACGCCCGAGGAGTACGAGGCGCTGAAGGAGCATCCGGCCATCAGCACGGCGATGCTCAGCGAGGAGCTCATGCTCACCGCCATCGGCTCGGGTATGCACCACCAGAGGCCCAACGGCGACGGCTACGGCCTCGACATCGAGGACCTGCCGTTCGAGACGTCGCACCACGTGAAGATGATGCTCGAGTACGCGGCGACGCTCGTCGGCATGTGCGACTGGATGGACGCGCTCTTCACGCGCGGCGGCATCCGGATGTCCGGCACGGCCTTCGACAGGGAGGACAGGGAGCAGGTGGCGCAGGCGCTCAGCACCGAGTACTATGGGCGCCCGACGCATCCGCTCGTCCACGACCGCGTCGCCTGGCTCTACAGGTACAGGATAGGCGCGCCGTCCCAAGATTTTTAAACCCGGAACCGTTCTCTGCGCAGCATGAAGAGCGTGAAAAAGAGCATTCTGGATGAGAGGGAGTTCCTGCAGCTGCGCCGCGAGCTCTCCGCCTACGACGCCGCGCGCGACACGATCATCAAGGAGAGCCGCGACATCATGAAGCTCTCGAAGGCGGCGATCTACTCGTTGCACCGCGGCGAGAGGGCCGCGGCGAAGCAACAGCTCGTCCAGGCGGAGCGCATCATCGCGAAGCTCCTCAAGGAGGTGCAGCGCGACGCGCACCTGCGGGACGGGTCGTTCTCCAGCAGCCTCGAGGAGTACACCGAGGCGAAGGCGTTCCACCGCTTCCTCGAGGATGGCACGCTCATCTCGAGGAAGGAGCTCAAGGTGGTCGACACCGAGGAGTACATCCTGGGGCTCTGCGACCTCACCGGCGAGCTCGTGCGCCACGCGGTGTTATGCGCAACGCGGCGCGACCGCAAGAGCGTGCAGCGTGTGCGCGACGTTATCGACGCGGTCCACGGCCAGCTCCTGCAGTTCGACCTGCGCAACTCCGAGCTGCGCAAGAAGTACGACTCCATCAAGTACAACCTCCAGAAGGTCGAGAACACGCTCTACGACCTGACGCTCAACCGCCGGGGCGC
>Ga0315275_10000011_pt1 | contig 163334 bp, 181 predicted proteins | sample YL17G03_0_MG_FD_205557 | JGI IMG/M metagenome (GOLD analysis project Ga0315275, IMG submission 205557) | Sediment microbial communities from Yellowstone Lake, YNP, Wyoming, USA - YL17G03_0 | ecosystem: Environmental > Aquatic > Freshwater > Lake > Sediment | place: USA: Wyoming | collected... | reverse complement strand
GAAATCTTTAGGATCTAACTTTTTAAACAAAGGTTGCGGTCTATCTATCGATGCTCCAACTTTTAGATCTTCTAGAGCCATCTCCCAATTACCAGAATGAACTGAATCTTTATGACCAAGAATCTTCCAGACTTGATCTGATGAATATGGTAGATATGGTGCCGTAAAAACAGCCAATGCCTTTACGATCTTCAAACAAATGTGAATTGTTGTACCACAGGCATCTTTATCGTTTTTTACAAGAATCCATGGTTGTTTCTGGTCAAAATAGAAGTTTCCAAACTGCGCTAGATTCATAGCTGCTCTGAGTCCCGCTTTGAAGCTACATTTCTCAATTGAAGAGGCAACTTCCTTGGATGCTTCTTTAATCTTTTCAAGAGCTTTTTTGTCTAATTCATCGAGTTTTCCCATTTTAGGTATTTCGCCGAAGTTTTTGTTAGCAAAGGTAACCACTCTATGAACAAAGTTGCCATATGTTCCAACGAGCTCGTCATTATTTTTCGCTACAAAATCATCCCACATCCAGTCGGTGTCTCTGTTCTCAGGCATGTTGATTGACAGATAATAACGCACAGCGTCGACATCGAGTTTCTTCAAAACGTCTGGAACCCAAATAGCCGTTCCTCTGCTTTTAGAGAATTGCTCTCCTTTAAGACGCAGGTATTCATTTGCTGGGATGTCATAAGGTAGATTCAGTGTTTTATCGTAGCCCATTAGAATGGAGGGCCAAATCAAGGTGTGGAATGGGATGTTGTCTTTCGCAAGGAAATAGTAATGTTTCACTTTTTTATCGTGCCACCACTCTTTCCATTTGTCAGGTTTACCTTTTTTCTGTGACCATTCCTTGCTTGCCGAGAGATAACCAATGACTGCGTCAAACCAAACGTAGATTCTCTTATCCTCAAAACCATCAACTGGAACCTTTATGCCCCATTCAATATCTCTGGTTATTGCCCTGTCTTTTAATCCGCCTTTTAACCAGTTCTGTGTGAAATTTAAGACACTTGGTTTCCAATACTTCTTATCTTTAATCCATTCGAGTAATTTGGGTTCAAACTTACTCAGTGCAAAAAACAAGTGTTCGCTAGTTCTTATTTCAGGAGTATTGCCACAAATTTTACATTTAACATTTTTTAAATCCTGAGGATCGAGTAATTTTCCACATTCATCACATTGGTCGCCTCTAGCTGTCTCGTAACCACAGTTAGGACATTTTCCTTCTATATACCTGTCAGGAAGAAAACGATTACAGTTATTACAATAAAATGCCTCAATGATTTTCTTGTAGATGTCTTTATTCTTATATAAAGTTAAGAAGATTTCCTGCACAACTTTTTTGTGATTTTCAGTTGTAGTTCTAGTGAAAAGATCAAAAGAAATTCCCATCTGTTTCATGTTTTCTGTGTGTTCTTTGTTATATTTATCTACAATTGCTTGAGGTGTTGTCTTTTGGTTCTCTGCAGTTATTGTTATAGGCGTTCCGTGTTCATCACTACCAGAAACCATCAGTACGTCTTTGCCTGTCATCCTATTGTATCTAGCAAATATATCTGAGGGCAAATAACAGCCTGCTATGTGGCCAAGATGTAACGAGCCATTTGCATAGGGCCAAGCCACCCCAATGTAAATTTTCTCCTTCATAAGATACTCTCTAAGCAGAATAAAGGCATAACATTTAAATATGGCGCAAGACTAATATATAAGTGCACATTGAAAAATATGTGATGAAAAATAGCACCGTAAAGGTGCATTAATCAATTAGATTAATTCGTATTCAACCGCTTAACTTAATATCAAATGCATGTTAATAAGCAAAGTCGTGGAATTCCCACCTTATGTTTGCTAAAGAGCGGACAAAGGTGCTATTTTTCAAAAAGATAACAAGGTGATATGAATGGTAATAGATCCAGCAACAACGAAATATTTGATTAAAGCTCATATTAAGGCTGATGGTATAATCGAGAAGTCAGACGTAGTCGGTGCAATATTCGGTCAAACTGAAGGTTTACTTGGTGATGAACTAGATCTAAGAGAATTGCAAAGATCTGCAAGAGTCGGAAGAATTGAAGTCGAATTGGACTCAAAAAATGGTAAGAGTCAAGGGGAAATAACCCTTCCAACATCCTTGGATAAAGTAGAAACAGTAATACTTGCAGCTGCTTTCGAAAGTATTGACCGGGTTGGTCCCTGCAAAGCAACTATAGTGACTGATCGTGTAGAAGATGTAAGAGTTGTTAGAAGGAAAAAAGTTATAGAACGGGCTAAGGAAATTCTCAACAAGGTCATCGAGGAAGGTAAGGTTGAGGGTGAAAGCATTACAGATAATGTTAGACAGTCTGTTCAGGTTGAGGAAATCACCCACTTTGGTCCAGACCATTGCCCGGCAGGACCTAACGTCGACAAAAGTGATGCAATAATCATAGTAGAAGGCAGAAGAGATGTACTTAACCTTCTAAAATATGGTATTAAGAATGTTATTGCCGTAGGTGGTACGAACGTACCAAAGACTGTGACAGATTTAACAAAGGAGAGGATCACGACTGCTTTTGTTGATGGTGATCGAGGTGGAGAATTAATTCTGAAAGAACTGTTACAAACCGCAGATATTGATTTCGTTGCACGTGCCCCTCAAACACGTGAGGTGGAAGAACTCCCTCAAAAACTAATTATGAAAGCTTTGAAAAACAAGATCCCTGCTGAACAGTATGCTGAGATGTACGATATCAAAATAGAAAAGAGGAACAAAGGAGTCGAGATGTCTGACGAGGAATTAGAATTATTTGAAAGGTCTTCAAAGAGAGAAAAATTTGAGGAAAAATTTGAGGAAAAACCGGAAGAAACCAGGAAGCCGAAAGAAGAAGAAAAAGAAAAAATTGTTACTGAGAAACAAAAGGGTTATGGAAAGATACTCGACGAAATTTCCGGTTCTTTAAAAGCAGTACTATTTGATAAGAACGACAAAGAAATCAAAAAGATACCAGTTAGAGAGCTAACAGATTCATTGAAAAAGAGCGACAACATCTCCACGGTTATTTTTGATGGTATCATAACACAACGACTGTTGGATATTGCAAATAGTAAGAATGTAAAAGAAATAATTGGCATAAAACTTGGCAACGTCGTGAAAATGCCAACCTCGGTTAGGGTGTTAACTAGAAAGGATCTCGAGTGATCCTTTTTTTATTTTTCTTTTTTAATTTAAATTTTTTAGGTCCGTATCACTTTCTAATATTTAAATTTTCAATCGAAAATCATAAAAAGCCTAATCATTATGTACTCGCGTATCATTTTAAATTTGAGGGAAGGCGAATATGCAGAAAGATGAGCTGATTCAACTTCATATGTTTCTGTTACAACTTAAAACCCACCTGGAGGATATGGTAGAAAATAACGGTGGGTCTGAATTTATATCTTATGTTAAACTAGATGTTACACCGTATCAAGTCTACAAATCCAAAAGAGAACATAAATTAGCCGTCTTCACTCTCAGCAAGGGGATTGCTGATTTAATGTCGCATAATAAATGCCCTGGTTTGGAGAAGGTTTCTGGCAGACTTGAGCAAATGTCAGAACGCTTCATGACTGAGAAAGAAAAACAGATCGTAAAATCCTAAATTTGTTTTGACATGGTGTACGCGGTTTTTCCATTTTGATAAAATTTGCTTACTTTTGCTTTAATTATAAAGCCGTGTTTTTTGTAAAAATCAATTGCTTTTTTGTTGTCTACCCTTACTTCCAATTCTACATTTTTTATATTTTTCCTTGTCGTCTCTTTCAAAAATCTAATTAAAAGTTCTGATCCAATACCTTGTTTTCTATGTTGTTTTGATACTGAAAGCATGAGCACTTTTGCGTTTTCCGTTGTGATTCTAACACCTATCAAGAATCCTACTACCTTGTGTGCTTTTTCAGCTACAATGAATCCCTCTGGAAATGTTTCGTAGAAATAGTTGAATAGACTTGGGCTGTATCTTTCTGGCAATGTATCTGATGCTATCTTGATTACGGAAAACATATCTGTTGGCTCAAATTCTCTTATCGTGAACACAACTCTATATAAAAGTTACAAGGTTAAATTGTTTCCGTTATGCTAGGAAACATTTATAAATCATTAATAAATTTGTATAAATAATTAATATGGCGGAGGAAGCAATTTTCGTTGATGCAGATAGTACCTTGTTGCTTAAGAAAGCGGTAGCAAAAAATCTGTATTCAAAGAAAGTTGATCAATTAAAAATTTCCGAGATTTTAGAGATTTCTCAGCCAATGGTAAGTAACTATTGCAGTTCAAATGATAAAATCCCAAAAAATATTTTGGATTTAGCAGAAAAAATTTCCAACAAAATTATTACTGGTAAATCAGCAGTGTTTCATACGTGTGTTTCTTTTGATAATGAAACATTTGAAGGCAATTTCTATGTTGCCCGAAAAAACGAGATAATAAGTGATGAGAGCAACTACGTGGTTGATAATTTAACAGAAGCCTTCCTTTTGCTTAAAGACAGAGATATCGGTGGATTGGTACCCGAGGTTAAGATAAACATCGCTATGTCAAAAGGTAAAGCGGATAGTAACGAAGACGTCGCTGCTTTTCTTAACGGTTTGATTATTGCAGACGACAAAGTAACAGGTACCAATGGTATAAGATTCGGTAAAAGCAAGCATCTCTCTTTCTTGCTTCTCTATTTGAAGAGATATCTCAATGTTAATGCTATCATGAACATTGCATACATAAAAGATATAGACAAAACTAGTTTTAATTACGGTTATTTATCCAAAGATTTTAAACTCAAAAATAACGAAAAAAATGTTGATATTCTATTGCATAAAGGCGATTTTGGAATTGAACCATGTGCATATGTTCTAGGTGCAGATGCAGTGGATGTAGCAGAAAAAGTTATTAAATTAAGTGAGGAGATATTATGAAACTTCAGGATGAAAAGATCACAAAAGCAATAGTTGAGAAATATTTTAAAAAGTTTATAGATAGTTTAAATCAAGATGTAATAATCGCTGGTGCAGGACCTGCTGGACTAACAACAGCTTACTACCTATCCAAAAATGGTTTTAAGGTTTCTGTTTTTGAAAGAAAACTATCGATCGGAGGTGGAATGTGGGGTGGTGGGATGATGTTCAATGAAATTGTTGTTAGCAATGACGGCAAGAAAATTCTAGACGAATTTAATGTTGGTTATGAAAAATATGATGAAGGTTACTATACCGCTGATTCAATTGAGTGTATAACAACCATATGCTCAAAGGCAATGAAAGCTGGTGCTAAGATTTTCAACGGTATTTCAGTTGAAGATGTTATGGTTGATGAAAATGGTGTATGCGGGGTTGTAATTAACTGGAGTTCTGTGGATATTGCTAATCTTCATGTTGATCCTTTATCTGTGAGATCAAGATTTGTTGTTGAAGCAACAGGTCATCCATTAGAAATTTTACATATTCTAGAAAAAAAGGTAGACGGCAAGTTATTTACGAAAACAGGTAAAATCATGGGCGAGAAATCCATGAATGCAGAAATAGGTGAAAAAACTGTTGTAGAAAATACAAAAGAGATCTATCCAAATGTTTATGTTGTTGGAATGGCAGCTAATGCGGCTTTTGGCAGCAATAGGATGGGACCGATTTTCGGCGGGATGCTAATTTCTGGTAAGAAACTTGCTGATATTCTTACTAAAAAGCTAGAGAAGGAAATATATGTTTGAGAAAATTCTTGAAAAAGTAAGAAAAGAAAAACCATTGATTCATCATATAACAAACTGGGTTACCATATATGATTGTGCAAATATCACTCGGGCTTTTGGTGCATTGCCTGTTATGGCACACGCAAAAGAAGAAAGTGGAGATATGGCTAAAATTGCATCTGCTTTGGTGCTTAATATAGGAACTTTAACTCCTGATTTGATCGAGTCAATGATTGTTGCTGGGAAAAGTGCTAATGAAAAAGGCATTCCAGTTGTACTAGATGCAGTAGGAGCAGGAGCAACGAAGCTAAGAGATGATAAATCTTTTGAATTACTTGATAAAATTAAGGTAAACATCATAAAAGGAAATTCTTCAGAAATTGCTAGACTGGCTGGAGAGGCGGTTGTAACTAAAGGGGTTGAATCAACTGAAGTCAAAGCTAATTTGGTTGAAGTGGCTAAAAAACTAGCAAATGAGCGAAAAGCTACAGTTGTGATAACTGGAAAGGAAGACATTGTTACAGATGGAAAGAGAGTTTATCTTGTCAAAAATGGGCATAAGATGATGGGCAATATTGTGGGTACAGGTTGCATGGCTGCTTCCGTTATTGGAAGCTTTGCAGGTGTAGAAAAGGATTATACTTTAGCTTCTGCGGCTGCTTTATCTTGTTTTGGAATAGTAGGTGAATTAGCTGCTATGAAATCGAGCGGACCCGGAAGTTTCAAAGAAAGATTTTATGACGAGGCGTTTAACCTTAATTCTAAAATTGTCAAAGAGATGATCAAAGTTGAAGAAATTAAATGATATTGGATACTATCTTGTCACGGATTCAAAACTTAGTAAAAAAGGAACATCATCCGATGTCGAGAATGCCTTAAAGGCAGGATGTAAAATAGTTCAGTACAGGGAGAAAAACAAAAGCACCAGAGATATGATTGAAGAGGCAAAAAAGATAAAGAAAAAGTGTGAGGGACGAGCGATTTTTCTTGTGAATGATAGAATTGATGTTGCCTTAGCCGTTGATTCGGATGGCGTCCATATCGGTCAGGATGATATACCATTTGAAATCGCAAGAGAAATTCTTGGAAATGAAAAAATAATTGGATTGACTGTTCATAATTTAGAAGAAGCTGTTGAAGCCGAGAAAATTGGGGCTGATTATATTGGACTAAGTCCCATTTTTCAAACAGATACAAAAAAAGATGCAGGTGCGGCTTGTGGTATAGCAACGATAAAAAGTGTAAGAAAAAGTGTAAATTTACCGATAGTTGCAATTGGCGGAATAAATAAAGAAAATATTAGTCAGGTAATAAAAGCCGGAGCTGATGCTGCCGTTGCAATATCAGCTGTTGTATGTTCTAATGATGTATACAACGAAGTGAGTGATTTTAATAGGATAATAAAGGAGAATAAATCAAAATGACACAGTTAGAGATGGCAAGAAACAATGAAACTTCCAAAGAGATGGAGCTTGTAGCAGAAAAAGGAAATATCGATATTAAAAATTTAATAAAAAAAATCAAAGAAGGTAAAATTGTTATTCCTGCTTCAAAACTTCATAAGAATCTAAGTCCTATTGGTATTGGCGAAGGTTTGAGCGTTAAAATTAATGCTAATATTGGCTCTTCTCCAGACAAAGCTGATCTGAACTATGAACTTGAAAAGTTGAGGGTTTGTGTTGAGGAAAAGGCTGATACTGTAATGGATCTAAGCACAGGCGGAGACATTGATAAGATTAGACGAGAAATAATAAAGAATAGCAAAATTCCAGTTGGCACAGTACCAATATATCAGGCAGCTTGCAGTGTAGATGATGTTGTTGAGCTTGATGATAAAGATTTTATCGATGGTATTAGAAAGCATATCGAAGACGGCGTAGATTTCATTACCATTCATGCAGGGCTTTTGAGTAGCTCTGTTCCTTTAATCAAAAAGAGACTCATGGGCGTTGTAAGCAGAGGTGGAGCACAAGTACTTAGATGGATGGTGCATCATAAAAGTGAAAATCCCCTCTACGATAATTTTGATGAAATCTTAAAGATGGCAAAAAAACATGATGTGACTTTGAGTTTGGGCGATGGTTTACGTCCCGGTTGTTTAAAGGATGCAACTGATCAAGCCCAAATTGCTGAACTAAAGGTTTTAGGTGATTTAACTTTAAGAGCGTGGGAAGAAGGTGTTCAGGTTATGATCGAGGGTCCTGGTCATATTCCACTGAACGAAATTGAAAAAAACATCAAATTGGAAAAAGAAATTTGTCACGGTGCACCGTTCTACGTTCTTGGACCGCTTGTTACAGATATAGCTCCTGGTTACGATCACATTACTAGCGCCATTGGTGGGTGTCTGGCTGCTTACTATGGAGCAGATTTTCTATGCTATGTTACTCCATCCGAACATTTAGGCTTGCCTAATGTTCAAGAAGTCCGAGAGGGTGTTATTGCCTCCAGAATAGCTGCGCATGCTGCCGATGTTGCCAAGGGTTTGAAGGGAGCCATTGATTGGGATAATGAGATGAGCGAGGCCCGTTCTAACCTGGATTGGCGTAGAATGATTGATCTTTCTATTAATCCAAAGCGTGCGAGGGAGATTCGCGAGAGATGCAAAGATGCTGACGAAGATGTCTGTTCCATGTGTGGAAGATTTTGTTCTGTAAAAACAAGTAAGAGTGCTATAAATGAAAATTAAAGATATTGGTGAATTTGGACTTATAGACAGGATTACAAAGAAACCCAAAAGCAAAAACGTTTTAGTTGGCATTGGGGATGATGCAGCGGTTGTTAAAATAGAAAAAGATTTGCAGGTTTTAACAACAGACTGTCTCGTCGAAGGAGATCATTTTAAAAGAGAATGGTTCACACCAAAACAAATCGGGATGAAGGCAATAGAAATTAATGTTTCTGACGTAGCAGCTATGGGTGGTATACCAAAATATGTTTTGGTTTCACTTTGTTTGCCTCAGGACCTCGAAGTTGATTTTGTTGAGGAAATGTACAAAGGCATGTGGAAAGCCTGCGACAAATACAACATTGAGATAATTGGGGGAAACATGACACATAGTAAACAGATTGTTATTTCAATAACAATAACCGGCGAAGTTGATAAGAAAAATCTTTGTTTGCGTAGTGGTGCAAAACCTGGAGATTTCATTTTTGTATCTGGTCATATAGGACATGGTAGGGCAGGATTGAGAGTTTTTCAGAAAAAATTGAAAGGTTTTGAAGACGTTAGAAAAAAGTATCTTGAGCCAAAAGCCCGACTAAAAACAGCATTAGAAATTGCTCCTTACGTTAATTCGATGATCGATATTTCTGATGGCCTTGCCCCTGAGATTAAACATATTTGTAATGAAAGCAAATGTGGTGCAATAATTTACAAAGAAAAAATACCTGTTAAAGATGCAGTAAGGGAAGTTGCAGGAGCACTTGGCGAAGATGAGTATGATTATGCTTTGTTTGGCGGAGAAGATTTTGAATTAGTATATACTGTGCCCAAAGAACATCTTGGGAAAATCAAAGGTTTTTTAGTCGGGGAAATTACTAGTAATAAAAAAGTTGTTTTATCTTATAAAGGACAACAAAAAACAGTAGTTAAGAAGGGATATGATCATTTTTTTATAGACTCATAGTTTATTTTCAAAACAACTGAAATAAAAATAAAAAAATAGAGAGAATTATTTAGTTTTATTCTTCAGGTGGTCCATATTCTGTGATTATGATTATTCTTCCAAATACGAACCCTGAGAATTCTATCTTTGTTTCAAAACCTTCTAATTTTGCTAGTACGTATCCAGATACTCCACCAAATCTTAGTTTTATAGCTGTTCTTCCAAATGAATTTCCTGTACAGACTGTTTCCATTTCATTCGTCATTATTGATTCTATTGTACCATTTGCGAAATAAGATTTTTTAAGTAAACCTGCTGTTAGGTTTATCTCCCAATATACATTTGAGACATCTAATTCCCCTGTGTTGTTTATATTTGCGCAGATTTTGCCTATGGATATCGTATTGCTGATTGATATTGAAAGATTAACTTCAGGTGGTTCATATGTTATTCTTTCTGCGTCAATAGGAAAATTTAAATCTGTTTTTTCCCAGATGATGTCTCCGGTGGTGTTGATTTCAATGACACGGTTATTGCCTGTGTCTGTTATTAGTGTGTTTCCGTTTTGTAGTCTTTCTGCGTCTGCTGGACTATTTAACCCGGTTTTTTCCCAGACGATATCTCCATCAGTATCGACTTCAATGACACGACTATTGCCTGCGTCTGCTATTAGTGTGTTTCCGTTTTCTAGTCTCTCCGCATCAAACGGGTCAGATAATCCTATTTTTTGCCAGACGATGTCCTCATTGGTGTTGATTTCAATGACGCTATTATTACCCTCTTCTGTTATTAGTGTGTTTCCGTTTTGTAGTCTCTCTGAGTCTACTGGAAGATTTAACCCGGTTTTTTGCCATATGATGTCTCCATCGGTGTTAACTTCAATGACACGATTATTGCCTGTGTCTGTTATTAGTGTGTTTCCGTTTTGTAGTCTTTCTGCGTCTGCTGGACTATTTAACCCGGTTTTTTCCCAGACAATATCTCCATCAGTATCGACTTCAATGACACCATCATAACCGGCGTCTGCTATCAGTGTGTTTCCGTTTTCTAGTCTCTCTGCATCCATCGGGGAAAGCCTATAACTACTCCAGATTACTGTTCCATTTTCATTATATTCATTAACTTCCCAACTATCCAATTCTGTAATTAAAGTCGTATCTCCTTGGCTATAACTTGTCACAGCCTCCGAGTTAAGGTTTTCGGCATCTGTTGTTGCTGTTATCATAGAAGTACTAGCTATCAGCATTATCATAAATACAAGGTAAACTCCTATCTTAGTTTTCATTTTAATTTCTCCTATTAATTTTATTTTAGTAATATTGCTATTAATGTATATATATAAGCTTTATAGTACAATCCTATCGCAAATTAATATTTTTGAGACGAAATCAAGCTTTATATTGGTCTTCATCTTCACAGACACTATTTTTCAAATATAATTTAACTCGATAGGAGAAAATTTAGTTAACTATTAATAGAGTTATTTGATTCAACCTGGTGGAGGAGTTTATTGTGGAATATAAATTGTATAATTATAGATGGACAGTTGTAGCGGCATTTTGGATAGTTATATTTGCATATGGAGCAAACTGGTTTGCATTGTCTCCGATGCTTAAAACATTTGAAAGCGATTTTAGTGTCGAGAGTTGGCAATCACATCTCCTGATCTCCTTGATAGGAATGTTTGTAATATTCTTTGCGTGGCCAGCAGGTTCATTAATAGACAAGAAAGGACCAAAGATTTCTATTACTATAGGTGCGCTTTTTATGGCAATTGGATTCGGCGCACGACCATGGATGCTCAACAGTTTTTCTATGGTGATGTTGAGTAGTGTAATTGCAGGTATAGGTCTCGCGTGGATCCTTGTAGCCTTGGCACCTCAGATGTTTCGATGGTTCCCTCATAAACAGGCAGGTCTACCTGTTGGAATCGCAGCATCAGGGCTATTTATTGGGTTTGGCACAGGATCTCTTTTCATGCCTTACCTTGTTCCTACAACAATAAAAAGTGCCTCTGATATGTTCAACGGATTTCTTGTTTTCGGAATTCTTGCCATCGTTGCATTCTTAATCTGGATTGCAATTGCAAAAGATCACCCTGAGACACCACCAGAAGAGCGAAAAAAAGTAGAAAAGGTGAAATTTGCAGAGGGCATGAAACATGTATTAAGTTCAAAGAACGCTTATGTTTATCCAATTATTGGATTTTTGATTGTTGGAATAACGCTAGTCATATCTGCGTTTCTCCATCAACTTTACCCTGGAAAAGATGGAGGGTATATTGCTGGTCTCTTGCTCTATGGGTGTGCAATTGGTGCATTTTTTGCTCCGTTTGTCATGAAAAAAATTGGGTTGAAAAAGGTGACGCTTTCCGTTGTTATCGGGGCAATCATATTCTGGATTGTCGTGTTTTCCATGAACTACTACTACGATGCAAGCTGGTTGGTTATCGTTCCGATCGCGTTTCTCTTTGGAGTTTGTTTCCAAGCCTCTTGGCCGTTAGCACTTTATAGTCAAGAAACAGAAGAGGGTGTAACAGATGCAAATGTCGGAATAGCAGCAAGTCTATACATCTCAATTAGCAACATTGGAGCAGCGGTACTACCAGTTGTATTCCCGATAATATTCAAAACCGACTTCTCAAATTTCATCGCTATACTTGTAGGGCTAATAATTTGTCTACTCTTATGGGGTGTTGTGAAAAGAAAATAAACCCTTTATCTTTCTATTACTCTCTTTGCTTTTCCTGTACTTCGTGGTATAGCTTTAGGCTGTAGAGCTTTGACTGGAACATTCAAATTCAAAATACGGTAGATGGCAGCCTCAGCCTGTTTTTCAAAGTCATCTAGATGCCCTTCCTTGTATCGTTCTTCAGAAGGCTCTACTTCTACTGATAAAGAGGTTATGTCGCCTTGTTTGGTTTTTACTATTTGATAATTATCGCTTACCCCTGTAACTTGCATCAATGCGGCTTCTATCTGTGATGGAAATACTATTACGCCTTTAACCTTCATCATGTCGTCGCTTCTGCCTTTGATACGTGATTGTATAGGTAACGTTCTTCCGCATTTGCATTTCTCTTCATTTATCGAGGCAAGGTCCCTTGTCCTAAACCGAATGGCAGGAAAAGCCTCTTTCGTAAGCGTCGTAAAAACAAGTTCCCCTTCTTTATCTGACTCAAGTGTTTCCCCTGAAATAGGGTCGATTACTTCTGGTAGAAAATGATCTGCATTGACGTGAAGTTTTTTGTATTCACATTCAGAGACGACACCAGGACCGATGAGTTCCGTTAGACCGTAGTGTTCATGTGCCACTATTCCCCAACGTTTCTCTATATTTCTTCTCATCTCTTCACTCCATGCTTCAGCGCCAAAAAGTCCGAGACGGAGTTTAAAATCTTTAGAAGGATTCAGACCGTTTTCTTCGGCAATCTCGGCAATGTGCAGTGAATAGGATGGAGTACACGCTAGAGCGGTGGTACCAAAATCTCGTAGTACATCGATTTGCCGCTCCGTATTGCCAGAGCTTATGGTAATTACCATGGCACCAATCTTTTGTGCACCTTTTTCAAAACCATGGGCACCTGTAAAAAGGCCATATCCATAGGAATTTTGCATTATGTCTTTTTTACGAAGACCATTTGCCCAAAGTGAGCGAGCCATTACTTCAGCCCAAAGCTCCACATCGTTTTTGGTATACGGTCCAACAACTGGTTTACCAGTTGTACCTGAAGAAGCGTGAACCTCTACGATTTCATCAAGCGCTGTGCATACAAGTCCAAAAGGATAGTATTCACGTAGATCTTGCTTTGTTAGAAAAGGAATTTTTTCAATATCTTTTAAAGTTTTAATATCACTTGGTTTAATCTTAGCATCAGATAACTTATTTTTGTAATACTTGTTTTTCTCGTAAACCCGGTGAACTAGTTCTTTTAAACGCTTTAATTGTAGATCTTTCAGTTTGCTTAAAGGCATGGATTCTATTTTGTTGTCCCATAACTTTTCAGGCATAATGGCCTCCCTTTGCTCCCTGTAATAAAATAAATGGATATAATGTTTATGAAACATTGTAAAGCAATCATTTTAATAATATGTCTGATTCCAAGATATCGTTACATTGGGGGAAACGTATGAATGCTATTGTTATCGGTGCAGGAATGATGGGGCGAGCAATCGTACACGACTTATATGAGCATTCGAAATTCGACAGCATAGCAATTGCAGATAAAGACAAAAAAACACTATACGCAGCAGAGAAATTCCTCAAGGAAAAAGAAATAGATTACTTTACCTTGGACGTAGGAAAAATAGATGATTTGAAAAAAACACTAAAAAACTACGACCTAGCGATATCAGCAGTACCATACAAATTCAACTATATACTAGCAAAAACGGCAGTAGAAACAAAAACACATTTCCTAGATCTTGGAGGTAATAACGACGTCGTAGAAAAAGAAAGGAGTCTATCCAAAAAAGCAAAAACCAGTAAAGTAACAATCATCCCAGATTGCGGACTTGCACCAGGGCTGGTGTCTGTTATCACGCGTGATATTGTAGAACAAATGGATGATGTAGATTATGTAAAACTGAGGGTAGGTGGCTTACCTGTTCATCCAAAACCGCCGCTAAATTATCAAATTGTGTTTTCCCCTTATGGTTTGATAAATGAGTATGTTGAAGATGCGATCGTTCTTGATAATAAAAAGATCATAAAAAAAAGATCCATGACTGAGCTAGAAACAATAGATTTCCCAAAACCATTTGGAGAAATGGAAGCTTTTCTGACCTCGGGTGGTTGTTCTACGTTGCCATACACTTACAGAAACACAATAAAATATCTCGATTACAAAACAATCAGATATCCGGGTCATTGCGAGAAATTTAAAGCAATATTGGATCTTGGTTTTGCTGGAGAAAAAAAGATTAACATAGGCGACCAGAAAGTTACTCCACGTGATTTTCTTGCGTCTCTACTTATAAAAAATCTTCCAACAAGTGGAAAAGATGTAGTACTGCTCAAAGTCCTAAGCAAAGGTAGGAAAAACAGGAAAACAGTGCATATAAACTACACAATGATTGATTACTATGATAAGAAGAATGATATCACTGCAATGATGCGTACAACGGGCTACCCTGCGTCCATTATTGCTCAGATGATACTACAAGGATTGATTAATGAACGTGGCGTTTTTTGCTGTGAGGAGATCATACCATGCAAGCCTTTCTTTGAGGAACTAAAGAAGCGTGATATTATCATTAGGAAGAAGATAGAATGAGTAAAAACATGACCAACGAAAAAGAATTCTTAGATGCAAAAGAAATAGCACTTAAAAAACTAGAAAAAGCATGCGATAGAGATGAGGTAGATGAAGATATCCTCCAGGTACTCTCTCTAATTAATAACTCACATAATTACTACACTTCAAGTAGCTGTGCTGGGCGGATTGTGCTACTAGAGATACCTTCAATTGGCAATAAAAAAGAAGCAGTCTTTTTAGGAAAGTGGCACAGAGAAGTGGATTCATACGAGCTTATATCAGCAGCTAAAAAATCAGAAAAAGGGATGATTTGGCTACTGGCCCAAGCTCCGATACTCCACTTAGGAGCAAAAACAACATCTGCTGCCGATGAATTGTTAAAAACTGCTATCTCCTGTGGTTTCAAAGATTCTGGATTAAAATCTTTAGGAAAGAAGATAGTTGTTGAGATTTGTAGTACCGAGCGTCTTGATGCGCCTATTGGAAAAGATGGGGTTCTTTTTTGTAATGATGACCATCTAAAACTAATGGTAAATATCTCAAACGAAGTAATAAGAAAATCATCTGTTAAATTACTTAAATTCGAGGAAAAATTAAAGAAAGATTTAAGTAGTTACAAAACAACCAACTAATCAGGTAAAGATGAAGGGCATAAGATATCAAAGAATACAATTCATCGTTTGGTTGTCAGTCGCAATACTTTCTGCAGTATGGATTATTTTTAATTCTATAACTAATATGAGTTTGATTTCTTTTCCTACTTATCTTTTTGTTTTCGTTTTGGGATGTTTGAGTCTCGTCATGGCCTTACTGTCTATTCGCAAAAGAGTATCAGATGTAAAAACTAAAATAAATGAAACAAAAGAACACGAAGAAAATGTAAAGGATTTTTACCTTTATCAACAGTTACTTAATCCGCCCGATATTAACAATTAATCTAAGAAGATAAATGGGCAAGCCATGCTTCTTTTGGGATTTTGTTGTAGATCTGGTAAGGCTCTCCCTTGATTTTTTGATATGCGGCTTCCTTGATTATTTCGTCATTAAAAGACCAGTAGTATTTTCGTATGTACTTGCTTTTTTCCTTGAATTCCTCTCGTCTAGTCTTGAGTAATCGTTCTCTTTGCAACTCGTAAAATAGTGCTCGGACGTATTTATCTATAGACATATCTTCAATTTCGTTTCGTCCTTTAAAGACTCCTTCAACGGTTTTTGCAAGTGATGATGCGTCCTCTTTTCCCATCTCAAAACGATTCTTTAGAGCCAGTGCTAGTAATCTCTTCATATCTTTGTTCCTCACTAGACTACTTTTTGTCGTTTTCCTTATAAATCGTTTGTTGTACAGATGTTACCAGATCTTGTTTTACCGAATTATTTAAATCTCTTTTGTTTATACACTGGTTCAAAAATATAGGGAGCGAATAATTATGACCAAACGTGTTTACAATTTTTATGCAGGACCAGCAACATTGCCTCTTACAGTGTTGAAAAAAATTCAGGAAGAATTGTTAGATTTTCATGGAACAGGTATGTCGATTTTGGAGATATCCCATCGATCTAAAGAATACGACGAGGTGCATAAGAAGGCCTCTCAACTTCTGAGAGAACTCATGGGAATTCCAGACAATTACAAGGTTCTCTGGCTCCAAGGTGGAGCTTCTAGTGAATTCTTCATGGTGCCGCTCAACCTTCAAGTTGCAGGCAAGCCAATGGAATATGTATTTACAGGCAGCTGGGCAAAAAAAGCAATTAAAGAAGCAAAACTCTACGGTGAGGTAAAGATTGTCGCATCCTCAGAAAATGAAAAATTCTCTTGCATCCCAAAGAATGTTACGTTTAGTGACAACGCAGCTTTCGCTCATATAACTGGAAACGAAACGATAGGAGGAATAGAATGGCATGAATGGCCAAAAGTACCTAGTAACGTTCCTCTTGCTTGTGACATGTCGTCCAATTTTATGGATAAAGTCGTAGATGTAAAGAAATTCGGTGTTATATACGCAGGTGCTCAGAAGAATCTTGGACCTGCAGGAGTCACGGTTGTTATTGTTAGAGATGATCTATTAAACAGAGTCCCTGAGAACGCTCCAACCATGCTCAAGTGGAAGACCCACGTGGAAAAAGATTCTCTATACAACACATGTCCTTGCTTTGCCATTTACATCTGTGAACTAGTTCTCGAGTATCTCAAATCATTGGGTGGAATTCCGGCTATGGAGAAACAGAACCGGAAAAAAGCAAAGATGGTATACGACGTCATCGACAAATCAAACGGATTTTACAAAGGGGTAGCAAAACCTGATTCTCGGTCTCTTATGAATTTAACCTTCAATTTGGCGACACCCGAACTTGAGGCAAAATGTGTTGAAGAAGCAAAGAAGAAAGGCCTTATCGGTCTCAAGGGTCATCGAGATGTTGGTGGTATGAGAGCATCTCTCTACAATGCCATGTCTATTGAAGGAACAGAAGCACTTTGCAAATTTTTAAAAGAATTTCAAGAGAATAATCAATAAATTTCTCTCTTTTTTTCTTCTTTATAATAATAAGTTGACTGTTACTTATTAGACTCTTTTTTATTTTTTACAATATGACATTTTAGCAAGTTAAGTTTATATACAATCATTGACAAACAATGTCATGGTAATAGAGGATAACTTAAGATGGAAGGTGGAATAAATAATGACCAAAAGAATCATGATTGTTGATGACGAACCCGACGTTTTATTTTCCCTAAAAATTGTTTTGGAGCGACAGAACTACGATGTAGTTACCGTAACAAATGGAGTTGAATGCCTAAAAGAGATTGAAAAAGGATTCAAAGGAATAATACTAATGGACCTCATGATGCCTGTAATGGACGGATGGACCACTATAAAAGAAATCGTAAAAAGAGGATACATAAATGATATAGCGATAGCAATTATAACTGGAAAGGGAGCGAAAGACCACCAAAATATGAGTTTAGTCGGTCCATACATATTCGATTATCTACCAAAACCCCTAGACATTAACCTACTGTTATCAAGTATAGAGAGAGCAAACAGATACTTCTACTCTAAAAACAACTAAATCTAATGTAATTTTTACAATTTGACATTTTGACATTTTGTAATTTTGACAAGTTAGCCTTAAATATTATGAATGGGGTCTTTTACCTTATACATCCCATCCTATACACAATGGGTCTGGATCGAATATTCGAGACAAAAAACGTCTTGATCATTCACCAATTCCCTGCTTTTTAGGATCCAGACCTCTTTACCTTCACATTGTAAACCTTATTGAAATTCGTCTAACTTTTTAACGCTTTTATTTTTTAAAAAATTTTGAGCTGTTTTCCAAGACTTTCTGGTATGCGGCGGAAATTTATCGAATTTTTCAAACCAACTCCTAAAAAACTTCTGTGTAATAGGATCAGCGGGGTAACCACTACCCATAGGTAAATTTATTTTGTTTTCCAACTCCTCTGCTATCTTTCTAACCTCTTCATCCCTTCTGGTTTTTGCTAGAATGGATGCTGCGCCTACGACAGGATACAAGTCATCTGCTTTGTGTTTTGAAATCATCTCTGGTTTAAATGATAGCCCTGCCAGTATATCTCTTCCAAAACGCTCTTCGTTTACATCAGCAGAATCAACGTAGCAAATATCTGGTTTTAGTTTTTTTATAACTTTAATGAAAGCGTTTACCTCTATTTCATTTAAAGTCATTACTTTACGCATATCATCTATATCTGTCGCTTGAATAATCAGTATCTCGTAACCCAATGCAGTTTCTTTGATTTTTTTAGCTAGAATCTCTCTTCTTTGCGGTGTGAGTTTCTTTGAATCTTTTACTCCATATTCTATAAGTTTTGTGTCATCCTCAACTGTGACTCCTGCAACTACAAGAGGTCCAATAAGAGGACCACGACCCGCTTCATCAGCACCACCAATCATTCAAACCTAGATAATGTATGTAAGTAAAAAGATGTTACGGAAAAACGATAGGCAATTTTTTATTACAGAACCATATTCAAACCCTAGTTGCCGCCGTAGCTTAGCTGGTGGAGCGGCTGATTCGTAATCAGCAGGTCAAGGGTTCAAATCCCCTCGGCGGCTTTAAAAAGAATTATATATTGCCATAAACATAAATATATTTGTGAAAAAGATACAAAAAGTTGTTAAATACTTCATTTCTTTAACAATCCCAATTTTACTGATATTTATTAATACTGCTTCATCAACTAATCTTACCAACTATAAAACAACAACAAGCTATAATGAAAGAGAATACTGGGCGTTGGTTGTTACAATCATCGATTTCGAATACGATGTTAATGATTTGAATCTGCCAGTAGACATGATGTATAAACCCCTTACATCGGCATCAAACTGGAAAGAAGACCATGTACTATTTATTAATAACGAAAATGCAACTAAAGAAAATATTTTGGAAGCTTTCGACTGGCTATCAAGTAAAACAGATGAAAACGATATCGCTCTTTTTTATTATGGGGGACATGGGGGAAAAATTGAAGATAAAAATGGAGATGAGTCAGATAACAAAGACGAAATCATTGCAACCTATGAACGAGGGGGATATATAAGCGACGATGAACTCAACCAGAAATTTAACAATATTTCAGCTAAAGGACTAATAGTTTTACTGGATTGTTGTTATAGTGGCGGTCTTGCGGATATTAATAATACGAATGATTTTAACATGGATATGCGAGAAGATATCAAAGGGTGTGGTAGAGTAGTAATTGCTTCAACATTTGAAAAAGCAGTTGCTCTTGAAGTAAAAGGCGTTGGAACGCTTTTAACATTGAGTCTTAAAAGAATTATTTCTAAATCTCAGGGAGATAGAAATCATGATGGGATTATTTCTATAGAGGAGACATATAAAGAGTTGAAAAAAATATTCAGAAGAATTAATTTGTTTGTTGGAACAGGAATAGCAATTTTAGCTTATTTAACAAAATTAAAATTTGGTAAAGAAGTTACTAAAATAATTTTGGGAGCAGGGATTGCAGCAATATTATTATGGGAGACATTTAGCTATGTAGTATATGGTGGCATAATGATACCTTACTATCCACTGATTTATGACGGATATGAAGGAGAATTGCCCTTTTTGGAAATAACACGATAAAATTTGACGAATAGGATTATCATTTGTATAAATATTTCTATCAAAAAAGTCTTACTTTCTCACACTTCTACAATAGGAGCACATGCTAAGTTTAATGCTCCAGTAGTTAATGCCCTCGACACCGAACCTTGCTTTGCATTTTTTGCAGATCACTGTTTCCACCTTTTCCTAATATAAAATTTGTATAGTTTTGTTATAAAGGATTTGTTGTACAACCATTATCAAAAACAGTTTTTTTTACTATTTTTTTAGTATTTTATCAACTCTATTTTTCAAATCCTTTATATCAAAGGGTTTTACTATGTAATCCCGAGCAGCCATACCACCTAACCCTATACTCATGGTATCCCCTCTTGCAGTTAGGAATACTATAGGAATATTACACCATCTTGGGTTCTCTTTAATCTTTGCTGCTACATCCCATCCACTTACTTCAGGCATCATGATATCTAACAAAATAAGGTCAGGAGTGGAAGATAGTTCGTTTAACTTTCTTATGCATTCCTTGCCATCTGCTGCTTTGATTACCTCGTAACCATTCATTTCAAGCATCTGTCCAACTGTATAAAGGATATCAGGCTCGTCGTCAACAACCATTATTTTTTTACTCATTTTTCTTCCTGTTCTTTTAAAATTTTATCAACCCTGTCTAGTAAAGTGTCCTTATCAAAGGGTTTCATAATATAATCAGCAAGCCCTTCTTCTAAAAGCACTTGTTTTCTCTTGTCAGATATCTCAAGGACACTCATGAAAGCAACCTTGATGTTAGGTGATTTCTTGTTGATTCTGTTAAATACGTCCCAGCCACTCATACCTGGCATCATAATATCTAAGAGAACCAGGTCCACCTTTTCTTTTTCAAGAAGTCTCAGGCATTCTTCACCACTATGCGCAGCTACAACGTTATAACCACCCAATTCAAGAACAGTCCTCGTAAGATCAACTATATCTGGCTCGTTATCCACTACCATTATTTTCTTCATATTCTCTCTTCACCACCCCTGGAAAGTAATATAAATGGGGGTAATTAACGTATATCAATAACATCTTTTTAAATTAACGCATTTATCAATGCGTTTATAAATATGTAAAAAGTTTAAATCCAATTACCCCAATTACTAGTTCGTAACGGAGGCTAGTTCTGTTGAACACAGATTCAAAAACAAAAGTTACGATAATAGATAAGATCTTTGCGCATTTGGAAACGTGGCGCCTATACACTGTTATCTGGTGTGGACTTGCAAGTTTAGTAGGGTCATGTATCACCTACGGGAGTTTTCCTCCTCTAAAAATCGCTTTGCTTGCCTTATTCATCCCGATGATGGGTTGGATTGCAGGACTTTACTTATCTGATTATTTGGATAGAAAATTAGATGCAATACAAAAACCACACCGACCTATACCATCTGGGAGAATTAAGCCATTTGAGGCACTCGCCACAGGAGCAATTTTTGCAATAACCGGATTTCTTCTATGTTTTTTACTAAATTTGAAAAATGTAGTTTTGGTTTTTGTGGTGGCTGCACTAGTATTCTCATATGCTAAGATTTCTAAGTCTCGTGGGATATTAGGCAATATAAATAGAGGTTTGGTTACTGTTGCTGCGTACTTTTTTGGAGTGTTTTCAACGAATTATTCCGTGCAGGAGTTACCAATATACATCTGGGCATTATCGATTGTATTTCTGTTCCACGACACAAACAGCAATTTAGTCGGCGCAATAAGGGATGCAGAGGGCGATAAAAAAGGAGGATACATAACTATACCAGTAAAGTATGGAGTTAAAAAATCTGCGATTATTTCATTGGGTTTAACAATAATCTGGTTATCTATGGCGCTTTTCTTGCCTTATAGATATCACTTTTTAAAGACAGAATTTTACTTTGTTATGATTATAGATGTTTTGATTTTGATTTCTCTTTACATCTACCTGTTTAGATCTTTGGTTAATTACTCTCGGGAAAAAGCGTTAAAATTTCACGAATTCTTTGTAATCGAAAGAGTAACTTTAGCATCTGCTTTCATATTTGGTGTCGCTGACCTTTATATTGCGGTTATTATCTGCATTGTTGCACTTATTGTTACAGTTATTTCTCAATATTTGCTTAGAAAAAGATATGAATTTATGGAGAAAAAATGAAGTACGCAGTTATCGGTCTAGGTGCTGTTGGGAGTATAGTCGGTGGACTAATTGCAAGATCTGGAGAAGACGTTTTATTAATTGGTAAAAAAAACCAAGTACAAGTTATTAACAAAAATGGATTGAGAATTGAGGGCGTTGAGAAAAAAGCAGTTCTAATTAAAAATGTAAAAACGTCTTCAGATTTTTCTTCACTTAAAGATGTAGATGTGATCTTTTTTTGTGTGAAATCACAGGATACGGAAGAATTGGCGGTAAAAATAAAGGAATATCTAAAGGAATCTGCGGTGGTGATCTCTCTTCAAAATGGTGTTAGAAATAAAGATGTGATAGAGAATATTACTAAATCTAAGACTTTGTCGGGCATCGTACTTTTTAATGCATTTTATTCTGAGCCCGGCCATGTTACTCTTTCAATAAAGGGTGATCTGTTCATAGAGGAAGACGACTCAGTTAGTCCTAATATCTTTAGATCATTAGAAAAGGCTGGTTTGAAAATTAAAACTGCTAAAAACTTTCAAGGTTTCCTCTACAGCAAACTTATCGTAAACTTGCAAATTGCAGTTACGGCCCTTACAGATCAAACTATAAAAGAGTCAATTATAGACAATATTACGAGAAAAATATTGGTCGCTGCCATGAATGAAGGCATAGACGTCGTGCAAAAATCAGGTATTGTTCTGGAAACACTTCCAGAGATAGATCCAAGAAAAATGGTAAAAACGCTAAGTCGGTTCGGCTCAATTACGTTAAGAATCGGAAGCCGCCTTATCGGTTTAAATGACAATGCGCGAAACTCTATGTGGCAGAGTCTTGCAAGAGGTAAAACCACTGAAGTAGATTATATAAACGGAGAGATAGTAAAACTCGCAAAAAATAACAATCTTGATGCTCCTATAAACGAGAAATTAGTGGAACTGATCAAAGAAGCAGAAAAAAAACATTTAACAAAAAGCTTTGAACCAGCTGAGTTAAAAGAAATTTTGAAACTTTAAAATATGGTTCCTACATATAGTGAAAGCACTGGATTGTATGTCAAAGAAAATAACTGAACGATTTTTTTCTTTTTCAAAACAAATTTTTTTCGAGGAATTTGGAACCAAGTTTCCAGCAGGTTCGTTTAAAAATATTATGGATCTATTGTTTGTATTATTCGAAAAAATTAGTATTAACTTTCCCATTCTAGCTAGAAATTATGTGGACATGTATAGAGAAGTAGTTCTAGAAGAGATAAGTATGGCAAATATTTCTTCTACAGATACGATACTTGTAATAGGGTCTGGTTCTATCCCTTCAACTCCGATTATTTTAGCAAGAGAAATCAATGCTAAAATCCAAGCAATAGATTATGATCTTGGTGCAGTGAAACGAGCAACTGCGTACATTAAAAATCAGGGTCTAACGGACAATATAAATATAATATACGGTGATGGTTTGAATTACCCAACTAAGAATTTCAACGTAATATTTATTTTATATGGAGTAAAAAACCAACAGAAAATATTGGAATACATTTCAAAAAATATCACAAAAGACACACGGGTTATCTACAGATCTGCAAAGGACATAAAGAGTATCGAACGAGAGGACAATATTTCTCTGTCAAAACTATTTCTGATTAAGGACAACGTAAAAACAATGTGTTTTGGTTCTCTGGAATCTTTTCTATTAACAAAAAAATAAATTTTTCAATTTTCATGGGTGGTAAACATTTTAATACCCGCTTTAATAAAACGGAAGTCTCTGTTTTTGAAGGCGTAAAGCAATTGCTTGATTATATAGCGGGGATCAAAGTAAAAACTTCTATGCGCCTTTATACAATAGTTTTCTAATTCCTCTTCAGTGAACATTCCTAAATTACGCTCTGAGTCCGCATTTACAGTAAATTCATCAGGCTTAATTTTTCCTTCCTCAACCGCTTTCTGCCATAAAGGAGAACCGCATAGATAACCTAACGCAAGGAAGTGGGCGACATCCAAAGGAAGGGATTTGGCAAGTTTGATAGTATTCTCTATATGATCTTTTGTCTCAATTTCAGAACCAAAGATAAAACTTCCAGATGTAAAAAATCCCATTTCTTTACTGAGATTTATAGCGTCTCTTATCTGTTGAATAGTTGTTCTCTTGTTATATAAATCCAAAACATCTTGATTTCCTGATTCAATGCCAAAGGAGATAAAGCTAACACCGGCATCACGCATTTTCTCATACAATCTTCTTTCGGCAGAATCTACTCTTGCCCCCATGATCCATATATCTATTTTCAGTTTTTTCTCAATAATTTTATCCATTATTTTCTCTGCACGTCTTTTATTTGCAAGAAAATTATTATCTACGATTATAAGAGAACGAAATCCCTGAGAGACTATCTCTTCTAGCTCTTTAATTACATTTTCTACTGATCTCTCGTCGTACTTAGATCTTACTGCATTATATCCACAAAAACGACAACGATAAGGGCATCCTCTTGTTGTAATTATTGAGGTAGTCTTACCAGGAGCAAGTTTTACTCCGATAAAATACCCGTACTCATATTTATCTACAAGATGCCGGTCTGGGGATGGTAGCGAATCTAAATCTTTTATTATTTGTGCAGGAGCACCTTGTTTTACTTTCCCTTTCTCCTTATAATAAATCCCATGAATAGTAGATAATTCCCCTTTTCTTTGTAATGCATCGGCAATTGCGCATATGATTAACTCTCCATCTCCAGTAACACAGATATCTGCATTGAAATCAATGAGCGACCGCTCTGGTGCAAGAGTACAATGTGGCCCACCAATTAGGAGTGGTATGTCTGGGCGATGTTTCTTTATTAAATGCGCTAGATTAATCGATTCATCAAGGGAACTAGTGCAGACCGTTATACCAACAGCATCTGCAGAATCGATCTTACTCCTTAATTTTACTTCATCAACATTTTCAGCTGTATAATCTAAAACTTCAATAGTGTGGCCATTCCTTTCCAGCATGGTTGATAGGTAAAGAATGCCAAGTGGTGGGGAGTAAGCATATGGCGGAAATACTTTTTTATCAGCGATTTTGTATCCTCTGCCAGTCGGAAATATAAATAAAAATCTCATTTTTTCTCCTGTGCCCTATAGGCTCAATATTTATATTTATTTTCCTGATTTCACTTTTGAAATAACAACTTTCACCTTGTCTGATGGTTTATTTTTATATATTTCTTCAACCTCTTTAACAAAGATTTTTACATCAGGTCCTATCTTCTCCTGGAATTTCTTTCTTAACTCACTTAATATTTTTTCTACAGGTGGACCAACATTTCTTGTTTTTTTATTTATAACAATCAGCACCTCTATTTCATCAACTTTATGTTGTATTATCTGAAATTGTTCTATTTTATATGTGTTTAAATCCTCCATTACCTTGGCTGGTATGCCAGTTATAGACAACGGGGACAGAGTTTTCCCGCTCGGAAGCAATATCAAATCTGTCGATCTTCCTTCGATTTTTCTGATAATCTGGGTGTTTATGCCACAGCTGCATTTATCATCTATGGGGATGGCGATGTCATCAATTCCTGTGTATCTTATTATTGGAGTGCCCTGACCGTAAAGTTTTGTAACTATTGTATGTCCCGGTTCGCCATAAGCAACTGGTTTATTATCATCATCTAAAAATTCTAGGTTGACAAAATCTGAATGTATGTGATAGTTACCTTCCAAACACTCGAAAGCAAGAGGGCCCGCCTCAGTGGTCCCATAATAGTCTAGAACACGTGTCCCAAATGCATCTTCTACATAGTTCTTTGTATAACTATCGAGCATTGCTCCACTGGAAAGTACATATTTTGGTGTGATATCTTTCCCATATCCACTTTTTTTCAAAAATGCAAGACTCCTCAACATCTCGGGGTATGATCCTAAGAACTCGGGGTTAAATTCATTGACTTCTTTTAGTATTACCTCAGGTTTTTCGCCTATGTGCAAGTATTTGATGTTTTCAAGTGTAATAAATTTTTTTAGTAGAGTCAAGGCACTTTTGGTGAAAACAGCGTGTTCGGCACTCCCTGGGCTAATATCAACAATTAGGACTATCCTTGTTTTTCTCCAGTTACCACCATAAGCTTTTAACCCTCGCACAAAGCATTCCAGACTTTTAATAGCAGATAATAAATCATAATACACAAACACGGGTTTGCCCGTTGAGCCAGAAGTAGAAATTAGGAATCCGTTTTTTTTGTCAAAGCCATTTGGAATAATGTTATCTGGGTAATTCTCTCTTAGGTCATTCTTTGTGATGAAGGGGAGTTTCTCAATATCATCTATCCCTCTTATATCCTGTGGATGCACACCGCAAGCCCGATATTTTTTGTGATACATGGGAACCGTATAAGCGTAGTTGACAATCCTGCGAAACTCCCTATCTTGATATTTTTTCATTTGTTTGTTATTCATTTTCCAAACTCGATCGACATCGAATAGGTAACTTGACAAAACACGACCCAAAAAAACTGGGTTGAAAAAAGGGTCCATAGTTACATTAATTCCCCCGATATCAGGCAACTTCGCTTGATTATAATATCTTTATATATAAACATATCTTTTACCGTCTCTGACAGGCATTAGGAAAATTTAAGATTGTTGAATTGTAAATATAAGGAAGAGATCTATGAGTAGTCTTACTTTAGCGCGTAGTTTCTTTGAATTAAAAATTCATGAGCGGTACTCGAGAGAAAGAATTCTCCGCCTACAGGAGAAAAAATTCCGTAAAATGCTAAAATTTGCTTATAGGCATTCTGCATTCTATCGTGATCTATATACATCCAATGGTCTCAAAGAGAAGGATTTGGAAACTGTTAGTATTGATGCGATACCATCGGTGGATAAAGAGATGCTTATGAAAAATTTTGATAAAGTGATTACAGTAGATGACGTATCTAAAAAAGAATTGCTAGATTTTTTGGACAATAGTAAAAACTCAAACGATTTATTTAAAAATAAATATCATGTTATTCATACATCTGGTTCTTCAGGTAAACTTGGTATTTTTGTGTATAGCGTAAAGGAATGGGATTGGTTTTATCCTTATATTACGAAAACATTTGATTTTATTTTTGCTAAGAAAAAAGCATCCTTTTTAGGTGCCGCAGGCGGTCATTTTACAGGTGTTAGTTTCAGTTCTTGGCTTAACAAGAGTGTTACACGATTTTTTTGTCAACAGTTGATTTTGGACGTAAACGAGCCAATCCAAGACATCATTAATAAGTTAAACGCTTTTCAACCTGATTTTCTAGGTGGATATTTTAATGGGTTGAAAGTCTTAGCTGAGCAACAAGAACGAGGCTCACTGAAAATTAATCCAATATCGATTGTTAATTGTGGGGAGGGGATAAACACCAAGGATAAGGAGTATATTGAGCGTGTTTTTAAAGCTCCAATGTCAAATCTTTATGGTTTCGCTGAATGCGTGGTGGTCGGTGTTGGCAAAGACGAATACCGCGGCATTTATCTTATGGATGATCTCGCGTTAATTGAAGTTAAAAAGGATCATCTTCTTTTGACAAATTTGGTAAATAGAACACAGCCAATCATAAGATATAGAATCGATGATTTTGTGACACTTAAAGAAAACCATAATAAAAAGAGCCCATTCACCTTGATTGATAACATCGTTGGTAGAGCTGAATTTGTCATTTGGTTTGAAAATGGTAGTGGGCAAATGGATTTTATTCACCCTCTGGTCTTCACGGATTTCTATGTTAAAGGATTAGATAAGCATCAACTGGTCATCAATGACAAGAAATCATTTGAATTTTGGGCAGTAATAACTGATAAAGATAAAAATAAGGTTGTAAATGAGATAAAGAAAAAACTAGATATTTTACTTTCATCAAAAAATTTTGTTGATGTTAAATACGATGTTAAAATTGTGGATGATATTAAGATTGATAATAAAACAGGCAAATTTAAACTTATTTTGCATAAAAATCAAAAATAATGCTCTGGAAAGTTATTTAACCCTTAAAAACCTTCATTAATCATCCATGGAAATAAATAGCCAGAAACTAAAAGATAATCCTGTTGGTTTTTTTCCACCATTTGTTAATCTATCTGAATCTGGCCGTATCATACTGATTGCAAAAAGATATCGAGAAATGGGAGGAAATCCTATAGTTTTTAGTAACGGTGGAAAATACGAATTTCTTGCAGAAAAAAATGGTTTTAATTTGATAAGACTGGAACCAATTATTTCAGAAAAATTAGTTGAAAATTATTTCAAAGTTGTTTCAGGAGAAAGAGTAAAATCAAACGAATTTTTAGATGAAAAATGGTTGTATGATAGTGTCAAAGGACAAATAGCTGCATTTAAAAAAACAAATATAAAACTGTTGGTTTCGGCAAATAATGCCACTTGTTCGATATCCGCTAAAGCTTCAAATATACCTTATATTAATGTTGTTCCATGTTGCGGCCCCTGTGCGATAAAAATTCCTGAAGATTTAGAAAATCCATTTACCATCCTTGTTCCTCAATTTATTAAAAAACGGATTTTAAATTGGGTTTTTATGCATTCAAAAAGATATTTGAAAACAATAAACAATGTTGTAAAAAAATTTGGTGCTCAACCATTTAAATATTCTTATATGTTATTCAAGGCAGATATTACCTTTATTACAGGTTTCCCTGAGTTTTTGGATGTTTTTCCCCTACCTATCAAAATAGATGAGAATTGGATTGGTATGATATCACTCAATGAACTTTTTGAGGATGAGATGCAGACTAAAGAAGCAATAAGAATTGATGGAAAAATAAAAAATCATCTAAAAAGACCTGGGAAATCTATACTTGTTTCGTTGGGTAGTTCTGGAACAACGGAGGTGTTCAAGAGTATTTTAGATACTTTAGATGGTACAGAGTTTAATGTAATAGCGATTCATTCTCTAATTTTAAATGAGAATCTACAGAGTAAATATAACGATAACATATTGTTATTAAAATTTGTCCCATCTATCGAAAGATTAAATGAACTTGTAGATCTTGCTATAATTCATGGAGGCCAAGGGACAGTCTATACTGCAGCATATGCAAAAAAACCAGTTATTGGAATTCCGATGCACATTGAGCAGCATAATAATCTCGAAAGGATTGTTGGTCATGGGATGGGATTAATGCTTTCAAAGAAAAATTTTAGTAAAAAAAGATTACTAAATGCAATAGATGAAATTTTCTCCAATTATGATAAATATCATAATAATGCAATTAAACTTGGAAATAAGCTACCGCCCTTTGAAGGGGACAAAAAAGCAGCTAAACGAATAGCAGAAATTGTTAATTCACTTGTTTGATATTTTTTCTTTTATCAAATATCAAAATCTGATTCGTAGTATTTTCTAAAAGTATAATTAGTACCTGCAGGTAACAAGCCGCTAAATCTTTTTGTAATGGATATTATCTTTACTCCTCTCCTTATTATATTTGACCAACTGTAAAACTCCCTTGCAAATCTGCTTGCTCCCTCAAAAAGTTCTTTTGGTGTCATTTTTTTTGGTTGAAAAACAACATCTACTTGATTGTATCTACTCCAATCTCTAGTGAGTATCCTGCCTTCTTTATCAAGCCTTTCAAATAAGGGTGTACCGGGGTATGGAGTGAGAATATTTATTTCAAGTGCATCTAACTCCCAATCATTTATTGTATCAAGTGTTGTATCAAAAATATTTGGTGTATCCTCATCGAAACCAAAGATGATTCCACCCTGAATTGTCATACCATGATCATGTACTCTTTTTATCATTCTTTTAAAATCTTCTACCTTGTTGTGGGTCTTTTTTATATTATTGAGCGCCTCTTGACTGACTGACTCAAAACCTACAAACCATTCAACACATCCTGATTTTCGTGCGAGATTTAAAAATTCAGAATCAACTTTTCCTAAAATGTCTGTAGTTCCATTTGCCACCCAACTTTTATGAATTTTTTGTCTAATCATTTCTTTAAAAATTTCCATTGCATATTTTCGGTGTAATGTTAGATGTGGATCATGGAAAATAAAAAATCGATTAGGCATATTTTTTATTTCTTCTACAACCTCTTTGACAGGTCGTTGTTTTACAACATTGCCGCAAAAGCTACTAATCGCACAAAATTCGCATTTATTGGAGCAGCCTCTCGTTGTTTGAATAGCCCCTAAAAAAGGATTATGCTTGATCAGATCTCTACGCAATGGAGGTATTTTAGATATATCAAAGTCATGATCTCTTTCATAAATAGGTTTCAACTTACCTTTCTTAAAATCACTTAGGGCCCTGGGCCAACTAACCTCAGCCATACCCATAATTATGCTATCTGCATGTTGCTTAGCCTCATCAGGCATAGCGGTTGGATGATAACCACCAAGAATGACTGTTTTTCCACGTTTTCTAAATTCATCTGCAATTTCATAAACCCTGGGAGCGGTCATGGTGTAACAGGTTATACCTACTAGGTCTATATCTTCATCAAAATTTATTGACTCCTCGTTTTCATTAACTATTTTCACTGAATGCTCTTTTGGTGTTATCGCAGCGATATACGGTAGTGTGATAACAGGGTAACCAGTGATTATCCTTCTCCACGAATTTTTTTCCTTATAGGTTGTTGCACCGTGTTCTATTCGTGGAAATACCAACAGAATCTTCATAAAATCCCTAAGGAACATAAGATAGATATGATATTTAATATTTTGTATGGATAAAAATGTCTATATATGCTTTGGTTAACAAATTTTATATATTAGGATATATACTAGCAAAATTGCAATGAAATTTCTATTTATTAATCCGCCAGTAGATTATGAAGTGATAAAAAAAGAATATTCGTTTGAGGCGTATATGCCGCCTTTAGGCCTGCTTTATATAGCCAGTCCTTTAGAAAAATTGGGGCATAATGTTAAATTAATTGATTTTGTCGCAGAGCAGTATACGAATGAAAAGCTGAAAAACGAAGTTGCTGGGGTTGATGTGGTAGGAATAACTGTTACAAGTCACATGGCATCATCTGTTTCAAAAGTTACAAATTTAATTAAAAAATTTTATCCAAATAAAACCGTAATAATTGGTGGCCCTCATTGCACAATTCAAGGTAAAGAAACTCTTAATGAAATAAAAGCAGATATTGCCGTTGTTGGTGACGGAGAAGAAGTAATACTTGAAATCGTTGACGTGCTTAACGGAAAAAAAGATCTATCTGAGGTTCATGGAATTTTTTATAGAGAAGAAGGAAAAATAAAGAATGGATTGCCTCCAAAGGAAATTGAAGATTTAGATTCTTTAAACTTTCCAGCACGCCATTTAATTAAAAATTACACTTATGGTAGAGATAAAATATCTGGTGTTACATTTTTTGCCAGAGGAAAAATTACTACGATTATGACAACTAGAGGTTGCCCATTTAGTTGTAGATTTTGTGTTAGTAAATCGATTTTTAAAAGGTGTCGTTTAAGATCAGCAGAAAACGTTGTAAAAGAATTGGAAGAAATATCCAAGGAATATGATTCGGTATTTGCCGTTGATGATAATTTTCTGATGGATAAGAAAAGAGCCCATAAGATAATGGATCTACTAATCGAAAAGAAATTGGATTTAGATATATGGGTTTCTGGAGTAAGAATAACAGATGCTGAAGAAGAATTATTTAAAAAAATGAAGAAGGCTGGTGTAAAGTCATTAGAATTTGGTATTGAATCTGGTAATCAGGAAGTACTTGACTATTACAATAAAAGAATCACTTTAGAACAAGTGAGAAAAACTGTAAAATTAAGTAAAAAAATCGGTTTTTTAACTATTGGTAACTTCATATTGGGTGCACCAATAGAAACAGATAAACATATTAACGATACTATTTCATTTGCTAAAAATCTAAATTTAGATTTTGCCTTTTTTTATCCTTTTGACTTTTTGAAAGGTAGCGAAATTTGGGAAGATGCTTTCAAAAAGGGAAAAATAAAAGAAAATGAAATCTTTGTTCATTGTGATTCAAGTAGAGGTTTAGGCAATTTTACGCCTGATGAACTAAGGGATAGAGAGCATAAAGCACTTTTAAGTTTTTATATTACTCCAAAGTATATAATTTCTCAGTTTATACGCTCTATTTTTGTATACAGAAATTTTAGAGTTTTTAAAGCTGGCGTAAAATTATTATTGGAGGAAAAAGAAGAATCATTATTTGCGCAGAGGTAATTTTCTCTCTATTTTAGACGGACTAATAAAACCGAGAGTTTTTAAAAATTTTTAAGATAAAAAAAGTATTAATAAAACTTATCAGATAATCTCCAAGTCTTACTACTTAATTAAAAATGGTTAGAATAATATGAAAAAGAAGCTATTGTTATTGACTGATACTATAGATCCAATGATTGATGGCGCAGCCATTTTTTTACGAAATATTATCCCATTTTTAAGTGAAAAATTTGATGTGACAATTATTTCCCCTTATCTTGGCAAAGTCGTTTATGATGGCGTTAGATTGGTTCAGTTTCCGATTATCAACATTAAGCCTTCTCATTTTTCTGATTATGGGCTTCCAAAGATTAATCCAAGAGTAATTAAACGTGAAGTAAAACAATGTGATTTTGTACTAAATCTAGAGTCTTTACAACCATTTACCTCATCTTTTTTCGCGATAAGATATGCACGCAAGTATAACAAACCCTTTTTTACATATACACATGCAATTGACTGGGAATCTATGCCTGAGTATGTGATACCTGAGTATTGGGGGATATCCTGGATTATCAGAAAAATGAGTAGTCTTTTTTTGAGGGTTTATGGACGTCAATTTTTGAAAAAAAGTGATGTTGTGATTATCCCTTTTCTTTCGATTAGATCAATTTTTCAGAAAAATAGGGTTCAAGCACATTTCGAGGTGGCTCCAGTTGGTACCTCTGAAGATTTCCACCCTGGAAAAAGTAGATATGATATTCCAGAAAAAATTGTGATTGGTTACGTTGGAAGAATCAGCCGAGAGAAGAGATTGGATGTATTACTGAGTGCGTTTCAAAAATTGGATGCAAAATATCCTGATAAACTGACGCTTCTTATTGTAGGAGATGGCCCATTGCGATCATCAATTTTTAATGATGCAAAAAACGTAACCATCACTGGTTTCGTTAGCCATAAAGAAGTCGCTGAATATCTTAGAGCGATGGATATTTTTGTGTTACCAAGCATATCAGAAACCAGTTCTATATCAACTTTGGAAGCAATGCGTTCTGGATGTGCATGCGTAACTAGAGATGTGGGATGTATACGAGACTATCTAGATAATGGTAAAAATGGCTTTTTCTTCACTGATGAAAATAACCTCTATGATATTTTAGAACGATTAGTAACTGATGATGTTCTTCGAGAAAAGATTTGCAAAGCAGCTCGGGAAAGCACGATCAAATACTCATGGAAAAATACGGTAGACTGTCTAGAAGATATAATTAATAGATATAGCGCCGGTTCTACTTAGATTTCTTTATAATTAACATATCATTTTTCAGTGCTTAATAAGCAGTTTTGCCCAGTCGCACTGTGTGTATGGTGGATTGCGGAAGATATCTAGATATTTATTTGGAACACGGGCTATTAGATCATATAATTGATAGTATTCTTCATCGGTAATTACGGTAGGGCTTTTCCCGGTATTCTTATAAACATTCATAAAAATATCATTTTTATTCAGAGTCAAATTGAAGGAAAAGAACATATCTCGTATCTTTTTTTCATCGTTGAAGTCTTGTGGCATTACTAACGTATAACGATCTTGATATTTATCGTATTTTTTTAGTAAATTTATTGCTCGGTTTTCTAGTTCAATCCACTGTAATAATAATGTTTGATAACGATTTAATGGCCCCTTGGTCTCTTGGAAAATATTCTCTTTTCCTGTGAGCGTCCATTTTAAATACATTTTTTTATCATTACCACGGTACGTATAAATTGGATTACGGTATGATCGCTGTTCTGGCTCGCCAATCCAAACTGGTCTGTTAAACTGACTCTTTGCGTTTTCCAAAGGATTACGGAGAACATGGATAAGTTTCATATCTGGATAAAACTCCATTGCCACATCAGCGAATGATTTAAGAAATGCATGGTTCGTCTCAACATAGACATTTGCTCGGTAACTATCGATGATTAGCTTTTTCAATTTGAACCATCTTCGTATTTTTTCAATTTCATTCTGCTGATACCAATATATTGGTTTTCCGAACATGTTGAGGAAAATTGGTTCTTGTTTACTAACGCATTTTTTAATATTATATTTAAACAACTCAGCAAGATATTTAGTGCCAGAACGTTCACCAGCCATCGCAAAGATTGTGATCATATGTACCGTTTTCCTTTTATAATAGGATTCCACCCGGGATACCATTTAACTAATATATATTTTTAGTAGTTTCTATCGTCTTACTTTAAAATGGATTTGTTTTAATTCGTCTTTGATTAATATGGACTGAGCGGGATTTGAACCCGCGGCCTCCGCCTTGCGAAGGCGGCGATCTTCCGCTGATCTATCAGCCCCTAAACAAAAAGTAAGAATAAAAAGGGTTATTTGACCATTTCTCTCTATTTACATGCCAGAATTTCTCTATTTTTGGCCTGTTTTAATGCTTCAACAACGGCGAGTTTTTCGCCCATCATGAATTTTTCTAGTGATCCACCACCGGTACTAATGTGAGAGATTTTTTTGTTGAGTTTTAGTTGTTCTATTGCCGCAACTGTGTGTCCTCCACCTACTATAGAGAATGCTTTTGAGTTTGCCACAGCGGTGAAGATTTCTTTTGTGCCTTTCTTGAACAAATTATTTTCAAAAACTCCACAAGGTCCAGATAAAAAAACCGTTTTCGCACTTGATAAAACTTGTTTGAAGTTATCTATTGTTTTTTCACCAATATCAAAGAGATTATTTTCCGTTGGTAATTCATTTAATTCAATTTCTTCCCTGTTTTCGTTTTTCGCTATAGCAAAATCAACGGGAAGAATTATTCTATCTTTAAATTTAGTCAGTACTTTTTTTATTTCTTCATACTGTTCCGGTGTTCCTTCGTCTGCAAGTGCATCCTCGTTTTTCTCACCTAAGTTATATCCCTCTGCTTTTAGGAAAGCGTTGGCAGGTAGTCCTGTGAGGAGAACCTTGTCCGCAATTTTATTTTGAAGAACACGATCGATAGTTACTACGGCATCTGAGAATTTCGCTCCGCCAAACAAGAATACGGCAGGTTTCTCGGGACTTTTTACAACTTTTTCTAGAGATGTTAGCTCTTTTTCCATGAGTCTGCCTGCGCATGATGGTAACACAGCAGTGAAACCAACGAGGGAGCACTGAGGTCGATGTGCCGCAGCGAAAGCATCGTTAACAAAAATATCAGCTAGCGGCGCAAGGTTCTGAACAAGTGGCGATTTGGCATGTTCTTCTGCAGGTTTTTTCTCGGTTTCACCATCAAATTTTCTCACATTGTCTAGAAGCAGAACCTCACCTGATTTCAGGTTACGAATGGCGTTTTTTGCCTTGTCACCAAAAATATCATCGACAAATATCACGTTTTTCTTTAGGAGTTTTTGTAATGCCTTAGCATGTTTTTCTAGAGATATAAAATCCCAATCTCCCTTTCTGCCTTGATGTGCAATTATCACAGTTTTTGCTTTTTTTTCTATAAGTTCATTTATTGTTGGAATAACAAGTTTGATTCTTGTAGTATCAAGAATTTCAAGAGTTTTTTTGTCTAATGGTAAATTAAAATCCACTCTTAATAAAACCGTCTTGTTTTCTACATCAAAATCATCAAGTGTGTTATATTCTCTCATAAGTTAATCCTCCGGCGAAAATTAGAATCCAAAGTACTTATTTAAACATATAGCTTTTTAGGATATAAATTATAAAAATTAGTATCGTCTTCTTTCTAAAATGTCCTGGCTATTTGAACTTCGCTTGTTTTTTTTTGGTCAGCATATAGATAGTTAATTAGGTCAACTATCCTGCAGGAATATCCCCATTCGTTGTCATACCATGAGAGAATCTTGATAAAACGTCCCTTTTCACCGTTAACCTTTGTGCTCAAACCATCTATAATGGCAGAATTTGGATTACCAACAATATCAATCGAAACAATTGGTTCCTCAGTATATTGCATTATTCCTTTCATACTGTTTTCAGAAGCTTCTTTGAGCGCTGCATTAACATCTTCACGGGTTACATCTTTTTTTAAAACACAAGTGAAATCCGTTAGGGATCCATCCGGCGTTGGTACTCTTACAGCCATGCCGTCAATTTTACCTTTTAATTCTGGTATAACAAGCTCTACTGCTTTTGCGGCACCAGTTGTGGTTGGGATGATCGAGACCGCAGCAGCCCTTGCTCTCCTTAAATCTTTGTGTGGGAAATCAAGAATACGCTGATCACCCGTGTAAGAGTGAATAGTAGTCATGAATCCTTGCTCAACTCCAAATTTATCATTTAACACTTTAACTGGTGGCGCCAGACTGTTTGTTGTACATGATGCATTTGAAATAATGCGATGTTTTTCTGCATCGTAGGATTGTTCATTTACGCCTAGTACAATTGTTATATCTGGATCTTTTGCAGGTGCAGAGATGATGACCTTTTTTGCCCCTGCTTCGATATGTTTTGATGCCCCTTCGCGATTGCGGAATATACCCGTGGATTCTACTGCAACATCGATGTCTAGTTTACCCCACGGAATATTCAAAGGGTTTACTTGTGAGAAGAATTTAATGTGATGCCCATCGACTTCGATCCCGTCTTCCTTGGCCGCAATATTACCGCAATATTTGCCATAAATGGAATCATATTTGAGAAGATGAGCCAGTGTCTCGGTATTACCGAGATCATTTATTGCGAGGATTTCAAATTTTTTTCCGTATTGAGAATGGCCTAAAGCTGCTTTTAAAACGTTCCTGCCTATTCTCCCGAAGCCGTTAATTCCTACTTTAATCATCCCTTCCACAGGGGAGAAAACATTCTATTTCTATATAATACTTCCTACCAGGTTGTTATGTTTTTCTCAGTTCCATTATCATATTTCTTGTCGGGATTAAAGGAAAAGGATGCGGATAGAATCTCTTTAGAATCTTTAATTCAACTTTTCTTTGATAAAACAATTGTTTCCATTCATCAAGTGATTTAAAATTAACTGCGACGTCACAACGACCATACGGATAATTTAAAATCCAATCCGCAACCATATTAATTGTCTTCTCGATCTTATTGACATATGTGTCTTCGCAGATCAATATCTTACTTTTTGAAACTCTAATCAATTCATCTAGATAAAAGGCAGGATCATCAGTGTGATGAAGAACAAACAAAGCAAGAACAACGTCAAATTCTCCATCATTGAAAGGTAACTTTCCACCATTATATTTAATAAAATTAACGTCTTTAATATCGTAATAAGTTACATCCAATCCAGTGAGATTAATTTTTTTCTTAGATGAAACATATCTAGAAACGTCCATAGTTGAACAACCAAAGTCCAGAACAGAAGTACCAGAATCGATATATGGCAATATCGCGTCGCCTATAAGGCAAGTTCTTTTCCAATATATCTTATTGATAATGGATCCCATTATTTCCCCTAATTGTCAGATTTGTTTATAGGCATTTGCATATATATCATCCCTTTCACGTGGGAGAAAATATTCTATGTAATACTTCCGACTAAATATGTAGGAGCGGCTTCTACTATTTCTAAATTGATAAATTCTCCGATTTCTACTTTATCTTTTAATACAACTGGTTTGTAGTTTTCAGTTCTTCCAACAAATGTATTATTTTTTCCTTTCTCAGTTATTAGTGCGATATATTTTTTCCCAATGTGTTTAATATTTTTTTCCTCTGAAATTTTACTACACAATTCTGACAAAATTTTTGAACGTTGTTTTACAACATCTGTTTTTATACGCCCTTCCATAGTTTTGGCTTTTGTGTAAGGACGCGCAGAGTAACGTGTGATATTTGTGACATCAGGTTTTACTTTTTTTAATAGATCAATAGTATGTTGAAACAGTTCGTCAGATTCTGTAGGAAAGCCAACGATTATATCTGTTGATATTGTGATATCCGGGTATTTGTCTCTGAATTTTTTAACTATCCCTAAAAAATTCTCAGCAGTGTATTTTCTGTTCATCTTGTTTAGTATTTCATTATCTCCAGATTGAACTGGTAAATGCAGAAACTTGTAGATTTTGTTGTCCTCAAAACCTTTGATAATTGGATCGATGTTTTTCGAACAGGTGTAGGGATTCATCATGCCGACTCTTGCTCTAAATTCACCTTTTATTTTGCTGACGTTTGTAAGGAGTTCACCAAGATTATGCCCGCTGTCCAAACCGTATGAGCCTGTGTCTTGTGCAGTTAATTGTATTTCTTTGCAACCCTGCTTTATTGCAGAACAAATGTCTTGAGTTATTCCGTCTATCGGGTAACTCTTTAACTTACCTCGAGCTAGACAAGTTATGCAATAAGAACATGAAAACAGGCATCCTTCGGCTATGGAAATTGGCGCGATAACTTCATCGTATGTTTTTGAAAACAGAGTCTTACTTCTATCTTCAAATGGTGCGTCTTCGCCTTTTAGAACATCTATGATGTGGTAGGAATACTGTGGCGGCAATAGTTTTGCATCTGGCAGAGTAGACTTGATTAAATCCGCTTGGACAGATGCCATGCAACCTGCGACGATTATTTCTTTACCTGTTTTTTTAAAAGCTTCAAGACGCGATAGCATTCGTTGTTGTGTGGTATCTATAACAGTGCAAGTGAGTATAACTAACACATCAGCGTCATTTGCTTTTTTAACGATTTCATGATTATTTTCGTTTAGAATGCCCTTAATTAAGCTTGCATCGCTTTTATTTGCAGTGCAACCAAAGACTTCCAAGTATATTTTCATAAATAAATTTGCAGAGAGATGAATTACTATTTAACTGCTTCTTTGACCCTTTTTAAAACAAAATCTTTGTCTAGATTTGATAAAAAGTATCCAGCTCTCGGTCCTTTATCTTTACCAAGAATTATCTGATAAATTGATTCGAAAGCGTTTTTTATCGGGATTTTTACCGACTCGGAGGTATCATAAATTGCGTTATGAATGGCCTCTGCCTCCCAATTAATAGGGGACATTTTTTCAGAGAGTGACGTAAGGAATTCTTTCTGCTTTTCATCGATACTTATTTTTGGCAGCTTATCCTTAACTTCGAATTTGACGTCTTCTGGAGCAAAATTTTCAAGCCAATACTTTGCATTTTTAGCTCTTTGCTTCAAATGCTCCTCGTCCTCTTTGCTCAGATCTTTTGGGACTTGTCCGGTTCTTGTAAGGATTTTTTTAACTTCACTCCAGTTCTGATCTATCTGAATAAGAGTAACTAGATGTCTATACGGGAGTTGGAAATGCAATTTCTCTGGAATTTTATATGGTTGAGATAGTTCGTAGGTTTTTTTGAGGTCCTTCATCCCTTTTGTTTCTTCTTCTTTTCCAAAGTAAACCCTTTCTTCTTTGTCGTAGTCATCGATTAAATTTAATAAGCCTATGCCAGAATCAAACACCATATGTTTGTTAGGTTGGTTGTTAATTATTAGGAACCTTAATACCTCGGGCGGTGTCATATTGAGCATTTCCTCTGCACTGAGTGCTGTACCCTTTGAACTATGCATTGCACCCATGCCCTTCAGCATTATGAACTCGTAAACAGCGTACTTCGGTGCTGGATAACCATAGATTTCTTCGACAATTTTTACACCAGTGTCTCTTGCTCCTCCAGCGGTTCCCAGATCTTTTCCGAATGGTTCAAAGGTAACACCAAACATTTTCCATCGCGCAGGCCAGTCTATCCTCCATGGCAGCTTGCCAACACCGCCTTCGCGTACATCGATTGTCCCTTCATTGCCACATTCACATTTGTATTCGATGGTCGGATATTCGTATAATGTGGCTTTTGTAGTAGTAAGCCTGTTGCATTTTTCACATTTAATATTGAAAGGGATCCAGTCTTTCGGAACTTGCCTCTTTGAAATGTCTTCGATTATCTTTCTTATTCGATCTGTATTCTCTAAAGCTATTTGGATGGACTCATTGTAATTTCCTTTTCTGTACATTTCACTTGCGCGGTATACTTCAGGTTTCACACCAACGTCTTTCAAGGCGTTCAAAAAAGAAATCAAATAGTGATCCGCGTAACTTTTATGTTTTCCGCAAGGGCAAGGTATGTCACATATTGGTATGCCAACGTATTTCTCGTAGGATTTTGGTAAGTACGGGTAAACTCTTCTCAAGTGGTCAAAATCGTCAGCAATGTAAATAAGCCTGGCATCCCCACCTTTTGCGATTAGACATCTATACACAGCATCTGTTGTTAAGATCTCTCGCATATTGCCTATGTGAATGGGGCCTGAAGGAGTGATACCAGTAGCAAGAACATGTTTTCTATCTTCTTTTAGTAACTCGTCAGCAAGAACATCTGCCCAATGCATTCTTTATTCTCCACAAAAATAGTAATTAAATTGCTCTTGCCCTTATAAGTGCACGGAGTGGTATGTCATCTATACTATTTTGAGATCGCTTGTTCACTATTGCTAGACATAAAATAGGTTTTCCTTTTTCTGCCTTTGTGGCTTTTATTGCGCTTCTAAAGGTAACACCAGTACCTACAACATCATCTATTAAAACGACCTTTTTGTCATTCACGTTGGCGTAATTTGAAGAGAAAGCACCTGGTTTTTGATGATGCGGTCGGAAAACGGCCATCTCTACGCCCAATTTATCGGCGACAAAGGTAGCATAAGGTATGCCATTTACTGCGATACCTACAATAGCATCAACGTCTTTGCATTCTTCCAGTATAATGTCACATAAGGCATCTGATATAAATCCTACTCTTGAGGGGTATACTCCAATAGAACGCCAACCAATTTTTACATCTTCAGTTGGCTTCTTTTCTTTTCCTTTACTCAACAGCCATTCAGCTGTCTCTTTTGAAACGTTGAGTTCCTCTGATATTTCGTGTTCTGTAAGCCCGCTATCTTTATACATCAAAGCTTTCTTTATTAGAACATCAATTTCCTTCATAAAGCTCCACCATTAAAACAAGTATATAAATTGCATATTTAGATGTTTTGTAAAAAGCATAAAAGTATCGCAAAGCTAAAATATTAAAACAGCATGTTATTATACAATAATTAGGTGAACAAATATGGCAAAAGAGAAGAAAGGCGAAGGATTTCACTCCGCAGCAGGATTAATTAGATACTTTGATGCAGAAGAAAAAACCTCACTTAGAATACCGCCATGGTCGATAGTTGTAATGTGTGTTGCTACAATAGTGATAGTAACAGTAATTCACATAATATACAAACTATAAAATTAAGATTTACTTAGTTTCTTTTTTGTAAGTTTTTTAGCTAATTCTAAAGCCTCTTTAGCTTTATCTTTATTTGGTCCGCCGCATTGCGTCATTTTTGGTTTTCCACCGCCGCTTCCACCTAATATTTTACCTATATCCGGTGCTATTTCCCGAAGATCAATATCGACATTATCAGAAGCCATTGAAACAATCTTATTTCCATCAAAAATGTGCGCCACATAATTATCGGTTTTAGCAATAGCCCCAGCAATTGCTGTAGCGTCAGACGAGGACAAGCCTGTTACTATTTTCACCTTGGTTCCCGGCACGGTCTCTGCGCTTTTAATTAATGTTTCAACATCATCTGTAGATACTTTCTTTTTATCTTTCTGTGATTTCTTCCATTCTACAAAGAGATCCTCACATGCTTCTTTGAGAGTATTTACTCTTTTTTTCTTTATTTCTACTTCTTCCAAAAACCGTCCTACTGTTTTTTCTATCTGATCAGAAGGTACTGAAAATATTTTCGAAACTTCATGAATTTGTTTAGATACATCTTTGTCTTCTTTAATTTCATAGGTTTTACTAAGTTTATCTACGATTTTATTATATGTCTCTCTTTCTCCCTCCAAATGTAAATCGGCCATCTTTCCAGCTGCAAAAATAATTCGATTTACACCATCCTGAATTCTCTCTGTTTTTATTATTCTGATCTTTTCTACCTCGCGTGTATTGTTTAGATGCGTACCTCCGCATGCTTCAACATCTATATTTGGAATGTTAAGTACTCTGATAGAGTTACCCGGTGGAACTCCTCCTTGGTAAAGTCTAAAGCCATGTGTTTTCTCTGCACTGTTTCTATCCATAACCTTTTTTTCCACATGGACTGCCTGTTTTATGAAGTCATTTGCTAAATCTTCGATATTCTTATTTTCAGATTCTGTAATGGATTTGTAGTGCGCAAAATCAAAACGCGCTTCATTCAGACCTAATTGAGAACCTGCCTGCCAGATATGCTCTCCTAAAAGTTTTCTTAAAGCACCATTTACCAAATGCGTTCCGGTGTGATGTTTCATTAATGTGTAACGATGTTCCCAGTCAATTTCTCCATGTACTTTGTCTCCAACTTCCAAGTTACCATCTATAACATGTATTATTGCATCGCCTGCTTTCATCGCGATTTTAACTGGGATCTTTCTGCCATTGTTTGATAGATATCCAATATCTGAAGGTTGCCCACCACCTTCAGGGTAAAAAGCGGTTTTATCAAGAATAACTTGAGATTTGTTTTTCCATATAACTTTGGCGTCAAACTCTTTTGTATAATGGTCTTTGTAATAGAGCGGCTCTGTTTTGGGGAGATCTTCTCTAGTTTCCTCGATTGTCTCCTCTTTCTTTTCATGTGAATGCAACTCTGCGACCATCGACTCAAAATTATCTGGAATTTTTATTTCTACGCCGTGAGTTTTAGCGATACTTTTTACGATACCCGGCTGCATTCCATGGGTATCATACAGAGTAATGAGTTCGTTTTCATCGATTGTTTGTTTTTCATCCAATATTCTTTTCACTAGACTTTTTCCTTTGGTAAGGGTTTCAGAGTATCTGTTAGTTTCAATATCTAAAATCTCGTCAATTTGTTTCTTTCTCTTCTTTAAAGATGAGAATTCTTTTTCGAGCAAATCAAGTTGCATCTCTACAAGTTCTCTCAAAGATGCGTTTAATTTTATCTTTTCAATGAAACGAATAGATCTTCTAATTATCAGTCGGGCAAGATAACCTGCCTTAACGTTCGATGGGACAATGCCATCACCAAGCATGAATGCAAGACATTTTGTGTGATCTGCAAGTGAATAGATGCTTGTCGTATCTGCATTGTTTTTAGCGTGCTCTTTCAACCACCTTATCATTTCAGGAAAAACAGTATCATAGACCGTTTTGGTTCCTTGTGTGCACCAGGCTATTCTTTCCAATCCATAACCCGTATCAACAATGTTCAATGGGTTTTTGGTGTATTTTTTTCCTTCGATTTCAAATTCACCTTTTTCATCTTCTTTTAAGTTCATGAAAACTAGGGTCGCTATCTCTAACCCACCTGCGAGCACCTCCAGACATGGGCCAGCATTTCCTCCGCCATACCAAAGTTGCTCTTTGTAGTTTATTGCCTCACGTGGGATACCGATACTTTTTGTAAAATATTCGTCGCAGAACTTCACAGTCTCTTCTTTAAAATATATTTCATCGATGTTTTTGTTAAATGCGTGGTGTCCCATCATTTCAAAGATAGTTAGGTGACGACCACTTACACCTACTTCTTCTAGGTCATTCAGTCTAATGCATGGTTGTGAAATAACTAAGGGGTTTGCTGGAGGAGGCACTTCGCCAGAGGTTACATGAGGTTGGAAATCGGCTATTGATGCAATTGTTAGATATATATCCGACCGCCATCTTGCAACAACGGGGCATCGTTCCCCAGTTTCAGGATAATGAAGTCTTGAATGCCCATTTTTTTCAAAAAAAGACAGAAAACTTTCTCGAACATCAGACAAAGAAAACGGTTTTTTTCCTAAAGGTTTTCCAATAAAACTGAATTTTACACAAGGTTGATCACCGCACAACTTTGAGTTTTTGTCTAATGTCCAATAGTACGCACCGCATGAAGAGCACTTCTTTCTAACAAATCCATTTTTGTAAAAGAATTGTAAATCGCATTCTTTTTGCAGGAATGAATCCATCTTTTATCACTAATGTCAACCGAAATATAAACAAGGTTTATAAATAGTGCTTCTTGGCTTATATTCTCATTCTCCTTAGGTTTTTCTTAGTTCTTTTTTCTCCACCTTTTGTTTCACTCTTTATATTTTTTCCTTGTTTTTATGATATTTGCATTAAAAAATTGTATCATTAAAAACAAACCATTGGTTGATATACCTATTTAGAAATACTCCAAAATAAATAATATGTACTTTAGACAGATAAAAAGTTAGAGAATTAATGAAGAGGTTTTAAATATGGAACTAGGAAATGACAATGAAAAAAACCAAGAAAGGTTGCAAAAGTGGTTTATTTCCTTTCTTCATGTCGATTTGATAAATAGTAGTTCTTAATGGATGTGAAGTATGAAACGAGAGTGGTTTGTAAGAGCTTATAAAGAAGGGGATGAAAATAAAATATTTGAACTTATGAAAGTAGTATACCATGAAAAGAATCTTATTAGAGAAAAATGGTTGAGATGGTGGAAATGGATGTTCACAGAAAACCCCGTAGGAATTGCAAGGATCTGGCTCGCAGAACACAATGGTAAAATAGTTGGTCACGATCCAATGATTCTTGCAGATATAAAGGTTGGAACGGAAATCGTAAAAGTATATCAGAATATCGAACTTATGACACATCCAGATTATCGGCACCAAGGTATGTTTCTTACTTTAGAGAAAAAAGCTTTAGAAGAAGCAGAGAAGGAAGGAATAAACATCATAATTGGTTTTCCAAATAATGCAGCATATCCGGGTCATATAAAAAATGGTTGGTTTGATATTAGTTCATTGCAAATAGGATCCAAACCTCTTCGTCTAGAGAGAATAATAAAAGCTACTATCAAAAATAAATTCTTAAAGACAATATATACTGTATTTGGAAATTTGATTATTTATTTATTTTATCGCGAAAAAAAAATGCCTGTATCAGATGGTTTGATAATTTCAAGAATCGCTTCTTTCGATGATGATATTGATGATTTTTGGAAAAAAATTTCCAATGAGCATAAAATAGTTATTGTTAGAAATAAAAAATACTTAAATTGGAGATACGTCAATGTTCCGGATGTAGAGTATATGATCTATGTTGCTAGAGAAAAAGGGGAAATATGCGGGTATATAGTTTTACGATGTGTTGATGAAAAAGATATGAAATCTGGAAGTATCTTTGAGGTTTTTGCACCTTTAGAACGACCAGATATAACTTCTAGTTTACTTTCAAAGGCTGAAGAATATTTTAAAAGTCAAGATGTAGACCTTATATTTTGTTCAATGATAGCAGATAAAAGACTTTGTAAAATTTTTAGAAAGAAGGGTTTCATATTTTCTGATTTTTTAATAAGCCGTTTTACGGATAGAGGGCAATTTTGTGCATATACAAGTCATCCTAATATTCCGAAAACATTCTTTATGAACAAAAAAAATTGGTTTATTCAGTTAGGCGACTCTGATTTTGTTTAATAAATATTACATTAGCAAAAAATAATTATAGTACTCTATACTCTTACTTATGATATCAATTTTACAAAATAAATCCCCTTTAATTTTATATACTAAAACTTCTATTTGTAAGTAATGGAAAAGACAAGCATTATATTTTCTCCGCATCCCGATGATGCTTGCTTGGGGTGTGGTGGAGTTATATCAAAAAAAATAAAATCCGGGGAAAAAGTTATAATCGTAGATGTAACAGATGGTAGAAATTCACATTTACTTACGTTTGGGATAGGCAAGGATCCAACTCCTAGAGAAACAGCAATATTAAGGAAAAATGAGGAAATAAATGCAATGAATCTTTTAGGAGTCCCAAAAGAAAATATATATTTCTTAGATTATGAAGATGGGTTTTTATATGAAAACGATGATGATGCAAGAAAAAAAATTTTTGAAATAATTAAAAAGATTAAACCCTCTGAAATTTATATACCATGTTTAGAAGATAGCATTCAAGATCATGTTTTTACAAATATAATTGTGAAAGAAAGTCTAAAAAGATTGAATCTTGATGTTGAAGTTTATGAATATTTTATTCAGGCAAGACCAAAGTTTGAAAAAACGTATAAAAAAGATATTATTAAAATTGATATTAGTGATGAAATAGATAAAAAAAAGACAGCGATACAATTCTATAAAAGTCAAATAACAAAATTTTCATCAAACCAAAAAACACCTGTTTTAGAAGATGAGTTTCTCAATTATTTTTATAATGATAAGGAGTTATTTAGAAAAATTGATAGCCATGATAATATAAATATTGTTAAGTATTTACCGATCCTTTTTAAAATAAAGTTTATAATTCCTATTTATCTCAATCTTAAATTTAGACAAGCAAGATTAAAAGAATTTAAATCTTCTGTTTCTCTTTAAAATGTAAATTTTTCATCTATATGAAAGTGCGAAAAAGGGTATTTTTGTCTGTTTAAAGAAGGTTTATAAATGGTATCTTTATCAAATACTTCACAATGTTTGTTCTAGCTGATTTAGCCCAAATTGGTTTGTGGATACTTTATATTGCCCTCCCTATACTTGCCCTATATTTTGCTTATTTGATTTTTACAAGAGCGTTTAAATATATGGGTTTTTCATCAATTGAGGCAGTAATTATTGTTTTTATATCCTTTCTGTTTGGATTTGAGATTATACTTTTTGGTGTTAATATCTCCAATATCTATCTTTTCTCCTATGGAAATTGGAAATTATATGTTAATATGGGTGGCGCGATAATTCCTATACTGCTAAGCATCTATCTAACGATAAAGAAGAAACTATCCTTGAAGAAAATTGTCCTAGGAATTATAGTTGTATCAATAGTTGCTTTTTTTGTAACCCATCCTGTAGAAAACAAAGGTATAGTGGCATCCATCCCTTACGCTTTTTTACCAGCCATTTTTGCTAGTATAGTTTCTATCTTTTTGTCATGGAAGGATTTTATTAAGGCTGCGCCTCTTGCATATATCTCTGGAACAATAGGAGTATTGATAGGTGCTGATTTTCTCCATCTGTGGGGATTACTTCATATGCTGATAAGCAGTCCAACAAACGCGACGATTGGTGGTGCCGATGTATTTGACATGATTTTTATTACAGGTGTTATAGCTGTTGTAGTTGATGGTATAATAATGTTCCGTCAGAGATCAAAAGCAGGCATATCCTAAAATTTATTATTTATATTTACAAATACTTTAATAAGTACCTAATATTTTACCGGATATATAATAGGCTGATATCTTCCGAGGTTTCAAATGAGTGAGTCTATAGAGGATTTAGTTAAAAAGAAGGATGAATACCAAACGAAAGCTAATGAATTAAAGGAGAAAAGAAACCAATTACATTTAAATTCAAAGCAACTTGCTGATGAAAGGGATTCATTAAGTTTTACTATTCGAGAAATGCGAAATAAGATTACTGAGCACAAGAGAAAGCGAGATGAATTAAACGAAAGAGTGAAGCATACAAAAGATCAGAGGAACAAACTTAACAAAGCTTATAGCGAAATCAATAAAAACGTAGAGGAATTGGAGCGAGAGCGTTCTTCTTCTCTTGGGGCAAATTTAAACGTTTTAAGGAAACAACTCAGAACGCTTGAAAATGAACAGATGACTCAACCTATGTCTCCGCAAAAGGAGAAAAAATTGATTGAAACTATTTCTGGGATTCATGCAAAGATTAAGGAAGGCGAAGAGGTCTTAAACAAGGATCCTAAGCTCAAAAAGGCATTGGAAGAAGAAAAAACCATTAAACAAAAAGCGGAAAAACAACATGAAATGGTGGAGAAATTAGCTACGCGCGCCCAGGAAGAACATGAGGGTATGATCGAAATTATCAAGCAACTCGATAATTTAACAAAAAGAGTGAATGTTATCCAAGAAAACATTGTACTGACCAAAATAGAAGCTGATGCGGTTCATAAAGAGTTTATAGAGTGTGTTGATACAATACATGATTTGGAAAGAAAGGTCTCGGCAACTCAAGAGAAGAAACGAAAGACCAAGAAGGCTGCAGAGGCAACAATTGCACAGAAAGAGGCAACTGAGATATTCGAAAGATTCAAAAAAGGCGAAAAACTCAGTACCGACGATCTTATGGCTTTACAAAAAGCTGGTTTAATCTAGTATATTCATTTTATTTGGAGAGGGGTGATTAGACATGCAATGCGAACTTTGTGGTAAAGAGTGTTTGTGTAGACTTGGCATTGTTGATGGTGTTGAGATGATGCTCTGTCCCGATTGTATGAAGTTTGGGAAAAGTGTGGATGTTAGTCCTCGAACTTCTACAGTTGCTAAAAGACCAATTTTGGAGAGAATCAGAAGACCTGCTGAAAAGGACATCTACAAGGGTATGGATAAAGAACTCGTCTCTGGTTGGAATGAATTGATTAAAAACGCCAGAGATAAGAAAGGTCTTACTAGAGAGGAGCTTGGTTTTAGGATAGGCGAACGAACCGTTACAATTTCTAAAATTGAGAATGGAGATCTTAGACCTTCTGATAAAATGATAGAGAAATTAGAGAAAGAGCTAGGGATAAAACTTGTTGAAGCGGTAGCAAATGCCTCTACTCTTCCGCACGGCTCTCACCCTGCTGGTCTTACACTTGGCGATTTTATTAGGAAAGAAGACGAGTAGATATGGATGAACTTGATTTTACCAAGGCTATCACGGCATTAAAAAATGGCGAAGTGATAGTTTATCCTACTGATACTCTGTATGGTTTGGGTGCCGATATTTACAACAAGGATGCCGTCAGAAAGGTTTTTGAGATAAAGAAAAGACCAACGAATGATCCTTTGCCAGTCGCTGTTTCAGATATTGATGAAATTGAAAAGATAGCATTTCTTGATGAAAAATCTCGAAATTTGGTAGAACGTTTTTTACCTGGGAAACTTACTATAGTTTTGAAGAAAAAGAGCGTTGTACCAGATACTGTTACAGGCGGCCTGCATAATATTGCTATAAGGATTCCTGATGACAGAATCGCTTTAAGATTGTTATCTGAATTTGGTCCTCTCACTGCGACAAGCGCAAATATACATGGTAAAAAAACACCATTTGTTATAAAGGATATAAAGATGCAGTTCGAAGAGAGAGATATCGTCGTTTATCTTGATGTAGGTAGGTTGGAAGATCGACCATCCACCATTGTGGACGCAACTGGTAAAACGATTAAAATTATACGCGAAGGGACAATATCAAAAAAAGAAATCATGGGTGCAATCTGAGATGAATGCTGAAGTTTATGAGAAATACAAACTTGCAGGGGAGATCGCTGCGGAAGCCAGAGATTATGGTGTGGATTTGTTAAAACCTGATGCGAGTTTTTTAGAAATTACGAATAAAATCGAATCAAAGATACTGGCTGGTGGTGGATTTCTTGCTTTTCCGGTAAATATCTCTATAAATGAGATAGCTGCACATTATAGTCCAAGACATGATGATACTTTGGTTTTAAATAGAGGAGATGTTGTAAAATTAGACATAGGTGCTCATATTGATGGATATATAGCAGATACGGCAGTTACTGTTGAAGTTGGAACTAATAATTACGAAGATATGATTAAAGCGTCTAGTGATGCTTTGGATTCAGCTATTGATCATATAAAAGCAGGAATAAATCTTGTTGAAATTGGAAAGTTCGTAGAAGAAACCATCAATTCCTACGGCTTCAAACCCATTGATAATCTAACAGGGCACAGTATGCAAAAGTATTTGCTTCATGCTGGTATGTCGGTCCCAAGTGTCCCGAATACAATGCATAACGATAAACCTCAGGATGGTGATGTTTTAGCTATAGAACCATTTGCAACTAATGGTGCAGGTCATGTAATATCTGGAGACGGTAGTAATATTTACATATGCAAAGAATCTGCGAATCCAAGACTTATGCGGGATAGAAAAATCAAAATGATGTTTGACAAGATGAAAATTGAATTTAAGACTTTACCATTTGCGGAGAGATGGTTTACAAAAATGTTTTCGAACAGCGATACGACACTAAAAAGGATGGCATTCTTAGGTTCGGTAAGGCAGTATCCACAACTTATAGATGCAAAAAAGGGAATTGTCACGCAAAAAGAACATACGGTCATTGTAACAGAAGAAGGATGTGAGGTAATCACATGAAAAACAAAACAGTTCAGAAAAAAGAAACAAAGATTATCAAATTCGAGGAGCTCAGTTGGAAACAGATAGAAGCGTTAGATAAGAATAAAACAATATTTTTCTTGCCGATTAGTCCACTCGAGGAACATGGCCCTCATTTGCCTGTTGGTACTGATTTATTAGTTGTTAGAGATGCAGTAAACGAAGCTGTAAAGATTTTGAATAATGAAAAATCTGATTTAACCTACGTAATTTTACCTTCAACGCCTGTTGGTTATTGTAAATTTAACACAGATTTCCCCGGTAGCATCTCTGTGAGCTGGAAGGTTGTCAGAGATGTGGTTTACAGCGTTGGATCGTCCCTTGGAAATCACGGTTTCAAATATCTGGTCGTATGTACATATCACATGGCGCTAGGTCATTTGAAAGGGATTTACTCTGCAATGAAAAAACTGGAATCTAAATATGGTATGAGAACATGTGAGCCATGGGGACCTTATTTTTATAACAATGAAACTGAAAAACGTGAACCAAAACTAGGTTTTGATACAAGTAAAGAAGTTCACGCCTGTTTCCGTGAAACTTCTCTTATGAAATATCAGTATCCTTATCTTGTGGATGAATCTTATAAAGATTTACAAAATATATATAGAGATATGAATTCACCGCGTGTTCTTGGAAAGACTTTCAAACAACTAGGTTTAAAAGACGGTTATGTTGGTAGTCCTGCTAGAGCTGATGCTGATTATGGCAGATGGTATTTCGGTGAAACAGTGAACGTTTTTGTTAGATCTGCGATTGATTTGTACGAAGGGAAAAAACTACCACAGTTGCCAAATCGGGTTAAAACAATAATGAAAGCATTATTTTGGTGATACTCTTTAAAATAAAGCATGCGAATCTAACAAGAAATGAATTATTGCGTAAAAAACTATTAGCACAGTTTATTACGCAAAACTATTTTATCAAAAATCGGTAATACTTATAGTTCCGTACAAACAACTCGTATACATCGGAGGATGAGGACCGGCTGCGAGAGAAGTTTGCTCGTTTGTTGACAATGTTTCGTTTAATATGTTGTTTATGTCTTTTTTATTGAGCCCTATCTTCTTTCCAGCGTCATATATCTTTGTGTTTATTTTCTTATTACAGTGGTTCATCTTATCATTTCTCTTTCTATTTTTTGATTTTGTAATGATAAAATTTATTTATATAATATTTGACAGAAATAGCTAAAATTTTTATATTTTGACGAATATACCTATATTATGACGAATGTAGTTCATAAAGTTTGGAAAATACTGGATGAGAATCCGTGTATTAGAAGAGTCATGAGCCAGAGACTAATAAACACTACAGCATTAGCTAAATTTATCATTACAGAGAAAAAGATCGAAGGAACATTGGATGCTGTTAGTAGTGCCATTCGTCGCTATAAATTCGATCGCTATGATGATATTTTCACAATAGCAAATAACATTGTCAGCTTTGGTGAAATTACAACGAGAAGTAAACTTGCAAATGTAGCTGTTATTAAAGATGCAGAGATACAACGATTACTACCAAAACTATTTTCGCTTATTAATTACAACCGTGGAGATGTTTTGAGAATTATTCAAGCAGATGAGGCTATAAAGATACTCGTAAATGAGAAAAATTTAGAAAAGATAAAGAAGCTTTTTCCAAGTGACAAAATCATAAAAATAGATAAAAATCTTGCTGAGATTAACATGCATTTACATCCAGAGGCAGTGAATACACCAGGAATTATTGCAATAATTTCAAATGAACTAGCAATGAATGATGTTAATGTTATGGAAGTTATGAGTTGTGTTCCTGAGATGCTCTGGTTTGTAAAAGAAAAAGATGTGCTAAAGGCACACAACATTGTGTACCAGTTGTGCAGTCAAAGAGGATAAAGTTTGTTTAACTTACTTATTTGAGGTTTAATATCAATTTTTTAAACAACGGTAACTTTTCTAAAATCCATAGAAATAATATGTTAGTTGTTATTTTATTTCTGGGCATCATAACTTTTAATTCTGCCCAGTCACTCTCGCCCCCATTAACATCTTTAGCCTTTACCTCTATTATATAAGTAGTTTTTATTCGCTTCCAGGTATGGTTTACTTTTATTTCTTCACCTGATTTGTAATATTTAGTCCACTCGCTATTACCATCGCCCCAGTTGATGAAATATTTGACATCGTCTCCATCAGGGTCTATCGTACTAAATGTATATTCATATTCTACCCATTTTTTACCATTTGTTGGGCCAGATATAGTAGGAATATTTGGTTCAGTATTATATTCGATTAGTGCTTTATATGCATTTATTCGCCCTGTACCGATATAAACATCTGAGCTGTAGGGATCCACGTTTGAACGAATAATCGATCTAACCTCCTTAGGGGAATAAGAGGGATTTTTTGACAAAATCAAAGCTGCGATACCAGCAACATGTGGAGTAGCCATTGAAGTCCCAGTTAAATATTCGTAATTAAGTCCAAATCCATAATCGCTGAGCCAAACATTATATGTTGGCATGGCAGAATAGATAAATTCTCCTGGTGCAGCAACATCAACCCATTCCCCATAATTAGAGATACACCATGAATCCCATATTTCGTAATAGAAAATCATTTTACTATCGTTATTATCAGTTGCTGCAACTGCGACAACATTTTCAAATGCTGCAGGATAAAATTTCTCAGATAAGCCATCGTTACCTGCAGATGCACACATAAAAACACCTTTATCATAAGCATAGTCTACAATGTCCTTTAATAAGTTTGAAAAGGTATAGAGCCCAAAACTCATACTAACTATATTAGCACCGTTATCAGTAGCATATTTTATTCCATTTGCTATAGTGCTCCAAGTTCCATGACCACTTTCATTAATTGATTGAACTGTCATAATCTTACAACCCCAGCAAACTCCTGCGATACCAATGCTATTATTAGTTACTCCAGATGCGATACCGGCGCAATGTGTACCGTGACCAAAACCATCCAACGGTTCGTTATCGTTATTATAAAAATCCCAACCCATGACATCATCTACATAACCGTTGTTATCATCGTCAACACCATTGTTCGGGTTCTCATTTTTATTAATCCAAATATTATCAGCAAGATCAGGATGTGAATAATCGATACCTGAGTCAATAATTGCTATTGTTACATCTGAACTACCTGTTTCTATGTCCCATGCTTCAGGTGCATCGATGTCTGCATCAGGGGTACCTTCATTCTGACCGGTATTATATAGATTCCATTGTTTACTGAAGTCTTCATCATTTGGAATACCACATAAATGAACAAAGAAATTTGGTTCAGCATAATTAATATCTGGACAAGAAGAGTAATCGTTTACGACAGATAAAATATCAGAATCCTCTGGGATACTAATAATGTAAATTTTATCAAGCAATGGACTCTCAGAGTTTTTGAAAACCTTTTCCAAAGAACTTACTTGATATTTTTTATTAAGTTTATCTATGGATGGACTTGAAATTTCTCTATCCTTTGTAAGTTTAATGATGAATTCCCCAGGTACAAATTCGTAATTTTGTACTTCGTCAACATTAGAATTCTTAACAACACTACCATTTATACATGGTAAAGCGGTTGAAATCAGCAGCAGGCTAACTAAAATTGTTATCCTTCTCATATTAATTTTATCACATCGCAGTACAATATTTATAACTATTATATTATGATCCAAATAAATATTTAACCCTTTTGTTAAATCCTAATAGCGCTATATCTTAGAAAGAAATCCATTAATCTACTTTTATAACTGGCTTACCAAGATTTTTATATGAAAATTTTTTCATCTCTTTATCTAATAGTTTTTTAAGTTTATTTTTGTTTTTGTGATCTGACATTTCAACAAGTTTAATGGCATTTTTGAAAGCTCTTTTTGATTCTAAAGATCTTCTGGTCAGCGATAGTAATCTTCCTTGGTTCCAATAGTATAACAGATGGTTTCTATCCCGTTTAATTGCCTCATTAATTTTTGCAAGTGCCTTGCCAAAATTTCCTTGGAAGAACTCTTTTACGCCTACATAATAAAAGTCAGCAGCCTCATGATCTAATATTTCCTCTGAAAGAAACTCAACACGATTAATTTCGCAGTCTTTACAAAGTTTTGAAAGAGCGGCTTTTATTTTATCTCGTTCTTTGCTGTTAGTTAACAGTTTTTTTATGCTTTGTTTACCAATGTTACAGACTGTTTGAAAAACCTTGTTTTGAGTTCCAGCCTCATCTGGAGATTCTTTGATTAAATGAGCCAGAATTGAAGGGAAATCTATCTCGTCCAGAAAATCCAGTATTTCCAGATGCAGGTTCAACCTATTTTTAATCACTATTTTATTTTTTATACATTCTTCTAAGAATATCCTGGTGATTTTTACATTGTGTACCGTTCCTTCTAAGATAATCTCATCGAATAATCTGTAATTTTTACTTTTATAAAACTCAAAAATTTTTTTTACAAAAAAATCTATTAATTTTTCTTGTTCTAACATTAGAAAATAACTGTCAGTGTCTGCAATCCCTCTGTCTGTCAATTTCTTTCTAAAAGTGGCTACGGTCTGGTACGGCAAGTAATCCTTGGTTTTTTTACATTGGATTCTTAAAGCAGGGTTATCTTTTTCTATCTCGAAATATGATTTTTTAATTTCTACGAAGCCATTTTTTTCCAGCAGTTCTTCGAGCAGTTCATCTGGAAAACAAAATTTGTGCGACATGCCGAGGGTTTCTAGTCCATATATCCAGCTTATCACAGCTTTTCTTGTCTCTCTATTTCCTCCGATGAATCTTTTGAAAGATGTTATTAAATCAGGGGTTTCTATCAAAAGTTTGCCATTTGGCTTCAGCACTCTAAACCACTCAGCTAGAGCGTATATAGCATTAAAAATTCCTAGATGCTCTATCAATTGACACGTTTCGATCTCATCTATTGAATTTGATGGGAATTTCAGATTATCGGCAGGCATTATTCTGTCAGCTACGGTTTGGTCAAAGGCATCTATGTTGATGAAACCATCTTTGTATGTTTTTCCGCAGCCTATATTTAGTTTCATAACTCTCCGGTGGCTAGAAGTTCTTTTTCAATTCTGTAAAAACAGCTAGGGTCATTATGGGCGATACCGGTCATACAACTTGATCTAGTTGTGCATCCACCTTTGCATTCCTTGCTGTGTTTGCAATTACGACAATTTTCTCCTAGATCCTTGATTTTAAATTTCTTGTTGTATACAAAGGCATCAGGGTCGTTCCAAATTTCTTTAATTGATTTTTTTCTTATGTTTCCTTCTATGAATTCATCTGCCATGGCAAGGCATCCTTTAACGTTTCCATTGCTTTGGATACCTAAAACATTTGTTCCTGCATAACAGCCTTTCCACTCAGGATATGTGCTTAAGTTTGGTATTACTTTGGAATGGAATCCAAAATTATGCGCTCCAACAATTGAGAATTTTTTATTATTGTATTTCTTCTGCATAGAATAAATGAAAAGACCAAGAGAATAATACTCTTCATCTGATATTACTAATTCTCTCGGAAATCTGCCTATCGGTGTTGCTTCTTGAATTTGCCAGGTTATTTCTTCTTTAAGTACAAAATCCAGAAGTTTTGGTAATTCATAAAGATTCAATTTGTGTACCGTGGTTATGACACCAACCGGCAAATTTGCTTTTTTTGCAGCACGAACAAATGCTGTTGCTTTTTCGAATGAGCCTTTAACGTTACGTATTTCATCCTGGGTTTTAGCTGATGAGCCATCTAAACCAATCATCAAACAGTCTGTTCCTAGTTTAACAAGTTCAGGAATAAATTTTTCAGGATTAAAGAAACCATTAGTGATGATTGATAGTACAATTCCAAGATCTTTGATTTCCTTTGATATAATCTGCCAATCCTTGCGTAAAAACACTTCGCCCCCCATCAGCGCTATGCCACCAGATCCTATATCAGATAGATCATGACAGAGTTGAAGTGCTTCTTTTGTTGATAGTTCATCGCTCCTTTTTATTCCGGCTGAGGAACCGCAATGAAGACACTTAAGATTACATTTGAGAGTAAGTTCCCAAACTGTAATGTCAGGGTGAGATCTTTTTATCGCCATATTTACTTATCCACTTTTTTGGAATAATCCCGGTTCAATTTTGTAAAAGCAATAAGGATGATTATGAGGTTTATGCGAGAGGCCTAATGACATACCAAGGCATCCTCCCTTGCAGGTTATACCAAATTTACAGTCCTTGCAGTTCTCCCCTAAAAGTTCGACTTTAAACTTTCTGTTATATTTGAATGTATTGGGGTCGTTCCATATATCGATGATGTTTCTTTTTCGAATATTTCCTTCGATATATTCATCTGGAGTAGAAAGACATCCTGTAACATCTCCGTTGCTCTTTATGCTTAGGATAGATATTCCTGCTTGGCATCCGTTCCATCCTGGGTAGAGACCCAGACTTGGTAAATGCTGGGAATGGTACCCAAAACAGTGTGCACCTATAACAGGTAGTTCTTTTTTTGTGTACTTCTTTTTCATTGATGCAATAAATAAAGCTACAGAATAGTATTCCTCCTTTGACAAAGCGAATTTTTTTGGGAATCTTCCTTCCGGTGCAGCAACTTGAATCTGCCATGCTATATGTTTGTTGAGAAGGAAATCTCGTAATTCCGGTAACTCTTTTAAATTTAATTTACTGACTGTAGTTATAACAGTTGTTGGTAAATTTGCTTCTTTGGATAAAGAGATATATTCCATAACTTTATTGAATGAGCCTTTAACTCCTCGTATATGATCGTGTGTCTGAGCCTTAGCGCCATCTAGGCTTGTTGAGACACTATATGGGTCAAGTTCTATTAGTTTAGAGATTGTATCTTTTGTGATGTTGAAACCATTCGAGATAAACAAGAGCTTCATATTAAGATCTTTTATCTTTTTTGCAATGTTGTACCAATCTTTTCTTAGAAATGGTTCTCCACCCATCAGGCATACGCCTTCGGTGTTTAATTCAGCAAGATTGTCACAAAGTTGAAGAGATTCTTTTGTCGTTAATTCATCTGGGCGCGCCTTACCTGCCGAAGAACCACAATGCAAACATTTTAAATTGCAACGAAGGGTGGTTTCCCAAACCACTTGTCCAGGTCTGTATTTTTGTTCTAAAATCATAAACTTCACATTTGAAAAACTGCTATGTGTTAGCTATTTCACTAAAATTTTTCCTAATTGTAATGTGTCTGTTTTTAATTTTTAAATTCGTAAATACTGATTGTAGCATAAAATGCTCCAGGATACCTTGGACCTTTTGAAAAAGATAGCTCTTCTTTTTTGTAACTTTTCTCTTTTAAAATGCATTTTATATCTGATTTACTTAATCCAATTCTGTAACCAAGCATGTATAAACTTGTTCTTTTATTCATATTTCTAACCATTTTTATTATGTTTAAAATTCTTTAATACTTATGGTTCCGTAACGTCCTCCAGGATACCAGTTGGGTCCTGCTGAAAAATAAGTTTGTTCTTGAAGCTTATTGTTTTCGTTTAAGATCAAATTAATATCTTTCTTGTTTAGACTCATTGTATTTCCAAGTTGATATAGTTTGTAGGCGAAATCTTTTTCCATTTTACCCATTTCCTATTTTATATAACTATGCCAATACAACATCAAATATTTAAATTGTATGTGTACAAACGTGACACTTCACTATCATTTTGTTTCAAATGGAACATAAGTTGCAGTATAAAGAATTAAGATATTTTAGAAATCTTTGATGCTTACCGTTCCGTAATAAGTAGCCCAATATGGTTTTGGTCCCATTGAAAAACTTATTTCCATTTCTCTGGCAGGATTATTTTGTAGAATTTGTTTTAATTCTTTCTCGTTTATCCCCAGTTTTTTTGTATGCTCAATCAGCACATCATATTTTATATTGTTATTGTGTGTCATGTTATCACGAAACACGTATGCAATCTACATTTAAATACTTTTCTAAAAAACACACTAAAAATTAAACAAGATAACTTTTTTCGATAAATTTTCTTCTATCTAATTTGCATACAAAATAAGGATCTTTAATCTTAAATTTGTCTACCTCATGTATGAAAACTTCAATATCGGAACCTAATTTTTTAATTAGTTTGTCCTTAATTACAGAGATAATTTCTTCAGGTAAAGGACTAATATTTCTTAATTCTTCATAGAACAAGATTTTTATCTCTAATCTATTCAAACTATGCTGAATAATCTGAATACGTCTAATTTTATTTGTTTTGATTTCGTAAGTAGCTTCTCCAAAAACGTTCTCTATAAAAGACGGCAACGCCATTTTTCCGCCTGGCAGAAGAATGGAATAATTTTTTCTTCCATGGATCTTCTTTATCAATGTTCCAGCTAAACCGCACTCGCAGTCGTTTTCTGCAGTAGTAATGACATCATCTATACCTGTATACCTTATTATCGGAGTTCCCCTTCCGTATAATTTAGTTAGAATTAGTGAGCCTGGCTCGCCTGGTGAAACGTTTTCTCCATCCTTAACAATCTCAGGATATACTAAATCAGATTGAACGTGGTAATTACCGTTTTTGCATTCAAAAGCTATTGGGCCTGATTCAGTTGCAGCATAGAAATCGTACACTTTGGTATCAAAAGTTTCTTCTATGTATTTTCTAAGATAAGAATCTAGATAAGCACCAGAAGATAGCATACATTTTGGATTTATGTTTTTTCCATATCCTCTACTTTTTAAAACGGCTAGTTGAACAAATGCATAAGGATATCCAGCGATAAACTCTGGTTTAAATTCATCAATTTTTTTTGCAATTTCTTCAGATGTAGTAAACAAATCGAAAATTTGTATGTTTTTTTGAGAAAAAATTGGTTTAATTGCTGTAGAAATACTATTTAAGAAATACTCATTCTCAAAACTTCTTTCTGATAAATCTATAAGTAATGTCATTCTAGTTTTTCTCCAATCAATACCGTACTCGTGTAGTGCTCTTAGGAATCCTAGCATACCTTTGGTCACAGTGAGCATATCAAAATAAATAGGCAATGACGGTCCTGTAGTTCCACCTGTTCTTGAAATGAACCATTTTTTGTTAAAAGTGCCTGTTGGAATAATCTTGTCAGGCGAGTATTTTCTAATATCGTCTTTTGTTACAAATGGTAGTTTTTCTATGTCTTCTACACTTTTGATATCGCTTGAGCGTATTCCGGCTTCTTTGTATTTATCTCTATATAATGGTACTTGATAAGCGTAATTGATTACCTTTTTTAGGGCTCTATTTTGGTATTTTTTTAACTTTTCGTTTGTAGATCTTCGCAATCTTCCAGGGTCTATTAAATAACTTTTAAGCACGCGAGAAAGTAATATCGGATTATGAAGTGCATTCATTGTATCTTATCCGTGTTTCATCTATAATCGTTCAAATAACGCACTAATCATCAAAGGCAATAGAACTGTTGCATCTCCCTCGATTGTTATATTATCTGCTTTTTCCTTGAGCTTCCCCCAAGATATGGCTTCTCTTGTTTGTGCACCGCTTAGACTACCATCGTATTCTACTGCCGTGGTAATATATACGACATGATCTAGACCACCTTTGAATAAATTCCACCAGATTGTATGATGTTTTGAAATTCCTCCACCAATTATTAGTGCACCTGTTTTTTTAGTATTGAATGCGATATCTGAAAGCTCTTGTTCATCTTGGAAGAGATCAATGGCGAAGTTTCGATGCTCTTGATAGTACATCCAGAGTTGTGAACCAAAAGCGCCATCGGTAATTCCAGGGACATAAATAGGGATTTTGTTTTTCCATGCCCAATACAATATAGTGTCCTTACCGTTTTTTTCTTTATCAAGGCGTTTTCCGAACTCCCAGACAAGTTCTTTTGTTGACCATTTCTGTTTTGTTTTATAAAGTTCATTTAGAACAGGCTGTATTTTTTCTTCAAGTATTTTTCCGTAGCATTCATTTGGAATGAAGATATTTCCTAATCTATTAATTCCCTTTTTATGGAGCTCTCTGTCATCAGCCATGAATGAACCATGGTAATAATCCTTCCAAACCCGGGCTAGATCGTGATCCAATGTACCCGTAGTCGTGATAACAACGTCAAAAAGCCTCCTTCTTAGTAGCTCTTTTATAACCCCTCTTGTACCTGTAGAACATATGCACGCTGGAAATGAGAGGAATTTAGTGCAATCCTTTTCTTTGACCATTTTTTCAAGGATGTCAACGCCAACAGCTACCTTCTTTGCAGTGAATCCTCCTGATTGATAAAGTTCTTTAATTAATTCGTTTGAATTCATTCCTCTTTTAAGATCGATATCTTTCACTGGTTTTTCTTTCATAAAATTTACTCCTTAGTAAATAGCGATAGCCCCATAGCCAACACAAGATGTGCTGGGGTGCACCTCATATGATGTACCGTATTTAAGTAATTCTGCCTTATTTGCTCCGAGAATCTTTGCTGCTGTTAGCATTGCTGCCACAGGTCCATAGCCACACATCGTGATATCGTTTTTTTGAACTGTGTTGATCAGTCCTTGTGGGTTCATTTTTAGAATCTGGTCTATTGCAAGCTTATCTTGCTTTTCGGCATATTGGTCCACTCTCATCCCTTCAGGTGGCATGCTCATGTAGTTAAATCCTGCATGCGAAAAATCTGTACTTGCAATAATGACCGTGTTGCCACTTGCATTCTTTATCGCATCAGCGATAATCTTTCCAACTTCGCTCGATGTTTCAAAATCTTGCATGGCCATGCAGATAGGTACAAAATTAAATTGTTTGTTTTCAGCAATAAACTGCAAGAATGGTAATTGGACCTCGATGCTGTGCTCGTATGCATGTGCACTTTCATCTTTATCTATCATATCTTTACAAATTTTTTTTGCTAAATCTTCATTTATAGAAACATTTCCTAGTGGAGTCTGCCAGCTATCTTCTGTCATTACAGATACACCAGATCCCCTTCCTGTATGGTTTGGACCAAGAATAATAAATGAATCTGCAAAATTATTGTTTGCTAGATAATTGTAAGAATGAGCGGCTATCGCTCCAGAATATATGTATCCTGCGTGTGGTACAACTATTCCTCTTACTTTTTTGTCTCCCTTGGTTATGTGTGGTAAAGTTCCTGGGCCTCTCTCGTCTAAAAAGCACTTTTTGATACTTTCTCTTAGATTTTTATCGTTTCCATCGTAGAATTGACCTGCAACTGCTGGCCTTCTTAATTTGTGCATTTTTTATCCTCCCGCCGCTATATTCTCCACCACGTCATTAAAGTTTGTCCACAAAAGATATAAATATAGTTGATGAATTCGGGTTTGAAGAACTATAGGTAGGGACTTTTGATGGAGACGGTATGTCACATTGAAATAATAAAAGATGGACGAGACTTCGTTGCAAGGGCCCACATGGCTAATGGGTCAATCAAAGAGTATCGTCATCAAGTTTTCGAAGATGTTCTTACCGAGATGGTTATAGACCTCCAGGAAGAACTTGCAGAATAATCTAATTTAGCTACCTACTATCTTTTGTTTACTTTACGCTATTGCTTCTTAAAAGATGAGGTATCCTTATCTCATAGTCATGAGGACTACAGCTATCACAATGGCAAGCATACCGTACATCAGATAAAGTAAAAATCTTCTTCTTTTTGCCAGGGATTGATACTTTCTTTTACATTCATCTGAACAAGTTGTTTCTCCCATGGAAATAGGTTTTCCACACATAACACAATGGACGTGTTGCGGTATTTTTTCTGCCATAATAATCATCTCTAAATAACATATCTAATATGAAATACTTTCTCTAATTATCTTTTATAACAACTTTATCATTAATAATATCAATTTTTACAATAGAATCTATATTCACATCAAATTCTTTCATTAACTTTTTGGCAACATTTCCTCTATCAACTACTACAACGATGCCTTTCAGATTTACTCTCATATTTTTAAGAGCAAGGATTAATGCTTTTATAGTGCCGCCTGTGCTTAGCACATCGTCTACTATTACGATTTTATCCTTTGGCTTCAACCCATTGATATAAAGTCTGGCTTTTGAGTAACCTGTTGTTTGTTCAACTACTATTTCGTCTGGTAATCCATATGGTTTCTTTCTTATGATAGCAAAAGGGATTTTCATCTTAACAGATAGTGCTGTGGCAAGTGGTATACCCATTGCTTCTATAGTTACAATCTTGTCTATCTTGCCGTATTTTCTAACGCGTTTTTCCATTTCGCATATAACTTCATTCAACAAATCCGGTTTTACATCAGGTATACCATCGGTTATCGGATGGACGAAGTAAGAATATTTTCCCCTTTTCACGATCTGAGATTTTATCAGCGATTTCTTCAAAATTTTCAAAGTCATATTTCTCCGAATTCTTTACATACCCTCTCCAAATCAGGAATAAAATCATCTATTATTCCTTTTGTAACGTGTGGCATTAAAACAATACGGATCGCTGACAGTCTATCCATTTTGTTTACCTTCCACCCATATTCGGTTAGTTTTCTTGTCACCTTTGCAGGGTGCCTTAGCTTTACACCAAGAACATTCATGGTAGGTTCAATAATTAAATTTAGACCGATATCTTTGATTCTTTTCTCGGTGTATCTTGTGTTATTCATGCAATTTTTAGTTATATTCTTGTATCCTTGCGTTCCTAGATATTTTGTTACTGCATACGCTGCTGCGACTGGTCCACCTGATCTTGTGGCAAGTATCCCTGCCTGTTTTTTGCTGCTGATGTAGGGTGTATCTACACTTATTTCATCTAACCATTTTTTGTTTCTAATAATGAGTGCTCCCAGGGGTATGGCAGAGTACCCCATTTTATGAGCATCTATCGAGATACTACTAACACCTTTTAGTTTAAAATCAAAATCTGTTACATTGTATCCTAGTTCTTTTAGGAAAGGTATTACAAATCCTCCAAACGCTGCATCAATATGTAAAAAGATGTTTCTGTCAATGCATAATTCACTTAACTCAGGTATAGAATCGATTGTTCCTAATTCCGTGGAACCAGCTACTCCAACAATAGCAGCGGTATCCTTACTAATTTTCTTCTTAAGTACAGAAATATTCATAACATAATCCTTGTTCAATGGAATAGGTACGAGCCTGATGTCCATGAGTGATCTTATTTTTTCAAAGGAAAAATGAGCACTTTTAGGAATTATTACTTCCTTTTTTCCATTTAGATTCTTAGCAAGCCAAACTGCCGTTATATTGCTCTCGGTTCCACCGCTTCCTATCAAACCTGTAGCGGTTTTTGGTGCGTTTAATAGATTTAAAATAAATGAGGTTAATTTGTTTTCGATTTCTCTAGTTCCTTGGAATAACTCTGGATCGCCAAGATTGGTTTCCAGAAATCTTATATACGCTTCTTTTGCAATTGGATGTGGTTGTGTACACATAGACCCAAGTATGTGCCCACTTGAAAACGTAAAATCTCTCTCTTGGTATTTTTGGAGTTCTTTTAGTATTTTATTTCGTTTATTTTCTTTGTTTTTATTTTTCATTATGTTATACTGCATATAGGCTAATCCAAAAAAGATTTCGCTTAATTTACCATCACATTTTAATATGTGTAATTGTATTTTGATTACATGATGGAAAAGGATACTAATAAACCAAATACAGAGGAAGTTACATCTTTTCTGAAGCTGCCGGTTTACACCCGAGGTGGAACATACGTCGGGCATGTTAGAAATGTCTTCTTTGACATGGATGAAAAACGTATCAGCAGTTTACTAGTGACAAACACCAACCCAGCGCTTGTTGAGGGTACAGTTGATGTTGCGGTTCCCTACAGTTGGGTCAATGCGGTTGGTGATATAGTTATTCTGTCTTATTTCCCTCCGAGAGTCGCTGTGAAGAGGAAAGAAAAGAAGGAAGAAAAAACTGAAGATAAAAAAGATAGCCCGGATATCGACGTTATACGCTAGAGATGCTATTATCAATTATAACTTATTTCACTTGAATAATTAAAGTAAAGAAGAATTAACTTTTTTCAACCAATTTTTCTAAAACCTTGTAGCCTTTAACAGCATCTTTCTTGTTAAGAATGAACGTAAGTTCCGTATTAGTTGATACTATTTCGAAAATATTGATGTTTTCCCAAGCGATATTCCTGATGACATTAAAAATAACTCCCGGTGTATGAAGAAACTTCTTTGAAAATGTAAGCGTTAGGGAAATGAGGTCTTTTTCTGTACTAAGGATTTTTTCATCCCTCATCATGGAGAGTAATCTCGCTCTGTATCTATCATTAGTCACTACACAAACTTCATGCCTTCCATGTATGATATTAAAAATATCTCCTTTTTCGAAATCTACAACCTCATAAAATGATTTTAACTTCCTTAATAGCGAGGAAGATCTGAGTAGTGCTATATCGCATATCTCTGTTTTTAATATGATTTCTGATGAATAATCAAATGATATTTCCTTATGTCCTTGTTTGAGAGTTTCTGCGTATCGTCTCAAAGCCATTACTATTGCATGAGTCTTAACTTTTTTGTCAAGCTCTTTTTCTATATCTGGTTTAAGCAGCTCTGCTAATGATCCATAGGAAACGATTCCTTTGCTCATCGGCTCCTGTATGAATATTCTGTCGTTGACCAATTTTTGTACTACATTACTTATCGTTACCATCACAAACACCTAGATATTTTGTGCTCCTAATCACATAACGTACTTATATAACTTTTTTTTATATATATTACTGAGGTGATTGTAATAAGAAACGACATCGAAAATAGCCCAAATTGGGCAGGCGGATTGTTTGAAAGAAGCAGAAATGATGAAATATCGAATGTTAGAACAGGAGATATTGATATCCATGGCTGCAAAAGGAAATACTTTTATATAATGAAAGTTATATATAATATTAAATTAATAGTGAATGCCCCTAAAATAGATGTAAGAACTGTACAACAATATTTAAATAGGGGGATAAGTAAATAATATAGTGAAAATATTAAAAATAGGTGATAAAAAATGACGAAAAATTTCAGGTCAGTAAAGGCTACACTGATAATGAGCATATTTTTATTTAGCTTATTTGCTGCAGTAGTTCCATCAACATCTGCTGCTGGCTCGCTATTTGGACTGAGTCAATATGTGCAAATCGAGTGGACAAATCCGAGTGACATGGCAATAACTCCTTCTCAAGATACAAGAAGTTATAATTTTGATCTTACATATAGAGTCACCAAAGGACCTTTTGGAGGTTTAATATACTCCCTTTTAGTAGGAAAAGCAGTTGATATAAAACTTGATTTAGTCAAAATTCCTGAGGGGTGTACTATAACGCTACCAGTTAACACAGTCACTGTTAACCTCCCAAGCAACCCTGATACGCCGGTTATTGTATCTATATCAACCCAAATTTCAGTATCTGACACTGTTCCAGCTTTTGTTGATCAAGAAATTGGCATCAAAGCTTCCATCCCACAAGTTGGTCCAATTCCAAAATATGATCAAACATATACATTGAGGTTCAAAGCTAGTTATCTAGGTAAACTAAAAGTTAATACTGAAAAACAAAGCATATTAATTGGTCCGATGGATTCAGCTACCTCAATACCCATTCAAGTTACTAACGAAGGTAACGCACAAACACTTGCAAAGTTTAATGTTTATGATATCCCTGAAGATTGGTCGGTCTTAGTCACTGATCACATAATACTAGACCCAAAAGAAACAGATACAATATACTTAACAGTTACACCACCGAAAGGATTTGGGTATCATGATGATCAATATACATTTAAAATCGAGTACACTCCTTGCTGGTCCAATGATCCATCTAAAACTGGTGCAATTGAACAGATTACTGTAGCAGTACAAAGCAGAGGTCTCTCGGTAATTGGAATAGAGGTAATACTACCAATTATTATCCTGATTATTGTGATATTATTCATTGCCTACATATTCATTAAAAGAATGTTAAGGAAATGAGGAGATATCCCTCTTTCCTCACTCTACTTTCACTATTATACAGCGGGGGGGAACAGCGATAAAACAAAAAAGAAGATTAGCAGTAATATTCGTTGTTTTTTTGATATTGATTAGTTTCACAAATCAAATTATTTTATCAAATGTTAAAGCAGATGAAAATGTAGCTTCCAGTGATCCTCCTAAAGTTGGGCCTATCGGCAAGCTTCTGCAAATACTAGGAAAATTTTCTACAAATATAGTTCCAATCTTTAGATTCGTAGTCATTTCAGTTGCTTCAAATCCTCCAGCTATAGAAATAGGTTATAATGAAACTGTAACTTTGGAACTAGGGATGGTTGATCCAGAAACAGGTGAATTTGAGCTTTATGAAACCTCTCCGATTGGCAAGATTTTCGCTTATCGTTTCCTAACTTTTCAAGTTATGGAATACCCTGCGGGGAATGATCAAGGATCCTGGTTTGTTCAGTTTGTTCCGGATACTGTAACAGTCGAAGAGGGCTCATTGTTAAAAACAAATGTAAGTATTTCATTGATATCTCCTCCAACAAAAAGTAACGCTATTCAAAGTGGAATATTAAAATTTAGAATTTTAGATACTTTTGCATATGGAAATCTTTGGTTGCCTCCAAAGGGAGGCTCATCCGATAAGTTTATATCAAGGGGTCTTTGGTTTTTATCTGCCTCTATCTTAATGAGATATGGAAAGTATAGTGGAACTGTTGACACCGAATATAAAGATATTGATGTCTTAGTTAAAGTAAAACCTTATCATGCATTAAGATTTGACACAACAGCTTTATTAGATCTAAAACCAGATCAAATTAAATCTATTCCTATTACTCTACAGAATCTAGGTAATTATAATGACTCATACAGCTTTAGGATTGCTGGTGGAAGCAATGGCATTATGCTAGCTGATCCGCCTAGTATAACCTTATCACCTGGAGAAAGAAAAAATACTTATTTGAGTGTCTTAGTTCCTCAATCTGCATTTGATTATGGTACTCTCCATGATATAACAATTGAGGCTTATTCTATATATGATCCAAATGTTACAATTGATAAGCAAACAATTAATATTAAAACTCAGGGTCTGTACGTTTCTGAGATTGGTATAATTGGAGCCATACCTATAATTGTAGCTATATTACTTGTAGCTGTATTCTACATCAACAGGCGAAGATATTTTATTGAAAAACATTGTGTAAAACCAGATAAACCTTGGGAAATTCCAGAAGAAAAAAGGTATTTAGAAAAATTGAAAAAGAAAGATAAAGAAAAGTACGAAGAAGTTTTAAAAATGATGCAGGACGAGTATGATTCTGCATTGTTATGGTACAAATATTATTGTAAAAAGATTACAGGATCTAAACCTGTGGAGAAGAAGGTTGAAATTGAAAAAGAAGAGGTTACAACTAAGAAAGAAGAAAAAATAGAAGCACCTCTAAAAGAAGAAATAAAAGACCAAAAAACAGACGCTGAAAGACTCGAAAAAGAGCGGATTATGTCAAGAATAAAGCATGAGCAAGAAAGACAAAAAAAACAACTAAAGAGGGAGGAATAACACTTGAACAATATTAGAACTGTTAAATCTGTCATTATTCTAGGGATGCTATTAATGAGCATGTTCTTCCTGTATTCTGTCCACACTGTATCTGCTAAGGATCCTGTTTACAATGCAAAAGTAATTTTAAAACTAAATTGGAGTGATAGTCTATCAGAAGAACCAATTGTGCCCCGCGGTGAGGTTATTGAGTTACCAATTATGGTTACATTAGAGATAGTGACTGGTCCGAGATTTGGTTATGGTTTATTGGAAGGCTACAAAGGCAGTCAAGCATTAATTGATCTTGCAGTTGTGGATCGCCCGTCTTGGTGTTATGCAACTCTAAAATCAGATTTACTAGTAACAAATATTTCAGAAAGAGAACAGGCTTCAACATCTTTATACATTCATGTAAATGAAAACGCGCCAGCGTATGGTTACGGATATGTCAAAATTCAGGTTACATGTGCTAATCTCGGGCTAATAAAGGGTGATGATGAGAGTTTTACTCTTAGGTTTAAGCCAGCTTTTATACCAATTATAAAAACCGATTTTCCTGAGTCTACCGCAAAAGAAATTAATCCAAATTCAAAAGCCGTTTTTCCAATTGAAGTTGAAAATATTGGTAATGCCCAAACAAGAGTATTTTTTGAGATAGATGGCATTCCTGATGGCTGGTCTGCAGTGGTTACTGATTCACTTATTATTGATAGCACAAAAGGCTCAAAAGAAACTGCTTACTTAACTGTAATACCTCCGTCTGGAACTGGGTATCATTACGATCAGGCAAATATCAGAGTCAAAATAACACCTACTTTTGCAGATAACACCAGCTTCACTGGTGCTCCTTTATATGCCAGCTTTATTGTCCAAAACAGAGGTTTTTCGACGAACGGACTTGAAGCCGTTTTGCCTCTATTCATTCTAATAATTGTAATAATTGCTTTTGTATTCATTATAATTAAAAGGGTACGCAGCAAAAAGGACAGAACAATACGTTAAAAACCCATTTTTTTATAATTTTATAATCCTAGTGCAAATCTGGGTAAAATTAACATAACCATAGCTATTGATACAATTAACATAATAATCCAAACTGTTGCATTCCATCTGATTACTTTCACTCCATCAAGAGGACCAAAGGGTAACAGGTTAAACATCGCAAGGAAGGCATTAATTAGACATATGAATCCGACTATCTCTCCAATTTGTGTTTCTATGAAAAAGAAATAAAGTGGGAACGTCGCAAATGCAATGATAGTGTTTGCTAAAGGTCCCGCTAAGGCTATTTTTCCTGTTTCAAAGTTTCTAGGTTCGCCTCTGAACATTACCGCTCCAGGTGCAGCGATAACAAAAGGCGTTAAAACACCTAACAATAAAGCCAAGGAAAGACCCCGAGGAAACATCCTGTATTCGGCCCATAGCCCGTATTTTTGTGCTATAAACTTATGGGAAATCTCATGGAAAAAGAACGCTATTACTATGCCTAAAAACGATCTTGCGATTCCATATGGCAATATACCTATCTTAAACCCAGTTTGAAGGCCTGTAATAAGGTTATTTCCAGTTAAAGCAAATGAGAAGGCTATCGTTAGGGCAAACATTGATATAAAAAGATGATAAACCTCAATTCTACTGAATTTTCCTGGTTTACCTACCTCGATGGTTCCTTTTGGAAAATACATATACTCCCTAGGTGGAATATCATGAAATGAAGTGTATACCTTTTTCTCCTGATCCATGGGTGATTCTCACCTAACTATCTTAACATTATTTATGAATGTTTTGAGAAAATCCTTCAAAACACAAGATGGGCAATGTACGGGAAGGCGATAAGTGTTCCTATCATACTGCCAAGATTTGCTAGTGCTACTACCATAAGAAGTCTTATAACTTTGTTGTTCAAGAACTCGCGGAAGCTTTCGATTTTACTTAATTCCTGGAAATCCTTTACAACCGGTGTTCTCATCTTGGCTTCTACGTATCCTGCTACCCAACCAGCGGCAATTGCAGGGTGAAGCGCTGTAAACGGAGCTGCGACAAAGGCCGTACCAATAGAAAATGGATGCCCACGTGCAATAAGTGTCCCAAGGGCTGAGAGACCGCCAATTATCAAAAACCACCAGATAAAAACGTTTTTTAATTCATCAAAGGCACCCGGGCCCTTTGCGTAAAGCAGCCAGGCGATTAAAGCAACAAACAAAATAGGAATAGAATATCCTATAACCTTCGATATTTTTATCCTCTTTTTAGGAACTTCTTCGAGCTTTTTTAAATCTGTATCTAATTCCTTCTTTTCTAACTGTTTTTGTATACCTTTAAGATGTCCTGCACCAACTACTGCAACAACCTTACCTTTTTTGCTTTCATCAAAGATTTTCTTTGCTATGTACTCATCACGCTCATGAACTAAAACGGTTGTAACACTTGGCGCAATCTTTCCAAATTCATCCATAAGAGCAGAGATTACATCTTGATCCATTAATTTTTTAAGATCTAGCTCTTGCATTTCTTCTTCATCATATCCAACCATCGCCTTCAAAAATTCCCAGGATAATCTAAACTTCTCCCTGATTCCCATCTTCCGCCAGGCTCTTTTAAGGGTGATGGAGATATCTCTGTCAACTAGCGCCACTTCAAGGTCATGTTTTTTTGCTTCATCCATTGCTGCAATCATCTCAGAGCCCGGTTCGACTCCATATTCTTTTCCCAGTTTCCTCTGAATTGATGATAAAAAAGTTTGAGCAAGCAATAGATAAGCATTGTTTCCTTTCAAAAGATCTGTTACCGGGGTGTTTTCCCATTTATCTTTTTTTGTAATTGCATCATATCTTCTCTGGCAAAGCTCAACTGCTACAATATCAGGTTTATATTTCTCTATCGCGTCTTTAACTTCTTCAACGCTCTCTTTAGAAATATGAGCAGTTCCGATTAATATGATATTGTCGTTTATTTTAACCTGCAATTTATCCCCTTTTATAATAGGTATTATAAGTTAGTACAAAAAGATACTTAAATTTCAGCTTCAAAATCTTCTACCGCAGGTTTAAAATCTTCATAGGATTTTATTTTGCCTTTTACCTTTAGAATTTCCCTTGCTAAAAGCCAATATACCAACGCTAGAGCCCTTCTACCCTTGTTATTGGTAGGTATTACTAGATCAAGGCATTTTGTTTCATTATTGGTGTCACAAAGCCCTACAACTGGAATCCCAGTGTTTACCGCTTCATGTAACGCTTGAGCGTCAGCTAACGGATCTGTTAAGATTAAAAGCTCAGGTTCAAGAAAACCCTCAGCGTTTGGATTGGTAAGCGTACCAGGTCTGAAGCGTCCGTCTAGGACCTTTATTCCCGTATGCTGGCCAAGTATCCTAACCGGTTTTTGCCCATATTGTCTTACAGAAACAATCAAAATATTATCTGGATCGTATTTGGAAATGAACTTTGCTGCACTCTTTATCCTTTCATCGGTCTTTTTAACGTCAATTATGTATAAACCGTCGTTTCTAACCTTATAAATGAACTCTTTAATATCGGCCGTTTTTTGCCTTGTTCCAATGTGGACACCAGAAGTCATGTATGTTTCTTCAGGTATTGCCATACCCTCGTCTTCTTTTTTTATTTCAATCTCCTGTTTCTCTTCGGCCATATCATTTCCTCTTTGGGCTAAGATTCTTCGGCTCTTTTTACTGTTATAGGGATAGCGTCTTCTTTAAACTCAAGCATAGCGATATCAATAGGAGAAACTATGTCTTTCGGTATCTTTATAATCGTAGGGGCGCCCATTGAAATCTGTAAGGCTCGAGCTCCGACTATACGTGCTTTTTCAAATCTTGTATAATTCAAGTTAATTCACCATATCTTATAAAATAGTAAGAGCACCAAATGGTAGAAACATTTAAAAAGCTTGCTCTAGAAACTCCTATTTTATGTCCTGATTATCAGCAAAATCTGCAGAACGGTTCGAAAATTCCTCAAAAGCGAGTTGCATATCCATCGTGATTTCCCTTAGAAGTTCATCCACGTATATATTTTTGAACTCTTTCATTCCATCTACATCTGAAAATAACTTGCCAAGGTACCCACTCTCATCCTTATGGATTTCAATATTGTAAAGCGTTTCTTCCATTTTACGCCCCCTCTTCTCTGCTTAAATAAAATAGGTTGGATATAAAAACCTTTTGGAAAATTCAATGATTTTTATATCATTCTTTCGATAAGTTTGTTTATATTTTTACCGCGGTATCCCAATGCCCCTTTTTCCTTAAATGATCTTTTTATACCTTTGTAACCACTTTTAGGGGGATTGAGTCTAAAAATTGGTTTAACGCTGGGTATTTCTTTGTAATTGAATTTATTATCAGTTATTGCCTGCGATATTTTGTCTATAGTGTTATAAGATGTAGCAGATTTAAGATAATCGTCTGTGATTTCTTTATCTCCCTCTAGTTTGCCTCTTGAAGTAATAAGCTTTGTTAAACTGTCTTTCTCTATTTCTCCCCATGTTACGTAATCCTTTGCAACCTGTAACATGCCTTTGGTGGTAGGTTTTTCTTCCAGTAATACACAATGATTTACTCTGGTTAAATTTAACAACTTTAAAGTTTTCTTTGTGTCTGGGTTTATGTGTACCGTTCCTCTAACTCTTACTACTGCGTATGTCATTCTATGCTGCCTCCCCTTTTACTGGTTCAGTTGGGTGTTGTTGCTTTATTTGTCCAACACTTCCTGAAGTAATACCAATTTTTTTAATCTCATCTTGCGTAATACGCATCTCTGCGTTCCTTTCAAGGGCATTAAAAACAGCTTGTGCAAAATTTACAGTTGTTTTTGTTGATCCATCTGTAAAAGCCCAGCAGTCAGTAATGCCTGCAAGTGCAAGTATTTTCTTGGCTACATTACCCGTCGCAAGACCGATTCCGCGTGGTGCTGGTTTAAGTGTTACCTCAACAGATCCACTTTTTCCTTTTATAGAAAAAGGAACAGTATGGGCTTTCCCACAACCGCACTCCCAAGAACCGCATCCACGTCTAATTTCTATAATATTCATCTTTGCGTTTTCGATGGCCTTTCTGATACTGATACCAACTTCTTTTCCTTTAGCTTGGCCAACACCTATGAATCCATTTTTGTTTCCAACAGCTACGGTTATAACGAATTTTACCCTTCTGCCAGAGTCAGTCATACGTTGAACCATATTTACATCGATAACCTCATCGTCTAGTTCGGGGAGTAGTATATCCACAACCTCTGGTTCTCTGAGTGGTAATCCTGATTTTAATACATCTGTCATAGTTGAAATCTGGCCACTTTTCACCAGTTTTCCAAGTTTAGTTTTTGGTTCCCATGTTACAGTTACAGATGGCCCTGATAAATTAAAACGTCTTCTTGACGAACCGCCGTCTCGTCTTCCTCTAGCCATTATTTACCCCCAGTTATCTTACTTTTAATATCATTTACAGCAGGCAGAATATCCTTGTTAAGATGTTTACCTAAAATTCTGTCATCGCTAGGTATTCTTTCCTCGCTATGCGGACATTCAACTCCTGCGTCTACTAATCCCTTTAAAGAAGCAAAAATCTTAGAGCCCTTGGCTGGTGGGTTTCTACCTGTGTCTAGTACGCATTCGTTTATACCCTTTTCCTTTGCTCTTATCCCTGCCAAAAGACCTGTAAGATATGCTGCCGGTGTGGTAGAAGTTGAAAATTTCCAGTTATATTTGCTTTTGAGTTCTTTTGAATTAGCTGATACAAGGATGTTGTCGCCCTCCTCTTTATATTCAATAAGTTGAATTTGTGTATTTTTCAGTGATTTTCTTACGACCATTCGTATCTTCTCAGATCTAAGTAACCTTAGTCTTTTTCTGTAATCGGTTCTCCCTTCGCGTCTTCTTCTTGGTTTTACATTATAACGAGGCCCGTGCGTCATCGTTTTTCCTCCTTTATAATACCATCAGAAACTAGATGAGATTGCAGATGGTGCTTACTTTTAAATTCACCGCCTTTGGCTTTAATGTAATATTTTCTGTAAGTTGAAGCATCAATTTGTTTTTCATCGCGTAATGATCTAAGATACGTTCGTATAGGACGTATTGTTGCGATCCAGTGTTCCTTTTTAGGTAAACGAGCGTGCTTTCTACCTTTTCTCGAACCATGTCCACGTCTACGGCCTTTTTCTTTCTGTTTAAGGTTGTATTTCTTGCGTCCACTTGATATTCCTATGATTTGTCTGCTATGTATTGCGTTGCCTTTAATTAGAACCCTAATGTCATCTTTAGTAACAGCTTTTGCAATTTCATCGACTCGATCGTGATCCATCCAAACTCTATTTTCGCCACACTTGAGCAAACATGCTGCCATTCGTTTTTGATTCCTTAAATCGGTCATGCTTTGCCTCCGGGGTTAAGTATTCTGATTTCAAGCTTCCCAGCCTTTTTTTCTAGATCTATGCGTTTTTTTGTTCCAACTGAGCTACCTATACGTGCCGCTTGCGTTTTTGGGTCTATGTTATCTAAGTCATTAACATTGTACACAATAACTTCTCTAAAACCCGAGGAGTGAAGTCCACGTGTCTCCTTTGGGCCTCTATACCCAACTCTTACTACTGGAGGTCTATATATTTTATGCAATCGCATTTTCGAGGTCGCACCATCAGGTTTACGCCACTGTTTGGGAATTTTTACGTATCTAAACCATTCTTCCCTAAGAAATTCTGGTTTTCTACTTTTAATTTGTTTTCTAATTCTAAGTCTTTCTTTTAGTTCCTTGCTAAGTTTTGGTTTTATCTTTACTATGTACTCTTTTTTCTCTTCTTCAGTAGTTTCAACTTCCTTTGTTTCTTTTTTTGGTTTCTCCTCTTTCTCTTCAGTTTTTTCTTTTGGTTTGAGCTTTTTTTCCGTCTTTGGTTTTACCTTTTTTTCTGGTTTTTCCTTTTTTGTTTGAGGCTTTTTAACTTTAGTTTTTATTTCAGTTTTTTCTTCAAGTTGATTTTTGATCTTTTTTGCAATGGTCTCAGTAATGCCTTCAACTTTTGATAACTCTTCTACCGATGATTTTTTAAGTTTATCGAGTGAATCAAAACCTTTATTGTAAAGAGTTTCAGCTTTTGCTTTGCCAACGCCCTTAATTTTTGTCAACTCTTTGATAACCCCTTCTTTTGTCATCTTTACCGGCCTCCTTTACCGAGCTTATATATGCCATCTTGGAACACACGTACGTCACGATTTTTAACCTTTGTAGCACGTTCAATATTTGCTACAGTTTGTCCAACGTTTTCCTTGTTGGTTCCATGAACAGTTATGTTTTCCCCTTTGATTTCTATAGTAACACCGCCAAGTATCTTTGCTTTACGAGCTGATCGCTCTCCTAGGAAATTCTGAATGACAAACTCATTTCCTTCTACAGCGGTTTTTATCGGGAAATGAGAAAATACAGTTTTCATTTTATATTCAAACCCTTTCGTAACACCTCTGATCATGTTTCTGATATGTGCGGCAGAAGTTCCAATCCGCGCTTTTTCTTTTCTCCGTATGTCTTTACCGTGTATTTCGACGTTATTATCAATAATCTTAATCTTTATTTTTGGATGTGAAAAATCTCTTGTAAGTTCTCCCTTTTCACCTTTAATTGTTAAAACGCTGTTTTCTACTTTTGCAGTTACACCTTCAGGGATATTAATACGGTCTTTCAGTTCAGGTATCTTTACCATAGCAATCACCTTCAAGTTCTAGTATACATATGCTAGAAGTTTGCCTCCAATTCCATTTTTTCTTGCTTCGTCTTGCGAAATGATTCCCGTTGTGGTTGTTAGAATTAGTAAGCCAAAGTGCTGTGCTGGTAAATACCTAGATTCCCATTTATCAAGGTCATCCTTTTTTATTGGGTATCTTGGCTTTATTACACCGCAATTGTTGATGGTTCCTTTGAGTTTGACTTGGAAGATGCCTGCTCTTCCATCGTCTACATATTCAAATTCTCCGATGTATCCTTTTTCTTTCAATAGATTTAAAATTCCGCCTATCAGTTTTGAAGAAGGCTGGATGGTACAGGTTCTTTTTCCTTTTACTTCTGCGTTTTTTATAGCAGATAATGCATCTGCAAGTGGATCATTTAACATTTAATCTTAGCCTCCTTTATGAAAATTTTTTAAATCCCAGTTCTTCAGCTTTATCTCTAAAGCATTGCCGGCACAGATGGAGACCGTATCTTCGTATTATGGATCTCCGTCTACCGCATCGTTCGCATCCTACTATTCTGCCGTAGATCTTTTTCTTCATTTTTATCTTCATTGGATAACCTCCACGTTGAATGCTTCAGAGAAGAATTTCATAGTTTCTTCTTTCTTAACCCTGTGTTTATGTGGTATTTTTCTGCTTGCTATGCGTCTTCTTTTTACGCGATATCCCGGTTTTTCCATTGTGATACATATATCCATTCCAAATATGCCGATGTTGGGATCGTATTTTTGACTCTTAAAAATGGTATGGTCCGGTATTCCAAATGCCAGGTTTCCTTCTTCATCAAAAGAGTAATCGGACATTTTACTTTCTCTGGTACTTAATGCTTCTTTTAAAAATTCTGTAGCTTTTTTACCACGCAAAGTAACTTTGCATCCAAGTGGCATCTCTTTTCTTATGCCCCAGTCTTTGTTTGTCGTTTTAGATAGCGTTTCTACGGGTTTTTGACCAGTTATATTTTCAAGCACCTTTTCGGCTTTCTTTAGACGTTCTCCAGCTTCGCCTACACCGATGTTTATTGTAATTTTTTCAATCCTAGGTGAAAAAAGTGCCTTCTTTTTTTCTGGATCTGATTTAGTCGTTTTCTTGGTTTGTTTTCTAGTAGTTTTTTTAGTTTTTTCTGTGCTCATTGTACTTTCACCTCAGGTAACTCTATTACGGGTTTTGTTTTGCCAATTAGAAATACGTGCTTTTGAAGTGTTGAAAAATCACTCGCTCCCTTCATTTTTGCTAGATTTGGATTTGATGAAGCTGTGATTTCCACATCCTGTATGTTTGCTACTTCTCCGATGTGACTACCACCGATAATCATGGAAACAGCTCCTTTTTCAAACTTATAAATATCGTCGATTTTTTGATCCTTAAAAGATAACTTTAGAACGTCTCCTGTTTTGTACTCATCTTTTTCAACGATCTTGTTGCGTCCATCGTGTAGGTTAAGTTGCACTCTTTTTCCCTTTACTATTTTTTTATTTTCTATTCGGCATAATTTCCAAGTTGCCTCTTTCGATGCTATTGGTACTAATGTAAATTCTCCTCTTCTGTTGAATAAAACTCTGTAATCCTTTTTTATCTTTGGGATTGATATTACATCCATGAATCCGCATGGGAATTTATGGTCTGTCCTTTTAGCTCCATCAACAAAAATTTCACCGTTTGTAATGATTTTCTTTGCCTCTTTTAGAGTATCAGAGAGTCCCAAGTAATTTCTAACAACAAGACCAATCGGTATGGCTTTCTCTAGAGGATGCGGGCCAGGTGATGATCTAATAGTCCAAGTTTTTTCTTTCCTATGAATCCTTAGAGCTCTTGGTGCGTTTAATCTCTTTAAGTGTTTGCTCATTTACTTTCCTCCTCTTTCTTTGTTGTTTTTGCAGGAGTTTTTTTGACAGTTTTCTTTGCAGTTTTTTTCGGCGTGGTTGTTTTTTTCTCTGTTTCTTCTTTTTTGGGTTTCGTTTTTGGTGTAGGTTTCTTTTCAATCTCTTTTCCGTCTGTTTCTTTCTCTTCCGGTTCTTCTGATTTTTCTGTTTCTTCTGGGATCTTTTGTTCCTCTTCCTTTATTCTTTCTTCTGTCTCTACCTCTTTGATTTGCTGTTCTGCCTCTGTTTCTATTTCTTTTTTTGTTTCCTCTGGAAGTCCTCTTTCAAGGTTTTTCCTGCGCCATTTATCGGTTAAGTTTAATTTCGTGATCATTACGTTGCTTGGGTGAATGGGTCTAGCAATCTTGTCGCCCTTAGCTTTGGTCATGGTTATCCCTTCGATTTCGATCGTTTGTTCTTTTACATTAACTTGTGCAACTTTGTCTTCATGCCCCTTGAAATTTCCTCTCATAACCTGTACATTGTCCCCTTTTATTACAGGTATTGCCCTCTTATCATATTTTAACAATAGCCCTTCTTGAAGATGAGCAGCAATCCACTTTCTCTTTTTGTGAAGGGGTGCGTTGAACAAATATTTTCTCTGTTTTCTTGATTTCCTCGATTCCATTTCTATCCACTCACACAATAATTGATGAATTCGCGGCTATCTTTGGATAGCGTTCGGCAGCCTCTAGTGCAACAGGCCCTTTTATCATAGTTCCCTTTGTTTCTCCCGTATCTGTTACAATTACGGCGGCATTATCCTCAAACTGTACCATCGTACCATCAGATCTTCTGAACGGTCTTCTCTGGCGCACTATCACAGCTTTAAGAAGTTGCCTTCTCATGTCAGCAACGCCCTTTTTTACACTGATAATAACCAAATCACCGACACCGGCTTTGGGTAAACGTCTGTGCGTTCCTTTTAGTTTAGGCGTCATGATTATCTGTACTTCTTTTGCGCCAGTATTATCAATACATTCAAGACGAGCTCCTACGGGGAGTCCTCTTGTTACTCTGCCAGCAATACCCTTCATATTTTTCACCATCACTCTTTTTCAATTGTTACAAATGAAATTGTTTTGCTAATTGGTCTGCATTCCGCAATTCTTACTTTATCCCCAACCTTTACTTTTATACAAGGTGGGCAGTGTGCAGCATACTTTGATGTTCTTTTTTCATATCTCTCATATTTTGGAACGTAACGCATGTGTTCTTTTTTGACTAGAATTGAATCTTGCATTTTGGCAGATGATACAATACCTGCCAGGATCTGTCCTCTAATTGGTAAAGTACCATGAAATGGACAGTTTTTGTCACTGCAGCTTCCAGTAGGGGGTTTTACATTGACCCCTATGTTTCTTGCTTCTTCTTTTTTTGCCAAGTTTTTCACCTTACTTTTTTTATTCTATCTTCAGGTCTAAATACTATTTTTGAACCATTTATTGTGATTTTTTTTCCATCGCAATCAAATTCAAATGTTGCAATATTTTTTGCAATCTTTTTTTGTTGATCATCAATTTTTATTAGGAAGGTATTTTTAGTTTCATCGAGTATGAGCCCAGACTTTCCGATCCAACTTGGATCTTTGCATTCTTTTATTTTTACATGCAGTCCTATTAGCTCTTCTCGCGCGAGCGTTTTCTCATCCATGTTATCCTCTCTTAGAGAATATTTATACGCATAGGATCTTGGTTGAATGAGAGATTGTTTCTTATACTAGTTCAACCGTAAATCCCATCTTCTCTAATGTCTCTTTTACTTTGGTTCTGTGGTCGCCTTGAAGTTCGATTTTTCCTTCTTTTATCGTTCCGCCGCAAGCGCATTTAGATTTCAGTTGTGTTATCAACGCGTTGATGTCTAGTTCATGGGAATTTACGCCATCAACGATGGTCATCATCTTTCCGTATCGCCTTTTATCAACAGCGATGGTAATCTTTTGTTGCTCTCGCGCGATGTCTTCGCAGACACAGATCTCTTTTGGCAGGCCACATACTTCACATATTTCGCTCATTTATTGTTCTCCTTCCTCCCGCATGATGGTGAGAAGCTTTGCAATTTCCATTCTTATCTGCCTGATTTTACCAGGAGATGGTGGTGAACCACCCATTGCAGCTACTCCTCTTTCATGCATAAGTTCGCCTTTCAATTCGTTTAATTTTTTACGCCTTTCTTCAGGCGTAAAACCTCTGATTTCTTTAGTCTTAAGAACCACCATTTAAGTAACCCCTTCGAGTAGTTTTCTTAAATTTTTTATAATGTTTTGAGCTGTTTTTCCACCTATACCTTCGATTGCTGCTAAGTCATTGACATCCATCTCGTATAAATCTTCGAGACACTTGATGCCCGCTTTTTCGAATTTCTTGACAATAGACGGACCAATACCTTTGAGCTCAGCAAGTTTCTTGATATCAGTTTTACTCTCGACTTTTTCAATTTTCGGCTCCTCTTTTTTCTCTTCTACTTTTTCTTCCTTTGTTTTTTCTTTTTCAGGAGCACGAATTGTAATTTCATCAGGTAGTTTTGCATCTGGTCTCATAATTCTTACTTTAATTCCTAGCACGCCTGGTTTTAATTTGGCGGTGGCGTATCCTATGGCCATAACTTGTCTTGCTACTTCACCGCAGAATTTAACATGTCCTTCTGTAAATTTTTCAGTTCTGTGTCTTGCACCAGTTAGTTTTCCAGCTATTATTACTTGGCATCCCTTTGCACCAGCATCCATAATTCTTTTAACAGTTGAATGCCCTGCTCGTCTGAAATGCCATCCGCGCTCAAGCGCTTCTGCTAGTTTCTCAGCCATTATTTGAGCGTTAAGTGAAGCCTTGCTACCGGCCTCTTCAATCTCAATTTGAGGATTATCAACCTTGAAATTATCTCTAATTGCATCTGTAAGCTCTTTTATTTTGCTGCCACCTTTACCTATTACCATGCCAGGACGCTCTACGAGAATGTTTATCCTTGTTCCCATTGGTGTTCTCTGTATGTTCATTCCACCAAAGCCAGCGCCCTCAATTTTTTTGATTAGGAACTCTTTGATCAGTACTCTGTTAGTATTTTCTCTTATAAAGTTTCTTTCTCCTTTCATTACTCTACCTCTTCGAGTATAATTTCAATATCGGTTGTTCTTTCGTTTTTATCAGTAGCAATCCCATGCGCTCTGGGCATCATCCCCTTTGTTACTCTGCCACCATACGTAGCTATGTGAGTGATTTTCATATTTTCTGAATCAAATCCTTTGTACTCGGCATTATTCTCAGCATTTTCTAAAGTATCTAACATATATTTCGCAGCTTTTTGTGGATATCTGCCTGGGCCGATACCTTTTTTGTGTGCTATTTTTCTTTTGTGAAATATAATTGGAAGAGGGCGTTTCATATCGACTATCTCTTGAAGAAATTTCTTTGCATCTGCCGTTTTCATGCCTTTTATCGCATAGGCCAGGTTCATAGAGTCTTTTCTTGAACAATGTAACTCGTACCCAAAGGCCTTTGCAGTTTTATCTGAGTCTACTTTTACTGAATATTTCATTTTTCATCACTTCAATGGCATAAATTTAGATGACTTAGTAGCTCCAACTCCAGGTCCAGTATGTGTTACTTTCTGGCGCGTCAATGCAAACTCCCCAAGATAATGTCCTATCATCTGGGGCTGAATGTCAACACGTTTGAACTCTTTACCATTATGAACATTAACAGCATGGCCAACAAAACTAGGAAGTATCACCATGTCTCTGCAATGGGTTCTAATTTGATCACCAGGATTTGCTTTTTCTATATCTCTCATTAATTTCTCTTGCCTTACTGTAAGTCCTCTTTTGAGTGTTCTGCGTACCCTTGATGGTAGCATTGGTAAAAGTTCATCCATGGCGAGTTTTTGCAATGCTTCTAAATTTAGACCTTGATACGAAAATTCTTTTTTCTTAATCTCAATCTTTTTCCTTCTCGCCTTTTTACTTTTTGCAGAGGCTTTGAAAACTTTTCGAGCCATTTATCTACCTCCTTCCTGTTCGTTTTGCGGCTATATTTCCAACTTTTCTTCCAGGTGGTGCACCTCGACTTACTGTACTAGGCTTTCCAACATGCTGATGGCTTCCACCACCATGTGGATGATCAACGGGGTTCATCGCAACACCTCGAACAATGGGATACTGTTTTCCCCTTGCCCTAAATGCAAAATATTTTTTCCCTGCTTTTAGGAAAGGCTTGTCGTTTCTTCCGCCACCTGCAGGAATGCCAATAGTCGCTCTACATGTAGAATTAATTGTTTTAAATTTGCCTGATGGAAGTTGTATTATTGTACCCATTTTATCATGTGATACCACAATTGCGTTGCTCCCAGCAGCACGAACAAGTTTTCCTCCGTCGCCTTGAGATAACTCTATATTATAAACAGGAGTTCCTTCAGGTATTTTATTCAGAGGCAATACGTTTCCAACTTCTATTTTCGCTTTATCATCGTTGAATTTTACTGTGTCTCCCACTTTGATTCCTTCTGGTGCTAATGTTAAGATCTCTGTATTATTGCTTAACCTTACATTTGCAAGAGGAGCTGTTCGTCCAGGATCGTGAACTATATCTTGAACTATGCCCTCGGTTTTCCCAGTATTATGAGCGTATTTGATGTCTCCTCTGAATCTATGTGATGGAGCACCGAATCTTCCTTTTACTCGCCCACGTCTCTGTTGGATTAATTTCTTACCCATATTTTTACCTCTAGAATATACCTATTCTCATTCCAATGTCTTCGGCTTTGAAATCTGGCATAAATGTTACAATCGCGTGTTTTCCTTCTTCAGTTATTCTTGTGTTTATCTTTCTTACCTTTACTTCGAACAATTTTTCAATTGCCTTTTTTATGGTTTCTTTGTTAGCATTTCTTTTAACCATAAACTCTAACGCATTATTTTTTTCCATTAGATTCATGGTTTTTTCTGTTACGTAGGGGTGATATATTATTTCGTAAGGATCCATTATTTGGCACCCCCTATTTCTTTTAAAGCGGATTTTGTAAATATCGTAAGTCTCCCTGCGTCTCCACCAGGAGCAAGATACTCGATGTTTAATTGTTTTGGTTTTACAATGTCAACACCTGATAAATTGCAAGAACCTTTTCTAACGTCGTCTTTTGTAGAAACAATTAGAATTGATTTAGGAGTTCTATACTTTCTTCCCCTCATTTTTCCTCTACCCGCCCTTATGTGTACACCATTTGTGCTTCTGAGAATGTCGTCATATAATCCAATTTTTTCAAGTGCTCCGATTACATCCTTTGTTTTTTTGATACTTTCAAATTTATCATCAACAATAATTGGCAAAGTCAGTTTTTCATCAAATTTATGTCCTCGTTTTTTAACAATTTCTTTATCTGCAGTTGCTGCTATCGCTGAGTTTTTAGCTAAAATTTTCTCTTTTTTGTTAATCTTTTCTTTCCAGTTTCTTTCAGCTTTTGGAGGATGTGCTCTTCTGCCGCCAACATTACATGGTGCGAGAGCTGCTCTTTGTCCTTGAGTAAGCCTCGGTACACGTGACATTCCTCTTCCTTTTCCAATCGATCTGGTGGCGTGTTTTGTTCCGGCGAAAGGGTCAGAACCATATGGTTGTCTCTTGTTCGAATGAAGAACGTTAAAAGCTTTTCTTATAATGTCTGGGCGATACTGGGTTTTGAAGATTTCTGGTAAGTCAATTTTTTCAGATGAAGAGCCGTCAATTCCATAAACGTTTACCTTGGACATGTTTATACCCCTTGTTTACTGGTTGTAGATATATAGGATATCTCTAGTTTTTCGATTTTTACACCACGTTGATATCTGATTGCCTCTCTCATGCTTATAAGACGCTTTGTAGGTCCTGGGATTGAACCGTGTAAAAGAACGTATGAATTTCTTACAACGCCATAATTTAGAAAACCACCTGCGGGCGTGATTTCCTCGCCATTTTCGCCAATTTTTATAACACGTTTGTTATACTCGGTTCTTTGGTGATATCCCATCTGACCAGCTTGAGGAACAGTTGCTTGTACATAGCTGGGATGCCAAGAACCAAGTGTACCAATCATCCTTCTGTGTTTTGAATTTTTATGAAATAGAAGTTTTACACCCCATCTTTTAACATGACCCTGGAAACCTTTGCCTTTGGTTACGGCAATTGTGTCGATCATGTCCCCTTCTTTTAGTGTGTCATTTATTTTCACTTCTTTTCCTAGAATATCTTTTGCGTATTTTATGCGGTCATCTATGCTGCCACCGCCGATTCTAAATTCTCTAATTTCAGGAGATTTTTTAGGGATGCCTGTTACAAGTTTTGGTTGAGTGTATACTATAACTCTTACATCGTCAGATTCTTTTGTAAAGTCCCAATTTTTCTTTTTTTCTTTCTTTGATAAAGGTAGCCTTTTTGAAAGTTCAGGGTCCAATTTATCTGCCCACATTTCTCCAATTGTTTCCAGACCATGCATTGTTTTTTTGTAGGCTCTTACTGCCGCAACTTTCATCGGTGGTGTCTCAACAACTGAAACAGGCATTACCACTTCTTTGCCTGATGTAGTTGAAGTTGGACGATAATCGATAATAAAAGCATGTGTCATACCTGCTTTATAGCCTAGAAATCCTTGAATCTTAGGTTTGTCGTCTCCCTCGGGCCAATTTTTAATATGTGGTGTTTCAGCTCTAGCTCTTTTACGCGGCGAAAAGCCCATTGATCCCCTTCTTGGGTGGTGAATATCCGGCATAATATAACCTCTATTTCTATTCTTTTAACAGGAGATATTTACTGCTAAATATCCAAACCGTGGCATTTCACAATCAACCAAAAATATTGATTAGGTCGACTGATACCGGGATTCATATTGAATTGCCCGATGGATGTCTGGTAAGGATAAGAGTTAAGGCATAATACATGTAATATATAAATTTTTTTACTAACCTATAAGATAAATTCATTAAAAAATTCCTGGGATAATGCGCCATGGAACCTCTTTTGCATATTTTTTGTATTCTTCACCGTATTGTGTTATCAAAAGTTTTTCTTCGTCGATAATACTCCAAATCATAAGCGGAACTGCAATTATTGCAATTAAAAGTGCCGCCACTGAATAGAAAAATATTGCGAGTCCAAATCCAACAATAAGAAGAGAGGCATAGTGCGGATGCCTGATATGTCGAAAAATTCCTTCTGTAACAAGTTGTCCTTTGTAGGCTTTATACCAGAATATCTCCCACTTAAAATAGACATAAGCACCCATGAAGAATATAATTATACCAATGGCTACACTTAGAAGCATGTCTATGGGGAGTCTCCATATCCCAAATATCCATGTTAACGGTCCTATCAAAATTATTAGAATAAGAGGAGCGTAGTGAGCAATAAAAAGTGCCCTTAGCTCTTTTGGAGGTTTGTAATTCAGAAACATATTCATTCAAATGATTTTTATGCCACCGCGGCCTATTGTAATATCATGTGGTTTAAGGGTGTGTTTGGTATTTCTCATTTTCATTATTGATATCTTTCTTCTATCCATTGTGGGATCGAGACTAAAGATAATAACTCCATCAGCCAAAAACTCTGAAATACCATCTCTCGAAAGTAGGGAAGAACCCGCAGGGAGTTCTGATGTAACCACTGAAGTTGAGTTAGTGGATTCAAGTGCATTCATTATATAACGCAAATGCAATCTTCTTGTAGGTACACTTACGCCCGAAGGGTAATCGTCGGTGCTAACCACACTGATATCTAGATTATCGCTTCCTTCGCCTCTCATAAATATTGGCATTTCAGATAGAGGCGTTATTGAATCAAGAACTATCCTATTGTATCCGCCTGATAGAATTTCGTTTATCATGCTTTCATAAACAAATTTTTTGTTTATATTAAGATATAGAAATTTTGCAATTTTCTTTTCAATCGCAGGTTCAAAATCTAATCCTAGTTCTTTCGCTTGGGCTAGCAATCCTTCTGCCTTTTTATCTAACGTTAGAAATAAGCATTTTTCTCCATTTTTTATTCCTTCATATAAAAATTGAAAGCAGAATATACTTTTACCGCTTCCAGGGGGGCCCGATATAAGGGTAATAGAATTTTTAGGTATGCCACCTTCCATTAAGAGATCTAATCCTTCAATACCTGTTTTTACTCTCTCCATATCACCATCTCAAATAAACATTTACGCGATATATAACAGCTTCTATATTATTGTTATTCCTTTTTAAGGGGATTTTTCGGGTTTTTACTACTGTTTTTTTGAAGGTGGGCTAGAGATGTATAGAAATATTTATATAGTTAGTAAAATAAAATTAGTTACAGATATAAGTAGATCGGGTGGTCATATGACAGACAAAAACGTCAGTATCTGGATCTGGCTTCAAAACGACAGGATATTCAAAGCTATCCTGTGTATAGATGAAGGTACAATCAAAATATACGATGAAAACGACAACCTGATATTAAAAAGAACAGGATTGAACAGATTGCAAATTAAACAAATTGAAAACACAATAATAGAGTATGGGGCAAAGAAACTAGATAAACATGCAGAGCCCTTCAAATTTTTATAAAACTTTATTTATTCTATCAAAACACGTTTATCAGGATGAACTTTTATACCTTTGTCTGTAATCTCCATCAAAACAATCTTCTTTTGGTGCTTGCCATATCTCATTTTTAACACTTCAATTGCATTTTCACGTACATCTTTCTTTTGAACGTTATAAAGTACGATTATTCCATCAGCCACGAATTCTTCGATTCCACTCTCGCTGTATCTTGTTGGTAGTGGTTCAGTTTCAGTAATCAAGAATGAAGTAGCCCCGGTCTCTTCAAAAAAACCAAATAATTGCTGTAAATAAACTCTATAGTTTTTATCTTTTGTAACTGAGGCTTCGATTATCGCAGTTAGAGAATCAACGGCTATGACCTCCGGTTGAAAATTCTTCGGGATAATAAGCGGTTTAATCTTATATGATAATTCTGCAGCTGATCCAGATCCACCGGTAGATCCAAATTTCATCCTTAATATATCAAGTGGATTGATCTTCTGTATCAAGAGACTACCATCTTCGACATATTTTCTTGCATCCCATCCAAAGCTTGCCATACTTTTTACTATGCGTTCTGCACTTTCCTCGAAACTTACATACATGCATTTTTTACCCTTTGAGACGAGGTTGTAGCATATCTGTCTGCAAAGGGTACTTTTTCCTGTTCCTGGTCCACCTGCTACCAGGACCGTGTTTCCTCTTGGGACTCCTCCTTCTGCAAATAGCTCATCGAAACCATTAATTTCGGTTTTAAGCACGTTTTCTTTTTTTCCTTTAATATCAGTAGCCTTATCCATTTCGTATTCTCTCTTTTATTTTATCAAATTTTTTTTATTTAACTCCAACCAAAACTTATTTATCATTTTATACTTAATCCTCTTATTAGCTATATGTTTTAATTGATAAAAATTTTTTTATGAAGTTGGTAAAACTGTTCCTGCGCCTACTTGAACGCCGATCGCGGCTACAGTTAATTTTAGATTAATGTTTTTAGTGACAGGTGTTATAACCACACGATTAGGGGTTGTAGTGTCATCTATTTTAACATCCACATATCCATTATTGTAATATTCCCATAGCACACCGGTATCGTCTCGGATAAGTGACTGATTCCATGCATCTGGATAATCCGTATAAATGTGGATGAAATTTGCTGTTCCCTCGTACTCATAATGCTTTGTATAATTTGTACGAATGTAACATTCTTTATATCCACCTGTCAAATTTTTTCCAGGTGCCCCAATAAATAATGGTATGTTCCAGTTTATTTCTATCGTATCTGTATAGTTTACCACGTTTATTGCCGGGTTAACGATCATCACTTCTCCATTAGATTGTTGGAGAACTATGCCTCCACCTTCCAATACGTATGTTTGTGGAATAAAATAGAAGTTACTTGCTTCGTATTTTATAGAAGTTAAGGGAATTCCTGTTGGAAAATCAGATGGTGCAGGTTGGATATTTATCCTATAATTTTTATCTCCTGCTTTATACCTATCAATTAGCTGAACTTGTCCATAAGATCTTGCCGATACAAAGTATGGAAGTTCTTTACTTCCTAGAGTAAGAGGGGAAGATATCGAAGTATACGGTGCATGCGTCGGGCTAGGATTTTCTTCGTTTATTATTCCTATAGTAGATTGGATTTCTATTACGGATTTCAGATTTGAGAATTGATTAGATACCTGATCCATGTGATCTGCTTCTTTTTCTTCCATTATCTGAGGTATGTAATTAAGCTGAATTATAGAGAGAATAACTGCTACAAGAGCAACAAGTAGAAGTGCTTCAATTACACCTGCAACTGCAGTTTTATCACTAACAAATCTTCTTTGCATCATCTCTCCATCTTCACCCTCAGATAATATTATATCTTCTACTATAACTTATAGTTTTCTTAATAAAATGTCAAATTGCAAATCCGTCAATTATCCTAAATAAGTTTAAAGAGGGTAAATTAATTCCTATTCTCAAATTTGTAAGCTGTACTTTATCATATCGCGGAGGAAAATATTATGGGCATGACATTTGCGGAAAAATTACTTGCAAAATATGCTGGTTTAAAGAGTGTTGTTCCAGGACAGATAGTAACGGTTCACCCGGATCATCTTTTAGCTCACGACAATGCCTCAGCGATTATTGAAAAGATAAAACCTGAATTGAATCAATATGGTATTTACTCAAAATCTCTTCCGGTTATAGTTCTTGATCACGTTATTCCTGCGTCATCGGAAAAAATAGCTGCGAATCATAAAGCTGTAAGAGAGTTCGTTAAGAATTTTAAAATTGAAAATTTCTTCGATATCGGTTTTGGTGTGTGTCATCAGATCGTTGTTGAAAAAGGTCTTGCTCTTCCTGGAAAATTAATCCTTGGAAGCGACTCGCACACAACTTCATATGGTGCCATCGGTGCCTTTGCGTCTGGAATCGATAGAACTGAAGCGGCGGCTCTTTTACTCACTGGAGAGACATGGCTTAAAGTTCCAAATAGCATAAAGATAGTTTTAAAAGGCAAATTGAAACCTGGCGTATATGCAAAAGACGTTATTTTACATATCATCGGTGATATTTCTTCGTCAGGTGCAGATTATTGTTCTGTAGAGTTTCATGGTGATGTAGATCAATTCTCTGTTGATGATAGATTTACTATTGCTAACATGGGCGTTGAGATGGGAGCCAAAAATGCGGTGTTTTTTGTAGATGATGTAACCAAAAAATATCTCAAATCAATTGGAGTTTCTAAGTCCGCCTATGATTCTATTTATCCTGATGAGAACGCATCGTATAGCAAGGAACTGGAGTATGATCTATCTAAAATTGTTCCTGTTGTGTCGTGTCCACATACAGTTGACAATGTTAAACCTGTTACAGAGGTCGCTGGTTTAGAGATTCAGCAATGTTTACTTGGTACATGTACTAACGGAAGACTTTCTGATTTGAAGGTTGCCGCTGATATTTTAAAAGGAAAGAAGATAAGCGCAAATGTTAGATTGCTAGTTTTACCTGCATCTAAAGATGTTTTAGAAAAGGCATTGGAGGCTGGTATTATTGAAACGCTCGTCAAGGCTGGCGGGATTATTCTGCCACCCGGCTGTGGTCCTTGTCTTGGTGCTCATCAGGGGATACTTGCACCTGGCGAAAGATGTCTTAGTACATCTAATCGTAATTTTAAAGGTAGAATGGGTTGCAAAGATGCAGAACTCTATTTAGCAAGCCCTGCGACTGTTGCAGCTTCAGCTTTGTATGGAAAGATTACGGATCCAAGGGATGTGATGAAATAATGAAGATATGGAAATATGGCGATAACGTTGATACAGATATGCTGTTCCCTGGAAAATATGTTTATACATGCAGTAAGCCCGAAGAAATTAAACCTCATCTTCTGGAGGATTTAGATCTGTCTTTTTCAAAAAATGTTAAGGAGGGGGACATAATTATTGCTGGTAAGAACTTCGGATGCGGTAGCTCACGAGAACAACCGGTTGTTGGACTAAAAACAGTGGGCATCAAGGCAGTTGTTGCAGTAAGTTTTGCAAGAATTTTTTATCGATCTGCTGTCAATCAAGGTCTTCTGCTTATTGAATGCCCAGAAGCGGTTAAAGCTTATTCTGAGGAAGATGAAGTAGAGCTTGATGCGAGTGCTGGGAAGATCACTGTTGGTGGTAAAATATTCTCTTTTCCAAAACTTCCTAAGGAGATTATAGCTATCGTGGATGCTGGCGGACTGCTTGAATATACTCGCTCTAAACTAAAAAACAAGTCGAAGAAGTAATGGTTTAATCCTTAGAAACGAAGGCGTCTTGTTTGCCTTCTTTATGACTTTTGCTTATTTTTTGATAAATTTCTGCGTTTAAACGTGCTTTTTCTCTGAATTTTTCATCCTGTTTTTTGATGCTGCCAGGAATGCCTATGATCAAACTATTTTCAGGAACTACCATTCCTTCTGTGACAAGTGCACCAGCCGCTATTATTGATCCTCTGCCAATCTTAGCACCATTCAGAACAGTAGCATGGATCCCTATGATGCAGTCATCTTCTATTGTTGCACCATGAATCATTGCACTGTGTCCTATTGTGACGTTTTTTCCAATTTTCACTTTGTGGTCTGCGTCGCAGTGTATTACACAACAATCTTGGACATTCGATCCATCGTTGAGTTCTATGGAATTTTCGTCACCTCTGATAACAGCACATGGAAATACCCCACAATTTTTTCCGATTTTTACGTTACCAATTATTACAGCACTTTTTGCAACAAAACTTGACTGGTGTATTTCTGGTTTCATTTTATATTACCAAAGTTTCGTGTAACAACAAATGAAATTTAAATTTATGTTATTTTTTTCGAAAATTATTTATTTTAATAATAAATAGAAAATTAGAAATACAACGTTTAGAATATAAATTACAGTTGAGTTGTTGGGGGAATAATTTGAAGGAACGGGTCCTATGTCAAAATTAGTTACTATTGGCGACAAAAAGTTATGCATATTTGCCTTGATTTTTATACTTTTATTCAGCGCTTTCAACGTTTCTATTGTTTCTGCTGATCAAAATAGGCCAGATTTGATAATTGATTATGTTGGATTCCCTGGTAACGTAACTGAAGGACAAAATTTTGAATTCATAGTGAGAATCAAAAATATTAGGAACGAGGTAACTGGCGAACAAGGGAATATAACCGCTGGTACAAATATAGTTGTTGCGCTTAAGGTCGATAATGCTGTTGTAACTACTAACAATACATTAAACGGTCTTAATGTAGATGCTACCCGCTATGTGAATCTAAGTTGGGTAGCTCAACTAGGATCGCAAACTCAAAGAATGATAAGTATAGAAGTAGATTACCCCCAAATAATCCCTGAAAGTAATGAAAATAACAATGCATGGGATGGCTTTATAAACGTTTATGAAAAGGGTCCTGAATTAGAAATTTTAAACGTTAACGTTTCAAATAAAATCATTGTAAATAAAACAACAACGATTTCAGCTACAGTAAAAAATAACGGCGGCGCAACAACAAAAACAATCTATGCAAAGCTTAATTCAAGTGAAGATGGTCCGGTTGAAACGGTTACTAGAACCGACATTTTACCCCGTGATCAAACCTGTAACTTTACTTTTAATTGGGTACCATCTCATTTCGGAAGTCAAACAATATCTGTTGATATATTTTATGATGGCAAAACACACGACTTCGAACAGAGATCCGTGGTTGTAGAAATTGATCAACTCCAATGGTGGAATGAAAACTGGCATTACAGATATTTCCTTTCTGTTAACGGAAGTGGTAATGTACCAAAATCCTTTAATTTTACTAAAAATCTAGATGACCTAGGTGTTTTGTCTCAGACGTTTGAAAACAATACAATTAGAATTGTTAGATACACAAAAGATGGAACGGTGGTCGGTGAAATTTTAGACTATAACTTCAATGAAAGTGCTAGTTTTAATCAAGTAAACAACGCAACAGGCACGCTAACTTGGAATGCCACTGGATCGCCATTTGAAAAATTCTATTGCATCTATTTTGATGTTACAAGTAATCTTGGTAATAGAAGTCCTTTGAATGAAACTCAAAATATAAATCAGTCTGGAAACGCAAGCGCTGGCTATTTCGATTTTGTGCAGGGCTGGTCTATAGATTTCACTAAGCCGATAAATGGTAGTTTTTCTCTCGTTAATGCATCAGTGAATATCTCGGTTTCAACACTTGCAAAAGCAGAAAATGTGTCTGCGTACATTTTTTATACTGCAAATGAGAGTCATAACTTTACGAGATACTTGGATAATATTCAAAATAATACTCTTTGGAATTATACGAATTTCTCTTTCGATTTGGAGGGAAACTGGACTATTAGAATTCTAAGCAGAGATTGGGCAAATTACAATCCAATTGCTGTGGAGCATGCCTTTTATGTGGGAAAACCTGACCTTAAGGTCGATGATATCACTTTTACTACAGACTGGGCTCCAACCTCCCCAAAGATTTATAGAAACGATACAGTGAATATAACCGCTAAAATTACCAGCTATTACGCCAATATCGAGAATGTCGGTGTTTCGTTGATGATATACCACATTAAAAACAACGAAACAGTTTATACGGAAACTATCAACACTACAATTTTCAAAGATATAGTGAACAATGTTAGTTTCAGTTGGAAGGCAAATATATCTGGTGATTTCAATGTGACTGTCGAAGTTGATCCCTATAATCTCACCGATGAGCAAAATGAAACCAATAATCAGATGACAAAAACCATTACTGTGAACGAATGGCCTGATTTGATTGCCGAAAACATAATTTTACCATCTGAAGATGTAACAGAATTTGATCAAGTACAAATTGATGTTGTTATTTCAAACAAAGGACTTGGAGACGCAACGGATTATGAAGTTAAACTCTACATAGAGCCTGCTGATCAAGGAATAATGAAATATTTAGGCGAAAAGGATAGTGAGTTATTTAGTGTCAAATCAAATGATAGCACGACAGTAACTCTAACTTGGAACTCAGCTGAACCTGGCTTATGGCTCGTTGGTGCCAAAGTAATCATTACAGATATGAAAAAGGATACAAACATCTCAAACAACCGGTTACTTTGTAACAATATTTTAACAGTCAAAGCGATAGAGAGAAATCCACCGGTGATATCAAATGTCAGTGTTTCGCCAAGTTACCAAGAGCAAGGCGGTGATATCACCATAACCGCGGACATAACTGATGACACTGGTATTGAATCTGTCGTGATAAGAATCACAGATCCTCTTGGTTATTCATCAGAGTATAGCATGGGGAAAACAGATGTTGATAATGAATTCAAATTCATTTTTGAAGATACAATTGATGCTGGAACTTATTCTTATCAAATAAAAGTTGTCGATTTGTCAGTCTATGGAAATACAGCTATTAAAAATGGCAGTTTTGTTATAAACGAAGATTCTACACCACCTGTTGTTTCTTACTATGCTGCTCAGCCTCGTGTTCAATTGATAAGCGAAAATGTTGAAATTACTTGTGTAGCTACCGATAACATTGGTATAGGCCTCGTAGTGGTTATCATAGATTCACCAGTGGATCTAACTAAAGATATGGTGTTGGACGAAGGAGATACGTATGTGTATAATTCTTCTTATGATGCGGCTGGCAAGTATACCTTTCATATTGAAGTACAAGATGAAGCAGGTAATAAGATTTCTACAGATGAAGCAGTTTTTTGGATTACTTCAAATCTTGATGACACCGATAACGACGGCATGCCAGATTGGTGGGAAAAGAAATACGGTTTAGACCCGTATAACCCAGACGATGCTAATGAAGATCTTGATGAAGATGGATTAACAAATCTGGTGGAGTATAAGGCTGGTACCAATCCGCTTGAAGATATATTCACTGAAAATGCTGTTTATAGAATAAAAGAAAATATTTGGTATTTAGTTTGGTCAATTGTTTTGTTCCTGATAATACTTATGTTATCAATCTATGGCGGGAGGAGATTAAAATGAGTTGGATTAAAGATTTTGGGCCTTTTGTTGTTCTTTCAATACTTGGTTTCTGGTTGATGGTTTTTTCAATTTATGACATTGTATTTGAAAAAGGATGGATGGCTGCTATCTTAGCATCTTATGCAATAATAATGATCTTAATTTTGGTAATTATATACCTCCAATCCAAAAAAGAAGAAGTTACTTTGGATGTGGTAGAAGAATTTGAAAAAACATTGAAGGGGGGATTATATCATTTCAAGTGTCCAACTTGTAGTGGAATTTTTGCGATTAAAAAATCAAAGAGCAACGATGAAAAACCGATTAAGATGACCTGCCCCGATTGCGGCGCTATAGGATTTGTACCGCGAAATCCTGCATGTATCGAAGAAGAAATTCCTGAAAAAAAATCTATGAAAGCAAATTTCAAATGTCACAATTGTGGCGAGGGTGTAACAGTGTGGGCTGAGGGCACTGATCTATACAAAAATATGCACGTTTACTCTTGTCCATTTTGTGGTAAAGACGAATCCATGAAGAGAATTTAGGCTATATGTCTAACCTTTACCGCCTCGCCATGCAATGATTCTTTCATCTCTTTCCCGTTCATCTGTGCAACACCGATTGCGCATAGTTTTCCTTTCTTTGTTATAATTACTTCATCATTAATTCTAATTCCATCGTCTGCATCTTTTATACCTGGTGCAAAAACCGATCCTTTCAATATAAAATCGTCGTATATTTCTACCCAATATTTTCCTGAATCTACTAATCGCTCTGCACCGTTCAATGTCAATGAGATAAGTCCTCTTTCTTCTATGACCATTCCCAACTGTGTGTCGTTGTGCGTTATTTTTTGGTTAGGATACTTTCCTCTTATTACGCAATCTTTCAAGAGTTTTTCAGCAATTTTTTTACCGAATTGGTAAGATGCAAAACCTTTGACGTCTTCTTTTGCCCTATCACTAAATTTTACTTTGTCATACTTGTTAACATTCTTTTTCAATGTTTGCAAAAGTTTATCTAAAGATTTATCGGAGGTTGGGTCATCAATGCAAGTTATATCTGGTTTTTTCAGTATGTCTTCTGTGAATTCTAATATTTCTCTTGGCAGGTGTGCGATGATCGTATCGTACTTGTTTGCATTTAGATAATTTGTGAGCAGGTCTCTTATCATCTTCTTTTCATCTTCATCCCAAACCCCAGTAACAGGTATGTCATAGGACGAAGCAGGATATATCAACTCTAACTCTCTTGGAACAATACCCATAGGAGATGTTACTATTACTTCATGGACTGCAAAGGGATTTCCTGAAGAGTTTAACATTTCTCTGAAAAATCTATGGGACTTTGAAAAAGAATATGGTTTTCTTGCTGAGCAAGGTAAAAGAAGCAGAATTTTAGTAATCTCCGGTTTTCTGTATCTTTCCATTACTCTTTCTTGGAATCTTTTTATCTCAGGTCTGAGTAGAGATTCTTTTGAAGTTGCTAACAATTTTGATTTACTGCTAACTGGTGTCCTTTCTTCCAAAAAGCTGTAATGATTTCTATCTAGGTTTCTGAGCATAGCTGTTAGAGTTGGACTGGATTTCACTCTTGCTTCAACAAGACCTCTTAGATCTCCATTTGATATAGCATTTCTGACGTGTTTTAACTCGTTTAACATCTTGTAATAATTGTGATTTAAAATGCGTTGAAAACTCATATCATATGGTTTGCCCTGAAATTTATTGCATGAAGGACAGCTACATGGAATTTCAAAAAGCGTATTCTTGTTATACGCACCATTTGAAAACAGTAGAACATCATTTCTTGCAGCTAGAATCGCAGAAACAGAATCAAAAAGATCAATGCCAAGATATGCAAATAATGCAAAATTGGCAGGTTCACCAACACTTGGAAGATAAATCAATTTTTCATAACCTATTTTTTCTCTAAGTTCTACAATAAAATCCACAAAATTTCTGGGTTGTAGTAAAAGTTGAGACGCATTGGCGATAATAAAAATATCTGCAGGATTGTTTTTTAAAGCCACGTCAATTGCATCCTTATTTCCGGGTACAACATAACAATCTAGGTCTTTTTTTTTGTAGATTTTTATTGCAGCTTCGTGCAATTCTTTTGATACATCTTTCTGATAAACAAAAAAATCCGAAACTGTTAATTCGTGTTTTTTTCCTTTAATATCTTTTAAAACTTTCAAAGAGAGTTTTTTGCTCTTAAAAACATTATTAGTTGAAAGAATTTCAGCAAACTCTGGTGATTTGAATCTATTTGTATTTACGAAAAGAATATTTGGCGTTATAATTTCTTTGTTATCAACTGTAAGCTTGCCAATTCGCGCTGGGCCGTCTCTTTTGTTGATTACAACTTTCATTAATAGAGGTATAAGCCACTCTTTAAAGAATATTGCTTGTCTAGTGTCTAAAGTATCTTTGTCCTGAAAAAACCATAGCTATGCCATGTTCATCTGCAGCTTTTATAACTTCTTCATCGCGTATACTGCCACCTGGTTGAATTATTGCTTTTACACCAGCTTGTGCTGCAACATCAACTGCATCTCTGAATGGGAAAAAGGCGTCACTTGCCATTATTGAACCTTTTATGTTTTCCTTCCCTTTGTGTGTTGCGATCCACGTAGCATCTACACGTGAAGTTTGCCCTCCACCAATACCAACAGTACGTGCATCTTTTACAAATACAACTGAATTTGATTTAACGTGCTTGACACATTTCACGGCAAATTCCATAGATTTAAGCTCTTCTTGAGTAGGTTTCTTCTTTGTAACAATCTTCCACTCTTTTTTATCTGAGAACCATACATCTCTATCTTGTACAAGAAAACCCCCAACAACGCTTCGGATATCGATGCCTTTCCTCTCGAATTTTTTATCTAAACCCTTTAATTCTATAACCCGCAGATTTCTCTTTTTACCAAAAACAGATAAGGCCTCTTCATTAAAACTAGGTGCAATGATTACTTCCAAGAAATAGTTGGATAATTCTTTAGCGGCATCTTTTTTAACCTCTCCGTTAAATGCAACTATCCCTCCAAAAGGGGAGTAGATATCTGTTGTATATGCATCTTTCCAAGCTTGTAATAAATTTGATGAGCTTGCTATACCACAGGGCGTAGCATGTTTGATAATTACACATGTAGGTTCTGAAAATTCTTTTATGCATTCTATTGCGCAATCAGAATCAAGAATGTTGTTAAAGGATAACTCCTTCCCTTGAAGTTGTTTGGTATTTGATATGCAAGGCTCTTCCACTAGAGGAATCGACCTATAAAAGGCGCCTTTTTGATGTGGGTTCTCACCATATCTGGTATCTTGTATTTTTCTCATTGCGAATGTAAAATTTTCAGGTAAAATCTCGTCGGTCCATTTCTTTCTAAAATATTGCGATATCATTGAATCGTACTGTGCAGTATGGGAAAATGCTTCTACCGCCAGTTTTTCCCTATATTCCATATTTATTTCTTTTTTTGATTTTAGAGTTTTAATTACTTCGTCATACTGTTTTGGATTTGTTACAACAATTACATCTTTGTAGTTCTTCGCAGCAGCTCTTATCAGTGAGGGTCCGCCTATGTCTATATTCTCTATAGCATCCTCTATACTAACATTAGGTTTTTTGATAGCTTCTTCAAAAGGATATAGGTTACAAACTAACATGTCTATAGGTTCTATATTGTGTTTCTTTAGGGTATCCATATGTTTTTTTTCATCCCTTTTTGCAAGAATGCCCGCATGAATGATTGGGTGTAGAGTTTTCACTCTTCCATCTAGCATTTCTGGAAAACCAGTTACATCAGAAACTTCTATCGTCTTTATACCTGCTTTATTCAAAATAGAAGCTGTCCCACCGGTTGATAAAATTTCTATGTTTAGTTTGGATAGTTCCTTTGCAAAATCAGTTATGCCTTCCTTACTTGAAACACTAATCAGAGCTCTTTTAACTTTCATTACTCTTACCTAGCAACCATATGAGAGGGCTTCATAAACGTTTGGGTTTTTTACGGTTTCTTTCGAGTTCTATTGCCTCATTTAAACTTATTTCACCTGTTAAAACTTTACGCGCAGTTTGTTCAGGGATTGTAAATTCTCCATTTGCCAGTTTTCTACTGCGTTCTTGAATATTTTTGATTTCGCCTTTCGTAGGTTCCAGTGGTAGACGACTTTGTACTTTTCCGCTACCAGGTAGGAGAGCGATAGCGGCAGCAGCCTCGCTATCCCTCTCAGCTCTACCTGTTTGTTGAGACGAAGTTGTTTTAGTTTCATCAACGATTTCGATAGAAATTCTCAAAGGAATCAGAGAGTTAATTATTCTATTCCTAGTAATTACTGATCCATTACCAATACGTATCAAAGTTTGAGTTGAGGGATATTCTTTTAAAAATCTTTTGATAATGCCCGCAACCTTTTCTGGGTCCTCTACACTTATCTTTTGGAGTAATATATCGTCACCAACAACTGCGATACCGGGGCAATCACCTGGGTCAATGCCGATGTAAACCTTCGAGTACATATCTTTACCGATTAACATCTGCATGGCTAGATCTATCGCGTGGTCAACTGTATCGTACGCATCGGCAGCGATTACCTTTGATAATTTTATATCGTGGATTTCATTGTTAGATGTCAAAATCACTCCAATTTTACTGGGTATGTGCTCTATCGATGAAAGTGAAACATAAGGTATTTTTCTTTTTCTAAGAACTTTCAATAGATCGTAGTATAAAGAAAAATCTTTTGTGTACACCCCTAAAGTCTTCATCCTATCTTTATCATAAATCTATTTGATGTTTTATAATGCTTTTTATCTCTCCCAAGACATTTTCTTATCTAAATATTCTGTCCAAAAAGCCCTCAGATTATCCTTCAAAAGATCGTCTTGTTCAAGTATGATGTATTTTTTTCTGACAATTTGGCCAAGGTGTTTTCCCATGCTTAGACTTTTAACCTGATCTATTAAAAAGTCTTTCATTTCAATGTAATCTCGCTTAATTTCTACATAGAACCTGTCATTTTTTTCATATGGTTTTTTAATAACTCTTGGGTCATCTTTCCATTTATTGATAAAGTCATCAACATTATCTTTCAATTTTGCGGGGGGACCCAAATGTTTTAATGTTTCTGATAGTGATTCCTTTTTAGTTTTTATTATAAAATATATCTTGTTTTCGAGTTCATCTATGTAAAATTTTACATCATATATATAGAAATCATTTCTTTGGCTGACTTCCCATATTGAACGAGCTGCCTTTCTCACCTGAGGATAAAGATTCTCTGATATTATGTTTGGTTTATCGATTTTAACTCCAATGTAAAGGCATTTTTGCTTTTGGATTTCTTCGTTTATTTTTTCCAGTGTCCAAGGTTTTATTTTATTTTGGAAGAAGAAAGTGATACTTGGTTTTTTTAAATATTTGTCTGAGGCTTTTACAAATAACTGGAATTTTTCTCTTGATAAAGCTGAGGCAACATTTCTATTTGCGTCAACTGGATCTATAAATGTTAAAGGTGTGTTAAAAACAGTGTGTTCACCTTTAGTTAATGCTAGTTTTTTCCCCAGTTTCCATTCTTTTGAATTTTCTAACAATTTTCTAAAAGAACCGTATTTTAAAATCAAAATTTCGCATAGGTAACCTGAGAATCCTTCGATTTCAGCCTCGGCACCGTAGCATCCTATGCCTCTAAGGAATTGTTTTAACAAGCGTACCTCTGGTTTTTGTGATTCTAGTATGTTTTCCTTTACGAATTTTGTATGTAGTGGCGTTCTGTCTACCGCTGAAAGTCTCTGCGAAGCGTTTTCCACCTTATAACATGGTACTACTTCTACCTCATAATTCTTGTAATAACCTCGGATGTACGGGTGTTCTGCGTAGGATTCTTCTGTATTCTCCAATAACTTTTTCCCTATAGATAGTGCGTTTTTCGCGATATCCTCTCTAAGAAATTTTGATGGAAATGATAGGAAAAAATCAATGTCTAAATTATCTTTTATATATGTGTCTTTTGCTGTTGAGCCTACCAATTCGATTGATACCGGGAGTTTTCTCTTTTTAATTTCTTTTTCAAGTTTTTCTCTTATTTCTTCTATAATCTCATGAAGTTTTTCTCTGTAACCTTGGTCTGGAGTAATTTTTTTTAGAACCTGCTCCTCGATTTCGTTTCGTTTCATTTTCTTACTCCTTCATAAATCTCTTCAATATGAATATTATTCCCACTGCTAGTAATGCGCCTGTTACAACATCTGTAATCCAATGTATTGATAAATATATAACCGCGATTATCACTGAAACCATAGTGAAATATGAGAAATATGTGAGTTTTTTATTACCTGTAACACTTACACAGTATGCTATAAGAATCGTCATGGCCGTGTGCAAAGAGGGAAGACAGTTATTTGCAGTTGTAGTTGAGTAAAAGAAGTTTTCAACTGAGGGAATAATCTTCTCTAGTGCTGAATTCACGTTGTAGTAATTGTAAACATTTGTCACAGGTAGAAACAGGTAAAACGGAAGGGCAACTACATATATCAGCAGTAAACCATAGGCCAATGATTTCATTGCTTTTTTTTCTTTATTAATTACGAAATATAGTGGTGAAAACCATAGTGTGAAAGGATAAACTGCGATGTACATTATTACAAAGAAATAAACTAAGGCATTAGTCCAATGCTGTGAAAACCAGTACACTGTGTCTCCCTCTAGTCCCTTGATTACACTTGTGTAGTCGTGGTTAACCCATTCTGTTATTTTTGGATCGATAAATTTTACTTCTAACAAGTGGAATGATACAACTATTGCTATAATTATTATTGGATACGCTTGTCTTATAACGGCAGCGTATAATCCTGAAATGCTAAATTTTGCTTTTTTTAAAAAATCTTTTGGCATGAAAAGTAATAAACTAATTAGCAAAAGTGCGAGATTAACTCCTGCTAAAACAAATATCCACATTTCTGTTTATTCACCACCGAAAATTATAGTTTTACTTCTTTTAGCGTTGTGTAAATCGGTCCTTTTGGAGTTAGTTCGCTTTTCTTTAATTTAATTGAATCCACTTTGGAGTTGCCGAAAGTAACATCTTTATATTTCTCTATTACTTGTAGAAGTTTTTCTTTGTTTTTTGCTGATCTTATGCGTGCAATTGTAAGGTGAGCTGAAAATTCTCTATTCTCTTTTTCAAAGCCAAGTTTTGATACTTGCTCTTCAATTTTATTTGCTATTTTTCCTATTTGTTCTCCGTTTTTTATTCCTATCCATGCAACTCGCATATATTTCTGGTCTGGAAAGACTCCGGTTCCTATTAATTGCATTTCAAAAGGTTTGATTTCTTCTACAGAGTTTTTCATTATTTCCTCTATTTTTTCTACAAGATTTTCGTCGGTATCACCTAGAAATTTAAGAGTTATGTGAACAATATTTGGGTCTACGAGTTTTACGTCCGCACCTGTTTTTTTGATTTCGTTTTCAAATTCTACAAGTTTTGGAAAAGAACCGATGTCAATAGCTATAAAACCCCTAAATTTTGACATTTAATCCCCTTAAGTTTGATTTAAGTATATCTTGCTTGTATAAAATCTATTTTGGTATTAAAAATCAGATATTTTCTTTTTTTTAATTTTGGTAACAACTGTCAAACAATCTTTATATTCTAAAAGGCACAGAATCGTTATATTGTTGAGGAGAAAAAATGGAATCTGAACTCAAACAGCGCATCAGAGGCTATATCGATTTAATTCGTCCATTTACTTTACTTGCGCCCATCATAGTTTCAATTTGCATAATGATTGCTAGTTTCTTTTATAACAAGATAGCAACTGATCTTTTTCCTGTCTTGTGGGGAACAATAATACCTGCTAGTTTTACCCTTGCTCTATTAAATGGCGCTTCAAACGCATTAAATCAAGTAACTGATCTTAAAGCAGATAAGATATCAAAACCTTATAGACCGATACCACGAGGAGACGTGTCTATCTTTGGGGCTAAGGTTATATCTCTAATTCTTTATCTTTCAACTGTTTTACTTTCGGTCTTTGTTAGTATAATATTCACTGTATTTATTCTATTAATAGTGATATTTACTGTTACTTACTCGCTCCCACCAAGATTAAAGGATTATTTGTTCTTAAATCAACTTTGGATTGGAGTGCCACGTGGACTCTTGGGTGTACTTGCATCCTGGAGTGTTTTTGGTAATGTTTTGAATCCGCTTCCATTAACTATCGGTTTGATAGCTATGTTTTTCCTTATCGGCGGTTCAATTACAAAGGATATAATAGATAGCGAAGCAGATAAAAAAACTGGCACACGTACATTGATTAATACATATGGAGTAAAAAATGCAGCATTTTTGTCGTTTCCATTCATTTTTTTCCCTTTTGCTTATATCCCGATACTAGTTAGTATTGGTATATTACCTTCGTATCTATGGTTGCTAACGTTTTTGGCGATACCTGGTTATTTTGTGTTTCATCTGATGATTAGACATGATAAAAAAGATAGATTGCTGGAGAACACACCCTGTTGGACTTTGATGTATATAACTTACTTTGTTTTTGCTTTTGGTTTTTCCACTCTGACTATTTTAGCTTCCATATCTGTCTGTTAGAAATAATCATTGCATGGCACACATAGATTAATTTTTATCCACCGCTGATCATATGTATAACAGCAATCTTGGATTTATCAGGTATAGTAACCTTTGGAAAATCCTGCTTAGAAACAACCTTATCATCAATTTTTACGACAACAAGAGGAAACGTGTATCTCATTCTTTTAAGAAGACCTGTAACAGTTTCATTTTGAACCCAATCGACATTTTTACCGTTGACCTCAATGCTCACCTATCTTCCCCCAAAATGATTTCAAGCGCTAGATTTGCTTCCCAATTGGCCATAAGAGCAACACGAGGCGCCAAGAGAACATCTTCATCACAAGATTTAGCCTTTTCGTCATAACATAAATAAAGATTTCCACAACGATTCGTTTTTATTCTATCAGAATGCCCGTAACCCGCTACACCAGACGCGGCAACGAGTGGTTTATCTGGTAGTTTCAAAAGTATCTCTTCAATAAACGTGGTTTTTGTCTCAGCGTTATCCAGTGCTTCTATTACCATGTCTACATCTTCGAAAGGTTTTTCCATTGTACCTTTCTCTAATTTTTTATTATAAATCTCAACTGTTATCTTAGGATTAATTCTCTCCAAATTTTCTTTCATTGCTTCGGTTTTACTTTTTCCTATTTGATCTAAAAAATAGTATTGTCTAGTAAGATTATCTTCTTCGACCTTATCAAAATCAACCAATACCAAACGTCCGATTCCTGCACGAGCGAGAGCGGCAGCAGCGTTAGAACCAAGGCCACCAAGTCCAGCTATGCCGACACTTGATTCCTTCAATTTTTTCTTTATTTTATCAGATTTTAGTTTGTTCATGAGCTTTACCATTTTTCCCAATACTTAGGATGAATAGTTGGCGGTTTTTCTCCTTTGCCGTATTTTCCTCCCCAAACATTCAAACCTGCTTTTTCATCCTCGTCTATCTTTTCTTGAAGCATTTTAAGCATTTTAGGGTCATTCATCTCAAGTTGCTTCATTTTCTGAGGTGTTGGAACACCATTTGGAGTCCAACCTCGTCTGTAGTAAACAGCATCAGCGAGTTTCTGATATTGGTCTCGTCTAAAGTCATACAGGAGTTTTATTTTTTCTTTTGTACTTAATTTTTCAACTTCCTCTTTTTTAAGTTCCATTTTTTCAACAAGTTGCTTATCGTACCTATCTTTTCTTGATAGATATTCCATCTCAGTTACTGGTCCCATCGAACGATACGGTATCCAATCATCCTTTCTCTGTCCTCGCCTCATCCATACATTCATTGCTCGTTGCCAGTCGTAACATCTTTCACTTTGGAGTATAAGATCCTCTTTCTTAACATTCCAACCGGTCACAGCATTTTGATATTCTACATAGTTCTGCACGTGCTCTGGAACCTTTGATGGTTCATCGGTTTCGGCATTGTTGGTCGGCTCAATATCATTCCAAGGGAGTTTACAGAGGCCGTTCAGACCAAACCAGGTCCGCCACATCGGGAAATAATGCAGCGCCTCTGCTTTCATCTGAAACGTCGGGATTGCGTTGTTCACCATGTCCATGAAAATAAGCCAGGCTTCGTCATGCTGTGGCCCCTTCAATGTTAATCCATATCCTCCTTGCATCGCAAGTGATTCCTTTGTTACATACTCAGAGTATTCCAATCCCTTGCTTTCCATACCACAATCTTCGATAAGTTGAGGGTCGCCCCAACCGTTTTTAATTAACCAGTCCTTTACTCGTCTTATTCCCTTTGAAGCGACATTTACAAAATCTCCATTATCCCCTCGTGCAATTCTATGCATAAATTCCAAAACGGCTTCTCCGTTTCCAAAGCTAAGTTCAAGGCCATCGCATCTCTCTTTGTTTAAGATGCCATACTCGTACATCTCCATATAGAATGCCATAGATGTTCCTGTGGAGATAGTATCAATACCATATGTGTCGCAATAAAAGTTAAACTCAAGGATCCAAAGTGGGTCCCAAAAACTCATATTAGACCCAGCACCAATAGTCTCATATTCAGGACCATCAACTGTTACTTTTTGTCCTTTATACGGGCCTGTCTTAACAGTATATCCATCCACGGTTTTTGAACATGCCATGGTGCAGCCATGCCAGCATCCATCTGGGATAATCTTAGTAAAAAGTTTATAGAACTTTGGTGAAGAAATCTTCGAGACTTTAGGGAAACTACCAAAACGATAATTCTCAGTTGGAAGCAAATCGTAAGCATCCATAATTTCTACGAGATGTCCTGTTCCAACAGCACGCATGTTGCACTGGGAACGATCTAGATCACGAATTTCACGATGCATCTTTGTTCCAAGCTTCGCAAGCGTTTCAGGATCCGCAGGATGATTGGAGACGCCATCTATTTTCTCAACCTTTGTCACAATGGCTTTTACTTTTTTGTCTCGTAAAACAGTTCCAAGACCTCCTCGTCCAGCTTGCTTCATACGAGCAACCTTACGTCTGATATCATAGAAAGAGAAGTTTAGGCATCCCCAGTAACTATGCTCTGCACCTTTACCCGCAGAAACAACAGAAACTTTTTGTCTCGATTTTTCTGCATCTTCAGAAGCATACATGTAAGTAAGTTGCTCAGCAAGCAAATGGGAATTCGTTTCTTCAAGAGGTGCGGTCTCGATAGTTACCTTGCCTTTTTCACCATCGATAACAACAACTACATCGTTTTTTGCCCTTCCTTGAATCTCCAAGGCATCAAAACCTGCAAACTTAAGATAAGGGCCAAAGAACCCACCGACGTTACAATCACATATAATGTTCGTCGACGGCGATATAGTAAGACATAATGATTTTCCAGAACCAGGATACTGTGTCGTTCCGCACAAAGGACCTGTTGTGATTATTAATTCATTTTCCTCGCTGTTCCATCTAGTCGTTGGTTTAATAGAATCCCACAAAAGTTTTAATCCAAAACCACGACCGCCGGTGAATTTCTTTTTCATTTCATCAGTAACTGGTTTTTCTTTAATCGTATTAGTACTTAGATTTACGTATAATGTGCGATTTGCGTATCCTCTGTATAGCTCCCCTTTTTTGTAATTATACTCAGCAAGAACCCTATGTGCGAATCTAATCTTTTTAAAATCCCATTTATGCTTTGTATTTCCTGTCTCGTATTCCTCGATGGGTATTTGTCCTTCTACCATTTTACTTCACCAGTTTGTGATAAACAACTTCTTTTACATCATCGATTTTTACTTCGACTAGCTCAAGTGCACCATTTGGGCATGCGCGAACACAGGCACCACATGAGATACATTTAAAAGGCTCAATTCTTGCATCTGATTTTCTCATTGCACCAATTGGACAGAAACCCACACATGATTGACAACCAATGCAAATATCTTTATCAAGCCATACTGTACCATTCTTTCTTCTCGTAATTGCTCCTACCGGGCATATATCAATACACAAACCACGTTGATTACAAACGTGCATTTTATAGGATTTTCCATCTTTTATAATTCTTATAGCTGACTTGTTGCCCCCATCATCTGATTTAAAATGGACTTGTGAACAAGCTTTTTCGCATCCAAGTCCTCCATCACATTTTTCAGCGTGGAATTTCAATACCTTGACAGTTTTCTTTTCGTCCATAACTTTGCACCTATAAATTCAGCGACATCCAGTTACCTACAATAAATAACCAGCAAAATGCAGAAAGACCAATGGCTGTTGGATAGTACAGGCAGTCCTTTATCGAAATGTCAAGATTTTTAACTAACAGAGTTGCTGGTAATACTGCACCACCCACAAGCGCTGGTAAAAGTCCATCTGCGAGTATGTTAGGCATTAAAACAATCAAGTTTTCTAGATAGAAACCAGGCCCAGAAATCACAGGCGTCAAAATCTGAGTTAGGATATATCCACCAGTATAAACTAAGTACGCTGTTAAAATCCCCATGCTAATCTGCATTGTTAGGGTTTTAAGCTCCTCTAAATCAAAAGATATTTTATACCATATAAGTTCAAATATTGCACCTTCTGCCATGATGGCGAGTGCTGAGCATAGATGACATCCAACAAACGGATTAAAGAGTCTTAGTGCACCAGCAACTAACCCCATCCCAAGTTGCATGCCCGGTTTACGATAAAGCAATCTACTCGTTACTAGCAGTGTAACTGCAAATATTCCAGTCATTATAGCGCCTGCTGGGAGACCCGCGTCATTGAGCATCGAGCCAATTATGCATTCAGAAAAACCCCAAAGCGATCCAAATAATAAGATTCCTGTGAATAACCTCATTTTATCCATATTATTTCACCTCGATTTCAACTACATCTCGAATCCAAAAAGCATGTGCTGTGTCAGGAAAATAGACCCTGTCGTAATCAGTTAAAATGCCTGTTTGCATGATATCCCAACTTACAGTTTGTTGATACCTATCTTTTGCCTTGATAATGTAACTGTGACATGATAAACAGCTGACACCTACTTTACTCATTAAATCATCAAGGGCAACACCAGTTTTTTCACCTTCATCTGTTTTGATTGTACGTGCGATACCGATCGAGAAGAGAGTATCTATGGTATACTCATGTCCGTTTATTGAAATGGTATCTTTATTCACTTGTGTTGCATGTACATATATTGCTGAAAAAATTCCTATTAAAAGTACGCTCATTGCAAGAAGTGGTATAAGCTTTTCCTTCCCCATAAACAATCGGTGCACTGATGTTATAATATCTATTTAAAAATTATGACTATAGTTTTAATAGATTATTTTTCTATGAATCTTCTGCTAGCCTCGTGTCTTCTGATTACATTTTCTATTGTTTCTATGTCGCCTAAGCCTACCATGGCAAGTTTATCATCAAGAATCTTTGGCGTATGTTGCTCTTTCATTACGGTAAAATGTGCGACTTCTTCTTTCGCTAGTTCTGCTTTAATTTCTTCTTGGTCAGTTATATATCGAAAAGGTTTGGGTCTCCTCTTCTTGACAACATCCTCTTGAGATTCTGATCTTGCGAGTGCCTCGTCAACTATTTTGTCGACTAATTCATCAATTGCTCTATCAGTTGGCATTATCCATCCTCAATTATTCTAAATAACGTGCACCCTTTTAAGGGTTTTCCAAACTAAATCAACACGTTACGCTAACTACTTTATCAAGACCCTGTTGTTTTATTATTTTGCTATATTTCCTAAGGATCTCCTCGTCTCTGGGTCTCCACTGGATTTTTTCAAGTAAAGCATAGGCTATTTCATTACTAATGTTTTTAATTCGCTCTGGAGCTAATTTTTTGTAGGATTCTAAAAATAGTTTACATAACTCGAATTTCTCCTTTGTAAACATTGGGTCTGTACTTAGTATTGATGCACATGCGCCAGCGATATCTTCGCTTGGTACGCCCATTCTTGATTCTTCAAAATCCACTCCCCATATTTTATCATTGAAAATAAAATTTCTCAGCGTTGGATCACCACGTATGCGAAATTGTCCTTCGGTTTTAAAGTGGTCATGGAAATCTGCAAACCATTTTGCTAATAAAACCATTAACTTCTGCTTTTCACTTGTTGGAGTCTTTTCATCGTTTATGGCTTCACATAGGTTTTCCCCGCTGATATAGCCCATTATCAAAACGTTATTTTCTTCATCTATTTCGTGCATCGTTGGTATGTTTAGTTTTGTTGAGCCTTCTTTTAAAACTTCGTATTCAGCTTTCATCTGTTTTTTTAACCCTGGAACAAACCATTTTAATACCCGCGGTTTTTCGTTCATTGTTACATAAGCAACCGTATTTTTTTTACTTTTTAACCTGATTTGGACTATGGTATCTTTGTATTTGCTGACATTTTCGATGAGCTCTGCTATATCTCTCATTGCTTACTCTAAACCCGAATATATATAAAAAATGTTGCGGTTAAAAATTTAGTGTCCCACTATTGTTGTACTATTTCGATGGATATGATGCTTTTATACCATAGTTGAGAATACGTAATTGATCCGTTTTCATCGAGGAACGCGATTCTGAGTTTTCCGTCATCTGATTCATTCAGATAGTTTCCTTCGTACTTGTAGGCGAGTACTATGGTAAGACCGCCGTTTCCAATCGGAGTTGCATTAGACGCGTTGTTGGGGTTGTAAATATCTACGTTTCCCAGGATGTAACTATAGTTATATGTTTTGTTTTCTATTTTTCCTTTGTAATTAGACGTGGCGATGATGCTATAGTTTTCGATATCACCGGCAGTTAGTTCTACCAGTGTTATAACAGGTACGCCGGTGTAATTACCTTGTCCCTCTATCTTGGGATAATTAGTCCGACGTCCACCCATACCTGTATATGATGTTAAGTTTTCGAGCCCAGGAAGCGTGTAATTGGTCTGTTCATCTCCATAGATAACTGTTAAAACCACAGATCCTGTTTGGTTACCTCCACCTTGTTGTCCATTATTTTCGTCAGATGATTTGTTCTCTTCATTTTGTGGTAAACTGACGTAAAGAACGGTAATTGCTGCTACTGTGATTATCAATGCAAGCACTATCGTTATAATCTTATTTGATTTATTTTCCGTTGACATAAATATGCTGAAAACAAATTTGTTTTTAAAGATTACGTAACATCGGATTTATCAGTATTTCTTGCAGTCAAATAGATGCCAGTGAGGATAACTCCTCCGCCTAATAGTGTATACTGCGATGGAATCTGATTTATCCAAGGAATTACAAATGCAAGCAATGTAGAACCAAGCGGTTCTCCAAGTAGAACCACTGATGCCAATGATGCACGCACATGTCCTAGAGACCAATTATACAATGTATGGCCAAATATTCCTGCTACTACTGCCATCAATAATATTATTTCATAGTCTCGCAAACTAAAGTTGTATACAGGTGCATTAAAAAGAAGACAAATAATGAAAAGAACAATGGCTCCAACACAATATACCACAAATGCATAGGAACCAACTGAGACAGTTTTACGAATTTTCCTTCCACCCAAGATATAAAGTCCCGCCGCTACTCCTCCAAGTATAGCTAAAACATTTCCTTCCAAGGTATCCAATGTCCCTGTAGCAAATCCATAGTTTCCATAAACGAGAATAAATACACCGCCCACAGAAAGCGCTATGCCCAGTGAATTTACAAAAGAAAGTCGCTCTTTGAAGAAAAAATGAGATACTGGCCCAACAAGAAGCGGATGTGCGGTAACGAGAATCACCGAACTTGCGACAGAGGTTAATTTAAGCGAGGTAATCCACAGTGCAAAATGCGCTGCAAGAATTACACCAATAATGATCATTATATATAATGTTGAACGAGGTAAATTAAGAAGTTCTTTTCTAGTTTTACTGTGTAAAAAAACTAAAGGCATTATGAGAAGTGCTGTAAAAAATAACCTGTAAAATGCTATGGAAAGCGACGGCACATCTTTTTGAATTGATACTATGAATATAGATGCAAAAGAAACAGACACTATTGAGATGAGGAGTACAATGTAAGGTTTATTGCTTGTATCCATAATTGGAACAGGTAATAGAAAAGCAAGCTTTTTGGCTTTCTATTACGGGCATACGATTTTACCAAAGTAAAACATATAGACCTATGGTGATATATGCGACTTGATTAGTATGAAAAAACCAGTTGTTTTTGGATTTTACGGGGAGTCAAATACAGGCAAAACCTCACTTGTTGTGAAAATTATAAAGAAATTGAAAAGCGATGGATACAAAATAGCCGCAGTAAAAATCACTGACAAAAAAATTGGTATGGATTCTAAAGGGAAAGATACTTGGAAATACAGCCAAGCCGGATCTAAACTAACAGTTTTATCATCAAAAATCGAGACCGATTTTATAGTAAAAGAAAATAAAGAAATCGACGAAATTATTCGATGTATAAACACGTTAGGATACTACGACGTCATACTAGTTGAAGGCGCCCATGATAAAAACATTCCTAAGATACGATTAGGCAATATCAAAGAGCGTGAAAATACAATACTTTCTTATACTGGGAATTTTGATAATTTGATTAAAAATATAAAGAAAGAGATAGCTAAAAAAGAGCATAGAAAAAAAGAAAACTTGGTCATCAAGGTAAATGGAAAAAAGGTGCCACTTACAGAGTTTCCTTCAGAATTTATAAAAAATACAATTGTTGGAATGCTTAGATCACTCAGAGGGGTAGACGAAGAGATAGAAAATGTGGAAATCACGTTTTGATTGATAACGGCTATAGAAGCGTGTAAACTATCCTTGCGGTATCTTTACCTTTGTTTTCCTTCTTTGTTGTCTTCATATTTGTTAACTCGCTTGTGTTTTTTATGTGTGTACCAGCGCAAGGACAGATGTCAAAACCTTCTATCTCCACGATTCTTAAATTTTTTATAAACTTTGGTAACAAATCAAGATTGCACCTGTATTGATCAACTCTTTTTTCTAAACTTTCTCTTTCTTCTTCATATATCTTTACTGGTATGTTCTGTTTTATGAGATTGTTGAATTTGTTTTCCATGTCTTTTAGATCTTTATCTGAAAAATTTGCTGGGTGGAAATCTATCCTTGAATAATCTGCGTATATCTGGTTCCCAACTGTTCTTGCTTTGTAATCATCAAAAACAATACCTGAAATGATATGTTGAGCCGTATGCATTTTCATATGGGCGTAACGTCTGTTCCAATCTAGTATTCCATGAACCTTTGTTCCAACTGGTGGTTTTTCTCCATCGAGTAAATGCTTTATTCCATCCCCTTTTTTGATTACCTCTTTTATTTTTGATTCTTTTCCGCTCCATTTCAATACGCCTAAATCTGACGGTTGTCCCCCACCTAAAGGATAAAAAGCTGTTTGATCTAGTGACACAAAATCTTCCATACTCTTTGTTACAATAGCATCGAATTCTTTTATGTAATTGCCTTCGATGTTTTCCATGTAAAGTATTCTTGTCATAAATTTGTGAACCAGAGGCTTTCTAATCAATTTTTTGCTTATTTTTGTTCATATTTACTATTACTAAACCTATTATTACAAGCAATCCACCTAAAATAAAAAACAGGGTTATTTCATCTTTGAATAGAACGTAGCTGATGATCGTTGATAAAACAGGGACTACATATAAATAAACACTTACTTCGCTCGCAGTTTTAGCTTTAAGCACAACATACCATATAACATAACCTATCACAGTTGAAAACACACCAAGGAAAATAACTGCAAACCAAGCGGTTAATGACATTTTCAAGGCTTGTCCAAAAATTGAAAAATCAGGAAGAAGGAAGGGAATTAATCCTATACTTCCCAGAAGCATTGCATACGTTGTGAGAGATAATCCTGAGTAACGTTCCAGTAGCCTTTTGCCTGCGACGGTGTATAACGCAGTCATAACTGCAGCGATAAAAACAGCTAACGCAGCAGAAACATATTTTAATTCCAGAGATACATCTTTTTCACCCCACAAGGAAATTATAATTACGCCGCTAAGAGCAAGAATGATTCCTAAATTTTTTTTCAAAGTTAATTTTTCTTTCAGAAAAATTGTCGCTAAAATTACGATTTGTATTGGGCTCGTGGCAACAATTAAACTGGCGGCACCTGGCGAGATAAACTGCTCGCTATAGTTAAGCCCTAAGTGATAGACCATAACACCAAAAAAACCCAAAAGAAAGATTGGAATTATGTCTTTCTTTTGTAATTTAGAAAATCTTTTTGGTTGTAAGAGAATTATAGTTAATAATACAATACAGACAATAAAAAATCTCATTATCGTCAAATTAACAAATGATAGTTCACTCAATCCTATTTTAATGAATGGAAATGCAAACGCCCAAACCACTATTGCAACCGACATCATCAAGATAAACTGCCAATTCGAAAAGTTACTATTTTTTAATTCGTGTTTTGGCCTGGTCATTTGGCAGATGGCAATAAATGGTCAGTATATTAACCGTTCTAAAATTTATATCTTACGTAGATTAGTAAATAATTGAGTGTTTTAGACCAGCCAAAAGACAGCAACATTCTTATATGCAAAACAATTGCAACTATGGGAGAACATTAATGAAAACCCTTGTTCTAAATGTAGATCGTGATGACGATTTTGGGAGAAAGGCAAAAATAAAAAGCCCAATCATAGGAATAAGGGATAATATAGATGCAGCTAACAAAATTGGACAAGCTGATCCTGAGGACTCAGATCTGAATGCCATCTTTTCTTCAATTTCCATTTATAATTCACTAATCAATGAAAAAAAAGATGCAGAAATTGCTACAATCTGCGGCCATATGAACGTTGGTATAAAATCAGATGAGATAATAACACAACAACTCGAAGAAGTTTTAAAAGTAACCAAAGCTGATAATGTGATTCTTGTAACTGATGGCGCTGAAGATGAATATGTTTTGCCAATAATCCAATCTAGAATCAAAATAAACTCCATAAGCAGGGTAACTGTAAAACAGAGCAGAGAACTTGAAGACACATACTATCGTCTCATGAAAATCTTTGGTGATGAGAAGGTCCAAAAACAGTTTGTCTTGCCAATAGCACTTGTTTTCATAGTGTGGGCATTCTTCGTGCTATTAGATATGGCTGCAAGTGGTTTCGGTGCAATTCTACTGACTTTGGGATTTTACATGTTGGTAAGAATTTTTAGATGGGAGAGGAACCTTGCTTCTTTGATTAATGAGGTAAAATTAGGTTTTTTAACAGGAAGATTATCCGTCTATACATCTATCATCGCGGTTGTAATACTAATCGCCCAAGTTATTTTGTCTTACGATAATGTTATGAAAACCTCTTTTATTTCTGATGTACCTATTCTCCCAATCCTGTTTTTCATAAATAATATGATTTTTGGTATAGTTATTGCTGGATTAGTAGCGGTAAGTGGACGTGTTGTTGATGTTTACCTAAGGGATAAAAAAACACCATGGAATTATTGGATTGCTCCTTTCTCTATATTCGCTTTTGGTTTTATCTCCTCAGCTATTGTCGATGCTTTGTATAAGGCTCTGATAAATTGGCCCACTAAATTTGATATAAATCCATTTTTAACACTAAGCTTCATATGTTATGTTATTACGGGAATAGGGATAGCTCTTGTGGGAGCAATTACATATCACCTCATAAAAGAGATTTATTCAACAGAAGCGAAAAAACTTGAAATCGAAAAACAGACAACGAAACTCACTGGGGAAAACTGAGCATTTTATGTTTTATAAAGATTGGGAACCAATCTATAAGAAAATCTCTGAAGATTTTGATTTCTCGACAGAAAAAGAAGAACAATCTGCAGATTTATTAAACAAAATTTTAAGAGAGAAAAAACATTTATCAATAAAAAAACTTGAAGAACTGATAAATAACAAGGATGCGATTGTTTTTGGTGCAGGTCCTTCTTTAGAGACATCGATTACAATTCATAAAAAAGATTTTATCAACAAGTTAAAAATCGCAGCAGACGGAGCAACAACCGCTCTATTAAAAAACAATATTTGCCCAGATATAATTGTTACCGATTTGGATGGTAACGTTTCTGATCAAATTAAAGCAAACTCTATGGGAAGCATTGTTGTAATTCATGCTCATGGAGATAACATAGAAAAAATAAAAAAATACGTTGCAAAATTCAACGATGAAATAATAGGAACTACACAAATAAATCCAGGGCCTTACGAACACGTTAATAATTTTGGAGGATTCACAGATGGGGATAGAGCAGCATTTCTTGCAACTCATTTTAATGCAAAAGAAATTTCTTTGATTGGTTTTGATTTTGATGGTAAAATTGGAAGATACTCTTTTTCTAAAAACAAGGATAAAAACCTGAAATTGAAGAAATTAAAATGGTGCAAAGGCCTGATAGAATTACTAAGAGAAAGTAAACAAAATATTCATCAATTTTAAATCCCAGTCAGTTACCTTAATAAACAAAAACATATTCCGTCCTGAATAATGTCAGTCATAGAAGGTCTTCTAATTTTTTTTGCAATACTTCTACTATATTTCATAATGGTTTTTACTCTTCACAAAAGAGGAATTCTGGAAAAACATAACATATCACTTTATGGTCCTGCTTTGTTAATACGTACAAAAAAAGGTTTAAATTTTCTTAAAAAGATAGCAAGTAAGAGAAGATTCTGGAAGGCTTTTGGATCTTTTGGAGTTGTTTTTTGTATTGTTTTCATGGTTTTGATGGTTTTACTTTTAGTCTGGCAGGCTTGGGCTGTTTTAGGATTTACACCAGAGCAGAAAGAGGCACTGCCGGGACCTGAAATTGCGTTAGTTTTACCGGGAATCAATCCGATCCTTCCCATTGAGTACATAGGCTATATATTGCTTGCATTGGTTGTTGCGGTTGTTGTTCACGAGTTTTCTCATGGTATACTAGTTTTTGTAGGCAAATTAAAGGTTAAGTCTTTGGGAATACTCTATTTAATTGTCCCAATTGGAGCATTTTGTGAACCTGATGAAGAAGAACTTAAAAAAGCTGAAACAAAAAAACGCATGCGTGTCTATGCAGCAGGACCACTATCAAATTTTGTAGTCGCCTTGGTTTCCATAATGCTTTTCTCCTTTGTTTTTATGTCTGCTGTTCAACCAGTTCAATCTGCTGAAGAGGGCATGGTTGTACTAAAGGTTTACGAGGACTCCCCTGTTGATAAAGCAGGTATAGGGCCTGGAGCTGTGATTTTATCGGTAAATGATACCAATTTTTCAGATTTTAACACATTTGAAGATAGGGTAATAAAATACATTGAAATAATAAATAAAACAAATGCAAATGACACAATTACAATTACGTACTCGTATGATGACAGCTCACCTATAACTAAGGAAATTATGCTTGGTGATAGGTATAATTACACTAAAAATGCATCTTATATGGGCAAGGGGCATCCAGGCATATACTCTTTCATAAATATTGAAGGGGATCTCAAGATTCTTCAGAATCCATTATTCGAAAAATTCCCCTACGGGTTTTTGTTTTTCTATGTTATTCCATTAACAGGTTATTTTCAAGGATATAATCCGATTGTTTCACCGTTCACAGATTTATTCAAAATAACTGGACCATTAGGTGTGCTTCCACCCGTTGTTTTTTGGATGATTATAAATGCATTGTATTGGATTTTTTGGTTAAACCTTGCAGTTGGATTGTTCAATGTATTACCAATGGTGCCTCTGGATGGTGGATTTTTATTTAATGACTCAGTTGGTTTATCCTTAAAAAGAATCAAGAAAAATATATCTGATGAAAGAAAAGAAAAAATTGTGAGAAACATTTCTACAGCGGTTTCGTTACTAATTCTTTTGGCGATTATTTTCCCGTTTATAATAAAGTATATCTAAACTACGAAGCATCGGCAATGACGACTTTGCAAGGCGACGGTAATTTAGAAGTAGCCTTTCTAAGTGCATTTTTTGCAAACTCAACATAATCCTGCGAAGTTTCTATACTGATAATAGTTTGATCCACTTCCACTCTTGCAGCTGTTCCAATGTTTGTACCAAATGATCTTCTCATACCTTGGGAAACTCTGTCAGCGCCTGCGCCTGTTGCCTGTTTGTTTTCTCTTAGTACGTGGAACGGATATACATGAATACGCAATCTGTAGTTGTTAACCCCTATAAATTTTTCCAGTGTTTTATTTGCTGCGATACGGGCAGATTCTAGAGCGGTGTGTCTCATTTGGCATCTTTCGTTTGAGAGAAGAGTAAGTTTTATAGGAAAATCTGCAGTTTTGTTTCCTAGTACAAACTGTGTGATACGTGAAGGAGGGACACCACCCAGGTATTCCCTTCTAGTGTTGGCCTGCTGTTTTATTTCTCTATACATTTTGCCGGGCTTTCGCGACATTTTTTCACCTTGTACTCAAGCTGGTAGGAAAATCGAAATGAGTATGGTATTTATAAAGATACTGCTGGAAATAAATTAATTAATTTAGTATACCACAATCTTTAAAATGGGAGTAAGATTGCCTAAACTTACAAATCTTTATAATTTAGGGTGTAAATAATGACTAAACCTAAAATAGTTTTACCCGGGGATCAAGTGTCTACTTCGGAGGAACTTTTACCCGGCGAGGGAACATTTGAAGAAGACGGTATAATCCGGGCTTCAAGAGCCGGTATATATGTTGTAGACGAAAAACAAAAAAGAGCTACTATAAAACCTTTGACTAGCATTCCTGTTGAATTGAAAAATGGCGACACCGTTCTAGCTGAAGTTAATTCAGTCCGATCAAACATGGTTATAGTAACTGCTATTCATTTGATAGGTATGCAAAGGGCGATATCTAGTGAGACTGATGCTACATTGCGTGTTTCAGAGATTGCTAATACGTATATTAAGGACCCCTCTACTGAATTTGCACCTGGTGATATCATTAGAGCGAAGGTTACACAAGTTAGACCAAGTCTTCAGCTTATTACAAAAGACAGAAATCTTGGTGTTATAAAAGCAGTTTGCAGCAAGTGCAGGCATCCGCTGATCAGTAAAGGTAACGTTCTTGAATGTACAAATTGCAATAATAAAGAAAGAAGAAAAACCGCGGATGATTACGGAAATTATGACTTAGATAAGCTTTAAGATAGTTTATTGAATATTGGAATGGAGATGAATTATGGAATTAAAAACCATCAAGAAAACTTCAAAAGAACTCGAAATTGAAATTACGGGTGAAGACGAGACTATTCTTAATCCTATTACTGAAATTTTGTTGCAGAACGAAGATGTAGAGTACGCGTCATACATGGTTGATCATCCTGAATCTAAAAAGAGATGTCTGTACATTAGAGTACATAAAGGCGATCCTCAAGACATATTAAAAAAAGCTGTTAAGCAGTTAGAAGGAGAAATAAAAGATTTTATTGGTACTTTTGAAGCAAAAAGTAAGAGTAAAAAGTAGATGAAAGTTTTAGCTGCTGAAAAAAATATAGGTATTGAAACTTTTTTTGTACCATTTGGAGGAATGGGTGGAAAACTTAGATCGAAGTCTGAGGATTTTATAGTACGAGAGGTTTCTAAATATCCGCCTGGTAAAGAGCCAGGTAGGTTCTCAATTGCTGACGTAACAGCGATAAATTGGGAGACAAACCTTTTAGTGAGAGAATTATCAGATCGTTTAAACATTTCACGGCAGAGAATTAATTTTTCTGGAACCAAAGACAAGCGTGCAAGGACTACAAGATTAATGTCATTTTTCAATGTTCCTGTAGAAAAATTATCTGAAGTAAAAATAAAGAATGTGACGATAGAAAATATCTATCTCTCTGATTTTCCTGTTAAAATCGGTGATCATCATGGTAACAAATTTGAAATAAAAATTAGAAATATTGACAGTAAAATTAAAAAAGATAACGTTGCTGAAATTAAATCGTCTATAGAGCAATATGGTGGTTTTCCAAATTTTTATGGTATACAGCGTTTTGGGGTAGTTAGACCAATAACTCATGTTGTTGGAAGATTTATTGTAAAAAGTGATTTTGAAAACGCAGTATGGAGTTATATCGCAAATCCAATGGCTGGAGAAAATGAAGAAACATACAGATTACGTGAAAACTTACAAAAAACCCGCGATATCTCTGCTGCCTTAAAATCTTATACTAATGAATTAGTTTTTGAGAAAGCGATCCTAAATAAATTAATCAAGGAGCAAAAAAATTACGTCGGTGCTTTGAAAGAACTTCCAAGGAACCTTTTAACCATGTTTATCTATGCTTATCAATCATATCTCTTCAATAGAATTTTAAGTGAACGTATACGTAAAAAAATTCCATTAAATGAAGCAGCTGTTGGGGATATCATTCTTCCACTTAGAAAAGGCGTATTTGATGAAAATGGTATTTTAGTTAAAGAGAGTAACATCCAAAAAGTAAACAAACAAATTTCTAAGAAAAAGGCGGCTGTTAGTGGTATTTTATTCGGCAGCGATACTGTTTTTTCAGAAGGCGAAATGGGTGAAATCGAACGTAAGATAATTGAGAAAGAAAAAATTGATCCTAGAGATTTTATTATTCCAGATATGCCTAATCTATCCTCATCGGGCTCAAGAAGATCTTTACTTGCTTTTGTAAAAGATCTTGATTTTAAATTGAGTAAGGACGAATTAAACAAGGGCAAAAATGTTCTAAATTTGAAATTCGAACTTCAAAAAGGATGTTATGCCACGTCTCTACTTAGAGAGTTTATGAAAACGGATGATATTAAAAATTATTAGATATCAAAACAAGAGAAACGGTTTTAACGGTCTTCTCTAATTAGGGTGCTGTTACTTTAAATATCTGATTCAATGATTTGGTGAAAAAATAATGATTAAATCACCTCCACAAAAATATAGTCCTACGCAAGTAGAAGAAAAAATTCTAAAATTCTGGGAAGAGAACAGTATATTCCAAAAATCAATCGATCAGAGAAAAGATTGTAAACCTTTTGTTTTTCTAGAGGGTCCACCTACTGCAAATGGATTACCTCATCCAGGTCATGTTCTGACTAGAGTGATAAAGGATTTGATCCTTCGTTATCAAGCCATGAACGGTCGTTACATTCTAAGAAAAGCTGGATGGGACACGCACGGCTTACCAGTAGAAATCGAAGTGGAGAAAAACTTAGGACTTGAGGATAAACAAGCTATCGAGAAATTTGGCATTAAAAAATTCAATGAGGAATGTAAAAAAAGTGTCTTAAGATACGAAAATGCCTGGGTTGAAAATACAAGGCGTATTGGTTTCTGGCTTGATATGAATGACCCATATATTACGTTCAAAAATGAATATATTGAGTCAGTCTGGTGGTCATTAAAACAAGCCTGGGAAAAGAAACTTTTATACAAGGGTCACAAGGTCGTTCCTTACTGTACACGTTGTGGAACAGCGCTTTCAGCTCATGAACTATCTCAGGGTTATAAAACAGTTGAGGATCCATCAATTTTTGTTAAATTCAAACTTAAAAATGAGGATGCTTACTTTTTGGCTTGGACTACCACACCATGGACGCTTATATCAAATGTCGCACTAGCAGTCCATCCAGATGAAACATACATAAGGATACGTTACAAAGGGCAGATTATCATCCTCGCTGAGCAACGTGCGGCAATTTTACTAAAAGGCCAAGAATATGAAATATTGGATGGTTTTCCAGGTAAGAAACTGGATGGAATTGAATACGAGCCGTTGTTCAATTATGCTAAACCAGATAAAAAAGCATGGTATGTTGTAATCGCTGATTTCGTCACAATGGCTGATGGAACAGGCATAGTTCACATTGCACCTGCGTTTGGTGAAGATGACTATAACATTGGTAAAAAGTACGATTTGCCTGTAGTTCAGTTGGTTAAACTTGATGGAACTTTTCCAGAGGAAGTTGATCTTTGGAAAGGAAAATTTGTTAAAGAAGCGGATCCAAGTATCATCGATAATCTTCAGAAGCGCGGACTCTTAGAAGGGGTGCATAAATATAAACACGATTATCCTTTCTGCTGGCGATGTGATTCTCCGCTTTTGTATTACGCGATGGAATCTTGGTTCATTGGAATGACAAAGGTGCAGGAGTCTCTTGTAAAAAACAACAATCAAATTAACTGGTACCCAGAACACCTTCAACAGGGACGTTTTGGGGATTTTATTCGAGAGGTAAAAGACTGGGCTCTTTCCAGAAAACGATACTGGGGAACCCCGCTTCCAATTTGGATATGTACCAATAAAAAGTGCAAACACGAAGTATGTGTCGGTAGTGTTGATGAACTTAGAAAATTAAGCGAATCATTTCCTAAAAATTATGATTTACACAAACCATTCGTCGACGAACTAGTTGTTAAATGCCCTAAATGTAACTCTAAAATGAAACGAGAGGAAGAAGTCATTGATTGTTGGTACGATTCCGGTTCAGCATTTTTCGCACAGTGGCACTATCCCTTTGAAAACAAAGAAGAATTCAAACAGAATTTTCCAGCTGATTTTATCTCCGAAGCACTAGATCAGACAAGAGGATGGTTCTACTCCCTCCTTGCGATATCAACTTTTCTTTTTGATAAACCATCTTACAAAAATGTGCTTACCTTAGGTCTTGTCTTAGATGAAAACAATCAAAAGATGAGTAAAAGTAAGAAGAATTATGTTGATCCAAATTTAGTTCTTGATAACGAAGGTGCAGATGCCCTTCGCTGGTATCTCATCTCTTCAAATGCTCCGTGGATGTCTACAAGATTTTACGAGCAAGCTGTAAAAGATACTTTAGGTAAATTCATTTTAACGTTTTGGAACTCTTACAACTTCTTTGCAACGTACGCCTCTTTAGATAAGTTTGATCCTAAAAAAGATATAATACCAATCGAAAAAAGACAGCCTTTGGACAAATGGATAATCAGTAGGTTCAATAAAACTGTGGCCGAAGTAAAATCATACATAAAGACATTTGAGGTGCACAAAGCTGCGAGGGCAATTGAGAATTTTGTAATCGAAGATTTCAGCAATTGGTATCTGCGTCGTTCAAGAAAACGTCTGTGGGCTGAAGAAAAAACTGTTGATAAGCTTGCAGGGTACTCTACGATGTACGATATTTTTGTAGGACTTGCAAAACTCACAGCACCTTTCATCCCATTTATAACTGAAGAAATTTATCTGAATATTAAAACAAACGACATGCCTGAGAGCGTACATTTATGCGACTACGTTGAACCTGATAAAAAACAGATAAATGAACAACTTGAAGAAGGAATGGAAAAGATTAGATCACTTGTAGAAGCAGGTAGAGCTTTGAGGTCTAAAATTGGAATTAAAGTACGCTATCCTCTGAGTAGCGCCGCTATAGTTTGCGACAAGAAGGTTTGGAATTCAATTAAAGATCTTTTAGATCTGTTAAATGAAGAAATCAATGTTAAAGAAATCTCATTTGAACAAGATACATCTAAGTTTATGATAAAGTCTGTGAAACCAAATAATTCAACGATTGGCAAACGTTTCAAGGAAAAGTCAAGAATTATTTTAAGCGAAATAGAAAAAATGGACAAAAACAAGTTATACGAAGAAATAAACAAAAATAAAAAAATCGTAATAACAGCGGGCAATGAAAAAATAACACTTACAAAAGATGATTTTTTAGTTGTTGAAAGTGAAAAAGAAAACATCGCACGAACTGAGGCTGAAGGCATAACTTTGTTTATAGATATTCGTCTTACGCCTGAGCTAGAAGCAGAAGGATTTGCACGTGAGATTGTTCGAAGGATTCAGTCTATGCGAAAAGAATTAAATTTGAATGTCGAGGACAAGATTTCAACCGAGATCAAAGTAGATTCAGAGAGAAAAAAGATGTTGCAGCAGTGGGAGAGTTATATAAAAGAAGAGACTAGATCTAAGAAGATTTCATATGCTGAAAAACCCACTGGAAACCTTGTAAAAAAGTGGGATATAGACGAGTTGGAAGCTGAAATTGGAATTAGTAAGTAAAATACCAGTAAGTTTTAAATATTGTAAAATTCATTTTATTGTTGCTTAGGATGCACTAAAATATTCAACATAACCGTAGTGTAGAGTAGTTATGTTGTCAATTGGGATGCAAAACAAAATGAAGAAAGCAGGCAGTTTAAAGAAGGATAAAAAATCTGCATGTTTAAAATTTATAAATGTCTTAGTTTTATTTACGTTACTCTCGTCTCTTGTTTTTATCTGCTTTAATACTACTGGTGTAATTGCTGGTATAAGTCCATATACTCCAGCCAGTCCAACTGGTAACACTTCAAGTGATATTAACGTTGAAAATGAATATACCATATTTACCTCCGAGGTAGGGTCATCCTGGATGTTTGATTGGGGGGATGGAGGTCGCAGCGATTGGGTTCAAGTTGGTGCATCTGGTAATTCTATTTCACAGTCTCACAGCTGGAGCGCATATGGTGAATATGAAGTTAAAGTAAAACATAGAAGTGTCTACATGGTAGAGAGCGCATGGTCTCCTCCTTTGACAGTAAAAGTTACTCCCCCAAAAGACCTTGATAGGGATGGTTACAGTAACGATATGGAAATAGCGTATGGTACAGATCCAAACGATCCAAATAAGCATCCCATTGATACAGATAAAGATGGAATACCTGATAATGATTCTTCAGGTGGAAAATACATAGGAGATATCGATGATGACAACGACGGTGTTTCTGATATAATTGAAGAGAAAATAGGTTCTAACCCGAAGAATTTTGATGATATAACACTTCTAGTATTTGATGGCGTAACGTACTGCTTGGCTGATACAGATGGAGATGGAAAAAGTGTTGTCCTTTACAATTTTAATACAGAACTAAAAACCGATGCATCAACCAACGGAAATACAGTTTATCTTGATATCAACGGAGATGGCAAGTGGGAATACACCTATTCCAATGGAATAATTAAGACATACAAGCAACCTTTTGAGATCCCGTGGTTGTATGTAATTTTAGGAATTATTATAGTCGTCGTACTCATCATATTAATTCTATTCAAAAAAGGCATTCTATTCCTTTACCAAGAAGAATATATTATAGAAAAATAACTTAGAACCAAATTTATTTTATATTCATCTTAATTATAGCTACTTACTATGATATGTCTTGGAATAGAAGGAACCGCACATAGTATCGGTGCAGGTATTGTGAAAAACGATGGAGGAAAATGCAGAGTTCTTTCTAATCTAATCAAGATTTACAGACCTGCGCAAGGGGGAATTCATCCAAGAGAAGCAGCTAATCATCATGCAAATTACATAGCTGATTTGATCAAAGAATCTGTTGAAAAAGCAGGTGTTGATTTTGTCGATGTTGATCTTGTTTCATTTTCTAGAGGTCCTGGGCTTGGTCCTTGTCTTAGAACTGCGGCAACTGCCGCTCGTGCGTTATCACTTACTCTTAACAAACCGATAATAGGAGTCAATCATTGTGTTGCTCATCTAGAAATTGGAAGAGGAACATTGAGCGAATGCAAGGATCCTGTTTTGTTGTATACTTCTGGTGCAAATACTCAAGTTATTGCTTTCGCTGAAGGACGATACCGTGTTTTTGGCGAAACGCTTGACATTGGAATCGGAAACTGTCTAGACAAGTTTGGTAGAACCATTGGACTTGATTTTCCATGTGGACCAAAAATTGAGGAACTCGCGCTTAAAGGCAAAAATTATTTGGACTTACCTTACTCAATTAAAGGAATGGACATCGCATTTTCAGGGCTTCTAACTGCAGCTGAACAGTACTATAAAAGTGGAAGGAGGCTAGAAGATATTTGTTACTCTATTCAAGAGACGACCTTTGCAGCTCTTACGGAGGTTACTGAGAGAGCCATGGCTCATACGGAGAAAGATGAGGTGCTTCTTGGGGGCGGTGTTGCAGCCAATAAAAGATTAAGAGAAATGGTCCAAACAATGGCAAAGGCTCGTGGTGCATCGTTTTTTGTTCCTGCAAAGGATCTCTGTATCGATAACGGTGCGATGATTGCCTGGCTAGGTATACTCATGTACAATAGTGGTATCCGTATGAAAGTTGAGAATAGTCATATTGATCAGCGTTTTAGAACTGATATGGTGGATGTGACCTGGCGTGACTGATAAAAAAATCTTGTATCAAGGGGCCGAAGCAGAAATACGATTATCCAATTACATGGATCAGACTGTAGTTCAAAAAAAAAGGATTAGGAAATCTTACCGTATAAAAAACATCGATGATCGTCTTATCTCATACAGAACAAAAGAAGAAGCGAAGTTAATGATAGATGCTCGTAATCACGGTGTTGCAATCCCTATTATTTATGATGTTGATCTTGAAAACGGTACTATAACAATGGAGTATCTAAAAGGTAAAAGAATCAAAGATATTTTTAATGATCTAAGCGAGGCGGAACGCGCTCGCATCTGCAAAAAAATTGGAGAAAGCATCGCTAAGTTGCATAACCATGATATCATTCATGGCGATATCACGACTTCAAATATGATACTTCTTGATGACAAGATTCATTTTATTGATTTTGGACTTGGAGAAAAAAACAGTGAGATTGAAGCAAAAGGTGTGGATCTTCATGTTTTAATGGAAGCGATCGAGTCGACCCATTCTAAATATTCTAAATCTTTTGACTATGTTTTAGAAGGTTACAAAAAAGAATTAAAACAAGATGCGAATGCGGTCATCAAAAAAATCGAGGAAATTGTAAACCGGGGCAGGTATAGATGAAGACGCTTTATTTTATTACTAGTAACAAAGGCAAAGCTTTGGAGACAAAGACAAAATTTTCAGAGATAAATGTAAAAATTATACAGAAGAATCTTGGTTACCCTGAGATACAAGCTGATTCTTTGGAGGAAGTGGCCCTTTTTGGTGTTGAAGATGTAAAAAAAAGATTCGATCAGCCTTTTTTCCTTGAGGATGCAGGTCTTTTTATCGATGCTCTGGGCGGTTTTCCAGGTGTGTATTCTGCATATGTTTTTTACAGGATTGGTTGCAATGGTGTGCTGAAGCTGATGGATAATGTTGATAAAAGAAAAGCTTGCTTTAGGTCTGTCATTGCTTATGTAGAACCAGGTAAAAAACCGAGGCTTTTCGTCGGTGAATGCAACGGAACCTTATCCAGGAAATTGTTAGGCAGTTACGGTTTTGGTTATGATCCGATCTTTATCCCTGATGGCGAAACAAGAACATTTGGTCAGATGGAAACCAAAGAGAAGAACAGATTCTCCCATAGGGGTAAATCCTTAGAAAAATTGATGGATTTTTTTAAAAAATTGTAAATAGAAACTTTTAAAAACTTTTAAGTACAATACATTATACGGAATTATGTCTTCGGAACCAGAATTTGAATTGCGCGGCCTTGAAGATAAACTCACAGGCAAATATTTACGTTTATCTAAATTATTTTTAGTAATAACGATTCTGTTTATTCTTTTAGTCGCTATTGCTTTCTTGGGCATAGCCGCATTTGGATATGGATACAATTGGATGTTGGTTTCTTTGGAAGGGTGGATAATCATCATCTCTGCGTTGATTGCAATTTTCATTATTTTGGAATTACTCTTTTATTCTCGTTTTTCCACATTACAAAATAAAATAAAAGAATTAGAAAAACCAAAGCCAGAATTCGTGGATAATAAGAAGATATATGCGTATACTATTCCAAAGGGGGCAGAAGGGGGGGTTTTCAGTAAAACTCACATAGAAATTGATGAACACAATATATTACGTCTGAGAACCCGTATTATTCCGCCTGAAGAAATCTGGTAAAAAATGATTAATCTTTTTTCTTTTTCTTCTTGCTTACTCCCATTTCTGCTAGTTTTTCAGGTAAATACGTATCAGTGACGTAATCTAAACCATACTTTGCTAGAGCCTGTTGTTCTGATTTTTTTCCTAACTGTAGTTGGAGTTTAATTTCTCCCTTCCAGAATGACTCCTGGAATCTAGGATCGGTAAGTTCGCTTTTCAATGCGCTGATATCTTCTGGAGTTAATGTATCCGTTGGAAGTTTATAGTTCACGATATCTGATGGAGTAACTCCAAGGTACTGTGCCGCTGGAGTCGCAAGGTATTCTGAGATATGTGCGGTTTTAATGGCACCATATGCAACACTACCAAAGATGCGGAAACTCCATGGATCGCAATCTGTAAAGACTAGAACTGGTAAGTTTTGCTCTTCGTTTAGCCGTTTAATAAATCTCCTGGTTGATCGGGCTGGTTGTCCCTTCAAATGAACGAGGATTGCGCGATGTGAAGTATCAAAACCGTTTTCGACTAGTCTATCAAACATACCACCAGTTTCAATTGCAAGAATGAAGTCAGCATCTGCAGATTTAATCGTGACTTTTTCTTTTTCTACATTGTAAGGAATTTGGTAGCCTGAATCACCTACATCATCTTGACAATGGATCTTCTTCTTTGTGTTGTTTCTAGTCATTTCTTCGACTACAAGGTTTCCAATAACACGGGCGCCATCCTCTTCCGGTCTCAACTTGAAATCTTCTCTCATGCAACCGGTTATAACCTCTAGATCCTCGGCAAGTAAATCAGATTCATTCTGGCTGCTGAACTTTGCGAGATTCCATCCTTCAGAGATGTAATAGGTTTCTCTTAACGTAGAGGACTTTTTTTGTTTAATCATCTCTTTGATAAAATCAATCATGTACATTGTACGCAAAAGCATATAAGCGCCGTCAAGCGAATTTGCTGTTCGCTCTGTCTTATTTTTTCCATACTTCCACACGTTGAGGTCATCGTCAAACCTGATGTTTGCTTTAGTACGTGTGGATAGTTGCAGAGCAGGAATCTCTGCCTTTTCTAGATCAGAATACACCTTTTCTGCAATGGAATCTATTTTTTTTACGACATTTGTATAATCACGTGGCATTCTCATTCGCCTTCCCATTTATCAGCCCCGACAACATATGTGGGGTTGATATCTTGTACATATAAATCATTCTCATCAAAATCTCCCTTCTTCAATCCGGCAAGTTCAAAGTAAATATTGACTTTGCTAATAGATGGTATAGACTCGAGGTTCCATCTGATGTATGTGTCAGTCACCTTTGCTGGTTTTGGATTGATAGTTCCTACCACTGCATCTTTTGGGAAGAGTGCGTACAAATTGAACTTCTGTGGTTTACTCTTGTAGTTCACAACCATAATCGTACTCTTCGCGATCCATCCGCCTTCGCTTTCTCCTTTGGTATCATCAAGTTTTGCCTGAACTGGTTTCCCACGCACTTTTTCGTACTCCACTACATCTTCAATCCAGACAACATCCATAATTTGTGTGATGACCTTATCAAGAGATGGAACTGGTTTATCGAGCATATGTGCAGATTTCTTTGCTATTTCTGGGAGAATCTTTGTAATTAAATCGAATTTTTCTCGTGTTTTTGCTCGTCGCACTTTTTTGTTAATATGTACCTGTATCTTTCGTGCACATTCCCTAAATGCAAGCTTAATTTCATTCTCAATTTCTGGGATATCGGCGACAGCTTCCTTGCTTTCTGATGTGTAAGGAATCTTAGTAGAAGCAATATGTGTTAAAAAGATTGCAGGACCGATTGGTATGCCATTTCCAGACGGTTGATCCAACCCATACCGCCTCCAATCGATCGATTCAATTGCAGAGGTTATGGCGCAATCCCCTTGCTGATATAGGAGAGGAATGCGATTAGCAAATCGTAGTAATTTCACTGGCTTATCCTTCGGCAAGATACCACCATATACAATTCCGACTTCAACTTGAAAAGGATTTCCAGAATGGACTGCAGGGGGTCGTGAGGCGGTAAAAATAAACTCCGGTGAAATCTCTTGTGTTTCGCTCTTCAAACTTCTTCGAATTAGCATCTCGCCAATGGGAGATAGGCATTCTGTTGGTGGCGCCATGATTTTTACTTTTTTAAACGCTTGATGCAGAGCTGCAAGTTGATCTCGAGTTAATTCTGTAGGGTTTAAATTTCTGTCAATTTTTGCTTCGTCACAAACGGCATCTGCAGTTCTGTCACCCATGCTGCTAAACTCACTTTTCAAAAATGAAGCAATTTTTCTACTCTTTGACTCCTTTGCCATCTTGATTAGTGTGCCAAGTTCTACACCATATGGGTGTGGCTGGATCTCAACACTCTTTTTAGGTAGTGTGTCTGAGGTTCGTTCAAATACGTGCTCCGATCCATCCGCTTCTTTTAAAATCAAGCGTGCGTGTGGATTTACAATCGAAGTACTCTGAAGATAATCGTAAACAAATCGTTTCCCACGTTTGTAATCGGCAATAATGCTGATTTCTACTCGTGTACCAGATATTTTTTCCCAACGCATGACCTCTTGATGGATGACTTCACCACGATTCTTATTGGTGTCAATAGCAAGTTCAGCAACTACTGCAGGTTTGTCATCTTGAATCTTTGAAATTATCTTTGCATGTTTTCCAGTTGTTAATTGACCATATAAAACAACGGCAGAAATACCGATACCTTGCTGTCCTCTACTCTGTCTTATAGCATGGAACCGTGATCCATAGAGTAACCGAGCGAAAACATGAGGAATCTGCTGTTTGATTATACCAGGACCATTATCCTCAACAATTACTATACACTCTTCTTCAGAAGGATTTTTTATTTCAACATAAATATCTGGAAGAATACCTGATTCTTCGCAGGCGTCTAGAGCATTATCAACTCCTTCTTTCACACTCGTTACAAGTGCCCGAGTAGGATTACCAAATCCAAGTATATGTTTGTTTCTTTCGAAGAATTCCGCTACGGAAATTTCCCTTTGTTTTTTTGCCAAGTCATATGCGATTGCGTTATTTGTCAAAATCATCCCTCCAATTTCAGGAAGAATTATGCATCCGGCTACTGTAATAGAAATGGTAATTATAAAATTATTCATTTAAAACTATCTAGTTTAGTTTATTTAAAAAACAAAAAAATCAGTTTTTTTCTAATAAGAAAAGTATATGATATAAATTACTATTTACTTTATAGTGCATCGATGGAACAAAGTGTTGCATAAATTAATTTCATCCGTAATATTCATAATTTTACTTTTTGATTTTTTAATTATCGCTGTTGATACTTGTAAGGCAAGCGATGGAAATATTTTATATGTTGGTGGAAGTGGAACGGGTAACTACTCTTATATTCAAGATGCAATAAACCATTCTAAAGATGACGGCACTGTTTATGTTTATGATGGAGTCTATCATGAAAATATAACTATCAATAAATCCATCAGTCTGATAGGTTCAAACAAAGATACCGTGTCTATTTTTGGTAATGACAAACTGTATGCTATTTTGGTAAAATCCTCAGGGGTAAATATATCTGGTTTTACTATCCAAAATAGTAAGGCCGGAATCTGCATCTCAGGATATTCATTTAATAACATTTCAGAAAATATCATAGCAAACAATGCTGAGGGGATCCATTTGTATAATTCATCAAACAACAAAATTACTAAAAATGTTATTCGAAATCAAGGCGATGATTCTGCCATTGTTTGTTTTGACTCTTGTAATAACATAATATCAGAAAATACGTTTATAGATACTTCTATGAGCATATATCTTGGTAGATGGTCTGATAGCAATGTAATATCTGATAATAGTATAACAGATTACGATTACGGCATTAGAATAGATTTTTCCTTTAACAATATGATTTATGGAAATCTAATCAAAAACGGTAATCGTGGTGTTTATTTGACCAATTCAAAATATAACAATATTACTTACAACAACATTGAAGATAACGAGGATAGTGGTATACACATCACTAATCTAAAAGATAATGTAATTTCCCCAAACAATTTTACAAATAATTATGATAATGTTAAAGAAGGAGTATCACCACCTACAATTAAAGCCCCTGGTTTTGAGATGTTGTTTGTAATTTTCGCGGTCTTTTTAATCTTAATTTTCTACAGGAGAAATAAAACTTAGGCCCCTTTGATGCCAAACTATAAATACTGCGAGTCAGAAATATTATATGATGTAGTAAGGGGGCGAATAAATGGAAAAGATTGAAAAAATTAAGGGGATTGATTCTCGGGATGAGGATCTTGGCTTTTTATTGTGGCAAATAGAGGAACTTGAGAATTTCTATCCCATTTACAAAACCATGATAAAAAAGGAATAATAATTTTTTTTGTTATTTAATTTTATATGAAATTATATTCTTTAGGCGTCCTTCGCTTTTCTTATTTGATGCTCTATTGCTTCGTAGGCGTTTTTCATTGCTTGCATTGGACCCCAGCCTTCGTGGGATGCATAGAATATACCACGCTGTGAGGAGAGTTTCATCTCGCAGACTATTCTATGAAGCGTATTTTTGGTTTCTTTATGCTGTTCTAGGGAAACATGCAGATACCCGAATTCAAGGAATTTTTCGTAATGTTGCAGAAATTCTTCTCTCAGAAAATTAACTGCTTGTTCTTTATCAAATCCATCAACTCTTTTTGTATTTCTGTGGAACTGAATCCCAAATGGTTCTGATCTTTGAAGTGAGGTAAAGGATGAAAGTAGTTCTTTGTGGGTGACTGTCCCGTGGAGATGATTTTCTTTTCCAATGAGCATACCATTGAGCTCAAATTTATCCATATGGGTATGAACGTCTCGTATCGTTGCATCTGGCGACATAAACATTGGTTCTTCTTTCATAATGCTTTTAACAGGCAAGTCGAGTTTTTTCTTTTTTTCTGTTGAATAGTCACCACCGTGTCCCCCTTTCATTTTAACGTCGGGATGCATCACGTGTTCGATGATGTCGTCCATGGTGATTGTACCGACGACTTTGGTATGATCTACGACTGCAAGGTAGGGAATGCTCTGTTGGTGAAACATGTCGATGACTCTACCAAGAGTTTCTTCTGGGCTGATTGTAAGTGGTTGCGTGCACATTATGGTTTTTATTGGTTGTGATCCTGATAATTGGTCTGTGAGTGGTTTAACTACAGCATCAGCAGTAACTATACCAATTATGTTTTCGTTGTCAATGACCGGGAGATGATAAATGCCATTCTCCATCATGAGACGAGCGATTTCTTCAATTGGTGTGGTTGGGGAGAGCTTTGGGGCATGGATTATCACGGTGTGTACTTTCGTTTCAAGCGAAATTTTTGGTTTCATGAGACAACGTTTTAAAAGCATTCCCAGGTATTTTCCTTGATCTGTGATGACGATTGCATCTGTATCTTTGAACAATGAGAGTACCTTGGAGAATGTTTCGTTTCCATCTATTTTTACAACATCTTGGTTCAATATATCTTGTGCGGATACCATAAACTATACCTCTCTTAAGAGGAGGGAAAATGATTAGCATTATTATAAATGTTTGTTAAGTTTTTACGGTGCATCCCGACAATAATACTATTCGGAGTAGCATTCTATGACTGAAAATCAGTGTAAAAAGCCTAAAAATAACTTCTTTTTCACATGTTTTTCATAAAAGTTATACACAAAAATGTAATAAAATTTAAGCTTTGCACACAAACTGGGGGGTTTATGTGCAGATTGTGATTTTGCACATAAACTACCAAGATACGTGGTTTTACTAGAATTATAAGGAAAACCTATTTTTACTGCTTCAATCATTTATTCTTACGCATTAATATCTAGCAATAAATATTATTGAGGGAGGAAACGAAAATATGAAAAATAAAATTTTTAGGAAAAGTTTGGCTTTTGTCATAGTTGTCTTGTTTGTTGGTGCAGGTGTTGTATCTGCTTTCAATGTTAATCCTGTTAATGAATCTAAACCTGTGAATCGTGGAAATGAAAACGATAAAGATAATAGTATTTATAGTAGTTTAAAGGAAGATAGTAAGAATAATGGCCCTCAGCCAAAATGGGATATAATAATAGGTCCTTATTTGTATGTGTGGATTAAGGCAAATTTATCAACTAAAGAATTTCGTGACATCTATTATTATCAAGATAATCACCGTCTTAGTATGTATATAGAATTTTTAGCAGAAGATGCAAATGACGATAGCTATTTTACATATAATTTTTTGTTGTCTCCATTTAAAGGAATAATATTTGATCACAAAAAGAATGATCGCTATAATTATTACTGGATACAATTTGATATAGTATTTAAAAAAATTGTAAAATATTCTAATGATCGTATTTTAATTTCATTATCTGGTTTATTTGGAATGGTTGCATGGACGGGTTTAGGAATACCTACGCATGATACTTCCAGACCAACAGTTCCAGCTATAATAGGTCCTTTTCAAGGTAAACCGAATGTGGAATATAATTATACATTCTTTTCAAGGTCTTATAATGAATCTGATCTTTTTTATAACATTGATTGGGGTGATGGAAATTCAACTGGATGGATCGGACCATATAAATCATGTGAAGCATTTACATTAACACACCTTTGGGATACCAAGGGGATATATGAAATTACAGCCCAATCCAAAGATATTTTCGGAACTCAAAGCAAATTGAATAATATCACAGTCAAAATATCAAAATGGACGTCAGAAGAGTTCTATTATGCTAAGAGTCTCCTGGTAAAACCAAAAAGTAACAATGTCGAAAAACCTGCAATAATAATGCCAACAAAGTAGTTAACTACTTAAGCTTCAGGTGCTCAAGGAAACAACCAGCAGATAAAATACTATCAACTAAACTCTTCTTCTATTTTCTTATTTTGTTTTATTTGGAAATGAAAATCAGTGTAAAAACACAATGCTGTTTGGTTTTTTTTTCACTCAAATTTAATTTTATCTACTTTTGTTCCTCTTCTTTCATGGACTTGAAAGATATGCATTTCTAGTGCTTTGTTAGTTATAAAAAATTTTTTACAATACCTACACTTAGACATAATTTTTACTACCATTTCCTTTTCATTTTCATTCTTTCATTTTCGTCATCTTTTTTATCAGTATCTCCTTTTGTTTTCCCCAGGTATCTCTCTAAACACGGTGGACAAACAGCAACAATTTCTAAGCCATTGTCACCTGTCGTATAATGAATGGTTATTTCATCTGCCTGAAAAACTTTACCACATCGACTACATACATATTTCATTTATTTTACCTCATTGTCTCTCTTAGTTTATTATTTTTCATGTAGAAATTCGTCATGTAAACTATTTGTCTGCTGTATGGTCTTTCTTCTTCTTTCGCGAGTTTTTTGATTAGTGCGTTTTCCTTTTTTGTTAGAGATATGTTCATTCTTATCCTTTTTTCCATGTTTTACACAAACATGTAATAAATTTACACATTTATATGCCTTCGTACACAACGATATATATCGCCTACTGCATGCCGCTATCATCCACAAATTTCGGAAAGGACAGGTAAAATCAATGAATATTGATAGAGAATTTACAAGCTTTGAGACAGAGATGAGTTGGAAGAGAAAACGGCTTCAATCATTGGACGCAGATGACTTTCGAAGAGCAAGATTTGCATGACGGATGGAGAAGTTTCGCAATTAACTTTGAAAACTAAGAAAGCGAGATGAAGAATAGTGATGATTATATCGTCTAAATCTCTTTTTTTAGGGGTAAAAATATCAAAAATATGAGCTTAAAAGATTTATATTTTAATAATTGTGAAATTTGGGGGAAATTTGTGAGAAGTTGAATACGAATTGATATTCTAGCCTAGAATAGGGACTTCAATGGAGTGATGATAGATATGAAAATAGCAATGATTGGTTGGGAATATCCACCGTTCAAATCGGGCGGTCTTGCTACGCATTGCTATGGCCTTACTCGAGGTCTAGCTGATAAAAATGTGAAAGTATATTTTTTTATGCCTAAAACAAAACATACAATAAATAGTGACCAACCGAATCTTGTGATAAAAGAAGTTGGAGAAACAGAAATTTTTCCTTATGATCGGCCAGAAGATAAAGCATTAGTTGGTAATTTTTTTGAAGCAGTTCATAGATATAATCAACTTGTTGTTGCAAAAGTTAAAGCTGTTGCAAAAGCTGAAGGTAAATTTGACTTGATTCATGCTCATGATTGGCTAACAATGGAAGCCGCTACGATTTTAAAGGAAGAAATGGGTGTACCTATGGTTCTTACTATTCATTCTACTGAGTATGACCGAAGTGGTTGGCTTAATTCAAATCAATGGTTTATTGATATAGAAAAAAAAGGGATGGAACAAGCAGATAGAATAATTGCTGTGAGTCATTTCACTAAACGTGTGATTGTTGAAAAATATGGTATAAATCCTGATATAATCAGTGTTATAAATAATGCTGTTTATCCAATTCCTGAAGGTAAAAAACAAGAAATCGTTTTGTTTTTAGGTCGTCTTACGATTCAGAAAGGAACTGAGTTTTTCTTGAAAGCTGCTAGAAAGGTATTGGATTATGAACCTGATGTTTGTTTTGTTGTCGCAGGCGTAGGGGATATGCTACCACGCTTGATTGATCGGGCTGTAGACTTGGGTATTTCAAACCGAGTTATTTTCACAGGGTCTTTAACTGAAGATGAAGTTAAACATATTTATGGAATTTCAAGTGTATATGTTATGCCCTCTGTTAGTGAACCATTTGGAATAACCGCTCTTGAGGCTATTTCTGCAGGTACTCCTACAATTGCATCTAAAACCGCTGGTGTATGCGAGACTTTCCATAACTGTATAAAGGTTGATTTTTGGGATACAGATGAGATAGCAAGCAAGATCATATCATTGTTAAGATATGAATCTTTAAGAAAAACACTAGCTGAAAATGGAAAACAGGAAATTGAACTTTTTACTTGGGATAACGTTGCAGGAAAAACACTAGAGGTCTACAATGGCATCGATACCGTGAGATTGAAAAAGCAGCTTAAAGAGAGAAAAAAGATATACGAGTGGAATCGAAAAAGAAAACACTGAAAAGTCGTGATGGATGCAGGAGTATTATTGTGAAAATTAGGGTACGATGGATAACTATTTAAGATAAGGGGCGCTATGTCGGTCAGAAAGAAATAGAGATAAGAGTTTCGCATTTTTGGTTTTTATTAACCTATGAGATTTTTGTTTTCGGATCTTTTATACAATCTAGATGTTAAAGTCTAAGGAGGTGAAAATAAATGAAAGGAACTGTAAAATGGTACAACCCAATGAAAGGGTTTGGATTCATTCAAGGCGAAGACGGAAAAGATGTCTTTGTTCACTCTTCAGCTCTACCAGCAGGAACAGCTATCAATGATAATGCTCCGGTTGAATTTGATGTAGAAGAGGCAGAACGTGGGCCAAGAGCAACAAATGTAACGATGTGTTAAAAACGCCTAAAAATATGGTTGTGAACCATTTATGGGTTATGCAATCTGGATTATTTAGGTCGGATTGCAATCTAACACATATTTAGATATATTAAATGGAGGAAATGGATTATGACTGAAGAAATAACGAAAAAAACAACTGAAGAAAAGAGAACAGATGAAAACGTAATATATGTTGGACAGAAACCACTGATGAGCTACGTACTAGCAGTAATAACGCAGTTTAACGGTAACGGTTCGAATGGAGTCATCTTAAAAGCGAGAGGCAGAGCGATAAGTACAGCAGTGGATACCGCAGAAGTTGTGAGAAACAGGTTTATGAAAGACGCAAAAATTAAAGACATAAAAATTGGTACTGAAAGCGTTACCAACGAAGAAGGCAGATCATCTAATATATCTTCAATTGAGATATGTCTAACAACTAATAAGAAAATCTGTAAATAAACGACTTTACTTGGCGAGTGCAAATCAAAATTTGTATAGTTTTGATTTCGCATTTTTCTTTTTTTATCATTTTTATATTTTAGTTTAAAAGTCCAGTTCTAAAAGAGACGCCCGCATCGGGATTCGAACCCGAGTCTGAAGCTCCGCAGGCTTCTAGGATATCCAAGCTACCCCATGCGGGCAAGAGTTAGTTAAGAAATCATAGGTGAAAGCATCAATTACTACATAATCATTTTGAAAACATTAGAGATGAAGATTTAGACTTCGCTTTGTTTTATCAGTAAAAATTGATGCTCAGGTGATTGTAAAGATTTTTTTCAAATTGGCATTTTTCCATGATACATTTATATACTATAAATAGAGAAGTATAACATACTTAGTTTTGTAATTGCATAAAATACAGGTAAGGCGAGCGGTAAAATGAAATTAAGCTATAGAAAAATATGCCGAAGTAATGAAGGTGTATCGGAGGTAATTGGCGGTTTAATGCTTATAGTAATAGTTGCTTCATGTATGACCAGCTTGATGTGGATATCTAATGCCTATATCGATATGCAAAAAAACATAGTTAATACCAATGTTGAAGCTTGTCAAAGGTTTATAGAGTATCTAAATAATTTATTCCCAATTACAAAACCTGGAAACACAAACACGGCACCGGAGGTTAAAGATCCTTTCCCTGCTGCTGGTAAAACAGGAGTTCTTCCGAAACCTACATGTAGCGTTATGGTATCTGACAAAGATGGAGATAAACTAGCAGTGAAGTTTTTCTTTTATACGCCGTTAGATTCGGTCTGGAAACCTTACAGTGATTTATTCATTGTAGATAGTAATACGACTGTTTCTTGTGCCTATAACGAAGCTGCTAATTACGATACAAAATATTACTGGCAAGTAACTGTTTTTGACGGCGATTCGATGACCACAAGTGATGTATACAATTTTACAACGGTTACTAAAAACGCGCCACCCGAAATTAAAGATCCTATCCCAGCTATCGGTAAAACAGGTGTTCCTGCGAGCCCTAGCCCTGAGTGTAGTGTTATGGTATGTGATGAAGATACTGATCAACTGTCTGTATTTTTCTTCTATGGTGGATATACATATGGACCACAGTCGACAGATCCATCGTCTCACCAGGGGGCGCCGTATGGGGTGGGGCCATTCAACGTAAGGAGTAATACGAGAATCGGATATACCTTTCCTGAAGTTGATGCTTATGATACAACATATTACTGGCAAGTCTCTGTTTTTGATGGTACTTCAATGGTTACAAGTCAAGAATACTATTTTACAACGGCGTCTCCGCCTACCTGAAGACTGAGATATATCTTTTGTAAATGCTTGGCATCATGCCTGCCGTCTCTTAATGGTTTTTCTATAAAGTTAGGGGACGATATCATTTTATTATATCAACCATTGCTACTTTTTCTAGGATAAGATCTCCATATTTAGCCTTCGTAACAGTTTTCATTTCATTTTCGCTGATGCCAAATTTTTTGAGTGTACCCTCATCGCCATCCACAACTTTGTCGTCTCGATTTAAAGAAAGTAACTCTAGCAATTCATCTATCATTTTATCAGATATTTTGGCCTTTGCATCTTTGATTAGTACAAAAACAATATTTGAATTCCCTTTTTTAACTCCCATTTTTGGAATGGCAAGCTTAATTTGTCGCTCACCAGAAGCATACAGCAGAATCTCCATCTCCAATGAATTGGTTGTATTTTTTTTCTGATTTATAGCGCGTACGGCATGTTCAACTGCAGAAATGAGGTGCCTTTCACCATAAATCAAATCTGCATCAAATGTTTGAATGATAATTTTATGACTCTGTGCAAAACTTCCAACTTGTTTTAAAAATTTGTCTACATCAGTAATTTTACCTTTTGCGCCAACTATTTTTATCATATCATCTTGCTCTTTTCTTAACAACAAATTCTGACAAATCCTTGTCTCCCTCTTTATCGCTTTCCCCTATTTGACTCTTGATGTTTTTTGCTACACCATCGCCTATTGTTTTAATCTGGGCAAGTCTATTTGTTGGCACACCGCGTAGATCATTAACCGTTTTGAAACCTGCACTAAATAACGCTCTTGCTCTAACCCTTCCGATGTTCTTTAAAGATACAAGATTAAGCAATTCCTTTTTGCATCCATATTCAACCCGCAAAAGCAGATCACTAAGTTCTGGAACGCATTCAAAATTGTACATCCTTGCAAACTCTCTTGCTGCGTGTAAAAGCCACTGTACGGTTTCTATAAGATTGTAGATATCTCCTGGTCCTACATCGTATTTTTGGATGATCTTTTCTTCATGAATTTCGTCTATCCAATCTTCGACGAGCGATGCTGTTTTCAGACCGCTTAAAAACCATTCGTATTCATCGTCTGAACTAACAGGTGGCTCAAGTAAAAACTCCCCTCGGTGTTTTTCAGCTTTTTCTTCAACCCATGTATCTCCGCTTCTAAGGTATAGTGAACGTACGTCTGGTGTAGAGCACACAACTTGAACAAATGATAAAGTCGAAGTTTCTCTATTGCAAGATGTTTCTAATGCCTTTTTAAGTTGTAATGCAGATAATGGATCTATGTAAAGTGACGAGGTTCTATTTCCAAACAATGTTGACATGAATCTATCGTTGTTTATGCGTTCTATAAAACTGTTGTTTAGTAAAAATTCAACGGCTTCGTCAATTTCATCTTTTAATGCAGACACATCAGATTGATAAGCGTAAAAAGTACTATCGATGAACTTGTAGATGCTATCCATGCTGTCAACGAAATTAGTCGCTATCGCTGATAAAAGATGCATCCTCAGAGCTGATTGGTTACCTAGTTTAGAAAAAATCGGCTCAGTGTCGCCCAAAACGTAGTTATTAAAAATCTCTTCCTTTTGCTCTTCGTTTTTTGCTATGGTTATTGCTTCTCCAAATTTATCGTATCTTGGTCTTCCGGCTCTGCCTGCCTGTTGCTTGTATTCCAAAATTGGGATAGGATGCATACCAAAATTTGGGTCATAACGCCATAAATCTCTGATGATAACTCGTTGTGCTGGAATATTTACACCAGCTGCAAGAGTTGGAGTTGCAACGATGCATTTGATTATTCTATCTTTGAATCCCTTCTCAACAATCCTGCGTTGGGTGCTAGAAAGCCCGGCATTATGAAAGGCAACACCCTTTTCAAGACATGAAAATAATTTAGTATCAACTGATGTAAGTTCTGATAATTCTTTTTTTCCTGAGGATAATAATTTCTTTATGTTAGTTTCATCCTTCTTTGATAAGTTTTTTTCAATGATTGTCGCTAATTTGTTTGCAACTGAGATAGTTGACCTGCGTGTGTTTACAAAAACTAGTACCTGACCACCTTTTGAAATTGAATCCTCTACCAGACTATCCAGGACCTTTGCTTCAGAACTATCTATCTCTACGATCTTACCATCATCGTATTTAATTTCATTTCCAAGGCAAACTCCTTCTCTCAAAGGAACAGGTCGCCAATCTGATTGAATAAGTTTAGCTTTGAGCCATATGGATAGTTCAGTAGCGTTCTTGATTGTTGCAGAAAGGGCAATGATCTGTGTTTTTGGATTCAGCGCTTTGAAATGAGATATAATAACTTCAAGGGTTGGACCACGACCTGGATCATGAATCAGGTGTATCTCATCAATTACAAGAACCTTGATTTTATTCATCCAATTAACACGATGCCGAAGAAGGGAATCTGCTTTTTCAGAAGTGCAGACAATTATATCAAAACGTGCAAGTCTTGGGTCAGAGTCGTCGAGATCCCCAGTTGAAATCCCTACTTTTAGCCCAAGTTTTTCAAATGATTGTAATTCTTCGTACTTCTCGCGGGCAAGAGCTTTCAGAGGTACGACATATAGTGCTTTACCGCCCTCATTAAGTATTCTATGTACAATTGCTAAATACGCAACTAGGCTCTTACCGCTGGCTGTAGGAATCGAAAGAACCATATTTTCTCCTTTTAGCGCATATGGTAAGGCCTCTTCTTGAGGGGGATAAAGCTCTGAAATATCCTGTTCCTTGAGGATTTCTATAATTTGTTTTTCTAAGTGAAGTTCTTCCAATTTCATTTGTTTTCTGTATAATCAAAGAGGTTATAAAATAAAAGGCTTATTCAGGTTTAGAAAATTTAATTGGTTGATACTATGGGCCGAAGACAAACGATGATGGAAAAATTCAAGCAACAGATGAAGGCATACCGTAAAAAGAGGATGGTACAGGATAGTACTCCTTTTTTACCACCCACTGGAAATGTGTATGTAATGGATTCACTGGATGCTACGAAAAAAATGAAGGCAGAGGTTTTAAAAACACGAACGAAGCAACATAGACAAATCATCGAAAGCTTAGCTTGTCCCGTCTGCAACAACCCCATGGAATGGGATTCAAATTGGGAAGCTTTTGTGTGTCTTAAACATGGTAAAAAAGCTATTTACGAAATGGTAGCTGAAGGTTAAAAGTAAGACCTTTAAGTACTTCTTATTATATTATTGGTCGGTGACCAAATTATGGTTGAACAGAAAATTGGTGTGGTTGAGCATTTCTTCACAAACGTTGGTGTAGCTGCTATAAAAATTACCGACGGTGAACTTAAAATAGGTGATACGATTCACATTGTCGGCGCTCATACTGATTTGAAGGAGAAAATCGACAGTATGCAGATAGACCGGGTACCTGTTAAATCAGTTAAACCTGGCGATGCCGTTGGCATAAAGGTAAAAGACAGGGTTCGGGAGCACGATGTCGTATATAAGACAACTGAGGAATAATGTATGAAGGAGCTAGCTGAAGTCAGAACATTGAAAGTAGGTCGATATATGATTATCGATGAGGAACCATGTAAGATTATGAGTATCTCAACCTCTAAAACAGGGAAACATGGTGAAGCGAAGGCAAGGATCGAAGCGATCGGTATTTTCGACGGGCAGAAGAGAAGTGTTGTTCATCCAGTTAAACACAAAGTTGGTGTACCAATTATAGACAAGAGAACCGCGCAAGTGCTATCCCTAATGGGTGATAACGTTCAACTCATGGATATGGAGACATACGAAACATTTGAGATGCCAATACCTGAAGAATTCAAAGGGCAATTGCAGCCTGGAAGCGAGATCTCTTACTTGGAAGCACTCGGAAGAAAAAAAATTACAAGAGCTTAAATTTAGGGTCATATGAATTTTCCAAATTATTTTGCGGATGCTGAATCGAGTTTTGATGATGCAGATTTTGTAATATTTGGTGTACCTTATGATAAAACCTCTTCTTTTAGAAGAGGTGCGAGCCAGGCGCCTAAAGAGATAAGACAGTCAGGGTGGAATTTTGAGACTTTTAACCTTAGAACTGGATTTGATTTAAGAAATGTTAAATTTCACGATTATGGCGATCTTGATGTTAAAAATGATAGCCCAAAGATGATGGTTGAAAAGGTTACTGCTTTTACAAAAAAAGTTCTTTCTAAAAACAAATTCCCAATTGTTATTGGTGGCGAACATTCTATAACTCCAGGGATTGTCAAAGCGTTTCCAAAAGATATCGCAATTATTTCGCTTGATGCCCATATCGATTTTAGAAATGAATATGAAAATGAAAAATACAATCATGCATGTGCCATTCGTCGAATTGCTGATCATATAAACATTAAAAACATAGCAGTTTTAGGAATTAGATCTGCAGAAAAAGAGGAATTTGAAGAGGCAAAAGCGCAGGGTCTTTTCTATATCGACTCATTTGATATCCAAAAATTTGGTATCAAAAAAGCAATAGATAAAACTAAGAGTTTTCTTAAAAACGATCGAATATACCTAACACTTGATATAGATGTCATTGATCCGATATACGCCCCTGGAACAAGTACACCTGAACCTTTTGGTTTAACGCCTAATGATATTCTAGAATGCATAGAAAGTTTTGCTAAAAATCTTGTTGGATTTGATGTTGTGGAAGTTTGTCCCCCACACGATAAAGGTGAAAGTTCACTTCTTGCTGCAAAATTTGTAAGATATGTTATAGAGTACGTTCACTCTAGATAAGAGTTAGCTTAATATATAATGACTTTATTCAACCCCCACTATGCAAAAAGAAAAATTAGCGGCAATAGCCTTGGTAATTATAATAATTGGAGCAATTGTAGCATTCTTGTTTGTGGCATACGGCTCAGATTTATTTGGAGAAAAAAAGGAAACCGGCGGAACCGTCTCTGAAAGCGCCATTGAAGTAGGAGACTGCGTTGATGTCTATTATATTGGTAAGTTCACTAATGGTACCGTCTTTGATACTAATATCGAAGACGTTGCTATGCAATGGGGTCTTTTTAATGAAACTAATAAGGAGCTAGGCCGTTATAATGTAAGTCTAGTTTTTGTAGATCCTGAGTATCTGTATTATTATGCGCCAGAGGGTTATGATAATTATTCCGTAGGATATATACCTGGTTTTCTAAAAGGGTTAATAGGTATGGAGGCAAATGATACTAAAAACGTGACGATCGCTCCTGAAGACGCCTACGGCATTTGGAATTTAACTTTGGGTGAGCAAATTTGTCAATATTATTCTGGTGGGGCGCTATCATATTGGCCTCGAGTTTCTCAATACACATTTTTACAAACAGTTACAAAAACTGACCTTCTTACTTACTATAACGAGTCTTTAGATGTGGCTAATTTAACAGTAAATCAGACATTCGATTATATGACTGGCGGCATATCTTCGGAGGGAGAAAATGTTACGTGGCAAATTCAAGTTACTGAAATTTCTGACGAAAATGTTACCATAAAAAATTTGGTAGAAAATAATACAACTTTTAAAATCGAAGGATTTTGGGACAACATTCTAATAATTGATAATGAAACAGCATTCTCGTTGAGAGGCAACCCTGAGATTAACGGCATTTATGGGCAACCGTATGGGTGGATGAAAGTTACAGGTCTCAATGAGACCGCTATAGTGATTGCATTGAATATGGATTCCCCTGAGGTCAATTTTATCGACCAAACATTTGTATTCCAGCTTGAGGCAGTAAAAGTCTATAAAACCTCAGCTCTATTAGAAGCAGAAAGCTGAGCTTTTATCTCTCGCTCCAATATCTCTAAAAATTCTTCTTCTTTTCCTTTTGGTATAGTTGCACCAGCAGCTATGTTATGGCCACCACCAACGCCATTTAGTTCTGCTGCTGCTTTTTTCATTGCAAGTGATAGGTTCAAGCCTTTTTCGACTAGTTCTTCGGTTGCGCGTGCACTTACTTTTACTTCTCCGTTTTCTTTATCTGCAAAACCAATGAGCGGTAAATCGTTGCTCACACCTTCAGAATTTAACAACATGTTTGCTACAATTCCAACTATAGTATCACGTATGCCGCTGCCAGCGTGGAAAAACTGTAGATACTCTCTTTTTGTGATGCCTTCTTCTTTTGCAAACTGTATTCCCTCAACTAGATTGTGCCTATGTCCCAACAAAAGATTCCTTGCTTTTTTGAACCATTCGTCTCTATCGCCAAGGCATACCTTTAGTCCCACCTCGTGCTTTCCATATCTTGCGGTTGAATTCAAAAGTGTGGCAAATTCCTTTGCGTCGTGAACCTCGGTTCCCTCCTCTTCTTTTGTGAGAATATATACTTCTCCAATGATTCTTTTTGTCATCTTATGACCGAAACCTTTTGTGAGAAGTAGTTGCGCGATGTTAGATATTATAGTGCGTCTCTCGTCTTTGTTGAGATCTATCCATCTTCTCCACTCATCCCCATCCTTCATTTTTATTCCTAGTTCGTTTAGGAAATCAATGCACGATGATTCTCGTCCAGTGAGACCAGGTATTGTAGGGTCTGTTGCGTATTGCAACATCTTGTAAATCGGTCTTGTTTCTCTGCCAAAATAGTGGATGTCGATCTTTGTTTTAATGGTACCCGCTTTTTCCCCATCGTCTAAAATAGTTCTGTTTAAACCAGTTAGTTTACCAAACTTTCTGTCTTGTATATCACCACACGCTCCAACGATTGCCAGGGCCGATAAATCCATATTTTTCTTATCGACTGCTCTGCTCACAAAATATGTTGCTCCAGCTCCACTTAATTCTAAACTTCCGTCATGACCGAATAGATGTGGATTCAAATGAAAATCTTTGTTTGAATTATCCGGACAGGCGTGGTGATCAGTAATTATTTTATTGATATCCGGGTAGTCAACACTTATGTTACCCCCTAAATCGGTGAACCATACCAGTTCATAATTATCATTTTCCAAACGTTTAAGGACTTCATCATCTAACTGTTTGACGAATTCGATAGAACACTCTTTACCTAAACGTTTTGCAGTTTGATATGCTATAGTTCCAGCAGTTATTCCATCTGCATCTATATGGGTTACAATATGAATTTCTTTTGAATCTTTAATTGTGTTTCCAATTTTCTCCGCCCTTTTTAGCAAAAAGTGCACCATTTATTTGTAATGATCTAAGGTAAATTAGTCTTTCGATAATAATATAATAAACCGCAGAAAAATGTTATAGGCTTTTTGCCGTTAGTTGATTTTTGAAATCAGTAGTAATTGTTGTAGTCTTGTAACATTTTTTAAAATTATATTCTAATTTTTTAACACTTGTCGCCATCTTTAACAAATATTTTTAAATATGGATAGTTATATCTACCATTGGGGGAGTCTGGATTAGAGTAGTTTGAGGGTACATCCCATCCCAAATCTTATTTTTTTCCAGACTTCTCTACTTTTAACTAGTAAATTGACTCTTTAAAAATAGCTTAAGATAAAAAATTAGTTGGCAGAGTTTATTGCTTATCTGCCATAGCTTTGTATTTCTTGTACTGCTCGTTTACATTTTCTTCCAGTTTCTTGTGAAGTCTCTCAGCTTCTTTTGGGAATGAGCGTGTTAGTGAATTGTACCTTACTTCGCCCATTATGAAATTGTGAAGTGTTCCGTTTGGTGCATTGTAATCTAACTGGAATGGATTTTTGCTTTCTTGAGCGAGTCTTGGATCGTATCTGTATAATGGCCAGTAACCAGATTCAACAGCAAGTTTTTCTTCGTTTTGTGTCTTTCCCATTCCTGCTTTTATACCGTGGTTAATGCACGGTGCATAGGCAATAATTATGGAAGGTCCAGGATAAGATTCTGCTTCTTTCAGAGCTTTTAGTAATTGATTTTTATTTGAACCCATTGCAACCGATGCGACATAAACGTAGCCGTAGGACATAGCCATTAACCCGAGGTCTTTCTTCTTCGTTTTCTTGCCAGATGCTGCAAACTTTGCAACTGAGCCAACGGGTGTTGCTTTTGATGATTGCCCGCCAGTGTTTGAGTATACCTCTGTGTCAAAAACTAAGATGTTGATATCCTCGTTCATTGCAAGTACATGATCTAAACCACCGTATCCGATGTCGTACGCCCAGCCGTCACCACCAACAGCCCAAATAGATTTCTTGGTTAACATGTCACGAGACTCCCAGATTTCGTTCAACAACGGGTCAGCGTGATTCTTCTCCAGTAATGTCTTTATCTTATCGCCAGCGAGTTTCGATTCTTCTGCATCATACACATGGTCTAACCAATCTGCAAATGCGGTCTTCAGCTCACCAGATGATTTTTCCAGCGCCTGGGTGATAAGATCAGCAAGTTTCTCCCGTCTTTGCATGGTCGCTAGTACCATACCAAAACCATACTCAGCATTATCTTCGAATAGCGAGTTTGCCCAAGCAGGTCCATAACCTTTTTCGTTAACTGTAAAAGGTACTGAGGGTGCTGAGCCACCCCATATGGATGAACAGCCAGTGGCGTTAGCAATGATCATTCTTTCTCCAAAAAGCTGTGTTACAAGTTTTAGATAAGGTGTTTCACCGCATCCACCACAGGCGCCTGAGAACTCTAGTAATGGTTGCTGGAATTGAGAGCCTTTTACTGAGAATCTGTCAAAATCACCTGATCTAATAGGTATCTTTTCAGAATATTTCTGCAATGGAGCTTGGTTTAACTGTGTTGCAATTGGTTTCATTACAAGTGCTTTTTCTTTAGATGGGCATATATCAGCACAATTTCCGCAACCAATGCAATCCTCAGGATAGACTTGAATTCTAAATGAAAGGTTTTCGAGACCTTTGCCTACAGCTTTTTTTGCAACAAAACCATTGGGTGCTTTTTTGAGCTCTTCGTCAGTGACAAGTACCGGTCTTATCGTGGCGTGCGGACAAACCATAGCACATTGGTTACATTGTATGCAGTGCTCGATTTGCCACTCAGGAACGTTAATTGCCACTCTTCTTTTTTCGTATTTAGTGGTACCCATAGGAAATATCCCTGCCGGTGTAAAAGCGCTCACTGGTAGTTTGTCACCTTGTTGCGCAAGCATGGGTCTCATTACTTTTTTAATAAAATCTGGGTCATCGGTTTCTTTTGGTTTTTCAGGTGTAAGTTTTGCCCAAGAACTTGGGTAAGAAATCTCTTTTATATTTTCAATAGTTGAGTCGACAGATTTCCAGTTCATCTCAACAACGTCTTTTCCTTTGTCTCCGTAGGTTTCCTCTATCGCCTCTTTTAGATATTTTATAGCGTCATCGACTGGTAAAACTTTTGAAAGCTTGAAAAATGCTGTTTGCATGACCATGTTGATACGACCGCCAAGACCAATTTTTTTGGCGATTTTCACCGCATCAATCGTGTAGAACTTTAGTTTCTTTTCAGCGATTGTTTTCTTTAAAGAATTTGGTAATTCTTTCTCCATTTCTTCTAAAGTCCAAGGAGCGTTAAGAACGAAGGTCCCGCCTTCTTTTATTCCCTCTAAAAGATCATATTTGTCTACGTAGGACGGATTGTGGCATGCAATGTAATCAGCGCTTGTAATCAGGTATGTTGATTTTATTGGAGATTTACCAAAACGCAGATGAGACATTGTGACACCGAGAGATTTCTTAGAATCATAAGCGAAGTAACCTTGCACGTACATGTCTGTGTTGTCGCCTATGATCTTAATTGCGTCTTTGTTTGCACCAACTGTTCCGTCACCGCCAAGCCCCCAGAATTTGCATTGCACAAGTCCTTCGGGTGTCGCTTCTATTTGTTCTTTTATTGGCAGAGAAGTAAACGTTACGTCATCTACGATTCCAACGGTGAAATTGTTCTTTGGTTCCTTCATTTTGAGGTTGTCAAAAACCGCTTTTGCCATTGATGGTGTGAAATCCTTTGAGCCTAAACCGTATCTTCCACCAACAATTGTTATATCGCTCTTTTGGTGTTGATACACTGCAGAAACATCTACATACAATGGTTCTCCGTATGAACCATTTTCTTTGGTTCTATCAAGTACTGCAATTCGTTTGGCAGTTTTAGGGATAACTGCTAGGAAATGAGGCGTTGAAAATGGTCTGTATAGTCTCACTTTTACAAGACCAACCTTTTCTCCTCTTTTGTTAAGATATTCAACGGTCTCCTCCGCTGCTTCAGCTCCGGAGCCCATCATGATAATTATGCGATCTGCGTCAGGTGCTCCGACGTAATCGAATAAATGATAAGATCTGCCTGTTAGTTTTCTCACTTTTTCCATTTCTTCTTCGACGATTTTTGGAACAGCTAGATAATATTTGTTTACCGCTTCATTTTCTTGGAAGTATATATCAGGATTCTGTGCGCTTCCTCTCAGATGTGGTTTTTCTGGATTTAACGCCCGTTCTCTGTGTTTTTTTATTGCGTTCCAGTCTACAAGTTTTGAGATATCATCGTAATCGATTATTTCGATTTTTTGAATTTCGTGTGAACTTCTGAATCCGTCGAAGAAATGTAAAAACGGAACACTTGCGCGTAGTGTTGAAAGATGTGAAACTAACGCAAGATCAATAATTTCTTGAACTGAACCAGATGCAAGCAAGGCGAAGCCAGTGGCTCTTACCGCCATTACATCCTGATGATCACCAAATATTGAAAGTGCTTGACCTGCAAGTGCTCGTCCAGTAACGTGAAAGACGCAAGGCATCAGTTCCCCGGATATCTTGTACATGTTTGGGATCATTAGCAGCAGTCCTTGAGATGCAGTGTAGGTTGCACAAAATGCACCGGCTGAAAGAGCTCCATGAACTGCTCCAGCGGCGCCACCTTCAGATTGCATTTCTGAAACCTTTAATATCTGACCAAATATGTTTTTCCTTCCTTCTGCAGCCCATTCATCGACATACTCGCCCATTGGCGACGAAGGAGTGATTGGGTATATTGCCGATACATCAGAAAAAGCATAAGCAATATGCGCTGCTGCAGTGTTTCCGTCTACAGACTTTACGTTCTTTTGTTTTTTCTTATTGTTTGCTTTCAATTCACTAACAAGTACATTGGGCATATTAACACCCCTCTAAATTGACAAGTAACCCGTATTGGGGTTCGATAGATAAATATTTGCAAACAACAGGTGTACAGGATCTTTATTGTTCATAACATTTTGTTACATCTTAAAGAGACTCAAAAAGCATATAAGGAGAAAATATATTCCAGACGACCAGAATAGTGATATATTATGTACTATAAAGTGAGAATTAAGGATACGGTTAGGATACCTCCAAATAGGTTTAGCGATGATCTAGATGCAACTGTTACTCAGATTGTGCAAAAAACCTTTGAGGGTACCATGAGAAAGCAGCACGGTTTAATCGTTGTTGCAGATAATATTGCACCCCAGGGCGATGGTATCGTCATTCACGGTGATGGTGCAATGTATCAAAAAGTTGCTTTTGATGCTTTGACGTTTAAACCTGAATTACAAGAAGTAATAGATGGGATTGTCTGCGAAATTGTTGAGTTTGGTGCCTTCTGTCATATTGGTCCTCTTGATGCTCTTGTTCATATGAGTCAGATTATGAATGACTATGTCGAGGTTGATACTGATAATGAGATTATAACCGGTAAAGAAAAGAAACAGATTCTTAAAAATGGCGATGCTGTTAGAGCCAGAGTTGTTGCGGTTAGCCTTAATGAATTGGCTGCAAGAGAGAGTAAAATTGGGCTTACGATGAGGCAACCTGCCCTTGGTTCGTACGAATGGATTTACGTAACTGAGAAACCTGAGACGGAAGAGGGTAAGAAAGATAAAGGAAAGAAAGAAGAAAAGAAGGGTAAGAAATGAAGAGCCTGAAAGCTTGTAAAACCTGTCATTTTTTGACTGAGAGTGATGTTTGCCCTAACTGCTCTATTCCTACTTCTAAGAGATGGCGTGGTTATGTGATTATTCTTGATCCTGAGCGTTCTCAGGTTGCTCAAAAGATGAATATTACAAAAGCAGGCAAATATGCTCTGAAGGTAATGTAGTTATTAAGTTTATGCGCGTTTTACCAGAAAATCTTAAGGATCTGCTAAAAGAGCCAATCGGTCAGCTCGTTGATGAAAAAAAACTTTTTAAGCTTTTGAAAAATGAGAAACGCATTGTTTCTATAGGTGACCATGTTACTTTTACAATTTTAAAACATAAAATTGAACCTGTTTTCTGTATTGTCGATTATAAAACTAGGCGGGGTGGGTGTGATCCTGAGGTTATTGAGTTGATTAAATCCTATGGTACGAAGAGTATTGTTGTTAAAAATCCTCCTGGTACGATTTCTGATGATTTGTGGAATGTTATAAAGATTGCTTATGAAGATTTGGATGCTGGCGGTTTGCGTATTGAGATAGAGGGTGAAGAGGATCTTGCTTCCCTTGCTGCTATTTTTTTAGCTCCTTCTGACGCAACTATAATATATGGATTGCCGGATAAGGGGGTTTTGGTTGTTAAACCAACTAAAGAAAATAAGGGTAAGGTAAAAGAAGTACTTGATAAGATGTGAGTGCTATGGAAATAGAGATTACGTCGAAGGTAAATAACGTCCTGCTTGATAGAACTGAGGTTCATTTCATTGTTACGCATACGGGAGAGGCAACGCCCAACCGTGATATTATTCGCAATGAGCTTGCTGAAAAACTTAATGTAAAAAAGGAAGATGTTATCGTTAAGGCTGTTCGCCCTGGTTTTGGTAATAATAAAATGAAAGGCTATGCAAAGGTTTATTCTTCTCCTGATAAAGCCAAGGCTTTGGAGCCGGATTACGTGCTTATTAGAAACAAACTCATGGAAAAGAAAGATAAAGAAAAGAAACCGGCTGCCGAAAAACCAGCTGTTATTAGACCTCCGAAAGCGGCTGTTAAAGAAGAGCCTGCTAAACCTGTGGTAAAGGAAGAGAAACCTGCTAAGGAAGCACCTAAGCAACCAGAAGCTAAGAAGGAGTAATTATGAAGAAGTATGAGTTTTTTAAAGTTGATGGTGGCAAGATAAATCGTATTCGCAGACACTGTTTGAAATGTGGTCCTGCTGTTTTTCTTGGTGAGCATAAGGATCGTTTTAGTTGTGGTAAATGTGGTTACACTGAGTACAAGGGTGGTGTAAAACCTGCTCTGCCGCCTAAGATAAAAGAGAAACCGGTTACGCCGGTACCTCCTGTTGTTAAGAAAGTTCCGAAAGAAGAGAAGCCTGCTGAAAAGCCAGCAAAAGAAGAAGTTTCTAAAGTGTAATACTATTTCTTTGAATTCTTCTTTGAGATTTTATATGATTTTTAATACTAGTCTGTGTCAAAGAAATCCTTAATTTTTTGTGATTCTGGGTTTTGAATTCCGCATCTTTGCATAACAAACATTTCTTCTAGCAATTGAACTTCTGAGGCATATCCTTCGATAACTTGTTTGGTATATTCAGCAAATCGTTTTGCGTTTTTTATGTCCTTGGCGGTGAAACACATTACCCAGTCGTAAGCACCGTTTGTGTAGGTGCTGTTAACCAGTTCAACTTCTATTTTTGTTGTTTTCTTTAAGACATCTCTTCTTGCTATTTTATTGATCAAGTCTTTGTCAATTGGTTTGTTTGATCTTTTAATAAGTAAGACGTAGCCTTTCAAACCTTGTTTTTCTTCGTCAATCACTGTTGTGTATCCCCAGATTGTCTTGTTTTTTTCAAGGTTTTTTATTACCCTCCATACTTTTTGTCTCGAAAAACCGCAGTCTTGTGCTATTTCGTTTATACTCTTGTTTGCATTTTTGGAGAGTTCCTTTAGGATTTCTTTTTCGTCTTCTACTATTTGTTTTGCGCTGTTCTTTGCCATATTCTAAACACAATTACATTCTAATATAAAAATCTTTACACATTAGGCAACAATTTGGAGTTTAAAATTTTAGATTTCTAAAGAATGTTGCAAAATTTTGTGTTGAATGTAAGTTAGATTTTTTGATTCCTTTGGCTGTCATTTTGACATTTTTGTAGTTTTTCTAAGAAAATTTAAATACTATTAGTGATAAATATTATCATGGTGTATAGTATCGCGAGGTTTGGTAAAGGGTGAAAAAAAGAATAAAACATCTTTTAGTTGAGGGAAATGGTATAGGTAAAAAGTTACTGGTTCCTCTCGTTCTGATACTATTCAAAAATTTGTTTCTTACCGTGATCAACCTATACTAATCTGTCTCTAAAATCTTTTTTTTATTTTTTGGTACTTGACGAACATTTTAGTTGATTGTCTTGAATCTTAAGGATCAACAGCTAAATATTCCGTAACGTTCCATACCATTTCGCCTGTTGCACTTACATCGTTCCAGTCGAAATATTGCATGGTATCTCCTTCGGTATGGTTCAAACCATCTCTGTGGTGTAGTACCCATGGACCATCTTTCAAAAAACACACGGTTTTACAAGATGGTCGATTCTTGGCAAATGGGCTATCGTCGCTGGGGGCACCGTTTCGCATAAAGAGCGGCGCTATATCAGAAGCGCCTCCTACTCTTTCTTCGTAGTCGGTTCTTTCCACGATCTTCCAAATCTCTCTAAGAAACTCTCGTTTATTAGAAATAACATTAAGAGTGAGATGAGGTTTTTCTTGTTTAAACCCAAGTTGATTTAAGTCAATAACATAGATTATGTTTTCGTCTTTGTGAGTATCCTCATAATATCTTGATCCTGCGGTAAAACCATATTCTTCACCGCCAAACCCAATAAATTTAATATTGTACTTTGGTGTGATATTATGGTCTTTGAAATATTTGGCTATGCCGAGTACCATTGCCATTCCAATTGCTGAATCTGCTGTCCCTTGGCACCACCATGAGTCATATAGACAGTCGATTATAACCGTTTTCGTCGGATCTGTTCCGTTGATCTGCCCGATGACGTTGTAGCTTATCACTGAGGTATTGTATTGCTGTTCTAGGCGATAATCAATTCTAGTATCTTCTATATTTTTTATGATTTCTTCACCTATTGTTCCATTAATAAAGAAAATAGGCAAGGTATTAGCCTCTTTTAGAATAACAATGTCGTGGGTATCTTTGTTGAAATCATAGATGATCAGTCCCTTACAATGAGGGTAGAATTTTTGCCATTTTTTTGTTTGAGCTTCGAAACCTAAAAATATAAGTCCATGTTTTAGCTTGAATCTGTTTTTAAATGTATTAAGACAAGGTATTTTTATCGTTTCATAGTCGGGGTTATAAAATTTATCTATGTCTATGAAAACAAAATCCTCATTTTCTTTGGCCAATTGTGGATTGTATGCCAAAGAAAATCGAGGTACTTTTTTTACTTTTAGATTGGTGTAGGAAAAACTACAGTTAAGTTGATCATCGTTGTCGCGAGGGGCAAACCATGCTGGTGACGGGGCACAGTCAACAGTTTTGTTATTTACTCTTAGTTCGTAATCCAATACGTCAAGCTTGTGTGTGAGTTTAGGATTATTTTTTGTGTTTTTTATTTGTTCTTTCCAGGTGTAAAGCCCCAGCTTCGTCATGTTCTCGTATAGTATATCCGCTGCCATGTGCTCTCCCTTGGTGCCAAAGAATCTGCCTTGGGCTATTTCACCGTGTTCCTCATCGTATGCTTTGAATATGATGTAACTCAGGTTTTCGGTAATGTTGTGGATATATTCTAGGTCCAACAAGCTTTCATTAATAATTGAACTAATTGTTTGGTAATCTGAATAATTGTTTACACCATTTGTTTCTTCTCCGTCTATACTTGGGATGATACTTGTTACAAAAAATAAAATAACTGTGACGAAAGCTAAGCTTTTTCTAAAAAGACTATTTTTTGCCGTTGTTTCAACCTCTTAATTAATATTATTTACAGCTAAATATTCCGTAACGTTCCATACCATTTCACCTGTTGCACTTACATCGTTCCAGTCGAAATATTGTATAGTATCTCCTTCATTATGATTCAATCCATCCCTATGATGCAAGAGCCATTCTTCACCTTTTAAAAAACAAACAGTTTTGCAACTGAACGGTCTTTTTATCGCAAATACTCTATCATCACTAATATGCCCTATTCGCTGATAGGCTAGTTTTAAGTCTGTCGTATTTCCTGTTCTATTTACATAGTCAGTTCGTTCAACAACCTTCCGGATTTCATCGAGAAATGGCTTAGTGTTTGTAACGATTTCAAGTTTAAGCCTTGGTTTTTCTTGTTTAAAACCTACTTGATTCAAATCGATAACATAAATGATGTTTTCATCCCGATGTGTTGCCTCATAATAATATGCTCCTAGCATGTCATATTCTTCACCGCAAAAACCAATGAACTTCAAGTTATATTTTGGCTTGATATTATGATCAGTAAAGTATTTGGCAATACCCATTACAATTCCCATGCCAATGGCAGCATCTGCTGTTCCTTGAGTCCACCAGGAGTCGTATAAGCAATCTACAATGACTGTTTTACTTGGATCAGTTCCGTTAAGCTGCCCAATCACATTATAACTAATTACAGAGTCGTTATAACTTTGATTTATATAAAAATTAACGGTGAAATCCTCAACACTACTATTTATCATTCTTCCAATAGATCCATTAATAAAAAAGAGATGCGTAAACCCACCAGCAAGAGTAAGGGTAGGATACACCATATCATGAGTATCATTGTTGAAATCATAACAGAGATATCCTTTAAAATGAGGACGTAACAAATAATCTTTTAAAGAATTTAATATCTTCTTTAGACTGCCAATATAAAACTTTAGTCCTCCACAAGTAATATCATCAGAACCATTGACCTTCGCAGGGTAACTTGCATTATAGATTAAAACATAATCTTCCTTATTCTCCAAAAGGCTTGGATGTTCACGTCTTACTTTTAATCCTGTATAAGAAAAATTATAATCGTTCTTAAATGGTTTACCACGAGGACCACATATTGTAAAGGATGGGCTACAGTCAACAGTTTCACTGTAGTTACTGGTTTCATTTGTGATTATTAATTTGTAGTCTAAGATTTCGATTTTATGGGTAAGTTTTGAACAACCTGGCACATTTGGTATATTCTCAATTTTTTCCTTAGTTGTATAAAGCCCTAGCTTTGTCATGTTTTCATACAATATCTCTGCGGCCTTGTGTTCCCCTTTAGTCCCAAACTCTCTTCCCTTTGCGATCTCTCCAGCCGATTCATTATATTCAGTGAATATAATTTTACTAAGATTCTCGGTGATATTGTATATGAATTGTAAATCTAGTAAACTTTCATTAATAATTGATTTGATATATTGTAGTTCGTTTAAATCTTGCAAATTTTCGGTCGGTTCTGTTTTTCCATAGATGTGAGGTGAGAGAATATTTATTGTCAATAACAAAACTATGAATATATTTATAGAGATTTTATTTCCAATCTTTTTTAAACTTATGTTTTTCATTTTAGTTTCTTTCCCCCGCTCTTATTTCTCAATTAATACCAAGCATAAATTTCTAATGTTATTATGATAAAAAAATTACTTTAGATTTTTACAATAGTAAAATTTTGTTATCCCGTTAACAAAATGATGCCAGATCTTCTTAATACTTCACAGGTTCTTTCAAAAGATGTATCTACTGAATATAATATGACTTACACGGCAGACGCATAAACGTTTTTGGGATCTGACCAATCGCTCTCTAGGCCCCAAGTGTCTTTGACTTTCGCCTTGACCTGATAGCTTCCTTCTTCTTTCCATGAATGCGATACACTTGTCTCTACATTGGATACACATGGCCCTACCCAGCCACTATTTGTCCCGTCTCCCCAGTCGAACCAGTAATAAATTCGATCATCATCTGGGTCTTTTGCCCATGTGGTATAATTATATTCTTTCCCGATTTTTACATATGTTTCCCCATGTGGTCTCGCTGGTAAATATGGGGGACTGTTGTAGGATATCATCAGCGTTGGTCGCTCGTTTTCAATAGTTGATTCTTTTGATCTGAATATCCTCTGCGTAATATTGTCCTGGCATGGATTGCAGAATTTCAGAACCACTCCCTTATTTGGGATATCATTATGGATCCAATCTTGAGCCAAATCGGTTATATCCCAGTATATCTGCAAAGGCTCACCACCTGGTGGAAGATTGTTAGGATATTCACAGATTGAAGATATGTTAGGCTGATTATTCCAGGTGATATTCTCTTCGTTCCATCCGTCATTAACACTGTAGACGCCCACATCTGGTTCGCTGGTGCCCTCCCAGTCGCAGTAGTAAGATGTAAGCAAGGCATAATGTATTATTGACGAACTTGGAATATCTGGCAGATCAAATTTTAGATAAGAACGAGCGGTTTCGGTACCACTTGAATCTCCAACCTCTAGCACTTCAGCGGCTCCATAATTCTGGTTAGGATCAAGCTTATTTACATAGGAATCGTCTGTAGGAGTCAGCGTAATGTCTGGAAGTAAAACTAAATTGTCTATTAATATCTGAACTACGATGCACCATCCATCCAAAATGGTTCGGTCATCTACATACTTTACTTTTCCAAAGAAATGTTTGGTCTGAAGCATAATCCTATGACCTATCTTTCCAGTGCGATCTGAAGATACATTAATGGGGTCTCCCATCAAATACCTAAGTGGACGCAGAGTCAGATAGCCATCACCATAGGGACCAAGTTCAAATGCTAGGAAACCGCCTAAATGTAGCTTATAAACCCATCCACTACAGCTTAAAAAATTCGCATGGACTTTGGCAAAGGAAAACGGTCCAATCAAGGTTCCGCCTGTATTCAACGATTGAATGAAACTTGTTGCCTCAGGATTGAAGGCGCTAACAGCAGAGTTAGGCTCCACTTTCTTGCTATTGCTTGGTGCCATTTCACTTCTGCTTGTATACGCGGGGATGCTTGTTGTTCCTAGGAATAAGGTTATTATTAAAAGAGCCAGGGTTTTCTTATAAAAATTATTTCTACTCATATATTTCCTCCTCGTAAAAATTCCCAGTATTTAATATAAAACCCTACTATAAATATATTTTGACGGTATCAATAAAACCTCTTTTCATCACAACCTTTTTTAATGAGTAATTTTCAAAGTATATCTGTCGTTTTTACAAATTGTTCTTTTTGTTAAATATTTTTAAATAGTATTAGAACGAGAGGAACCAGTAACTTTTTACCTATACCATTTCCCTCAACTAAAAGATGTTTTATTCTTTTTTTCACCCTTTACCAAACCTAGTGATATTATATAACATGATAATATTTGTCACTAATAGTATTTAAATTTAACTGAGAAAAATCAAAAAATGTAAAAATAACACGGATCTTAAAAATTGGAGATTTTGATTTTCTTAGGTTTTAAAGCAAAATATTTATAAAGTGTTAATCAGTGGCGGATTTGGTTTTTCTTGATTTAAAAACCGACAAGGGGGATTATAAATTGAAAGAATATGTTGTTACTGGTGTTCCAGGTTTTGATGGCCTTTTTACCCATGGTATACCAAAAGGTTCTACAGTTCTTGTAGCTGGTGGAACCGGGTCGGGTAAGACTAATTTTTGTTTGCAGATACTTGCTCACCATGCAGCCCATGGGAAAAAATGTTATTTTATGGGTTTTGAGGAATCTGAAGCATCTTTAATTGATCATATGGATGATTTTGGTTGGGAGCCTCGTAAGTTGGTTAGTTCTGGTAATTTGAAGATTACGAGATTCTTGACTAGTGAGATTTATTATGATAGGAAAGGTGGTAGTGATGTTGAGGCTATGATGACCCGAGATGTGGATCCTCTTCTTATGGAGCTTGAACCTTTGGCTATTGCTGGTGGTATTGGTTTTAAGCCTGATTTTATAGTTCTTGATTCTCTCAGTGCCATTTCTTCTACTTTTAGGGGTAAAGAGCAGTCTTATCGTTTTTATATTGAGCGTTTGTTTAGGTTTTTCGAGAAGATCGGTAGTACCACCTTTTTGATTACTGAGACTGAACAGATTCCTGAGATTTTTTCGCCAACTGGTGTTGAAGAGTTTTTGGCAGATGGGGTATTTGTCTTTTACAATTTCAGAAAGGAAAATGTTAGAGAGTCAGCGGTTGAGGTTTTGAAGATGCGCGGTGAGAAACATAAAAGGAAGATTGTTGCAATGAAAATCACTGATACTGGTGTCAAGGTGTTTCCTGATCAGGAAGTTTTTGGTGCAATAGACCCTTAAAAAACTTTTTAGTAAGTATTATAAAGGATAGGCACATTTTCAAATATGGATTGGGATGACTAGATTTACTGTTTTAGATTACGATAGTGTTGTTAGGGACAATTTGAAGAGAACGTTAGCTCGCCAGAGTATTCATAAAAAGGTCTTAAAAAATACTTCTGGTAATAGTTTTACTGACTCATTAAGAGACACGATGAAAGATTGTGGTAAAGGGTCTGTTATATTGCTGGAGAGCCCTGCAGAGGGTTATTTGGATGTGAATCTTGAATCTGTAAGATTCTTGTTGGATAGTGGTTACGAGGGGGTTTACATGAGTTTTCAGAGGCCTTTCAACAATCTTGTATCTAATTTTGGGAGGTACGATATTGATACAAATAAGATTCTAATTGTGGATGGCGCTACAGTTTTTTGTGGTGTAACTTCGGAAAATGCCTCTAGGTGTGTTGGAGTTTCTGATGATATGGGTTTTAATGATTTTGTTAATGCGATTTATGACTCTCTACTAAAGTTGAAAGGTAAAAAACGTTTTGTATTTGTTGATTCGTTGTCCACCATGGCGCTCTATAAGTCTATCCCTGAAACTCTGAGGTTCTGCAATGCTTTAATCTCAAATGTTAAGGATAAAAGATTTGAAGAAGTCACTTTTTTATTCAATATCGCAAAGGATTTGTCAAATAAGTGCTATGTTGATGATATAGCTGCATACGCTGATCATTATCTACATTTGGGTCTCTGTACATAATTTCCTTGTTTTTTTGTTCGTATACAAGATTAGTCTATATTTTATTTTTCTCATGGGTGCTATGTTTTAACTACTGGCAAGTACGAGATAAATTTATATAGTGGTATATATACTAATGGTGGTTAGCACGGGGGATTATTCTAAGGCGTGGTAAAGTATGAACGGCATTGAAAAACTCATGAAGGACCTTAAAAATACTCCAGAGGATTCTATTGTTCTCCTTGAGGTTACTCCTGAGAAAGCCTTTGAGCTGGGTTTAGCTTCCGTGAAGTTACTCGCGGATAGGAAAGCTAGTGGTATCATTGTTTCAGCTAACAGGCCATATGCTAATCTGTTAAGCGTCTATAAGAAAAATGGCATAGATACTAGTAGGATGTTTTTCCTTGATTGTATATCTAAAACTCAGAACGGTGAAATAAAAGCTGATAACGTTGCTTTTATTGAAAATGCGTCTTCTTTAACCGATATTTCGCTTTCTATTAATGAGTGCATTAAGAATATGAATGGTAAGAGGTTTATTTTCTTTGATTCTATAAGTACCTTGCTCATTCATAATAACCCTACTATTTTTGCTCGTTTCCTCCACGGTATTTTGACAAAGATGCGCTTGACTGGATCTGGCGGTATCCTCATTTCTTTGAATGGTCATACCAACAAGGAGATTCGTGCCGAGATTGCCCAGTTGTGCGACAAGGTTATATCTATAACATAGGGATAAAAACTGGTATAAAGATATAAAATTTAGATTGTATCTTTTTATAATTCTCAAACCAAAAAGATTAAAAATACTTTAATCTTATAGGAATGTGTGCCTTTATTTGAGAAGTGGAATTGGATTAAACGAAATTGGACATACATCCTTGAAGAAGCCAGTAAGTTAGATTTGGTGTTTGTTGGAGGAACTGCGCTTAATCTCGCCGTTTTCAAAGAATATAGAGCATCAGAAGATATTGATCTTTATGACCCATATTCAAAAACAAGATCTTCTTGTCTTCCAAACAATTAAACAAGTTGATGACCTTCCGTATAATGAGTTTGAAAAATTTAAGTGGTGGTTGCATGAATGGTTATCAAGATTTCGTTAAAATATTTGGCAGTGGGATTTTTATAAAGTCAAATGATATTACAAAGAATTATTCGCTTCAAAAAGCCCTTTCGTCATTGTATATCATACCAACATTTTTCAGAGGCATTTATTATATTCCAACAAGCCGTGAAAGAAAAGGCCATTTTATAGAGAGAAAACAAGATTTCTTTACTTCTTCGTTTGACTTTCATTATGGTAAGAAGAAATGGTATTGGGGTCTAAGCACAGCTGCGCGTCACTACGGCATAGAATGGAGTGCTACAAAGATTCTTGAAATCGTTGCGCAGGAGAAGTCAAAAACAATCAACGTTTCTGATAAAATCCTCTCTTTGCAAAAGAAAAAATCATATCGCTCAGCAACTCTTGCAAAATACCTCAGTTCGTTAGATGCAAACTTAATTTATATCCATAAAGGAAATCAAGAATGCTTATCATCGATAAAAATAGACGAAATAATAGGGCCAGTATGCGCAAAAGAACAAATTCCAAAAGATATTGAAAAATTCGCCTCAAAAATAAGGAATCACAACTTAAAAAAAATATATAAGCGGATAATAAGCAGATAAGGGCTGAGATTATCCAGTTGTGTGATAAGGTTATATCGATAACATAAAAAACCAATATAAAAATAGATGTAAACTAATGTTTTTATGGTTCTTTTTCGAAAAATCCTGGATGATCATAGTGATATTGAACACTTGAAAAACTAGTTCTTGTTGGATCGTCGATTAACACTTTGTCATGTATAGCAACTTCATCTATTAAGCCGTAGAATAGATCACCAAACAATAGATTGCTATCTGTAATCTCTATCGGATCTGTCAGTGTTCTATATGCCTTTAAGGTTCCGTTAACATACAATTTCATTTGGTTGGAGGCGGCATCTTTATCATAGGTTAGAACAACATAGTTCCACGAGTCAGGGACAATCGATGCATTGATTGTTATGGTGTTTATATTGACGTATGCTTTTGTTGCATTTGCATAAATACCATACGATCCCAATTTGTAGATTCCTCTGCTGTATTCATCTGATGGAAAATAGGGCAGAATAGTTATTAAATTTCCAGGGTGACCGCTACTTGTACCAGGTTTTCCTTCGTAAACTATAGCAAAGACACGATTGGATATTTTGTAGACAATGGGGTTATAGCATCGGTCCTGATCAAATGTAGTAGTTTGTCCAATGTTTGTAATAATACCCGTATCTGCTATATCTATTGTTTTATAGTTACCAATGGGGAATCCAGACCCGGATGATTGTGTGGAATACGCAACCGCAAAATGATTTTTGGATTGTTGCATAATGCATGGATCAGAACAAGATGTGCTCTCGAATATATTATTGGTTCCTATTGCGCTAATTGCACCGTAAGAATTAATGTTAAATATACTTATAAAACCGTTTTCAGAAGGCCCGCGGTAGGCGATTGCGTAAACATCGCCTGCAACGTGTGTAAAACTCGGCTCATAGCAGGTATTGTCAAACAAAAACATATTTCCAGTGTAAGCAATTGTACCATCTGGATGAATGTTGAATGTCTTAATGATACCATTATTTGAAGGTCCGCGGTAGGCGATTGCGTAAACATCGCCAGCAATGTGTATGATGCTTGGTTCATAACCTTGAGTGTCATCAAAATTTAACACGTTTCCAGTGTACGCAATTGAGCTATTGGACCAGATTTTAACGGTTTTTATTTTACCAACAGCAGGGTCAGACCAATATACAACGGCAAAAGTATCATCACCTACTTTTATTATGCAAGGTCGATCTGGGATGTTATTGACGGTTACATCACTAAATATTAGCTCGTTTCCCGTATAATCAATAAAACCATCTGAGGATATGTTAAATGTTTTGAGATGAACGTAAAGATTTTTGTCTACGTAAACAACAACATAAACGTCGTTGATAACTTGGGTGATTACTGGTCTAAGGTTTCTTTCGGCCGTAGATCGCCCAAAATCTTCAATTTTATAACCTGTAAGTTCCAAATTGCCATACGGGGTAATGTTTACTGTTTGAATCATACCTTTTTTCCCTGCATCTTCACTGACTACTGCGAAAACATTGCTAGATACATAAGTGATATAAGGTGTAAAACCAAATTTATTCTCCAATTTAGCAACTCCACTAACGTCTAAATTGAAAGGTTTAACCCAAGCTTCTATTGTTATTTGGTCGGTTATATCTAAACTGTATGCATCGGCTACTTCAACATAATCGTCGATGCCATCAAAAATTCCTGATCTGTTTGCTGTGGCGCTTACAACGCTGTCGCTGGTGTTTGCGCCATTATATGCTATTCCATGATTATTATTTCCTGAGCTATCTGTAACCTCGTAAGTTGTCCCATTCCACCAGGATTCATTGAAATGCCATATGCCGCCTCTACCAAACGGAGGTATGACATATCCCTCTTGAAGTCTACCCCAAAAGACCATTGAGTTGCTATTTTTATCAACAATGGTCGCATCGATTTGTACATCAGTTAGATCCCCAAGGTATGAAACTGGATACAATTTTTTTCCTATATTCCATTCGTCTCCCAGGGTTATGGTTGGCGTTTGTTGTCCCGCTATCGTCAACATAATTTGTGCGCCAGGGACCAGTGTTTCTCCACGCTGATTTTCAAATGCCACTGTTCCCTCTTCGAATTTTCCTATGATGGTTGTATACGTTTTTTCCGATGGACCTGGTTCAGAAAGAACTTGCATGTAGACGACGGAGATGATTGTAATAGCCATTGCTAATAATACTACAGAACCGATTATTTCAGATACTGCTTTATTATCCTTTCTTATCCTCATGTTTTATTCTATCCAACCTGGGCCTATTTGTGCGAGTATATCAATTCTTTTTAAATAAACAGTAATGGGGTTTGCGAAACTTACATTTATATAATCATTATTATTTATATATGTTTGTATTGAAAAGTCATTGGCTTCTCCGTAAGTCATCGTTTTTTTCAGTGTGGAGTTTAAAAAGGTCTCCCAGGCATTTACGTAGGATGTTGAGATGTTTAGATTTTTAACATTATTATATTCCGCAGGGGTTAAGCTATCGTCGTACTCTGTTTGTATGGCAATGGTGCCGTATCCCCCGCTAGCTATTTTACCACCAACTCCTGAGATGTTTATAATTGTTAAACTGATGTTTAAATTTGGATTTTCTTCTGTTGAGAATTGTGGTTTGATTGACATCATGTTTCCTTCTTGTTGATTTGTTATTACAGCTCCGGTTTCGTAGATGAATTCTTGGTTGATGAAATATGCATTTGCTGAGGAGTATCTTATTATGCCTACAGAAGAACTATTTAGCACATTTCCTAATCCATCCGTCAATTCTATTTTACAAGCATTGCCCCTTATCTCCAACTCTCCGTACGCCCTGACCGACATTAGATATGGTAATTCTCCGCTTCCGAGGGTTATAGATGTTGCAATGGGTGTATTTTTTTGTTGTAGAGCGGATTGCGTGTCTATTGCGGTTTTTAGTTGCGCAAACTGTTCTACTACCGAATCCATGTGCTCTGCTTCTTTTTGTTCCATCCATTTTGGGACATAAACCATTTGTATAATCGTCATAACTGCAAATAGTAGACCGGCTAGAAGCACTGCTACCACTATGCCTACCACTGCTTCTTCTGACCTTTTTATTTTTCTTATGTTCATTTTATGCACCCCCTTCCTTTACGGTGCCTATCATTACAACAGAGTTGCTTTTTAGATCTACCACGGTTATATCAATCTCTGAATTGCTGGGGATTCCTCCCAAGTGTGTTGTTATGTTTGTTAGGTTATATGCAAGTACCTCGCCTATATCCCAATTATCTAAATGTCCTTTTGAAGTGTTTGAAACTATGTCTGCTGGTGTTCCTGTTAAGACAAAAGTTTGAGCATTATTTCTAAAAATAATTTGTGTATTTGATAGTATTAGTGATTCTCCACCATGATGCGATATTGTTATGTTTCCATTGTTTGCTGCACCCACCAGGCTTGCTGATGGTGCCCTTTCGTTTTGCGGAAGTGAAAAAACCATGAGTTGAACGCTTGAGAATAAGGCTATGGCTATACCTAGCAGTAGTACGGTTCCTACAACTTCTGATGCTGCTAGTTTTCCTCTTTTGTTTTTCATGATTTTTTCTCTTTTTTTAGACTATTACTTTGAAGATTACAATTGATATTATTCCTAGTATCAGGCTGTATCTTATACCTGATGATAATCTGCCATCCATCATGAACCCTGCCAGCAGTCCAGCGCCGAGGCTTTGTACGAATACAAATGAGTAAAGGGTGTAGTTTAGCATGTTTATGTCTATGGGGTTAAGTTTTAACGTCCCACCTACGCCTGCCGCCTGTTTTGCTTGTATGTCAAAGAATGAGGCAAAGACGTTGTTGTAGAGCATTAGTATGATTCCTAGGAATACGAAGAAGCACATCAGCATTACTAGTGCATATATGGACATGTTTGTTCTCCTCTGCATTTCTATCTGGTTCACTTGGTTGACCTCGTTTGCTGCTGCCTTGAATATTTTTGGTGTGTTACCTCCCATCATCAGGCCTTTGTCTATTACTATGATTACTCTTTGTATTATAGCTGATTTCATTCTATCTGCAAAATCAAAAAGTACGTTTTTCATCGATACGTTCCATGATAGTTGTGATTTCATTTTTTTAATCTCAGGGCCTAGTCTGCCGTAGTGACCTTTTTCTGCGACGTTTATTGCATCGAAAATGTTCATACCTGTAGATAGCGCATCCCCAACTTCTATGAGGAAATCAGGCAGTCTCTCTTGGATTTCTTTCTTCTTTTTAAATTCTAAATATTCGTATATTCCTATCGGTCCGATTAGTATGAGTATCGATATGAATAAAAGGTCCCAATATATGTAAAGAGTAATGTTGAGAAAACCGATTTTACCTAGGATTTCGGTTATTATGAATAATGCAACTACACAGATTATTGAAGTTAAAACTATGAGGTAAGAATTTTTGTTTTGTTTGTAAGATTTTTTTAAATCGAAGTTTTTTCTTGTTTCTATTACGCTTAATTTCTCTATGCTTGTAGATTTTATTAATAGAT